>Ga0163144_10019239_pt1 | contig 13746 bp, 13 predicted proteins | sample OliLak19BULKMAT1_FD_123175 | JGI IMG/M metagenome (GOLD analysis project Ga0163144, IMG submission 123175) | Freshwater microbial mat bacterial communities from Lake Vanda, McMurdo Dry Valleys, Antarctica - Oligotrophic Lake LV.19.BULKMAT1 | ecosystem: Environmental > Aquatic > Freshwater >... | reverse complement strand
GCCGGTTTGCGTTTGCGGCTGATAGAGCAATTGTGCGCCATCGTACAGCCCAAGCATCTGGTTTTCAGCCGTGCCGTTCCCAAGTTGGTTTCCATCACGAGCGAAGATGATCTTTCGTTCGATCGAAGGGAGTTTCCGATCTTCAGGTGCTCGCTCCATGAATGTCGATGGTCCAGTCTGGTACCAAAAAGCCACGCTTGAGAAGTCGTCTTCACGCTCGTTCCAGCTGTTCGTCAAACCCTTTGAGTTTTCGTCTGGGGAAATCCAACCGAAGTGCTCCATCGTGACTTTGATCCCCTTTTGAAACACGATAGGGTCGTTCAGATGCCAGCGATAGGCGCTCGTGTGCCCGCCGACAATTCCCCATTGGTCGAAAAAGGGCGTGCCGCTGTAGGGTGTGTGAGTCGTTTTCAAACCCCATGCCGAGAGAAAATAGTCTTCAGTTCCAGTACCCCAGATCGAGGCGTCAGCCTCCCCGTCGATGTAAATCTTCTCGTCGCCTTCGCCAAACCACATCGGGCTCCGCGACCGAACCGCCATCACCGTTCCCACATAGTGACCCTTACCTTTGGTCTCCAGGATCGTGTAATCCTTGCCGTTCACCGCCGGATACTCCTGTCGGTATTGGGCATGGAAATAAGGCGTGTCCTTCGCAATAGTATCCTTCTTGATCCAATCAATGTTGTAGTAGAGCAAATTGACAGGTTTCTTGCTTTGGTTAACGATCTCGATCCGTGCCGACCTCCGAAACGGCATGTTCCAAAAGCAGTTGTAGCTGTCACCGTCTTCAACCATCACCGGCAAACTGATGACCTCCGACCGCTTGCCGAAGCAGTTCGCAAAGAAGTCACCGACCGGTGCCTCGACCGACGGTCGTGCTTCTCCGTCCCAGTAGATTCTAAGGAGCATTTCCTGGTGGTTTGCCGAGCCGTTCTTAGCCCAATCTTGCGGCTCTGGGCCTAAGAAAGTCATCCAAACATGAGTGATGACCCCTGGCCCTTTCGCATCCATCAGAACGTGAGTCTGACCCGGAGCGACACGGAAATTGTCCGAATTGCTTCGCTCTTCTAAGTCACCCTTTGGACGGGAGTTACGGTCGTACTTTCCGTCCTTGCCCTGGCGAAACGCGCTGGTCTCGCGCATGCTACGGCCGTCTTGAGGTTTGGCGAGCCCACCGAGCAAGGGCATCTCCTGAGCAAACGCGATGTGCGAGGAACAGAGTAGTAAGGCGAATAGGGGTTTCATTCCCTCAGTGTTACCCAAATTCTGGCTGGCGATGTCAGTGTGCGACGATTTCACGAAGGTGGAGTCCGGATCCTTGTGACCTTATTGAAACTCCATGTGCAACCACTCGCAATCACCCAGCCCAAGGGTCGTTGAAATTTGTGACGACAACGGGCGAGACATCTATCCCCCTTGGTGAGAGCACAAGAAACTTGAGTACATCAGCAATCATCTCTGGCGTCATCATTCGATCCAAAGTGGCCGAATCCGCGCGCACTTCCCAGATTGCGGTGCTGACGGCCCCAGGACAAAGAGAAAACGCCCGGATCCCATGTGGCTGCCCCTCGATTTTGAGGACTTCCGTCAGACCGTTCAGTCCAAATTTACTAGCGCAATAGGCGGATGAGCCAGAAAAACCCTTCGTCCCAGAGATAGAGCTGATGTTCACGATCTGACCCTTGTTCGCTTTGAGTTGTGGCCAAACTGCTTTGCAAAACAAGAATGCTCCGCGAAGATTCGTGGCGATGACGTCGTCCCAAAGTTCGACTTCAAGATCATCGAACGGTGTCGGATGGTAGATTCCAGCGTTATTGACCAACAAGTCTATTCGACCAAACTTAGCGACAACATCGGAAACCACAGCCGAAACTTCCGAGTTGTCGCGGACGTCGCAGGTCACCACCAAATGTGGGTTAGGCAAACTATCACCGACTGCTTGCAATGGCTCCTTTCGCCGACCGCACAGCACCACTGTTGCCCCGGCCCCCGACAGCGACCTGACAATAGCCTCGCCGATTCCCGTGCCTGCCCCTGTCACCAGGGCGACCTGTCCAATCAGTGGTTGTTCCATCCCTCTATCTTAGATCACCATTTGTACGGATCGTCACCACGAGCCCACAAATAGGACACAAGTTGACCCACGTGGTACCACTCGTGTTGCGCCAGGCTCCGTACAGCCTCGCTCGGCGGTGCCATCGGCAACCTTAAGGACTCGAACCAACGGTCGGGAAACGGGATCGGGGTTTCTATTTCAAGCTCAGAGCGCGAATCAATCCAAAGGAGGGTATCTGCTCGGATCACACGGATCCAAGCTTCAACAGCACTGACTGTACGGACGTCATGGCATCCAGCCATAGCTTCATCATAAGGCAAGTGCCGACCTTCCCGAATCCAAGTCATGAGTTGAACTTCAGTTCCGCCGATCTCAGCAAGCTGCCCGCCGATCGTCCTCATACCCGGCGATGGAGCCCAAGGCAGCATATCGTCCGTCAATCTCTCGACAACGGATGAGAGGTCCTCACGAACTAATTCCAACCTAGCTTTCAGAAGAACGTGCAAGGAGATACTGCTCATCGAGGAATTATGGCCCAGGCACAAAAAAAGACCGCCCAATTCACGGGCGGCCTTTTGATCTTCTGATTTTCTTACTTCGTGACCAATGCGACAGCCTGGTTCAAGGCTTCGGTGCCTTTCTTGTCCATTTTCACGTTGACCATCGTCTTGGCGACCTTCCAGTCCTTGTAGACAATGACCGTGTTCTTGACGGAAGCGTCAAGGTTGATCTTGTAGTTGGCGATCGCAGCATTGTCTTTGTCGATCACGGCGATCGCGACATCCTTGCATGCGCAATCGGTTTCGGCGGCTTGAACTCCGCAACCCTTTGCGATTTCGGTCTTCAAGGTTGCTTTCTCTGCCGCGCTGTCAGCTATGACGACGACAAGAGCTTTGAACTCCTTCGACTTGAACGTGCTCATGTTTGCAGCAAGACCCTCGACGATCGAGTGCATGTTCTCATGAGAGTCGCCATGAATCCAGACCTGAACGGCTGGACGCTGCTGGTACGTGCATGGGAAACAGTTTGTAGTTCCAGCCAAAGGACCAGAAATATGCTCAGGATGGAAAGGGGTGACCCTTTCGCCCGGCTTGAGCCCAGATTCGACAGCTGCGAACACAGGTAGGGCGATGACCGAGGCTGTTATGATGGCAAAAAGCGCTTTTTTCATTTTGTTGCTCCAAGGCTATTGGGTGGCACAGACCGAACCCCACAAGGGGGAACTCCATTGTTACCCGGATTAGTTCCCAATTTGATGCAATTTTATCAATATTAGTCAGCCTGCCCCAAAAAGATCGACTGGGGCAGGGCTTATAGCTAATTTAACGGAAAATTCGTCGAACTGTCACAACTTGGCGATCCGTCGAACCACGAAAGACCGGACCCGACTGAACTCCGATCACGAACGAAACATCGTCGCGCCCCGAGGTATTGCCATCAAAACAGACGCCTTCCACGATATATTTGACGCCATTCTGGTCCTCGCAGTGCGCAACGAAGTTGAAGGCGTGAGGGTGATCGGCGTCAGGGCTAAATCGGACAACTTTTCCTCGAACTCCGAGTTCTCCGGTTGTTGTACGAACTAACGCGCTAAATTGACCTCGAACATTGTCGCCGCTGCGAAAGGCTTCAATCGTGACGTTAGCGATGTTGTCGCCGGTTCCCTTGCCCCGAAGAGCGACGCCGTGTTGAGCCAAAGCCATCGCTGAGACTATGACAAATGCGAGAATATGTGTGAGTTTTTTCATTGGATTCCTCTCATGGGGGACTGACGATTGCTGCCGGTGATAGTTCAGTAGAAATTGAACAATCGAATTGTCCAGTAATAGGCCAAAGGGTGGACGAAACAAAACCCAACTGACACGTTCGCAGTCTCATTGTTTGGCATGGATACAATTGCGACTCTCGGCCTGGTGCTCGGTGCGACCTGGGTTTCTGGAATTCGACTCTATGCCTGTGTAGCCACACTCGGGCTACTTGGGAAATTTCAGCTCGTCCAGCTTCCCGGTCAATTGACCGTTTTGACAGATTCTTGGGTGATCGGCGTGGCTGTTTTGCTGTTTGTCGTCGAGTTCTTTGCAGACAAGATCGCATGGCTGGACTCTGCTTGGGACGCCGTCCACACGTTCATCCGCATCCCCGCCGGAGCGGCACTAGCCTGGGCGGCTTATGCGGGAGCTGACGCACGAGTGCAAGTTGTTGCAGTTCTGCTTGGCGGCGGTTTGGCGCTCGCGGCTCACGGCACAAAAGCTACAGTCCGTGCAGCAGTCAACCACAGCCCAGAACCAGTCTCGAATGTGTTCGTTAGCCTCGCCGAAGAAGTTGGATCAGGTGCCCTCTTAGGGCTTTCTGTGATGTTGCCAATGGCTGCGATTATTGTCGTCGTTGTCGCGCTAGTGGTTTCTATTTTCCTAGTTCGCAGGATTGGTGGAGCGCTTAGAGCACTCTACAAGAACCGCCGACCAAATGTCACTTAATCTCTCACTCCCTGATCACCGCCCCCCCCCCTTCCTCTTAATTTCAACTTTTAACGCCGTGTACCCGTCAATCTCGAAATGATGGACTTTCAGGCTATGTTTGCCAGTCGCCAGCTGGACTTCTTTTGCGTAGAGCGTCGGTCCTTGCCAATGCCACTCGTCGACCAGGAGCTTTCCGTCAAGCCAGAGTTTAACTCCGTCATCTGCCGTCACATTGATGCTATAAAGACCCGAATCTACTTCAAAAGTACCATCGGCGGCTGTCGCAAACTGATTGTCCGGAACACCAGCGAACGGTGATCCACCCGATGCGAATCCAAGCTCTGTGGCCTCATACTTTGCTATCGGCTTTGTATCCATCCATTTCATCAAATCGACGTACTTCGTTCGTGGGTCGCGGCTCTCGTCCCAAGTCCAAAATCGAACGCTCCACTCGATTGGCATGAAAGACTTGCTCCAGCCGAATTTCACAGGCTTTCCAATTGGGGTCACTATCCCCCGATAGTCGGTCGTTGCCTGTCCAATATATTCAAGTTCAACGGTGATGTTTCGTGTGTCTGTCGGCCATGTCACTTGGACTTCACCTGGAACCTCACCAGAGTTGGCGCCAATGATCACACCCGCAGATTTAGACTTTAGTCTCCAGGTTCCTTTCGGGCCAAGAATCTCAAATCGACGCCCTTCAAAGTCTCTCGTAGAAGTTTGACCCGCTCTATTGATACCACTCGTTTTCGCAACTGTCTTTTCGCTAGGCCAAAGTATGGGCTTTCGAAAGTCATAAGGGCCCCACTCGTCGATTAGCATATACTTTCTACCTCGAAGTGCACCGTGTTGTAGAAATGAACTCTGCCCTTGAGGCATTGGCTTTACATAGAGGACTCCCTTGCCCCTGGACTCAAGTAACCTTCTGAAGTTACCATCGGAGTCTACTGGATCCCATTCCAAGTTAAACTGCTTCAGATAGGACGCTCCAGTGGCCTCGTTTGCGACAATTGAGTTTCCACCTCGCGTTATGACTGGCACTACAACTTTTTCCTTATTGCCAATCCACAAGTTACCCTCCATTCTAACTCCCGCAAAGACAGGATCAGACCCACCCCCGGTTGAAGTGTTCTTTGTCAACGACGTGCCGGTCTGTGTTCCTTCAATCTTGTAAACTGAGTGACACCCCCTGAACATATTGAGAGTCGCGCTGACATTCTGCCCTGTTCCAAGGTGGATGGCGGTATCCGCAATCTGCACAAAGTTATTGTTGTCTATGACCGTACCAGTGTTGCTGACATCCTTGTTCTTTGGATAACCCCAACTTGGGTCCGGTTTGCTGGCGTTTTGCCAAAGATAAACGCCAACGGTGTCACGCTGAAAGAGGTTCTCTGTTATAAGGTTTTTCTGCCCGTGCTCGATTGCTACGCTCTCTCCGTTGTACGCGAAGACGTTTCCAATGATGTTCGTGTCATAGCTGTACCCGCCCCAAATTCCGTGCCAGCTGTCAATGAGCTTGTTGTTGATGAAATTGTTTCGGCTGAAAGTGGCCTCGATAGCGTTGGCGGGCGAATGGCTAAAATCGTTACCGTACAACAAGTTATCGTTGCATCCACCCTTGCCCGTGTCCATCGTTTCTTGTCCGGCCCACAAGAAGAATCCATCTCCCCCGTGGGTCGCCGAATTGTACGCGAAGACATTGCGGCTACACTGCTCAAAAACGAGGATTCCGGCTGAGTCTTGCCCCCGGTTATATACCCCGTGCGAATATCCGCGGACGCACCAATCCATTTTGTTATGCATCACCCTGTTACCTGAGGACTTGTACATACCAAGTCCGAGGCCAGAATTGAACGACAGGTTAGAGTTCCAAACTAGACCGTTGTTGCATCTGGTCAACATCAGACCGCATTGGCCACCCGTCACTCTCAATCCTTTGACCTCAAATTTATCGCAATCAACAAGATAAGCCCCAGCACCATAGCGTAACCACTCATCATTTTCGTTATGGTGGAAGCTCATCCAATCCGATTCGTCTTCCTTTTCAATTGTCGACATCAAATGCTGCTTCCAATTGTAAGAAAAATCGCAGTTAAGAAGTTTAATTCCATGACAGTTTCTGGCGAGAAGCCCAACCTTATATCCGCGAATAGTTAGGTTTTTTATCGTCACCCCTTCCCCTTCGACCAGCACGCCGAGGCCCTTTCGCTGATCCGGTTCTGTAGCCATTGACGACCCTTCAAGAACTACACCCTTGAAATCGACAGTGATGTTCTTGCCACGGATTGTTATCGCCCCTTTCTTCCAGTTCTCCACGGAATTCAAAATCTTGTAGGTTCCGGCTTTGACCCTGGAGCTCACCGAAAAAACTTGCCCAGGTCGTAACGAGATGATTTTTGGCGTCGAATTCTGCATCGGCAGAACCAAGAAGGCAGCGAGCATTGGAGTCATGATTGATTCTGGCACGAGAAGCCCCCTCGACTATCACAAACAAGGGGGCTAAAGCGACTTACTTGCGCAAGTTGTCGCGCAGGTAGAGTTCGGTCACTTGGGATTCCATGTAGTCCTTACCTAAGAGCTTGACAAGGCGAGCCCGTCCTTGCTCCCTGCTCAGACCGCTCCAATCTTCGTAGTTAGACCAGAAGTTGTTCCACCACTCACGCGGTTGGACTCTGTATCCATCGTACTCGGTGATCCGGCCTGTATTTCCGCCAGTCACCAAGCTTCCGACCGAAGTCGCGGCATCATAGACACTGTCGATATCGTGGCGGATTGCTCGAATGTCCCCTTCACTCACGACTCCGTTCGATGTCGCCTTGTAGAACTGAACAGTCACACGAACTGGAAAACGGGTGTCGCGCTCCACGGCAAGATTGTCCATTTCGGTGAAAGGGCCCTCTTCATCGCCGTGCCCGATCACTGCGTTTTCAACATCACTGACTTTGCTGGATTTCTCCTTTTTCATCTCTGCGCCGGCCGTGGTCGGCGCCTGCAAACCACCGCCTGCGCCACCAATAATTCCGCGATTCGATTCACGAAACTTAAGCGGAACTTGGATCATGAGAACCATGTTCAGAGCTTCATCGCTTACTTTGGCGTCTCCTTTACCTTCTCCCTTTCGTCCACTGTTGTTCCAATTTGTAAATCTTTCTCCGGTTAAACTTGCACGCATCCCTTTCGCATTGTGGAAAAGCCGCTGGCCCCAGTTCCAAGCTCGAAAGCCATCCCGGGCATTGTCGATAATCGTCGTGCTCGTTCCTTCCCGAGTCGCGAGAATCGTCAAGACCGCCGGATTCTGCGGCGAAGACTGATAGTTGAACAGTACTGGATTAAACGTCGCCTTCCCTGTTTGCGACACTGGCAGGAAGCAGGCCTGGGCACTGACCAAAACCCTTTCGTCCCGGGGTGCGAGGAGGGTTTTTCTCCTGGAAGTCCACGAATCAGGGTCACTCAAGAACCGAGACGGGCTTGCCAGGAAATCATAGAGAGAGACTCTACGCAGATTGCGCCCCTTCTCGTTTCCGACTAACAGCGTAAGGTCGCGGGGATCCATTTCTCCCGTGATGTCGCTAAAATTAGGGTGCCTGATAACTGGCATCAAGACTGGCTCAACCTGCCCACGCCCTTTGTCGATGCCCACCTGGATCGTCATGTCGCTGATGTTCGGGCCGACAGACGAGCCTTTGAACCGTCCAGTGTCTTCCCATGTTAAGTTGATTAGGTCTAACTTATACTTATCAACAAGCCTCTGCGCGTCAGCATCGCCGACCATAGCCGCCGTTTTCCGGATTGTGCTTTCATAGCTCCGTCGGCCAGATGGGCTCAAGCCACCCTGCTTCTTGCTCAAAAAGCCCCCGAATTCCGGTGGGTCTTTCGTGGTCCAAAGTTGGGCGGATACCAATCCAAAACCCATGGTTGCCAATGTGGCTGCTGTCAAAATCCTGCTTCTATGTTCCATCGTTCTTCTCAATGACTCACACTGTGAGTGTCCTCCAAAGAGGCAGACGTTCAAAGAAAAGAATCGCTACAGGGCACTATTTGATGCTGCCGAGGGTCACGCCCTTGACAAAGTACCGCTGAAGTGCCAAGAAAACGACCATCACTGGAATCAATGTGACGACAGCCGCGGTCATCTGTAGTGGCCAGTTCTTGCCTCCATAGGAATTGTTGAAAATGCTCAATCCGACTTCAAGAGTTCTCATTTCGAGACTCGAAGTCGCGATCAAGGGCCAGAAGAAGTCAGTCCAAGTAGCAATGAAAGCGAACGCACCCAAAGTAGCTAAGGCGGCCTTGCTCATCGGCAGTATCAATCGCGAATAGATCGTCCAGTCGTTTGCCCCATCGATCCTCGCTGCCTCGTCGAGCTCGATTGGGATGTAGGAGAAGAATTGCCGCAACAAGAAAACACCAAAAGCACTCCCAACACCTGGAACAATCAGCGCCCAATAAGTGTCAAGCCAGCGGAATTGTCTAAGTAATAAAAAGACTGGGATTTGTGTGACCGTCCCGGCAAACATCATGCTCACCAAGAAAGCGGCGAAGAGAGTCTCCCTTCCCTTGAATTTCAGCCTTGCAAATCCATAAGCTGCCATCGAACAAACGAGCAATTGTCCAACTACAACCGCTACGCAAACCAACACAGAATTGAGAAAAAATCGGAGTACGGGAACCTCAGGAGAAAACACTACTGTCCGATAGTTTTCCCACGAAGGTTTGTCAGGGATTAGTTTGGCAACTTCGGGAATCGGCGCCTTGCTGGGATGCAGACTCACCAGGATCATCCAGACAAATGGTGCTAACAAGAAAACTGCAAGCAGGGTCAGTATTGCATAAGTCAGAATCTTTCTCGAACTACTCATCTCACTCCAAAATAGATCGCTCTAACGAAAGGTAAACCGAGGAATACTTGCGAGTTGGCCATACTTCGTTCTTATCCTGCGCTGTACCCTTCCATCTGTCCCTTCATCATGCGCCATTGGACGAGCGCAAAGAGCCCGATTACCACAAGAAGGACAAACGACTGGGCCGATGCGGTTGAGACGTGGAACTTGCGCCACGCCTCTGTGTAGATGTGGTAGCCGACGACGTCGGTGGTATCCAGGGGCCCTCCTTTCGTCATCATGTAGACTGGAGTGAAGAGTTGGAACGCCGAAATCGTTCCTGTTATCAAGACGAAAAGGTTCGTCGGAGCCAGCATCGGCCAGGTCACGTGCCAAAACTTGGCCCATGGCTGCGCCCCATCAAGCTCCGCCGCCTCATTGAGCGAAGGCGGAATCCCCATGATTCCGGCAACGTAAATGATCATTCGGGGACCAAGACCGGTCCAGACAGACATGAACGCCAGTGCTCCCATCGCCCACCAAGGATCGTTCAAAAAATCGACGCTCTTGATCCCGAACAGAGAGGTCGTCGCATTTATCAGGCCGTTCTGCGGTAGGTAAACATAGATCCATAGCATCGAGACCGCGACCATGCTGCTCACGGCGGGAATGTAGTAGATCGTCCGAAAAATCCCCATTCCGCGCAGCTCTCGGGCGACGAGCATCGCCACCCCGAGCGCAACCGCCATCCCTACCGGCACGCTGATGAGGGTGAACTTCGCCGAGTTCAGCATTGCGTTCCAGAACGGTGCGTCACCCATGACTTCGGCGTACTTCCCCGCTCCTACGAACGGCATCGTGCCCTTCAAAATCCGCCAGTCGAAAAGCGACACCCAAAAAGCGTACAAGATCGGCACCACCGCGAAAACCGCAAGGTGAACGACCGCCGGGGCGATGAAAAGGTAGCCAGTTCGTGCAGACTTTGCCAACATCGATATTATGCAGGTAATGAACCTTCCCCGACTTACTGCCGTCTTTTGGGGCAGACATGTTGATCGTTGTTCCGGTTTTGGCATTGAACCAACAAACGCCGCAACTCTTTCCATGGGAAGAAACCGATCTTGGCAAAACTCTGATGCGATTTGTCGAGGAGCCAAACTTCGACGACCCCGGTCTCGTAAAGAAGCCTGTGCTTTTGCGTTATCGACCTAAGGTGGGCAAGAAGACATTTTCACTCCTGGACGTTCCACTCACGCTACATCCCAGTACCAATGGAGGGAATGGAGGGGCTTTCAGGCTTGCGCTCACTTTCAAAGCAACAAGTCAAGACAACGCGAGGGCCCTCATACAGCGACAGTGCTCGGGGCCACTCTCGAGGCAAGTTTCGAAGATGGGAATCTATGAAACTTTCGATCAAAAGAACGAATTTGCTGTTGGTTTCCGGGGCCGGATTATTGATAACGATTCAGAAAAAGGGAAATGGCAGCCATTTGAGTTTGTCGCGTTTCCACAAACGATCTTAGAACCTGGTGAAACCTTCTACAGGCAGGGACGACTTCACTACCAGAGCATTCCACCGGGCCTCTCTTGGCAATACCAAGGATTGCGCACCGTCAGAGGATTACGTTGCGCCCAGCTAGTTTCACGGAACGTACTTGGACTTAATACGGAAAATCAAGGTCAGGTCGTTGTATGGGTCCGAATTGACAGTGGCGAAACTGTCGAAGCCAGACATGACCAGGTTGATCCGTCAGACGCTCGAAAGCCGCGCCATTCCTTCCGGTACTTCTTTCTATTGAGGAACTAAGCCAAAGGTTCTAGATCGTGTCACCGAGCCCAGATCCAATGTGACGAGATTGCCTCAGGCGAGACGCCCGAGGCACCATGGCCGTGACGGCCATGCCACATTTTTTCATCTCTTCGCGAACTCCTTGTCGATCTCGACTGCCGCCTTTGTCAGCGCTGACTGCACTGGAGCTCCATTCTTGAGCACTGCGTCCATCGCCTTCTGAGCGATGTCTTCGACCCGGTCGTAGCCCTCGACCATAGCTCCCCATGGTGGTCGCGCTGAGGGCACGACTTTTTGGAATGCAGCGTCTCTTCGACTGGCAGGAGTGTTGGAGTTCTGTATTGGAATCGCTACAGCGCGGCTGTGACGTGCAACAAAATATGTCAAGGACTCGACTCTGGCTTCCTCGACGTCCTTCCGAGCACTCACCGCGATCCCGCTCGCATTGTATCGACTCTGCACCGCCGCGCTCGACCAATACTTCAGGTATTCCCAAGCCAAATCCGGGTACTTGCAGTGCTTTCCGATCGCGTTCCCCGCCTCGTACATAACGGTCACCGACCGGTCCAAATTGGTAGGAAGTTCGACGACGACGACATCCTCCATCGAAATTTCCTTAGAGGCCTCCAGTCCGACGAGGTACCAATGCCCAACGGCCTTCATTGCCGCTTTGCTCGTTGCGAAGAGATCGACTCCAGTGGCCGCCGCCTCGCTCAGAGACGGGGACACTTTGTGCCTTGTGACAAGGTCCGCCAGAAACTGGATCGCCTCGACAGACTGGCGAGAATCAAGAAAACCAGACGCCAGAGAACCGTCTGGAGATAGGACATCTCCGCCGTTGTTCCAAACGAACATTACCCATCCCGGCATCCAGTTCGCAAACTCAAAGCCGAATTGGTTTTCGTGAGTGAGTGCCATTGCCTTGGCCAAAAACTCTTCGAATGTCCATCGGCCATGGGGCAAATCCACACCAGCTTCGCGAAAGAGCCGAGCGTTGCAGTACATCACCATCGGGGTGAAATCGGTCGGAATCGCATACAACGCAGAACCGCGCCGAGCCACATCGACGACGTTTGGATAGAAAGCTCCAAGGTCGAATCCGTCCCTCTCGATGAACGGGGTCAGGTCGAGGAGCGTACCGTTGTCGATGAAGACCGCCGCACTGCTCGCGTCAAGAGTGATGATGTCCGGCATCGAGCCTGCGATGTGGTCGAGCAATAGCTTGCTCACATACTCCTGACTACCCGGAACCCCTTCAACCCGTAGCCTAACCTTGGGATTGGTCTTCTCAAAGTCGCGATAAATCTGCTGGATGAGCTTGAAATACTCACTATCGTCGCCAGCGCCTCCCCAAGTGGCAAGACGCAACGGAACCCTCGGATCTACGACCTCGCGGCACCCAAGCGGTAAGAGTGCGACCCCCGCCATCCAGGCCATTGCCTCGCGGCGATTCATGTCAGTGGTTGTACCTCCCAGTGCCACAACTTTGTCCCAACGGAGGGTTTCAGTCCCTTGAAACCATGCTCAAACCGAGATATCGAGCCTCAGCCTCAAGCGGAGCCAAAGTTTCCCGACCGCGACCCTGAGCCGCTCGATACTACTCAACCGAATATCCATCATCCCGGCAAGTTCAGGGCACCTGCGGAGCAACTCGGCGAGTTTCAAGTCCACGAGGGTTGGCTCCATCACAAAAGACCCAAACCAACAGCACACATGGCATTCCTCGGCGTCCTCAGTGGTCAACGTGTCACAAACAGGACAGACCTTGAAACCACGTTCGCCGAACAGGCGACGTGCAGAGCCTGGATGGGAGATTAGAGTCCAAGGGCGATTCATGTTGACTACTCTAAAGGTTCGGAGTCGTGTCACTCGATCCTCATGAGCCGAAACCAAAATCCAAAGAAATCTCAGAAACTATGGAACAAAAAAGTGGAGGCTCAGGAATCCATGTTCGGTTTAGTCGGCTACATAATGGTGTGCTTTGCGGTCGGGTGCGTTTTGACGATCGTCGTGGGGATGTTCCGCCCGATCAAGCAACAAGACGATTGGAAGGCTTGGAAGGTCTTGGTCGGGATCATGATCGCGGTCGGGATTATTCCCTATGGCTACGTCGAAGGCCTGACAATGGCGCAAGGAACGAGCCTGAAGACCGGAGTCCAAGAAGCGATCGGCGAAGCCGAGCTTGACGGAACGCTTACTTATTTCAAAGTTCTTCGAGCCAACGAAAAGAAGGCTCACATCATCGCTTCAGCCACAGACCGCAACATTTTTGGCGTCTATGAGCCGGTAATGATGGAAATCGACCTTGCGAATACCTCCGATGGCTGGCACGCCGACTCCTACACGATCATCAGCTCGTTCCAACGCCAGCGCGATGCGACAACGATGCCGCCTTATTGGTGATCTTTCGAGTTTTTACTGTGCAAGAAGTATGCGGCTAAGACCGCAAAAGACATACTCACGATCCAACTGGTACTGCCCAAAAGCAAGGCGTCCCACCGCAAATCTCCAAATGCCATAAGCGAAGTGAAGTCGGAGTAGACTCCGATCATGGTTCCGATCACGAGAACACTCAAGCCCCGCACTCCAGCTTGTAGTTTTAGCGATGACAGCAGCCAAGAG
>Ga0163144_10019238_pt1 | contig 13746 bp, 11 predicted proteins | sample OliLak19BULKMAT1_FD_123175 | JGI IMG/M metagenome (GOLD analysis project Ga0163144, IMG submission 123175) | Freshwater microbial mat bacterial communities from Lake Vanda, McMurdo Dry Valleys, Antarctica - Oligotrophic Lake LV.19.BULKMAT1 | ecosystem: Environmental > Aquatic > Freshwater >... | reverse complement strand
GCTGCCACTCATCCAGTTCAGATTAAAACAGCCGCGGCGGAATGTCCAGCGAAATCGAACAAAACTAATCAAAAATGTTGCAGAGTTCCGGTTGGGTTTCCAGCGCCCCCTTCCCGTCGGCCTGCCGCGTTCCCCGAATTATTGAGAAGATACCATAAGAGGACCTGTGCGAGAAGAAATCACGCAGCGCCCGCCGGGTCTCATCAGCGAGCGGAGCCGCTTCGAGCGCTGATCCCATATTCTTCAGCCAGGCGGTTCGCTCAGCGGGGCCGATCCGGAATCGAGCGTGCGACTCGCGAAGACTCAGCCACCACCGGTGTTGTGTCTGCTCCTCATCGCCGCCCAGAAATTGAATGAGGAACGCCGCGAATTCTTCTGTCGGGCACCGGAGGCTCTTGCCGGGGGATAGTGGGCGCAGTACGGGATCCTTGGCGACGCGCCCGTAAAAGTCCTCCGATAGCCGCTTACAACCCGCTTCACCGCCCAGCGCATTGAGGAATTGTGCCCGCATGCTTACGACAAATTGTACCGCTACGGCGGCCATCCCGGGCTTGCCGAATCACACTTCATTCAGCGGGCCACCAAGTGGCAGCCAAGCCGTCCTCCGGATATCCGCTTGCGCAGAAGATTGGCGCCGGCGCCGGGCTCTACTTGCGACCCGATTCATCAACCGGCGATCGCCTGATATCCTAAGTGGTTCATGCCTGCAGCAAGAGATATATCCGCCGACAAATTCGTTTTCGGCTGTCACCGTTTCGGCTTTGGACCCGCGCCCGGCGGCGGCTTCGTGAATGTCGAAAAGCATGTGATGCCCATGGTGAAGACCGCCTGGGATCTGGGAATTCGAGCCTTCGACTCCGCCGTCTTGTACCGCGCGACGCTTCAACTGGGCCAGGCGCTCCAGGCGCTCGAAATCGACCCGAATTCGATTCGCTTCCAAACAAAGTGCCTCCGCTATCTCGGCCTGGCCATTGACTCCGCGGTCGAACACCAGCCTGATGCCCTGTTGCAGGGCATTCCGCCCCGCTACCACGGCCTTACCGACAAATGGGATACGTCTCCGAAGGCGATCGAGCAACAGATCTGCCGGGAACGCATTGAGTTCGGCGGCGACAAGCTTGCCGGGGTCGCTCTCCACGACCCGCCCGACATGGAAAAGCAGGCCGGCTTGCATTGGGATACCGACATCCGGCCGGCGGTGGCGTATCTGAAAGCCGCGAAAGCTGCGGGATTCCTGGGCCGAATTGGCCTTGGCATCAAGGAACCAGCATTCGTCGATCGTTTCCTCACCGAAGAACCCGGTACGCTTGACTACGCCGGGATCACCTTCTGTCCATCGATCCTCGGCCCGTTATTGAATATCATCGATACGAGCCACTCCCAGAGGTTTGAAGTTACCCTGATGGGTATCAATTATGGGCAAGCATTCACGTTGACCGAAGACCCCCTGACGGCGCCTCCGTTTCTGTATAACTACGAGGTCGCCTCGGAAGAAGAGCGGATATTGATGTCGCGCTTCTATCGTATTTGCGGATCGACACCTTTGCTTCACCTTGCCGCCGCTGTCGCCGGACTACTGGCTGTTCACTTCCCCGCGTCAGTCACGCAGATAGTGACTTCAACGATGACGCCCGGCCGCCTGGTGGAAACGCTTCGACTCGTACGCGAAGCGGAAGTTCCGGCTCCCGTTTGGAGCGAACTGAAAGCGTCGGGACTCATCCCTCGGGAATTCCCAACCACCTAAGGCGTCCCCCCCGCAGGATGGAGGAATATTTGGCGAGATGGAATATTCGTCCACAATGCGGACATTTTGTCCCCTTGTCGCCGCCCCGCCGATGGCCCAGTGGGCTAAGTTGTCCCAACCGGCAATCTCGAACCTTTTTGGTTACCTACGCCATACTCGAAATCCACCTATTCCTCTAGCTTTTTGGAATATCCAACATATACTCATTTGTAACCATCAGCCAAGGATGTTTTGATGTTATTCCCCGCGGAATCCACTATGCCTCTGGTAATTCGAGATACATCTATTACAGCGCTTTACGTTTTCGACCGTCTCCTGGAGCTCCGCGATGTTTGCGTTAACAATCTGGGAAGCCAACTCGTCATTGCTCTCTTCTTCGCCTCGTCTCTGTTCGTGGCGATCGTGCTGTTTGTTTACTGGTGTTCTTGCGCAATACGGGTACTTTCGGCGAACGACGCGGAACTGACAGAAGAGGAAATTGAGCCCATGTTGTGGCACAGGAACTTGCGAGAACAGCTCTGGCACTTTTTCCATTCGTTTGGCCAGACTCTATCCTGATCTACTTGGAACGCGCAACGCGCCGGATACGCCTATCCTTAAAGGTAAGGCATGCATCGACTCTGCTTCGTACTTCTGGCACTCACCGCCGCCGCGGCGGAGTGGACTTCCAAGCCATTCCAGAATTGGTCTTCCGACACCGTCCTCCGAGTGTTGACGGATTCTCCCTGGTCCAAAGGATCCAGCGCGAATATTGAGTGGACGAAGCGGGAGGTCCGGCCGATTACCTACAAAGACATCCCCGGCGCCGATCATGGCGCGGTGAAGGATTCCGGGCTTGGGCCGCTGGGGGGGATTGGCGCGCCGAAACCGAAACTGCCGATAAAGGCGGATCTGCTGATCCGGTTTCCCAACGCCTTACCGTTGCGCCATGCCAAGGCCATGTATCGATTGCGAGACGAGAAACTGCCCACCGACCGGTTGAACAGTCTGATCGATCCGCCGGTCTCTTCGTTTTATGTCGTGGAAATTTACGGTGTGCCTTCGGAAGTCGCGCACCAGGGAGCCGGCACGGTGGAGTCGCTGGTCAGCCGTTCCGCATACTTGCGTACCCGGTACGGCCGGAAGTATGTGGCGTCCCGCGCGGCAGTGACCATCCAGGCGACAACGCTGAAGATCCTTGTTTACTTCCCGAACGAAGAGCCGTTGAAGGTAGCGGATGAGGAGATCGAATTCTTCGCCGACATACAATTGCTGCGGTGCAAGGAACGATTCAAATTGAGCGGGATGACTTACATGGGCCGCCTGGAGCTGTAGCCGCTATTCTGGTAATCCGAAGATATACAGAACGGCCCCGGCTGAGATTGCCACATACTGCTTTCCGTCGACCGAGTAGCTGATTGGCGATGAAGAGATACTGCCGCCCGTCTGCATCTGCCAGAGCAACTGGCCCGTCCTTGCGTCGAGGGCCAACAATGCGCCTTCCGAAGTCGACGAAAACAGGACGGCTCCGGCAGTGGCCAAGACGCCGGCGGAAAGTGACCCGCGCGATACGGGATACTGCCACTTCACCGTGCCAGTGGCCGAGTCAATGGCCTTGATGGCGGGCTTGGGGGGCTCGTCAATGGCCATCGCCCGGCCGCCCCAATAGGCCTTGCCTGGCTCATATTCCTGCTTTGTCTGGAAGAAGCGTTGCCCGGCCTCCGAGGTCATCAGGTAGAACGTGCCGGAAGCCGCATCATAGGACGGCGACTGCCAGTTCGTCCCGCCGACTAGCGATGGATAGACAACGGCGCCGTCTGGTGTGGCTTTCGCGTTGGCTTTCCAGATTGGTTTGCCGTTGTCGTCAAAGCCGTCGTTCCAGGTCTGCTTCACGAAAGGCTTGGCAAAGAGAAATTTGCCGTCCGTGCGGTCCAGGACATAGAAAAAACCGTTGCGGTTGGCTTGCATTAGCAACTTGCGCGGCTTGCCGTCGATGACGCGGTCCGCCAGCACCAGACCTTCATTCGCATCCCAGTCATGATCGTCACCGGGAGTGAACTGATAGTGCCATTTCCGAGTGCCGGTATCGGCATCCAGCGCCAGTACGGAGCAACTGAACAGGTTGTCGCCGGCACGGATTTCGGCGTCCATGTCGGGTCCGGGGTTTCCGGTGGCCCAGTAGATGGTGTTTAGTTCGGGGTCGAAGCTGCCGGTGAGCCACGTACCGGAGCCGCCCATTTTCCAGGAGTCGCCTTTCCATGTATTGTGGCCGAACTCTCCGGGGCCGGGAACGGTGTTGAACCGCCAGGCGCGTTTGCCGGTGGCAGCGTCATAGGCATCGAGAAATCCGCGAATGCCGTGTTCGCCGCCGGCGACGCCCACCACGATCTTGTCCTTCACCACCAGGGGCGACATGGTGAGACTGTAACCCTGCATGGTGTCGGCGACCTGTGTCTCCCATAGCGGAAGGCCGGTACGAGCATCCAGCGCTACCAGCGCCGCGTCAAGTGTACCGACGAACACACGATTCCCCAGGACCGCCACACCGCGGTTGAACGGATTGCTTTCATAGGGATTTACGGCTTTCCGCTGCCGTTGATATTTCCAGATCTGTAAGCCGGTCCGGGCATCAAAGGCGAAGACCTGCCCGGGAGGCCCGGCGGTGTACATCACGCCATCGACCACGATAGGCGTAGATTGCAGAAGCGAGTCACCCGGCAGTTGCGCGGCCCATTTGACTTGTAACTGCGTCACGTTTTTCGTGTCGATTCCGCGGAGCGGGGAGAAGTGTGTGCCGCGGTAGTCGCCCCAGTACGTGAGCCAATTCTGTGGTTCGGCGGCGGAGTTCTTGATACGGTCAAAGGTTAGGCCACCGGGAATTGCAGCGGCGGAGGTTTTGGTCAAGTCTCGCGACTCAAGTGTCTTGAGGTAGGCCAACAGGTTCTGCAGTTCGACGGTGTTTAACCGCGTACCGTAGTCGGCGGGCATCAGCGTTCCGGGTTCCATGCGCAAATCCGCCAACGCTGTTTTGCTCAGCATGTGGCGTTCACCGGTGGCTGTCATTAAATGCACGCTGAAGGTGTCGTTGGCGGTCCGCATTCCGCGCAAAGTGCGCCCGTCCTTCGTCTTGGCGGTGACGACGATGCTTTCCGCGCCGCCACGCCTGCGTCCGCCCGGCGGCGCGTCCGCCGGACTCAGGATCTTTGTCCGAAGCTGCTCCACGGGAAGGCGGCCGGCCGTGGAAAGATCGGGACCGGCGATGCCTCCGCGCGCGTTCACGCCGTGACAACTCGCGCAGTTCGCCTTGCCGAAGAAGAGCTGTTCGCCGATGGCCGCGTCACCACTTGTCGTTTCGCCAGTCGCTGCCGCGCCTCCACTGATGGCGCGGATGAAAGTGACCAGTTGCCACACCTGTTCCTGCTTGAGGCCCGCGAATGGCGGCATCGCGGTGCCCTTGATCCCGTTGCGGATGTTGAGGAAGATTTCACCGTCCAGGCCGCCACGGCTGAATCGCCCGGATGTTAATGCGGGCCCGCGCTCGCTGCCGCGGCCGCCGCCTCCATGACACGCCTGACACGTCTGCTCGTATGTTTTCTGTCCGGCCGCGGCCGCTTCCGTGTTGCCCGCGAAGGGGTTTTTGTCGCGTTCCGGAGTGTGTTCCTGGGCGGCGGCGGTCAAGGAACAGGCGAACAGAAGCGTGAAGGTACGGGTCATGGGAGTCATTATTTTACGGGCGAATACGCGGTGGCTCTGTAAAGCGCCACTTTAAAGAATGCGTTCACTTGTCCATGTTCCTGAATTGATTCCGTTCGCACACGCATCCATTCTTCGTCGGCCTGGAACTGTGCCCAGGCGGTCTCGCGAGCCCCCAGCGAATCGAACGGCGTGAAGTACACGAGATTCGGCATAAGTTGCCCGAACAGCGCGGAGGTGTAGAGCACCGGATGAATTCCGCAGCGGTGGAAGATGGGAATTTCCGGGCCCTCGAAGCGTTCATTCAACGCGTGGAGCTGGCGGCAGGTGGGGGCGTGATAGACACGCAGTTCGAATACGCGAGGTTTTTCTCCGCCGGGTTTCAGCGCCGGGGAATAGGGCGTGCTTTCCAACAGGGACTGGGTGAAGTGCTCGTATGGCGGCTCGTGATGATCTTCCCAATAACCCAGCGCGGCGCGCATGTCGGCGTCGGCGCGCATGGAGGAGCGGCTCCCCTGCCATTGCGCGAAAGAGTCCCACTCCGCCACCACGGCCACCTGCGGCAGATGATCCGCGACCACGGCGTCCATCACCAAAGCCGCGCGCTGACCGGTAAGGCGCGTGTAGGCGGGCAGCCACGCCTCTTCCAGCCACCCATGCAGGCGCGACCCCTGGCTTGAGTTCGTCAGAAAATACTGCTCGAAGGTGTAGAGCTTTGTCGATGCTTTGTTCATGTGAATAATGGGTGACTCGCCGCCCGTTCACAGAAACCGGCGAAGGCGAATCATAATGAACAGAGTACCGTCATGAGGGTCACATTCGCCTTAACTTTCGGGGCTGTGCTTTTCAGCATGCTTGCCGCCGACTTTCGCCCGCCCGCGGGCACCCGCTCCGTGGTCAAGCGCCCCGGCGGTGAATCGATCATCCCCGGCGGACGTTCTACGGCGCCGCTTGGCCGTCAATTTCAGACCGGACCCGGACCCTGGGGGCTGGCAATTTCGCCAAATGGCAAGCGCGTGGTATCCGCCGACGGCGGACCGCGCGGCTTCTCCTTGACTCTGCTCGACCGCCGCGGCGACGGGTGGCGCGTCGAGCACCGCGAAGCGACTTCCAAGAAAGATTCCGCGCCCGCGAACGAGGACGAGTTCCGCTCCATCTTCATGGGGCTTGCTTTTGAGACGAACGACGATATTTACGCCAGCGAAGGCAATTCCGGCCAGGTCCGGCTGCTCGATATGACTACGGGCAAGCGCAAACAGCTCTACGATCTGAACAGTGGCGGTTTCTCCGACTCCTATACCGGCGACATTGCCCACGATGCCCAGCGGCACTTGCTCTATGTCGTTGACCAGGCGAACTTTCGCGTCGCGGTCATCGACACCCGCAAACAGCGAATCATCGCGAACGTCCGCACGGGGCGCCTGCCGTTCTCGATCACTCTTTCGCCCAACGGCAGGCGCGCCTACGTCACCAACATCGGCATGTTCGAGTACAGTCCCGTCCCCGGCGCCAGCAAGCAGGATGCGCGCGCCACCGGGCTGCCTTTCGCCGCCTTTGGATTTCCGTCAAAGGAATCCGAGCAGGGCGCGGATCGGGTGAATGCAAGCGGTCAGACGGTACGGATTCCCGGGCTTGGCGATCCGAACGTGAAGGAGTCGAATTCGCTGACGGTCATCGACCTCGACAACCCCGCCGCGCCGAAAGTCCTGAAATTCATTCCCACCGGTATTCCGTTCGGCCAAGGCAGCTACGGCGGTTCCAGCCCCAGTGCCGTCGCCGCGAACGACTCGCACGTTTACGTCGCCAACGGCCACAACGATTCCGTCACCGTAATCAACGCGAAATCGCTGGAAGTAGAAGACCAGATCCTGCTGCGCATCCCGGGGCTGGAGAACTTTCGCGGCATCCTGCCCACCGGACTCACCCTGGACGGCCACACACTGTACGTCGCGGAGGCCGGGATCAACGCCATAGGCGTGATTGATCTGAAATCCAGGAAAGTGAACGGTCATCTACCGGCCGGCTGGTTCCCCACTCGCGTCCTGATACAGGACGGCATGATGTACGTGGCCAACGCCAAAGGGAACGGCACCGGCCCCAATGCGACGATGACCAAGGCGCTTGACCAGCGATTTATTACCGATCAACGCCGCGGCACCATCTCGATTTATCCGGTTCCGGATCCGGCCGACTACGCTCGCCGCACCGCGCAGGTCTACCAGTTGAACGGCTTCGACAAAACGACTGACCCGCCCAAACTCCCCGCGGCCATTCAGTATGTTGTGGTCATCGTCAAGGAAAACCGCACGTTCGACGAGGTTTTTGGCGACATCGTTTCCGCCGCCAACGCTCCCGTCAACGGCGCTTGGGACCTCGCCCGCTACGGACAGTATTCGCTGATTACCAGCGAACGCGGCGTTCTGCAGCAGCGCTTTTCCGGCAGCGTGAACGTGACGCCGAACCACCACGCCCTCGCGCAGCAGTTCGCGTTCTCCGACAATTTTTACGCCGACTCCGAGGTCTCCGTTGACGGCCATCATTGGATTGTCGGCAGCTACCCGAACGCCTGGACTGAGTCGACGCTGATGGCGGCGTATGGCGGCCAAAAAGACTTCCGCCTGCCCACCTCCGCGCCCGGGCGATACCTGTTTACCGGTAGTAACTCATCGGTTCACCCCGAAGAGCACCTGGAAGCCGGCGCGCTTTGGCATCATCTGGAGCGAAACAAGATCCCGTTCCGCAATTTCGGCGAGGGCTTTGAACTCTCCGGCATCGACGAGGGGCCGGGCCTGAAGCCTACCGGGGCCCGGTTTCTTACCAACGTACCGATGCCCGATCCGCTCTATCGTAATACCTCGCGCGACTACCCCGGCTACAACACCAATATTCCGGACCAATATCGAGCCACCGCCTTCATCAAGGAGATTGAGACGCGGCATATCGTGGGCAACGAACCGTTGCCGCGCTTCATTTTTATTCATCTGCCCAATGACCATACCGATAAGCCGCGCCCCGAAGACGGCTATCCATTCACGGCGTCCTATGTCGCCGACAATGACTATGCGTTAGGCCGGATTGTAGAATTCCTGAGCAAGAGCCCATGGTGGAAACAGATGGCGGTGTTCATCACGGAGGACGACGCGCAAGGCGGGGTCGACCATGTCGATTCGCACCGTTCGCTGCTGATGGTGGCGAGCCCGTATGCGCGTAAGAACTATGTGTCGAAGACGAACGCGAGCTTTCCATCGATCTTGAAGACGGCATTCCGCCTGCTTAATCTTCCGCCGCTGAATCTCTTCGATGCGACGGCGTCGGACCTATCCGATAGCTTTACCGATACACCGGATTTCACGCCTTACTCGGTGAAATCGATTCGCCCGGAGCTCTTTGACCCGGCGAAAGCGCGTGATCCGCTGGATCCGAAGCCCGGGGCGCGGATGGATGATCCGAAAGCGCTGCGGGAGCAGCATCAGCAGCCTTAGCGGGCCTGCAGGTTTTTCAGATACCCCGCCGGTGTTCCCGCGTACAGTTCGAGCCACACCAGCCAACCGCCGTCATAGCCTACCCCGCCGAGGATTATGCCTTGCTTCTCGGGCGCATCGTTGACAGTTATTAAAGCCGGACGGACTCGCTGTCCCGATCGCTCAATGAAGTAATATTCCCGGCGCTCGTCATACCAGGCGTTCACCGAATGGTTTTCGAACCGCCGCTGGCGCGCCTTTGTTTTTAACTCGCCGTTCGCGCCGATTTTCAGCACTAATTTCCCGCTTTCAATTTCTTCGGGCAGACCAGCCTCGTCACCGAAATAGATCTTCACTACTCCTTGATACCCCGGCGGGATCAAGACAATTTCCGGTCGCAGCTTTGTGTACTCCCATCCGAAATACGCCGCATGATACATCGGATATGCCAATAGCCAGAAGCTCAACAGCAGTCGCAGCCACAAGGGCGCCGGCGCCCGCATGATCTGAAACGGGCTCGCCAAAAACAGCGGGACGGAGATAACCAGGCATCCAAACCAACCCATCGCATAAAGGTAGCGAAGGCTCAAGTAGCCGGTCGCGAAGGAAGCGATCTGGAGCCCAATCCCGATGACGATCCCGCGCGGCAACATGGCTCCCATTCCACCATAACTGCACAACTTCGATACAATGCCATCATGAAATGGCTACTCGCCGTCGCGGTTGTGCTGTGTCTGCCCGCCACTGAAACCCCGGCTGAGTTCTTTGAAACCAAGGTCCGTCCCGTATTGGCCAAGAACTGCTTCTCCTGCCATACCCAGAGCAAACTGGGCGGTTTGGCAATGACTTCCCGTGAGGATTTTCTGAAAGGCGGCAAGTCCGGCCCTGCCATTGCCTCCGGCGATCCGGAGAAAAGTCTGATCGTCCAAGCCATCACGCATCGGCACGAAAGCCTGAAGATGCCGCCTTCCGGTAAGCTTGACGACGCCTCTGTGACCGCTATTAAAACGTGGATTCGCGATGGCGCCGTCTGGCCCGAAGGACCCAAGGCCAAACAGTATTCGGTCAGCAATGAACAGCGCCAGTGGTGGGCTTTCCAGTCCGTTAAGAACCCCGCGCCGCCCGCCGTCAAGAACAAGGCCTGGGTGAAGAATCCGATCGACGCTTTCATCCTCAGCGCCCTTGAAGCCAAGAACCTGAAGCCCACCGCGCCCGCCGATCGCCGCGCGCTCATCCGCCGCGCCACGCTCGATCTCACCGGCCTCCCGCCCACTGCCGCCGATATCGACGCCTTCGTCGCCGACAAATCTCCCACCGCTTTCGCTACCGTCGTTGATCGGCTGCTCGCCTCTCCGCACTACGGCGAACGCTGGGGCCGCATCTGGCTCGATGTCGCCCGCTACTCCGACGACAAGCTCAACTCCACCATGGACGAGCCTCGCCCCAACGCCTTCCGTTTTCGTGACTGGGTGGTCCAAGCCCTGAACAAGGACATGCCCTACGACACCTTCGTCAAAGCGCAAATCGCCGGTGACCTGATGGGCAATCCGGACCTCATCGCCGGCACCGGGCTCTATGGCCTCAGCCCCGAATTCCAGGACGACCGCGTCGACGTCACCACGCGCGGCTTCCTGGCCCTCACCGTAGCCTGCGCCCAATGCCACGACCACAAGTTCGATCCCATCCCCACCAAGGACTATTACTCTCTCCTTGGCGTCTTTAATAGCTCCAAACAGAACGAGTTCCCGCTCGCCGATAAAGCCGCTGTCGAATCCTGGAACCAGAAGAAAAAAGCGCTCGACAAGGCCAAGGAAAACCTCACCGGCTTTTACAACAAGCAAGCCGAACAGCTCTCTGAAATGTTCGCCGCCAAGGCCGACAAATACCTCCTCGCCGCGCAGGACAAAGGTCCCTACGACGCCTTGGACGCCGAGACTATCCAGAAATTTCGGAATTATTTAAAGAAGAAGGATCCCCTCGCCAGGATCGCCGGCGACCCGGCCGTTTTCCGGTCCGAACTCGTCGCTGTCCAGGAGGAAAAGAAGGAAGTCGACGACACCAACAATATCCGTCTCGGCGGCTCCAAAGTTCGTCGCGATCTCTCTCAAGCCGACCTCCTTTCCCTGGCCCCTGAAAAGTTCTATCTGTGGCGCGATTTCTATCGAGCCGGCGGAGTCTTTCACTATGGCCCCGGCAAGATAGAGCGGTTTCTGGAAGGCCAGTGGCGCGAACATTTGAGCCTGCTTAAACAGATCGTTGAAGTAGCGGAGAAAGCCCTGCCGGAACAGTACCCCTTCCTGCACGCCATGACGGATAACGAGAAGCCCCGGGACGAGCGCGTTCACCTTCGCGGCAACCGCGCTAATCTGGGCGAGGAGGCTCCTCGCGGCTGGCTGACCATCCTCTCCGCCAAGGCCGAACCACCGCGTTTTGAAAAGGGCAGCGGCCGCCTGGAACTCGCTGAGCGCATCGCCGCCAAGGACAATCCGCTGACGCCGCGAGTGATGGTCAACCGCATCTGGCAGGGGCATTTTGGTGAAGGCATCGTCCGGACCACATCGAACTTCGGCCGCCTCGGGGAGCAGCCGTCGCACCCGGAGTTGCTGGACTATCTCGCCGGCAAATTCATGGAGCAGAACTGGTCTATGAAATCGCTGCACCGCGAGATTTTGCTGTCGTCGACGTACCAGATGGCCAGCGGAAATGTCGAGGGTGAAAACCGGCTGATGGAACAGTTCCCCACTCGCCGGCTTGACGCCGAATCGCTCCGCGACTCCATCCTCGCCGTCTCCGGCCGTTTGGATTCCGCCATTGGCGGCAAGGCTTTCCCCCTTGAGGACACCAAGCAGACACGCCGCACGATCTATGGCTACGTCAGCCGGCGCCGTACGGACACGATGTTGAACCTGTTCGACTTTCCCAACCCCAATGCCACCAGCGAAAAGCGCGTCAATACCGACGTCCCGTTGCAACGGCTATTTCTGTTGAATAGCGCGTTGATGGCGGACTCCGCCGAGGCGTTGGACAAGAAGGCCGAGGCCGCGACGCCTGAGGAAAGAATCCGTAAGGGTTACCGCGCCATCTTCGGCCGCGTCCCAACGAAAGCGGAGCTCGACCTTGGGCTGCAATATGTGAAGGCGGGCGGCGATGCCTGGCCCCAATACTGGCAAGTGCTGCTGGCGACCGACGAATTCCTGATGGTGAGGTAACTTACGATGATGACCCGGCGCGAAATATTGCAATCCGTTGGTATGGGCTTCGGCGGCTGCGGCCTCGCCAGCGCCGCCGCGACAACTCATTTCCCCGTGAAGGCCAAACACATTATTTTCGTGTTCCTGAACGGAGGCCCATCGCAGGTTGATACCTTCGACCCCAAGCCGCTGCTGCAGAAACATCACGGCAAGCCCATGCCCGCCGGGCCGAATTTGCGGACTGAACGCAAAACCGGAAACCTGCTTGGGTCGCCCTTCAAGTTCAACCGTTACGGGAAGAGCGGAACGGAAATCAGCGAGATCTTTCCCCGTCTCGGCGAAAACATCGATGAGTTCGCGGTAATTCGTTCGATGTACACGGACCGGCCGAATCACGAGCCGTCATTGTTGATCATGAACTGCGGCGTACCGCTGCCGGGCAAGCCCTCAATGGGATCGTGGCTGAGTTATGGGCTGGGATCGATGAACAAGAACCTGCCCGGTTTCGTCGTGTTGTGCCCCGGCGTGCCCGTCATTGGCAGCCAGTTGTGGTCATCCGCGTTTCTGCCCGCGGTTCATCAGGGCGTGCATTTGGAGACGAAGGAGAAGGATGTCCGCAAGCTGGTGCCGTACATCACGCCGCGCCGCGGAGCCGAGGAGCAGCGGCGCCAGATGGACCTGTTGGCGTCGTTGAATAAGTTGCAGGCGGAAAGCAAGTTCGAGAGCGGTGTGGAGTCGATGGAGGTAGCCTTCCGTATGCAGAAGGAGGCGCCCGAAGTTTTCGACATCACCAAGGAGCCGGAGAAGGTGCGCGAACGGTACGGTGACACGGCTGTCGGCCGCGGCTGCCTGATGGCCCGCCGCATGGTGGAGAAGGGCGTTCGCATGGTGCAGATCTATCATGGCAACGGCCAGCCCTGGGATAATCACGACGACATTCAGATCCACCGGACCCTGGCGCGGGAGGCCGACCCTGCCATCGGGTCGTTGATCGAGGATCTTCGCGAGCGCGACATGTTGAAGGAGACGATTGTACTTGTCGGTGGTGAATTTGGCCGTACGCCGAGCGTGGAAGTCAGCGGCTTGGTGAGCCATCAGAACGGGCGTGATCACAACAACCACGGCTACTCAATGCTGGTAGCCGGCGGCGGCTTCAAAGGCGGGATCACCTACGGTGCAACTGACGACTTCGGTTTCAAAGCGATCGACAAGCGCGTCTACGCGCATGACCTGCAGGCCACAATGCTGCATCAAATGGGGATCGACCACACGAAACTGACGTACCGCTACGGTGGCCGCGATTTCCGTTTGACCGATGTTGGCGGCAGTGTGATTCACGATTTGATTGCATGAAAAACCCGCTCATTTTGAGCGTCGCGCTTTTTACAATCGCCTGTTGTGTGCCCGCATTGGAGTTTAGAGGGAACGATGCCGCGTTCGGCCTGCGAATTCTTGTCATCGGCTGTTCCGGAATCTTCGACACCGCCATCGACTCCGCCGAGCAGCCGGCAACTCCGCACCATTTCATGCCGGTTCCCGCGATCCCCAACTCATCTTAAACACCAAATTTGGCAGAGCTATTTATTATCAAGGGTTTACGGCCTCAATAAAAGTGTAGTGACACGCTTTTGCGGATTGCGGCGTCAGACAGATGGAATTAGCTGAAGCGCAGCGTAGG
>Ga0163144_10019235_pt1 | contig 13748 bp, 9 predicted proteins | sample OliLak19BULKMAT1_FD_123175 | JGI IMG/M metagenome (GOLD analysis project Ga0163144, IMG submission 123175) | Freshwater microbial mat bacterial communities from Lake Vanda, McMurdo Dry Valleys, Antarctica - Oligotrophic Lake LV.19.BULKMAT1 | ecosystem: Environmental > Aquatic > Freshwater > Lake... | reverse complement strand
GGTTGGCTGCAGTGAGCCCGCGTGCTGCCGCCATGGAAGCGGCGCAGCAGGCTCGACTTCTGTTCAGCAGCCCGCAGCCTTCCGGCACGGCTGGAGCGCAGTTCGCGGGCTCGATTTGGGACTCGAACCCCTGCGCGATTGTTGGTAATTGTCGTCCTCCCCCCGTGGCGGCGGCCTTTTGGGCCCGCTCTGGGCTTCTCGGCGCTGTGCGCCTTCGCACTGCCCATCCCACACAGCCATCTACTCACCGCCACCCCAGCCCATAAAGAGACACGCTATGTCCAAGATCAACGTCAAGCCCGGCATCGTTACCGGTAAGGCTCTGCAGGAACTCTTCCAGCAAATGAAGGGTGCCCAGGCAGCACTTCCGGCCGTGAACGTCATCGGCTCGCACACCGCTAACGCCGCGCTCCAGGCCGCCAAAGAGGCCAAGTGCCCGATCGTCATCCAGCTGTCGAACGGCGGCGCTCACTTCTACGCCGGCAAGGGACTGTCGAACGAGGGCGAGAAGGCTGCCATCGCAGGCGGCATCGCCGGTGCTCAGCACGTGCGCGCCCTCGCTGAGGCCTATGGCGTTCCGGTCATCCTCCACACCGACCATGCAGCCAAAAAGCTCCTGCCCTGGATCGACGGCCTGCTCACCGCTGGTGAAGCCTACTTCGAGAAGCATGGCGAGCCCCTGTTCAGCTCGCACATGCTCGATCTGTCGGAGGAGCCGCTGCACGAGAACCTCGAGATCTGTCAGAAGTACCTGACGCGCATGGCCAAGGTCGGCATGACGCTCGAGATCGAACTCGGCGTGACCGGTGGCGAAGAGGACGGCGTCGACAACAGCGATATCGACGACTCGAAGCTCTACACCCAGCCCAGCGAAGTCCTCGCATCCTACGACGCGCTGAACGAGATCGGCCACTTCACCTGCGCCGCTGCCTTTGGCAACACGCACGGCGTCTACAAGCCCGGCAACGTCAAGCTGACCCCCAAGATCCTCCTGAACAGCCAGGTCGAGATCAAGAAGCAGCGCGCGACCGGTGAGAACCCCGTCGACTTCGTCTTCCACGGTGGTTCGGGATCGAGCCGTGAAGAAATCCGCGAGGCGGTTTCTTACGGCGTCATCAAGATGAACATCGACACCGACACGCAGTGGGCGTTCACGCAGCCGATCAAGAAGTACATGGACGACAAGAGCGCGTACCTCCAGGGTCAGCTCGGCAATCCCGAGGGCGACGACAAGCCCAACAAGAAGCAGATCGATCCGCGCAGCTGGCTGTACAACGGCGAAAAGGGCATGTCCGCCCGCCTGGTCCAAGCCTTCGACGACCTCGGTGCCGCGGGCAAGTTCGAAATCGGCTGAAAGCCGATTTCGAACCAATCAGCAGAGCGAAATCGACTGCAGGCACGACGAAGCTCGACCGAGCTTCGTAGGAAGAGAGGAGCATCCCTCGGAGTCCTCCTTTTTTCGCCGTGCTAGGCTCGCGCCATGAAGCTGTTTCGCTTTGGTCCTAGCGGTCAGGAACGCCCCGGCGTCGTTCAACCGAACGGCGCCCATCGCGAGCGTCCCAGCAACTTCGCGCCACTCGGCCCTTATTTGGTTCCGCAGGCCCAGATCGATCCGGCGAAGCTTCGCCTGTGGCTCTCGGTCGACGGCGAGCTGCGTCGAGATTCGACGACCGCCGACATGGTGTTCGATGTGCGCGCCATCGTCAGCTCGATCAGCCAGTACATGACTCTGCTGCTGGGCGACGTGATCAGCACGGGTACGCCTTCGGGTGTCGGTGCAGGCTTTTCGCCGCCGCGCTACCTGCGAGAGGGCGACATCGTGCGCTACGGCATCGAGGGCATTGGCGAGGCGGTGCAGTCGATCCAGGCCTTTGGCCGTGACGCACGAGATCTGTACTTGATTGCGGCTCTGCCGGCGACGCAGAAAACTCGAGCATGAAGATCGTCCACGCAGCGGATCTGCACCTGGATAGCCCCCTTCGCGGTCTGCCAGCCTACGAAGGCGCTCCGGTCGCCGAGGTGCGTGGGGCCACGCGGCGTGCGCTCGTGAGCTTGATCGATCTGTGCTTCGAGCAAGAGGCCAGCCTGCTCCTCTTGGCTGGCGATTTGTACGACGGCGACTTCAAAGACTATTCGACGGCGCTCTTTTTGGTCGAGCAGCTGTCGCGCCTCGCCGATCTGGGTTGTCGAGTGGTTTGGCTACGAGGCAACCACGACGCGCAAAGCCAGATCACCCGACACTTGCGGTTGCCCGAGCTTTCGCACGAGCTTTCGACCAACGAGCCCGAAACGAAGGTATTGGAACAGCTCGGTGTGGCCGTGCATGGACAGGGCTACGTCACTCGCGATTTGCGCGAGAATCTGGCGCTTCGTTACCCCCAAGCGCACGCCGGACTGTTCAACATCGGGCTCTTGCACACGGCGCTCGACGGCCGCCAGGGGCATGCGCTCTACGCGCCCTGCAGTGCATCGGAGCTGTGGGCGCGCGGCTACGACTATTGGGCGCTCGGCCACGTGCATGCGCGCGAAGTGATCGAAGGCTCCGCCCCGTTGGTCTTTCCAGGTAACCTGCAGGGGCGGCACGTCAAAGAGACGGGGCCCAAGGGGGCTACGGTGCTCACGCTCGAGAACGGCCGCTTGAGCGCATTCGAGCATCACAGCGTCGACGTCGTGCGCTGGGCCGAGCTCGAGGTCGATGCTCGAGCCTTCGTGGGGTTCGGCGACGCAGTCGATGCGGCGAGCCGAGCGCTGGACGATGCCAAGAACGGCGCAGACGGACGAATTTTGGCTTGCCGCATCCGCTTTTTGGGTCGAACGCGCGCCCACGCCGAGCTGGGTGCGCGCCAAGAAGAGCTGCTAGCCGAGTTGCGGCGTTCTTCGATCGAGAGCGGGGCCTATCTGGAGCGGGTCCAGCACAAGACCGAGGGCGAACTCTTGCTCGAGACCCTCGCAGCGCGCGGTGACGCCCTCGCGGGTCTGTTTCAGCGCACGCAGCAATTGCTCGACGACGGAGAAGCGCTCGAAGCACTCAAGAGCGCCCTGCTCGAACCGCTCGGCAGTCTGTCGACAGAGCTGCTCCGCGAAGAGCTGGCTGATTTTCGTGAGCTGGTCGAGGAAGCCCAGCAGCTGCTCGAAGGGCGTTTGCTGGAGCCCGAGGCCGCCGACTGATGCGTTTCGAAAGTCTCGAACTCACCGCTTTTGGGCCGTTCAGTGGAGAAAAGCTCAACCTTTCCGGGGGCGCTCCGGGCGGACTCCACGTCGTGTTCGGTCCCAACGAAGCGGGCAAGAGCACTTCGCTCCGTGCGGTACGCGGCCTGCTCTACGGCATCGATTTGCGCAGTCGTGATGCCCATCTGCATCCGTTGCCCAAGTTGGAGGTCGGCGCCGAAATTTCTCACGATGGCGTCCACTACTCGTTGCGTCGCCTCAAGCGGCGCAAGGACACGTTGGTCGATCGGGAAGGCAACCCGGTCAGTGAGGCGCTACTGCAACAACTGCTCGGCTACATCGACGAGCGGACGTTCGCCTCGCGTCTCGGGCTCGATCAGGTCGAGCTGGAGAAGGGCGCCGAGGCCCTGCTCGGCGGCAGCGAGCAGGGGTTGTTCGCTGCCGGCACAGCCGGGGCCGACGTGCGCCGTGTGCTTGCTCAGCTCGAGAAAAAATGCGCTGAGCTGTTCTTGCAAAAAGGCAAGAACCCTCGGCTCAATCAGGCACTGGGACGTTTCAGCGAGGCGCAGCGCTTCGCGCTCGAAAAGGTGAGCCCGCCCGAAAAGTGGCTGGAGCAAAAGCGAGCGCTAGACCAGAGCGAGGCGCGGGCCCAGTTGCTCAAAGCCCAGCGGCGTGAACTGAAAGAAGAGCTCGGGCGCAAGGCGCGACTGTTGTCGCTCTTGAGCGAACTCTCGCGGTTGGTCGAGGTCGAAAAGCGACTCGACGAATTGGGTGACGGGGTCTTGCTCGACGAAGACGCGAGCGCCCGGCGCTTGACTGCCGAGCGTGAAAAGCGCGACGCCGACATCGAGTTGGGGCAGGGCGAAAAAGAGCTGTCCGAGCTCGAGGCTGTGTTGATCGCTCTGGGGCCGCGCGCGAGTTGGGCCGACGTCGACGATGAGGGTCTGAAGCTCGGAGAGCGGCTGGGAGCTGGTCAGAAGGCGCGTGCCGATTTGCCCAAGCGTAAGGCAGAACTCGATCTTTCTCTTGGGACCCTGGTGCAGCTCGGCAGACCGCTTGGCATCAATCTCGAGCCGGCGACGGTCATGGGGCGGCTCGAGGCACTCTTGCCGACGCCCAGTGTCGTTCGCCGCGCCAACCTGCTGATTGCGCGCGAGGGGAAGCTGCGAGCCGAGCTGGAGCGCGCGCGTGACAAGCTCGTCGATCTCGAGCAAGAACTCGCACGCGACGCGGGACAAGACGATGCGTCCCAGCTCGATCTCGAGCGCCTCGCTCGGGCATTGGTCGACGGTCGCGAAGCGCGCAGCGAGGTCGCTCGCTACCGTGATTGGGGCGAGCAGCTCGATCGAGAGCGAAAGCGCGTGAGCTGGCTCGAACGCGAGCTTTTGTTCGCCGCGGAATTCGTCCAGCCTACGCGTGTCCAGCCCCTGGACCGCAGTTTGATCGCGCGGGCCGAACGCGCCGAGGCGCAAGCCGAGCGTCTGTCCAGCGAGCAAGTGCAGCTCGAAAGAGCCCAGGATGACCTCGAATCCGAGGACAGTGAGTTGGCTCTGCGCCTCGGGCAGCTCGAGCGAGGCGAGGAGCTGCCGAGCCTCGGCAAGCTGGGCCAAGTTCGAGCGCGTCGCGACGAAGCGCTGCTGGCCCTTTCGTCGGCCCAGGAGCCGCCCCAGCGGGCGCTGGAAGAATTGGTCACGTGGATCGTCGAAGCAGATCGGCTTGCCGATCGACTGCGCGAGGACTCGAGTCGCGTTGCCCAAGCCGAGGAACTCGTGCGCGAACGGCAGCGGCTCGCGGTCAAGCGCGAGGCGCACGCGCGACGCCTCGAGAAGGTCGAGGCGGAGCAGATTGCGCTCGGGCAGGCGTGGACTCGCGAGTTCTCGACGCTCGGAATCGTCGCAGCCGCCGGCGACTGGGTCCGAAGCGCTCGGGCTCTCGTCGAACTCGAGGAGGCGCGCCAGAGGTGCAATGGGCTCGAAGAGCAGCGCGAAGTGCTCGGCGCGCGTCTCCGTGAAGTGCGCATCGAACTCGGCGGGGCGCTCGGGCAAGCCCCGGCCGACCAAGAAGTGACGCTAGGGCTCGGCGGTTGGGTCGAGCAAGCCGAAGCGCGTCTTGGCCAGTTGCGTCGGCGCGACGAACAGCGCCGGGCGTTCGAGGCGCGCCGCCTCGAACGCCAAAGTGCACGCGGCTCAGCCGAGCTGGCAGAACGAAACGCGGCCAACGCCCTGTCGACTTGGGAGCAGGAATGGCGCGCTTTGCTCGATTCGCTCGGTCAGCCGGAGACGACGACCACCGAGGCACTGGCCGAGGTCCTCTTGGGCTTTGCCGAGCTTTCGCGTGTGCTCGGCGAAGCGCGCAGCTTGGGCGGGCGCATTGCGGGCATCGAGCGCGATTCTCGGAGTTTTACGAGCGACCTGGCTCGCATTGCCGAGCGCCACGCACCCGATCTGGTGGGGCGCGATCATTTGGAAGTTGCGGAGGAGCTGAAGGGCCGACTTGCTCGCTCGCGGATCGTGGAGCAAGAACGACTCCGCCTGACGGAAGAGATTCGTAGGCGCCGCGACAGGAGTGCCGAAGCTCAACGCAAGCAAGCCTCGGCAGGCGCGGAACTGGAAGCCCTCGTGCGAGCAGCAGGGGCCGTTTCGCTCGAAGTCCTCCCCGAACTCGAAACCCAGAGCCGTCTGCGCCGCGAACTGGGAAGCACGCGTGCAGAACTCCGTCGGGTCCTGCTCGACAAATCGGGCGGCGAAGGCATCGAGAGTCTGCTGGGCGAGGCCCGCGCGGTCGAGCACAAAAAGCTGTTCGCGTCGGTCGAGGACCTCGACGAACGACTCGAAGAAGTCGAAGCCGAACTGCGCCAGGCCGAGGCGGACGCGGCAGCCAATGCGCTCGGTCTCGATCGTTTCGGCTCGGAAGCGGCTGCGGACGCCCGCCAAGCCGTCGTGACGCGGGGCGCCGAGGCGCGCGAACTGCTCCGCCACTACCTTGTTCAGAAGACCGCACAAACCCTGCTCGAACGGGAGATGTCGAGCTACGCCGAGCGCTACGCTGGACCGCTCGCCAAGCGAGCCGCCGGGCTGCTCGACACGCTGACGCTAGGTGCCTACCGCTCTTTGCGGGTGTCGAGCTTCGACAAGACCATCGGTGTGGTTTCGACCAAGACCGGGCAAGAGGTGGAAATCGAGCACCTGAGCCGCGGCACGCGCGCCCAGCTCTACTTCGCGCTGCGTGTCGCCAGTCTCGAAGCCCACTTCGACGAGCGCCCCCCGGTGCCACTCTTGCTCGATGATCTGTTCGTCGATTTCGACGACGACCGCACCTCGGCTGCTTTCGAAATTCTCGGAAAGCTCGCGCAAAAAGTGCAAATCTTGTACTTTTCGCACCTGGCGCGCGACGTGGCCCTGGCGCACGACGCCGTACCGCGGGGCCTCTGCTTCGAGCACACGCTGGGCGGCGGATGAAGCCGCATTCACGCTTACTCGGGCTTTCGCTCTTGGCCAATTTCGTCATTCACGGTGTCGCGCTGCTCGGCATGGCGGTGCTGCTCTTGCCGAGTCTGCCCGGTGGAACGGCGCCGAGCGACACGGCGCGCGTTCTGCACATTGCGGAGGCGCCGTGGCTGTTTCGGCTGGGCTGGCTGCCGTGGCAGCTGTGCGCGGCCGCGGACATCGGGCTGGCAGTGGCTCTGTTGCGAACTGCCTGGATTTCTCGGGCCGGGGCCAGCGTCGTCGCCGCATTCACACTTTTGGCCGTCGTGCCTGATCAGTACGCGCAGTTCGTCCGGGTCACGCGCGGCGTGGCTCGTGATGAGCGTCGCCGTCGTTTCTCCTCTCTTGCCAGCCGACATGCGCCCGAGTGCTGCCTTCGTCTCCACGGCCAACGGCCTTGGCTTCGCGCAGCTGCAGCTGTGGCTCGGGCTCGTGACCTGGGAAGTGCGTCGGCGCCGAAGCGACCAATCTTTTCGAGACGAAACAGCGGCTTTTCGAGACGAAACAGCGGTGTGATAGGGTCGCGCGCGGATGAGAACCACGACCGTGCGCGCGATCCGGATGAGGCTCGGTCAAGGCGTGGCCTTCGGGTTCGCCGCCGCCACCACGTTGTCGGCGCGCCCCGCGCAGGCGGGCAACATGGACGCCTTCTACCTGAGTGGTGATGCCGCGCTCCAAGGCGGCGCCATCGTGGCCGACTCTCGCGGAGGTGGAGCCGCTTGGTACAATCCAGCCGGTTTGGCCGAGCTGCGCGGCATGCGCATCGACGTCTCGGTGAACGGCTACAGCGTGCGCTTTGGCGGACACGCCGATTTCGATTCACCGAATCCGAGCGCCGAGGTGACGCGGCTGACCACTCTCGATCTGAACGTCGTGCCCACGGCCCTCACCTTCACCAAGAGCTTCGGGGACGTCGGTTTTGCGTTCGGCATCTTCGTGCCGACACAGTCGCTCAGTGCGTTGCGCACTCGGCTCAAAGTGGACGGGGCGAGCCGCGTCGATTTCGCCTACGACCACTACAACCGCTCCCAAGATTACCACGTCGGCCCGTCCCTGGGCTGGAAGCCGACGCCGAAGCTCAGCCTGGGCGCGTCTTTACTGGTCAACTACCGTACTTCGGTCAGCATTTCCGATCTGTTCTTGTCAGTCGGCGTCGCCAACAATTCGGCCGTGATCGCCACGCACAACGTCGTCGACTGGATCCAAGTCGGCGCCGAGTTCGTGCTTGGCGCGCAGTGGAACTTCGCGCCCGACTGGCGTCTTGGCGCCGTGGTGCGCACACCGGCGCTTCGCCTCGGCCAAAATCTGCAAACGATCGAGTCGACCGTGGCCGCGGGTCGAAACGTCGTGCCTCAGGTCGACATCGAGTTCGCCGAAAACTTCGGCCTGGGTGCCACCTTCATCGCTCCGGCGCGCGCGCACCTCGGGCTCTCGCACGACATCGGCGACGTGCGCGTGGCGGCCGAGGCCAGCATGCAGATGGCGCTCTACGGCGACGGCCTGAACCTGCACCTTCGGCCGACGCCCAACGCGCGTCTCGGCTTCCGACGCCGTTTTTCGCCTGTTTTTTCTTACGGCGGCGGCGTTTTCACCGACCGCAGTCCCTACGGAGTGCCAAGCGAGTTCGGCGAGAGCCGCATCGACTACTACGGCCTCACCGGCGCCGTCTCGTTCGCGACGCCTTACGGCATCATCCAAAAAGGCGACGTCACCTTCAGCCAGCCGCGCACGATGCTGTTCGAGACGACCGTCGCTTTTTCTTACGCCACCGGCATCGGTACGGTCATGCGAGCGCGCGTCGACGCCGATCAATCCGACGGTATCCGCTACGAGAACGATCTGGCCAATGTGTTCGCCCACGAGTTTTCGGTGCACCTCGGCACCACGGTCATGGAGTGACCAGGACTTCGTCTCAAAATCGACCAGCCAAATCGACGCCGCCGAGGCCAGCAGACAGGCGGAAGTCGAACGTCCGCGTGGCGGCCGACTTCGCGCTCGGCTTGCCCGCCTCGTACTGATCGAACGCCACTTCTGCGGGGCTACGCAGCACGAAGCCGCCCACGCCGGCCACGACAAGTCCTGCGCCTGCGCCCAAGGCAATACTGCCCCAAATTTCGCGCTCGTTCTGCGTCAGGTCACCCACGCCAGTCAGCAGAGCAGCCCCGACGCCCACGCCGCCCGCTCCCAGGATTAACGCGATGACGCCTGAAATCTTGCGTTGCCCACGCGCCTTTTGCGCCAGGAGCAGCCAGGCGTGCTCGAGAGCCCGAGCCTCGCTCGGCGTGTGCCCCGAAACCGCCGCGCCGTGGCTGTCTGCCAGGCGTTGGGCCGGACCGGGAAGCAGCAAGCCGACCGCTCCTGCGCCGACGGCCACGCCGCCGACGATGAGCCAAGGCGTCGGGCTTTGATTCGCGTTGTTGGCCAGCGCCGAGCCGATTGCCATCGTAGCGCCGCCGAGCACCATGCTGCCGACGCTCCCCACCATACGCTCACGCTGCTCTTGCTCGACGTAGACGGCAAACGCGCGAAACACGGCGTCGGAGTCCTGGGTGCTGGGGCGTGTGCTCGAGCGCCTCGAGACAGCGACAGCAGGGCCCACCGGTGCGCTCGGCTCGACGACCACGCTGGGCTGCTCCTCGACCGTCGCCGCGGTCGATTCTGGGAATGCTACCGATGGTGGGTCTGCAGCGCGCGCAGGCGGCGCTACGAAGGCCAAAACCGAGCTCAACAACCCACCCGAAATCGAGACACTCAGTTTCATTCTCGGCGGAGGCTAGCAGGTTGGGCGGTGGCGCGGCACTCGGGCCGATTGAACGCCACTCGCACCGTGCCCTGCTGCCTGGCCCGGTGGTAGGTCACGTCCGGAACGAAGCTGCGTTCACGAGTGAGGCGGCGACGCGGGTCCTCGCGGTCCATGCAAGCTGACTGGCTTGGATTGCCCCTTGCGTACGCGGAGATTGATGAACTCGACCCCGAGCGAGAACGCCATGGCGACGTAGATGTAGGCCTTGGAAACGTGCTGCCCCATGCCTTCGGCGACCAGCATCACGCCGATCAGGATCAAGAACGACAAAGCCAGGATCTTCACTGTTGGGTGCCGATCTACGAAGGTAGCGATGGGATCTGCAAAGGCGAACATGACGGCCACGGCAATGACCATGGCCACGACCATGATACTGATCGAGGGTGCCATCCCGACCGCCGTAATGACCGAGTCTAGAGAAAAAACCAGGTCTACCAGCAGGATCTGGATGATGACCGAGGCGAAGCTGGGTGCCTTCCGAGCAGCGCCCTTGTCTACATCCGTACCCTCTAACTTGTCGTGGATTTCGTAGGTCGCTTTGCCGATGAGGAAGAAGCCACCCAGCAGCAAGATCAAGTCGCGGCCCGAGAACTCCGTTGAGCCGATGGCGAAGAGCGGCGCCGTCAGCTGCATCATCCAGGAAATGGCAAACAAGAGCGCTAGCCTCATCAGCATGGCAACCAGCAGGCCGATGCGGCGGGCCTTCGCTTGCTGGTCCAAGGCCAGCTTGCCCGAGAGGATCGCAATGAAGATCACGTTGTCGATACCGAGCACGATTTCCATCGCGCTCAGAGAAAGGAGGCTCACCCAACCCTCGGTGGTCGAGAACACTTCGAACATGTCGCACCAATAGCTTGGACTTCGAGCTTCGGCGAGAGGCAGAAGGCAGAAGGCAGAAGGCCCCGGGCTGCGGGTTGTGGGTTGTGGGTTGTGGGTTGTGGTCGTTCTATCCCAAGGACCCGCCCTGAGGGTCGGTCCTAACCGTTCACATCGAGAGGACAAGGCGTCCCAAGTGTACGACCGAGGCCCACGCTTGGTGCAGCAGCGCGCGCGTGTTAGCCCCCTCGACGTATGTAGTACAGATTGCCGAATCGTGAACGGCGAGTTTCTGGAATGTTCACGCGAGCGCTCCGGAGGGTGGACAATGCTGGATAAAAACAATGCTGGGTAAACTCGTCGCCGCCTCCATTCAGTTCCGGGGCGCCATGTTGGCTCTGCTGGGGGTGTTGATCGTTTCGGGGCTGGTAGCCGCCCGCCTCTTGCCAGTCGACGCCTTGCCGGATGTCTCCACGATTCAGGTCTCGGTCCTCACCTCAGCCTCTGGCCTGACCCCTATCGAGATCGAGCGCACGGTCACGATGCCGATCGAGAATGCCCTGAACGGCACCCCAGGCACTGACGAACTGCGCAGCGTTTCACGCTCTGGCCTTTCGGCGGTCACGGTCGTCTTCAAGGACGGCACCGATATTTGGTTCGCGAGGCAGCTGGTCTTGGAGCGGCTGCGAGGCGTCGCGCTTCCGCCCATTGCCGAAACGCCGGAGCTGGCTCCCGTTTCATCGGGACTCGGGGAGATTTATCAGTTCGTCGTGCGCAGCGATCATCAGTCAGCGATGCAGCTGCGGACGCTCCTCGATTGGGAGATCGTGCCGCGGCTGCGTAGCGTTGCCGGCGTCGTGGAAGTCAACACGATGGGCGGCGAGCTCAAGCAGTTTCAGGTCAAGGTGGATCGCGCCCGCATGGCCGCTCTGGGTATCAACCTGCCTCAAGTGGTTCACGCGCTGGAAAAGGCCAACGTCAATGTGGGAGGCGGGTACGTCGAGCGCGGCGAAGAGGCCTTCATCGTTCGAGGTCAGGGCATGCTGACCACACTCGATGAGATCAAGGCCGTGGTCATTCGCAGTGACAAGGATGGCACCCCGGTCCTGGTGCGGCACCTGGCCGACGTGGGGGTGGCGGGTGCCCTCCGACATGGCGTGATCACCCACAACGGCAAGGGCGAAGCGGTCACGGGCATCGTGATGATGCTGTTGGGTGCCAACAGTCGCGACGTCGTGCGCGACGTAGCCGTCCGCGTTGCTGAAATCCAGGCAGATCTCCCGGCCGGCGTTCGGATCGAGGTCATCTATGATCGCGCCGACTTCGTGAGTCGCACCATCTCGACCGTCATGAAGAACCTGGTCGAGGGGGTGGTGATTGTGACCCTCGTGCTGGCCCTCTTTCTGGGTAGCATTCGTGGCGCTTTGGCCGTCGTCATTGGCATCCCTGCCGCGATGAGCGTGGCACTCCTCGGCATGCTGCTGTTTGGCGTCACAGGCGATTTGATGTCGCTCGGCGCCATCGATTTCGGCTTCTTGGTCGACGGCCCGATCGTCATCTTGGAGGCGATTATCGCAGCCACCGCAGGCAAACAGTTGGTGGGGCTGCGGCGCGCCCGCGCCTACAGCGAGATCGCCAGCGCGGTCGCGCGTCCGGTGGCCTTCGCCGTGGCGATCATCATGTTGGTCTACATGCCCTTGCTCGCGCTTCAGGGCATCGAGGGCAAGATGTTCCGACCGATGGCCATCACCATGGCGTGCGCGCTGTTTGGCGCGTTGGTGTACGCCGTCGTGTTCTTCCCTGCTGTGCTGGTCGTGATGGTGCCCCCTTCCAAGGGACACGGGCCGCGCTGGCTCGAGTGGATTGCGCAGAAGTATGCGTTGCTTGCTCCCACGGCAATTCGGCTGCGTTGGCCTCTGGTGATTGGTTCTTTCGTGCTGCTCGGAGTTGTAGGCTGGGCATTTGGCCAGATGGGGGCCGAGTTCGTGCCGCGGATTTTCGAAGGTGACGCTGTCGTGACCATCCGCCGCGCGCCCAGCATTTCGTTGGATGAGGCTCGCAAGCTCGATCTCGCGACCGAAAAAGTGCTTCATAGCTACCCCGAGGTCATCACGACTTTGGGCATGACGGGGCGCGCCGAGGTCGCCACCGATCCGGTGGGCAACGACAACACCGACGTCCTTACACGGTTGATCCCGCTCGATGAGTGGACGACGGCCCACGACTTCGACGACCTCTCTCTGATCTTGAAGAACGGCATCGAGAGCCAGGTGCCCGGTACGTTCGTGTCCGTGTCTCAACCGATCGAGGACCGCACCAACGAGATGATCAGCGGCTCGCGCGCCGACGTACAGATCCAGATCTACGGTAATGAACTCGAGGAAATGTCTGGAGTCGCCAACCAAATCGGCAAGATAGTGCGCAGCATCCGGGGAACGGGCGACGTGCGCGTCGAGCGCGTGCTGGGCTCCCCCATGATCAACGCGGTCGCCGATCGGGAGCGGATGGGGCGCTACGGCATCCTGGTGGAGGACGCATTCGTGGTGCTGCGAGCGGCCAGGGAAGGCGTGCCCGTTGGTAGCCTGTACGAGCAAGAGCGGCGCTTCGATATCCGGGTGCTCCAGCCTCCAGCCGAACCCACGGCGGCCGCGATCGGCGATTTGTTCGTATCGACGGAGCGCGGGCTCAGCGTCCCCATGCGCGAGGTAGTCACGCTGTCAGAAGGCGAGGGTCCGACCGCGGTGCGTCGTCAAGACCGCAAGCGCGCCGTGCGCGTGGACGTCAATCTGCGCGGGCGCGACTTGGTCTCTTGGGTCAGCGAGGCTCGAGCCGCCGTCGACAAGGCGGTGACTTTGCCCACGGGCTACACGCTGCAGTGGGGCGGGCAGTTCGAAAACTTCGAGCGTGCACAAAAACGCCTCGCCATCGTGGTCCCCATCGTCGTGGCCATCATCTTCGGCATGCTGCTTTGGATGTTCACCAATGTCCGGCTGGCTCTCGCCGTGTTCGTCTTGGTTCCGTTGTCTCTGACTGGCGGGATGATCGGCCTCATCCTGCGCGGCATGCCGTTCAGTTTGCCTGCAGCTGTCGGCTTCATCGCTTTGGGCGGGATTGGAGTCTTGAACGGCGTCATCATCGCGACCGAGGTGCGGCGACGCCTGAGCCTGGGCGAAGACTTGGATACTGCTATCGTGGATGGCACCACTCAGGTCGTCCGTGCGGTGCTCACGACGGCAGCGGTGGCCGCCCTGGGCTTCCTACCGATGGCGACTGCATCCAGTGCAGGAGCAGAAGTGCAGCGGCCGCTGGCCACGGTGGTGGTCATCGGCATGTTCGTCGGCACGGCGCTCACTCTCTTGGTGCTGCCCGGGGTCTTGCGCATCGCGCTTGGCAGCTACCGTCCGCGACCCGAAGTCGAAGAAGAAGAGCAAGAGCTACCCGAGCCGCACGCGGGTCACGGTATGGCTTGAACGAGC
>Ga0163144_10019234_pt1 | contig 13749 bp, 10 predicted proteins | sample OliLak19BULKMAT1_FD_123175 | JGI IMG/M metagenome (GOLD analysis project Ga0163144, IMG submission 123175) | Freshwater microbial mat bacterial communities from Lake Vanda, McMurdo Dry Valleys, Antarctica - Oligotrophic Lake LV.19.BULKMAT1 | ecosystem: Environmental > Aquatic > Freshwater >... | reverse complement strand
GGAGTGCCCCGGGGTCGGCGTTGATGTGGTCGCTCATCAAGAGGATGAGGACGACCCACGCGGCGGCGTCGGGTGAGGCTGGGTGAAACCGCGTGCCGCCTTGGGCGACATCGGCATCGATAACCCAGCCCGCGGGCTCGCCATCGGGAGAGATGAGGCCCTTTGCGAAGCGAACAACTTGTGCGAACTCATCGGCCTTCCACTGGGTGTATGTGAGGCGTGTATCGGTATCATCGCGGATAAGAATGGCATCGCCCGCGGTGATGGAGGCGGTGATGGAGGCGAGGAGTGCGCCATCGGCAGTTGCGGCGAGGCCGGAGAAGGGGGAATCGCCGCGGAAATAGATGGTTGGGGAGAAGGGCTGGGTTGCGCGGGCCATCGCGGGGGTGACGAAACTGACAAGCGGGCTGGTGGCGTTTGGGCTTGCGGGGAGCGGGTGGGCGATGTAGAGGCCGCCTTGGCTTGGGCCGCCGTAGTGGTCGGACCAACACATGCTGCGGATGCTGTTGGCGACGGTGCCCACGCTGGTGAGCGAGAGGCCGGCGACCCCCGCGGGCGAGCGGCTGAGGCTGGTGCCGTTGCCGATGTAAAGGGTGCTGGTGAGGCGGTCGATGGCGAGCGCAGTGGTGTTTGAGGAGGAGCCAAATGAGGTCGAAGAGACGAGCGTTCCGGCGGTCGTATCGTTCATTCGAGCGTTGTAAAGGGTTACGGTCGTGCCGAAGGCGGTGTAGAGACGGCCTTTGAAATGCACCATCATGGGCCGAGGGGCGAGATTAAATCCGCCGAGTTCGATACGGAGAAAGGTGGAAAGGTGATCGGCGTAAGTATCGTACCGCAGCACGGCGTCGGCGGGCTGACCATCGGGGGCGGGGGTGGTGTCACAAACACCGATGAAGAGCGAACGGCCGGAATCCGAGAATGCGAGGGCGCAGGGGCCATCGGCATCGGTGTTGAAACTCATCCACGGGAGGAGGGATTGAATCTCACTCTTGGCGAGGGTGCGGCGGAGAGCGCCGGTGGTATCGCGGAGTTCGATCGTGTCAAGGCGGGTGTTGGCCGCGGCGGTCCAGCCGGAGAGTGCCGCGGCAGCGCAGGCGCTGGTAAAGGAGGGTCCGGCGACGGGGTAGGGAGCGGCGACCGGGCCGGCGAGGCATCGGGGTGCCGGGAGGAAACAAAATACCAAGGTGAGGTACGCCGCGAAAAAACGCAACAGCATGTGGGAATCGTATCGCGTGTGGGAAGCGAAAGGGCCATTGATGGGGCTAAAACCGCGTAAGTTTTGCAGCGCGTGGTGCAATAACCCGGCGGAAGTTTCGAGAATGGCGGGGTTGCGGGCGGCTGTGCCATGCCCCGGTGGTTTGGCCTCGTGCAATGCCACGAACCAAAATCGGCTTGCCGTCTCATCTCTCTCGCCTTGCGGGCAAAACCGGACCTAGTATTGAACTCTCTTCGGGGGGCGATGAGGCGCTCTCAATCGCCCAAGAGCGTGCAGCATCAGGAGATAGCGTAATGGCCGCCGGTGATTCTCGCGTACGAGTGAAACGGGTAGACAACGTGTCGCAGGTCGAGTTTATCGACCGCAACATCCTTGATGAGGGGAATATCCAGGTGATCGGTGAAGAGATCACGGAACTGATCGACGCGGAGCCCAAGCCCCGGCTGCTGATCAGCTTCTCGAATGTCGAGCACCTCTCATCGGCTGCGCTGGGGACGCTGATTACGATCAACAACAAGGTGCGGGCCAAGGCGGGGCAGTTGCGGCTTGCGAATATCGATCCGCAGATTTATGAGGTGTTCGTCATTACGCGTTTGAATAAACTGTTCCAGATTCACGAAACCACCGAAGAGGCGATGAAGAGTTTCGCGGCGTAATGCGGTTTGCGCTGCGCTAGAACAGCGGGATTTCAGAGTCCGTACGTCAACAAAGTCCCCAGCCATCGCCAAGAGGTATGAACGCAGCCCCAAAGCCCGCGCCTGACCAAGCCACGATTCCGGTGGTGAATGACGCTGCGGACATCGAGCGCGCGCAGTCCCAGGTGGTGGCGGCAATCGAGCGGCACAACTACCCGAAGGCGTCGATTTTCGCGATCAAACTGTCGCTGCACGAGGCGATGAGCAACGCGTTTCGACACGGGCACGCCAAGTTGGCGGCGACGGTGCCGGTAAAAGTCGCGTACAAGGTGTCGGACAACACGATCCACTTGGCGGTTGAGGATCAGGGGCCGGGGTTTGACCCCAAGTCCGTGCCGGACCCGACATTGGACGAAAACCTTGAACGGGGGTCGGGGCGAGGGCTTCTTTTGATACGGGCGTACATGGCCAGCGCGGAGTATAACGCTAAGGGGAACCGGCTTGAGATGGTGTATGAGCGGCCGGTGGCATGAGCGACGACTCACAAGGCTGAGGTCTTGCGCAGTCGGTCAAGTCCAAGAACCGGCGGGGATAATCGGGTCACCTAAGAAAACATCTGTGCGTTACTCACTGCCTTACTCACTCCAGCCGCCGCCGAGTGCTTTGTAGAGCGAGACCAAGTTGGTCGCGATGATCCGCTCGCTCTGGGAGAGTGAATCTTCGGAATCGGAGAGTTGACGCTGGGCGGAGAGGACGTTAAGAAAATCGGTTCTACCAGCGCTGTAGAGTTCGGTGGCGAGGTCAACGGCTTCACGGTTAGCATCGACCGAGCCGATCAGGGCGGAGTGGCGCTGCTGCTCTTTTGCGAAGTTTACGAGGGCGACTTCGACATCCTGCAGGGCGATGAGTATGGTCTTTTTGTAGGCAATGAGGGCCTCTTCCGCCGCGGCTTTTTGCAGGGTGATGTTGCCGCGGATGCGTCCGCCATCCAAGGCGGTCCAGCTTACGGAAGGACCGATGGACCAATAGCGGTTGGCGATTGAAGCGAACTGGCTCGGGCTGCCGCCTTGCTGACCGACGGAGCCGTTGAGGGAGAAGCGGGGAAAGAGGTCGGCGGTGGCGACGCCGATGCGTGCGGTCGCGGCGTGGAGGTTGGCCTCGGCGCGGCGGATGTCGGGGCGGCGTTGGAGGAGATCAGAGGGGAGACCGATGGGGATATCGGTGGGGACAACGGGGACGGGGCCATCTGGCGAGAGGTCGGCAGTGAGGGCGGATGGCTCGCGGCCAAGGAGAATGCTCAGGGCGTAGATGGAGTTGCGCACGGTGGCTTCAAGTGGCGGGATGCGCGAAGTGGTGGAGGCCGCCTGGGCTTTGGCATTGGCGACGTCGAGGCCGCTGACGAAGCCCACTTCAAAGCGCTCCTGGGTGAGGGAGAGCGTATCGACTTGGGTGGCGAGGTTTCGGCGTGCGAACAGGAGTTGCTGCTGTGCGCCGCGAAGGTCGAGGTAGGTCGAGGCTACTTCTCCGGCCAGTGTAACCATGACATCGCGGCGGTCTTCGATGGCGGACTGGAGGCCGGCGTCGGCGGCTTCGACGCTGCGTCGAACTGCGCCGAAGATGTCGATTTCCCAAGAGGCATCGAAACCGGCGCGGAAGGAGTTGCCGATGGATTCGCCCGAGCGGCCGCGGCTTGCTGAACCGTTGGCGCCCAGGTTCGGGAACGCGGCCGCGCCGGAGATGATTCGGGTTGCGCGTGCCTGACGGATTCTGGTTTCCGCGGCGGCGAGGTCGAGGTTGGTCTCGGTTGCGTGGGCGATGAGCGTCGTGAGGGTGGGGTCGTTGAAAACGGTCCACCAGGCGGCGACATTCGCCGCACCGGGGGAGGGGGTGTTGGTGATGGCATCGGAACTGCCGGCGAGGGAGCCATCCAGGCCGGCGAAGGCGGCGGGGGTGGCGATTTCGGGCTTGTGATGATCGGGGCCGACGGTGCAGGCGGGGAGCAGGGTCGCCAGGGCCGTGGCGAGGAAGAGGGGGTGTGGGCGTGGGTGGTGGTGGGGGTTATTCATATCGAAGCGCCTCGATGGGGTCAAGGCGTGAGGCTTTCCACGCGGGATAAAAGCCGAAGACGATGCCGACAACGGCGGAAACCGCGACGGATGCGATGATCGCTTCGACCGAAGCTTCGATGGGCCACTTCAGAATTTTTTGCACGAGGAGCGCTGTGCCGCGGCCGACGAGCAGACCGACGATGCCGCCGATGAGGCAGAGGAGGGTGGCTTCGACGAGGAACTGAAGGAGGATGTCGCGTGATCGCGCGCCGACTGCCATGCGCAGGCCGATTTCGCGGGTGCGCTCGGTGACGGAAACGAGCATGATGTTCATGATTCCCACGCCGCCGACCACGAGCGAGATGAGGGCGACCGCGAGGAGAAGATTGGTCATCATGTTGGTGGTGGAGGCGAGGGCGTTGGCGCTCTCGGTCATGTCGCGGATGCTGAAGTCATCGGGTTCGCCGGGGCGGATGCGGTGGCGTTCGCGGAGCAGTTCGGTGATTTGCTTGATGGCGGTCTTGATTTCGGGGCCGGTGCGGGCAGCGCAGATGATCTGATCGACGTTGGCGAAACGCACGGGCATGGGCTTATCGCCGGATTGGGCATCGGCGGGCGGGGGAAAAACGCTCGCGGCGCCGGGGTAGACCGAATCGCTCGATGCGCCGCCGGAGTTGCCCGAGCCTGAACTGGTCGCTGTCGAAGCCTGGCCGCCGGAGGAGCCGGAGATGCGGTACTTGATGGTGGTCCAAGGGGCGAGGATGATGTCATCCTGGTCCATGCCGAAGGCGTTGGCACCCTTGGCGGCGAGGACGCCGATGACGCGGCAACTCACGGCCTGAATCCGGAGTTCCTTGCCGAGCGGGGACTGGTTCTGAAAGACTTCCCGCAGGATGGTCTGACCGATGAGGCAGACGCGGGAAGCGTTGCGGACCTCGGCTTCCTGGAACATTTCTCCTTCGGTGAGGTTTTTCCAATCGCGGACTTCGAGGTAGGTGTCAGTGGTGCCGTAGATGAAAGAAGGCACCCAGTTGCGGTCCTGGTAAATGACTTGCGTTCGCGTGCGCACGATGGGTGCCGCGGCGGCCACGGCGGGGCAATCTCGCAGGATGGCTTCGCAGTCCTGGGCCGTCATGGTAACCACACTGCCCGCGCCGAAACTCACGCCGCCGGATGCGGCGGTGCCCGGCATAACGAGCAGGTTGTTGGCGCCCATGCTTGAGATGGTGCGAGAGATCGAGGCCGATGAGCCTTTGCCGATCTCCATCATCGCGATAACGGCGGCAATGCCGATCACGATACCCAGCACCGTGAGGGCGGAGCGCGTGATGTTGCGGCGGAGTGCGCGGATGGCGGTTTGGAGTGTTTTGGTGAGGGTCATGGGGCGGCTCCAGCGGCCGCGTCTTCTGAAACGGTGTTGAGACGAACGGCGGGGGTGGGGGAGGCGATGTCGGATTCGACCTGCCCATCGCGCAGGCGGATGTTGCGGCGGGCGTGCATGGCGACGGTGGGGTCGTGGGTGACGAGGATGATAGTGATGCCCTCATCGCGGTTGATCTGATCGAACATCGCAAGGATTTCAATCGTGGTCTTTGAGTCGAGGTTTCCGGTAGGCTCATCGGCGAAGAGCAGGGGCGGGCGATTGACGAGGGCACGGGCGATGGCGACGCGCTGCTGCTGGCCGCCGGAAAGTTGGCTGGGTGTGTGGTCCAGTCGCTCGCCAAGGCCCACCTGTACCAACACTTCCTTTGCGCGGATTCTGGCCTGCCGGTCGCTCATGCCCGCGGCGGTGTAGGCGAGGGGCATCATTACCTGCTCAAGGGCGGTAGTCCGCGAAAGGAGATTGAAACTCTGAAAGACAAAGCCGATCTTGCGGTTGCGGATGACCGCGCGCTTATCGGAGGACAGACCGCCGACTTCTTCGCCGTCGAGAAAATACTCGCCTGAAGTCTGGCGATCGAGGCAGCCGAGCATGTTCATCAGGGTGGTTTTTCCGGAGCCGGATGCGCCGGTGAGGGCCACCATGTCGCCGCTGTCGATGGTGAGAGAGATTCCCTTGAGAACGTGGACATCGACCTCGCCCATGTGGAAGGTGCGGCGGATGTCTTTGAGTTGAATCAGTGGGCCGGTCATGGAGATTGGCGAGGCGGGGGTGGGGGCAGGGGTGGGGTTGGGAGAGTCTGGGGCTAGCGGCCGCCGCGTCGGCCGCCCCCCATGTTGGGTGGAGCGAAGGGGCTTGCGCCCGACGCCGCGGCGGGTTGACCCGAGGCGGAGACTTCGCCGACGACGACCACATCGCCCTCTTCAAGGTCATCGCTTTCGACTTGGATGAGCGAGCCATCGCTGAGGCCTACCTTGACGGTGACGGGGCGGAGGACACCGTCGGTGAAGACCCAGATTTTCGAGGTGGCGGGCCTGCCGGAACGGCCTTGACGGTCTTCGCCACCACCGCCTCCGCGCCCTTCGCCGGCGCCTTTTCCGCGAGGCGCGGCTGTTGACGCTTCGGAAGTGCTCGGCATCGTTGTATCGCTGGCGGTGCGGGTCGTGCCCGGCGATGCGGACAGCGGGGACGCCGCGACGACGGATTCCGGCGGAAACCATCGCAGCGCAGCGCTGGGAACGGCGAGCACCTGATCGCGCCGGGCGACCTCGAAGCGGACGTTGGCGGTGAGGTAGGGCAGCAGTTTGAGTTCCGCGTTGTCGGTGATGATCTCGACGGTGTAGGTGACGACGTTCTGCGTCATGGTGGCGTTGAGGCGTACTTTGCGGACTTCACCCTTGAACGCATCATTTGGAAAAGCTTCGACGGAAAACGCTACGGGCCTGCCGGGGATCACGTTGCCGATGTCGGCCTCGTTAACCTGGACGAGCACTTTCATGCGTTTGAGGTCTTTGGCGATGAGGAAAAGACTCGGAGCGTTGAGGCTCGCGACGACGGTCTGGCCGATCTCTACGCGCCGGTCGATGATGACGCCGCTGACGGGCGAGAGGATGGTGCAGAAGGTCAGGTTGCGGCGCGAGCGCAGGAGCGAGGCCTGCGCGATGGCGATGGAAGCTTTTGATTGGCCGATGGAAGCCTCGGCGAGGGCGAGGCTCGCCTGGGCCTGCTCGAAGAGCGATTTCGAGGCGTCAAAGTCGGCCTGCGAGAGCGCCCGGGATTGACCGAGTTTCTGGGCGCGGCCCCAGTCAAGTTGGGCTTGGTCGAGCCTCGCCTTTGCCTGGTCGCGGCTCGCTTCGGAGACACGGACCTGGGCTTTGGATTGCTCGAGTTGCGCCTCGCTGCTGGCGACATCCGCCGCGTAGATGGCGTCGTCGATCAGGGCGAGCACCTGGCCCTCCTTGATGGTGGAGCGGTAGTCAACCGGCTTTCCTTCAAGATCGACGCCGAATGAGGCGATCTGGCCGTTGATCTGAGAGCCGACATCAATGACATCTTCGGGGACGACTGTTCCTGTGGCGGAAATGATCTGGACGATGTTTGTCAGTTTCACCGTTGCGGTGCGATACGCGGCGGCGTCGGCCTTTGCGGGGCGATAATGCCACCAATAACCGGCGTACCCACCTCCCGCGAGCACGAGGAGGGGGACGAGCCATAGTAAAAGTTTCTTCATGTATGCGTCCCGTCATCCTTGGCCGGTGGTGCGCGCTGGGGGCGCGGTCGTAGGTGTGTTTATAGTCGTTTGCGGGGATTTTGTTTCAGGTAAATGCGAGGGTAGTCGGAGAGCCGTTCAGTTGGTGCAAGCGGTGAAAGTGGAAGAGGTGAACGCAGAGGCCGCGGTGAGAAGCGAGAGGAACGCGGAGACGAGAGAAGAGAAGAGTTTTCAGATTTCAAAGTTCAGAGTTGAGCAGAGGAGGAGCGGATAGGCGGGTGCGAGTCATCCCCGGCGCGGACGAACAAGGTTTCACTTCGGTGGGGTTGGGTTCTTTGGTTGTGTGCGAATCTTCAGTGTTTTGATCTCGAACGGGCGAAGGTTGAGCGGATTGGCGGGTTTTTCCGCGGCCGGCGCGGTATCCTCAATGAAGTTCACAATGGTTATGCCTTCACTCATGCCCTCACCCAGCCCGACGCCTTTGGTGAATGTGAGTGCGGCATCCGTGGCATTTCCCCTTGCTTCGTACATGCGGAGAATCAGGCCGTCGCCGTCTTCGGCTCGCTTCAGGGTTGTCGCGATGGCGGCGTGCGGAGGGGTTGCGAAAAGGCTCCATTCGAGGGGCGCGGGGCCCGTAGCATCGAAGGGAATGGTCGCCGCGATCATTGGCTGATTGAACTCCGCCGCGGCCTTTGCAAGGTCCGGGGTGCGCCAGTCTCCGGCGTGTGGGAGGATGGCATACCGCCATTGGTGATTGCCGGGATTAGGCACGGGGTCGGGGTCAAAGGAGGAACGAATCAGGCTCATGGTGAGGGAGGCGCCCTTTGCCGCGAAGCCGTGCTTGCAGTCGTTGAAGATCGCAATGCCGCCGCTTGCCGCGTTGCTCAGGTCAACCCATTGCAGCGCAGGAAACTCGCGGCCATCGGCGGGGCGGGAGAGCGCGCCGAATGGGACGTGGTAGGTGGCGACGGGAGCAACTGCCGCGACATCGAAGGCGATGCGCAGCATCGCATTGGGCGTTTTGCTTGTGCCCACACCGTTCCACTGGCAATCTACATCGCAGGTGATTTGGGAACCTTCGGCGGGAACGTGGAATCGCTGCGTGATGAATGATTCGCCGCCGGAATCGTTCCACGCGGGGAGGGTGTACTTGACAGTTGCTTCCGCGAAATCAACGCCGCGTGAGAAGGAGACGGATGTGGGTGTAAGGGGATCGACTTTGGCGATCTCACCAAGAACCCACGCGCTCATGCCTTGAGGCTTTTCCCAGTGGGCTTCAAGTCGGCCCAATGCAGCTCCGCACATCTCTTTGCCGGATTGTTTGTCGAAAAGTCGCTTAATGCAACCTTGCTCCCGGTCAAACTCGACGACAAGCGTTGCGGTTTCCATCACGGCGCCGCCATCGCGGATCTCGAGGTTGGGCGCTGCGGGTTCGCCCCCGACGAAATGAAAGACGCGATAGCCGAATGCGGGAATGTTCGCCGCCCAGAAACGCACCTTGCGGCTGGGGCCACTGATGAGGCGCACCGGGTGCGTGCTGCCATCGGGCGCGGCGGCGAGGGCGTGCTTCGGGTCGGGCACTTCGTCGTGGTCCCAGCCGCTCTTGACGAGGTAGGTTTCGATCCAGCCGGACCTGGCCCAGCCGTTGGGGTTGAAGACCATCACACTCACGCCCGGCCCTTGGGGCTTGACCTGTACGACCATTGACTCCATGGCGCGGGTGATGATGTCGCGGTCATCGGCGATGACGCGCTCGAGCATCGTTCGTGTTTTCGCATAGGGCGCGTGGATGCCAGAACCGGGAAGGGTGTCGTGATGATGATTGAAGCAGATATCCTCCCAGTTGCGGCGGAACGCAGCGCGCGGATAGGCAAAGCCGCGGAGAGAGGCGACCGTAGCGACGGCCTCGGCGGTGGTGGTGAGGGCTTCGGCGTTGCGGTTGAGTTGCTTCACTTCGGAATGCGTGGTGTAGCAGCCGTCGAATACAGGGTTGAGTTCTTCTTTGACGACCGGAATCTTTGACAGGTCATACGTCGCGAGTTTTGTGAAGAACTCGGTGGCGGTCGAGAAGCGGATCGCGGGGTTCGAGCCATTTTTCTGCTGCTCAAGCGCCCACTGGATGTGCTCTCGGGTCGGCCCGCCGCCGTGGTTGCCCACACCGTACACCCAGAGCATGTCCTTGCTGCCGGTGACTTTGTTGAAGTCCAGCATTTCCTGAAACTGCTTGTAGGAAAGGTCAGCGTTGTACCAGGAGCCGGTGGCAGGCTCATCGAAGGCCAGCACGCGCGAGCTATCAAGACCTTCCCACCAGAAGAGTGGGAGTTTCTTCCCTGCGCGACAGAAGTAGTAAAACTCGCATCCCGAAAGCCGCAGCATCTGGGGCATCTGGATCGTGTGGCCGAAAGTGTCGGGTTCCCAACCGACGACAGCGGTTTTGCCGAACTTCTCGCGGAAGTAGCGCTGGCCGTAAAGGAACTGGCGCACGCTTGATTCCTCGCTGATCATGTTGGTGTCAGCCTCGCAGACGCGGCCGCCGACGAGCTCCCACTGATCTGCTTTCACTTTCGCTTGAATCGCCGTGAACAACTCGGGGTAATGCTCTTCCATGGCCTGATAGAGACATGAACTGCTCTGGCTGAAGGTGAACCCGGGAAACTCATCCATGAACTTGACGGCCTGAGCGAAGGTGTCGCGTGTGAAGACGATGCCTTCCTGCCATTCCCACAGCCATTGCAGGTCGATGTGGGCGTGGCCGACGAGGTGGCCGGTGTATTGGCCCATCATCGGGTGGGTGTGCCCCAGCGCTGCGCGGGCGGAGTGGAGGGCGGCTTCGATCTCCTCGGGCGAGGCGCTTTCTCGCTCGGCTTTTGCGATGGCCGAGGCGGCCTCGTCAACGTGGCCGCGCATATGGGAGTCCGAATCGCGGTCGGCGAACTGCCGGGAAAGGTTCACTTCGCGGCGGATATCATCGAGGGCTTTGGACCGTTTCGCGAGGTTTTCCGATGCCTTGATGATCTCATCGAAGTTCGCGCCTTGCTTGACGCGAGAGGAATCAATCGCAACGCACACCGGCTGAGTGGTGTACCCGGTGTTACCCAGAAGTTCCCGCGATGGTGGAGCGCCGTTTTCGTAGATGATGGTTGTGAATCCGTCGGAGTGCGCCACGGTGACATCATCGATGAACTGCGCGTATCGGCCATTCTTGTCGCCTTCTTCGTTGAGCGTCCACGCCGTGATGATTCGGCCCTTGGCGGAAGAGAGGTCGATCTTTCGCGTGAGCCATTGGCCGCGGGCGGTGGTCAGGTCGCCATCGCCGTGAACGCGCAGGCCGTGGTCGTCGCGCAGGCCGAGATCGCGGAGAGCCTCGCCGTTGTCCTCGAAGTCGGCATCGACTCCGCCCTTGGCTTCGGGGTTGCGGGGGTCGAGCAGAATGCGGTAGATGAGGGTGTCGCCGGGTTTGACAGCGAGACGCTTGTCGGCGAATCGGTAATAGGTGAACCAGTTGCCGTTGCCCTTGGCGAGGTTGGTCGTGATGAACGCGATGCAGGTGTCGGGGATGGGGGGAGCGGGTTGCGCGAAGGAAGACTGGGAAGCCAGCAGGGCTAACCCGGCTGAGAGGAGGGATGATGCCAATCGTGACACGGGTAGTTCCTCGCGTGGGGGTGGGGGAGTTGCCGGTGAGGCCTTCTTCCGCCCCGGCACGGTTGCTCGGCCATTGCGGTGCGCGCAAAGCGTACGCGGTGGATATCAATTGAGTCGGATCGGGCGACCAGGCGCGTCGGCGGGCGCGGCGGAAGATGGCGATGCCGCCGAGCCCGAGCAGGGCGGCGGAGGCGGGCGATGGGATGATCCGCACGCTTCAGTTGTCGATGCCGCATTCGGTGTTGTAGCCGCCGTTGCCGGAGTTGCCGCGGTGGAAGCCCAACTGCATCGTCGATCCGAAGAGGGAGAAATCGGGCTTATTGCCGGCCATGACGACTCCGGCGTTCGTGACGAGGGCAAAGTCCGCGGCGACCAGACCGGGGACGGGGTGGGCGGTCCAACTTGAATATTCCGAGTAGGGCATGACGAGGATGGGGTTTTGCTGGCGGTAAAAATTGCCGTTCTGAAGGATCACTCCCGAGCCTTGGCCATTGCCGGGGACGATGGTGTCGGGGACGAAGTTGATCGAGTCCTTGCTGTAGTCAATGCAGGTAATCCCGCCCTGGGTGCTGGGGTTGCAGAAGGCGTTGTTGTTCAGGTGCATCGAGAAGACCGCGCCGCTAAATCGGGGGCCGACGAGCAACTGGTGGCCGATGTGGGGGAACGAGGTTGGGTTGCCGCCGCTGGGATTCTGGACGCCCTGGGCGGTGCTGTCCGCCCGTGTGGCGTTGATGATGGTGGTCAGGGACCAGTCGGCGGGGTTGACGACGCCATCGAAGTAAACCGCCGCGTGAGGAGTGCAGGCGATGAGGTTCCTGGCCTCATGGATCGATACTGACATGAACCGTTTCGCCGCCGCGGTCTGCGGAGAAGAACCGCTCACGAAAGTACAGGTTGAAACACCCGGCCCGGCGCGGCCCCGAAATCGCGTGCCCGATGTACTCCCCCAGGCCGTATTCTCCCAAGCAATATAAAATATTATTCCTGCCCAATCTCAGCGATTCTTGAATCCGGTTTGGGACGGGCATCGAAACCTCCTCCGCAGATCGGACCATAGAAATGCGATCACGCAGGTCCGCTCTGGTTGGTGCTCCGGGCGCGTGTCCCGGAACTCAGTTGCAGGATCAGAACTTGACCTTTCCAGGGAGTCCCATGTCGATGAAACGCGAGCTCGTTATCACTCTTACCGCACTTTCCTTCCTCTGCGCAGCGGGCGCTTCCGCCCAGTGCTCGTCCACTAGTTCAAAGGATCCGGCGAAGACCGCGTCCATGGGCGTCGTGGCGGGTGTCGCGGACATTGTTGACACCGCCATCGCGGCGGGTAGCTTCAAGACCCTGGCAGCCGCCTTGCAGGCCGCTGGACTGGTTGACGCGCTCAAGGGCAACGGCCCGTTCACTGTCTTCGCTCCGACCGATGAGGCCTTCGCCAAACTTCCCAGTGGAACGGTCGAGACTTTGCTCAAGCCGGAGAACAAGGACAAACTCGCAGCCATTCTCACCTACCACGTCGTCAGCGGCGAGGTACTTGCCAAAGATGTCAAGACGATGGGCGCGGCCACCCTCAACGGCCAGCGCATCAACTTGGTCGTCAAGGACGGAAAAGTCACGGTCGACCAAGCCAATGTCACCAAAACCGATATCAAGTGCAGCAACGGCTTGATCCATGTGATCGATTCGGTCATCATTCCCAGCGACAAGGACCTGGTTGAAACGGCTATCGCCGCCGGCAAGTTCAAGACGCTCGGCACGCTGCTTGAAAAGGCCGGACTGATCGACGCCCTCAAAGGCAAGGGCCCGTTCACTGTGTTCGCTCCCACCGATGATGCCTTCGGCAAGTTGCCCAAGGAAACCGTCGAGATGCTCCTCAACACTGAGAACAAAGAAGTGCTCGCCGGTATTCTCAAGTACCATGTCCTGACCGGCCGGGTCTTCTCCGACGCCGCCGCCAAGGGCGCGACGGTCGCCACCCTCGAGGGCAACAAGGTCACTACCAAGTCCGAAGGTGCCAAAGTGATGGTCCAGAACGCCACGGTTGTCGCCGCAGACATCGACGCGAGCAATGGCGTGATCCACGTGATCGACACCGTGCTGATGCCCCCGGCCAAGGGCTCGCATGAATCCAAAAAGCACGAGGGTGCGAAGTAAAGCTTCCGAGTTCATCCATCGAAGGCCGTTGTTTGGCCTTTGACCCTTTCGTGCCGGGCGGTTCAAAGATCGCCCGGTGGGTTTACCTTCGCAGTCGTAGATTTATCATGATCAGCGAAAACAAGGGGAAAGCCGTGAGCCTGGCGGAACGCGGCGCTCCCGCGGCAAAGAAATCCGGGTGTACAGGCTCCCCCTACTTTGCGAGCGGCCAGTCGGGTGCCCGGCTGTCGAGAGCGAAAAGCGCGAAGCCCGAGACGGTCGACATGTTGCTCTCGTCTGTCCGTGTTGAAAAGAAAACGATCACATCTGCTCAGTTTACCGGCTACCATCTCCCATCGGCCCCGCCGCGTGCGCGGGAGACTAAGGTCGAGCGGTCGCAGAAAGGTTTCAGCATCTCCGAAACACTCCTCCTTCATCGGGTCAGCGCGGGCGAATCTGACGCCGTGCGCGAGTGCATCGCTCGCTTTGGCGGG
>Ga0163144_10019232_pt1 | contig 13749 bp, 5 predicted proteins | sample OliLak19BULKMAT1_FD_123175 | JGI IMG/M metagenome (GOLD analysis project Ga0163144, IMG submission 123175) | Freshwater microbial mat bacterial communities from Lake Vanda, McMurdo Dry Valleys, Antarctica - Oligotrophic Lake LV.19.BULKMAT1 | ecosystem: Environmental > Aquatic > Freshwater > Lake... | reverse complement strand
TTTTCAAGTGCTTTGTTTTCTTTGCAAACCAACAAATCAAATTGCTAGAGTTTCCTTTACTTTTGTTGTTGTTGTTGTTGTTGTGTGAGTGATCCACCGGGGTTTTTCTTTGTATTGACACCACTTCTCATCTGACAGACAGACAGACCAACCTCTACTTCAACTGCCCCTTATGTGACCCACCCACAAACAAACAAACAAACAAACAAACAAACAGACAGTCGTCACACCGGGACTAGAAAAAAGTAATAACCCTACCTACCGTTGAGGGCTATACTATAGCTAGTACGGTACAAGACGAGGAGCTAGTATCAGTGCTACTCTCTAGTAGACTAATAGAAGAGAAAGTACAGCACTGACAATGAAGACTATTACAGTACACTTTCAGCCTTGGCCAATGAAGTGGGCGCTTCCGAGCTGGCTAGTGGTCTCACAGGCTTCATCGTTTACACCTTTTCCAGATCCTCACGGGAAAATGTTGAAATAAAAACCCTAAAAGTAAGGAGTTGGAAACATTATACACTGTATTTGATTATTCTAGAGGTGCCTATCACATATAGTCTGCGCCATCATTTTGCTTGGCTACTGGCTCCTGTGTTTCTGTGTTATTCACCAAAAATTGACCGTCATTGGTTTGCTGCACCGTCTAGCTTAATTTGAGTGAAAACCATCACAAAAACTGCGTCCATCATTGAAGCACAATCATAGGAAGGTCGCTCAATCCAATGCATGCTAAATGAGCTGTATTTACTATATGTATTTGACGTTTGGTGTCGGCACTGCGTAGACCTTTTCCAGGTACTCGATAATAGCTGCCGATTCAAACAAGCTCACTTGTGTATTGGGATCTTCCAAATACGGCGCTTGAAATTTGCCCGTTTTTTCAAACAAACGTTCTCGTTGAAAACTTCCACGGGGACACGAGATTTGGGTGTGGGGAATACCCAATTCCACCAATCGTTCTCGGACAATTTTACAAAAGGGCGACCCTTCATAGGACCAAAGAATGAGTGGTGTCGAGGGAGGAGTGGAGGCACGATAGGCATTCCCGCGTCCCCATCGTGGCAAGAGTCCTAATCCTGCCGTGAGTGGTACCAGTGGATTGTCAGGTTTGAGTGTCCATGGAATTTGGCTCTTGGACGTCCCATAAACACGAAACAAATAATTGATAATATCATCGGATTCAAACATTTGTACCCCCGTATTGGGATCGATCAGGAAGGGAAAGGTCGAGGATGCATCTCCATATTTGGTTTTAACTTCATTGCGAAAGGTTCGTTCCCCTTGAGGACACGGCCGAAAGGTCACCTCCAAGGACAAAATGGAAACCGCCTCTCGAACTTTGCGGCAAAAAGGACAGCCCTCAAATTCGTATAGGATCAATGGCAAATTTTGTTTGGAAAATTTAATGGCAGAAGTCTCTCGTACTTGACTGCTGTCTCCGAACGACAAGACTGTGTACCGGGAAGGATCCCGTACTGCCAATGAGACTTGATAGCCGTCAGCAAAGACACCCGTACCCAATCTTGTTACAAACTGTTTCCATTGATTTTAAAAAGCAGTTGGATTGATTTTTTCAAAGCAAACGTGTAAGACTCAGCAATGTTCATGGACAACCATAAATTTCATCACCCGTACAAATTTGGCTGGCACAGGCAGCCATCCTGTCGGTAAGTAGGTCAAATGCTGCCAACCCGAACCGACCGACGAACGAAAAATAAAACCAATCAACTTACAGGAAGAGCTGCCGTTAAAAGATCTGGAATTTGTGCAGGTTGGAATTGAAATGTTCTGGGCTCCGTGCTACTCTCGAGATTTAATTGTTCCAAAAACGTTGGAGGTTCTTTTTGATGGGCTTGTTTGCCAAAGGGTATTGGAATTTTGGAAAACAGCCCACTATTCTTTTGGGATGCCAATCCACAGCACTGTCTCGGGAGCAAAAGGGCGACGGAAAGTAGAGCCAATGTCATGGAGTGGATGCTTGCTCTTCGGATAGCCATGGTTTCATAAAAGTGCGGGATATATGTATATCCTTGTCTCGCCACTTGCTTCTTCAAGCCAGGTATCTAGCTATCTTTAGCCAGGCAACTGCACGTCGCACTGATCTATGAGGTCTTTACTAGCTAGCTACAGTAATTAAATAGCTAGCTAGTAGCTAGCTAGCTAGTAGTGCACTCTTTGCACTGACTAATCCTTCAACCAGGAGCAGTTCGGTCGGATCGATACAGCTGTCAGAGTGGAGAAGCACGGTAATTGCTACTGTACGGTACTAGTAGTAGCTAGAGTGGGCCGTACGTGGTACGACTGAGTTTCAGTCACGTACAGAAGATGACATAGTAGTGAGTCAGCAAAGATCTTTCGCAAAGAATGAATTCAAATTGATCCTTTTTGGAGTTTATCCATTCGCCACTCGTTTGAGAATGTGACCGTTCTGACCACGACGTTGTATTGGTAGTTCATTAATGGCTTTGGATCATCTAGCTAGCTATCCTGATCTCAACAAACTGCGGCAAAGTGCTGGTTATGAAGACGGTAGATACCTTCTTCATCCCATAGATAGCGGCCATCATCGAGGGTGTGGTTTTTCATTCTTTTTTTCGGAATCAGTAAATTGCTGTGAGCACCAGCACCAGCACCCGCCAGCATCCACATTATTTCTGGACGGAAACAGTACCCTGGCTAGTACAAGCACCACCATGTCTTCCTCGTCGTCTTCGAGCAGTGGTACCTTGAGTACTTCGACCATTATTGCCATTCTTTCTACTTCAGCATTAATTTATACACAATGGAGCAATCTTCCTGAATGGTTACGAAAGGCGCCCATGACGACGACAAGCTCCAGTGAAGGAACCAGAAGTTCTAGCGACGACATTGATAAAGATGCCAATGATGAGTTGGCCAATCCCGCCGCTGTCCTGGCCAAATTAACCGAAATGAATGATTTGCTCGATAAAGTCATGGACGAGACGCATGCAGCAACTTCCACTCGTACAGATACAACGACGGGTACACGAGACATAGAACAAAAGGCGGACAAGTGCATGGGCCAAATGGATTTGTTGGCCGCCTTTTATTCTTTGATTCATTTGTATCGTGAAATCTTTGCCAAAGATCCCGATTATCGAGACAAGCAATATCACAGCTCCAACAACTGCCAAAAAGAAGGGGGTGATGACCATGTGCCGCTCCAAGATTTGCACGAATTGGCCGAATATTTGGAATATGCCCATTGGGCCTATCAAAAATCCGATGACATTTTGAGTAAAAATTGTCGCCAGGCAGGATTGGATTTGATTGCTCACGACACGGCCACTGAACCAGGACGGGTGGGTCATTTCATTGCCTTGAATCACGCATCCAAACTGGCCATTGTCGGTCTCAAGGGAACATCGACCATTTCCGACGTTTTGACGGATTTGATTGCCATTCCCAAAGAACATGTGGGATGTCATTTTGATGACGCAGACTTTGCGGCTGCCAACAACAGCAAAAGCGATATAGATGGGGCCACGGATAGTATGCGTGTCCATGAAGGAATTTTCACAGCTGCTCTTTGGATGGCGGATAAACTTCAACCCATGATTGAGAATTTGTTACTTCCACTCAAATACAAGGTCGTTCTTTGTGGACACTCATTGGGTACGTTTGAATACGAGAAGAGCAGAATGCTAATTCTTTTTTGCCTTCTCTGCAGTGAAATGTTGCTAATGCTCACATTTTTCTGTTGTTCCCAAATACCTACAGGGGCGGGAACGGCCTGTTTGTTGGGACTCGAATTGAGATCGCGAATCCAAGCCTTTCGTCAAAACTATACCGATTTGCGGGTCTTGGCCTATGCCACACCACCGGTCGTATCGTATAAGGCTTCCAGGGCATGTGCACCCTTTGTCACTAGCATGGTCAACAATGCAGACATTGTCACGAGATCGTCGGTCGGTAATCTAATTATTTTGAATAAACTCTTGATCAAAATCAATGAAAAGCTCAAAGCCAAAGGTTTGACCATTGACTCGTGGGCGTCCCTCAAAAAATATTACGAGGAACACTCCACCATCGACGACGAACTGCTGCTCGTGGAAGACGAGTTGGATGCCTTTTTTGAAGAGACGCATGCTGACCCGGAAACGGAAACTGAAGCACTCTTTGTTCCTGGAAAAGTGGTGGTAATTTGGGACAAGGGAGAAAGCAACAACCACGAGATTGGTGGTGTGGTGACCGGTTGTGGAATGAAAATGCTGCGACAGATTGAACTAGATTTGTCCATGGTGAAGGACCATTTTCTCAAGGGTTATCGAAACAATTTGAAAAAGTTGATTGAGCAGCTAGAAAATACAATTTAGTTCAGAAGCTTCTATTCAAATATTTAAAGCAACAAACAACTATTTTGGACGAATCTGTTCTGATAACGTGTTCAAGACTGTCTCTCTTGCGTGACTATGATTGGCCAATAAACAGAATCCCCCCTTTTTTTTCTGCCTTCGCCCAGTTTTGAAGAGTAAGAACATTGCTTTTAGTTGGACCTTTGGGTAGGCTGAATAGCTCTCCTGGGATTATTTTCAGAGGGTCCTGTTCCCACCGCATGCCCCAACAAACACCACATGACTACTAGCAATGCTTTTTTCCTTTCAATGTACCTGTAGATATGTCCCTTTCCATGGGTGTGATTAGCTGTACTTGTTCTAATAGTCCTCTGCGACTCCTACCTGGTAGGCGTCCTGCTACCAGTAGAGTCTTAACTAGTAGTACAATTAATGATAGGGTTGCCGGTTTTCCTATTTCAATTTGGTTGCGGTTCAAAGATTGATCATTGATTCATTCATGAATTTCGTTTGGGTCATTGTGAGAGGCCCGTGTGCGTTCCAGTCAGTGTTCTCTTTGCAACTGACTGGCCCTCATCATTGTTTTGTTGTTGTCATTTGATTGCTTCATCTGATGTGACATACAGAAGCCCTCATTCCTGTTGTTGGCGTCGATCATTGATGCTGTTGCTGTCATGCTTGAAAAAAATGGGAAAGAAATCCAAGAGGCATTTTCGAGAGCAGAAAGAGAAGCGGGAGAAATTCAACACTTTTTTTCCCGCCTGGTTCCACTGTTGAAAATGGTAAGGTGGAACCAGGATGCAGGACACGCTCCCCAGCTTTTGTGCGCATGGAGATCCTGTTCCAAATGGAAGGAGTGAAAGTGAAAGACAAAGATGGCTGGAACAAGTGACAATGATTGAAGAATGGTTGGCTGTCTTGGACCTGAAGACACATCCAATGAATGAAAAGAAATGCTCGATGGCAGCAGTGCAGAGATATCCTTTCTTGACGGATCCTCTGTCACAGGTCCAAACGATGAACAGAAGCAGGGTTGCTGACTCTTTGATCTCTGATTTGTGTCTACCAGACTGTTCTTAGAGAATGGATTAGGAGCAAGCACATTTTATTGTGGACAGGCTCTGTGCCGCACATCTGCGTGTTTGCATTGAGAACTTAGGTTACTTTTTTTTCTTCTTGAATGCCTACTTGTGTCCTTCTTTTCCCTGATCATTTGTCTACATTTTGGGTTGTTCTGTTGTGGCTGTTTGGGTGAGATCCTGACAACACAAGCACAATTTTTATCTGGAGCTTTGTGCTCTACCAACAACAATAAGCTTCTAGCTCATTTTTATACATGAGTTTGCATCCGCATTACCAACCACCAAGCAGCTTTGTCTGCCACCAATGCTTGTCCCTCAGACAAGAGATAATGGTCAGAAAAAAAGAAAATCGGATGAACTCTTCATCTAATTGGTACCATAGGAAGTTCTAACCTGTCACAATTTGTTGCAATGCAACAAATTGCACTACACTAAAAGCTACAACATAGGCAAGTTGGGGTGTTGCAAAATGGTTATTCATGTCTGAAAAAAACAATTCTTGTGATTTGAACATGAAAGGATCAGCAAACCATGCAAGAGTAGGCCCCAAACTGCACTGTTTCTAAGGCTCCCCAAAATTCTTGATTTCACATGAATGCAAAGTCATAAGAATTGCATGTCAGTGCATGACATTTTTGCGTGGCTAGACATGCATTTCTATCTGCTTTTCTAGGTGTTGTTTTGATAAACAACATGAATTCAATTTGTTGATAACACATTTTGAGATTGTGCTGTTCAGCACACATCCCATCCTAGCATGGCATCAACAGCTGTGTTTCATTGTGCCCTTCAGTTGCATGTTTTTCAGGCATGCCATCAATGACACGCAACATTGCCGAAACTTTGATGCAAACACAAAACTGTGACAGCAATCTCACTATGAAAAAAAGCCATGTAGCACTCGATGACACTTTGGAACACATTTTCTAGTTCTGTGTGTTTTGAGTTACATCATATTGGCACAAAAGGGAAATTCACTACATGTAGTGTGTGTTTAGGGTGCAAGTAAAACTATCCACAGTGTGGTTTTTCATCCAATGAATCCATCCCAACATTGTGATGCGTGTGTGCTCCCCAGGCGCCTAACGCAGCGCCAATCCGTTGAGAGGCGTCGCTGCCGCGCAATTTAATTCGGATCACAAAATCCTATTCTGATTCTGCTCTACGCTTGTGATAGCGGGAAGATCGACCAGTCTACAGCCATTATAGTTGCGTCAGAAAGAAAGGCAAGGGATGAATGGAAAGCTCTCTACATGTACCTACATGTGTGACAATACAGTACCAGTACCAGTACCAGTATACTGCTGCGTTGCTTTACAATTGCTGTAAGAAAAAAGGATTCATTCATTCATTGCTTGATTCATTGATTAGAAGAGGACAGCACGGTACGGTACCATCTAGCTAGCTAGCAGCCATTGATTGGATTAGCTTCTCGCCGTCAAGGTGCCAGGTACCAATAATCATGTCTCCTCTCTCTAGAAGTAGTCTCTGCTCCCTTCTACTGGTAGTCCTCCTCTGGGAGACGCCAATACCTTCCAATGCCGCTGATGCTGGAAGTAGTAGTAGTAGCAGTAGTAGTAGTTGCGACTCGAATGCCTACCCTGCCGAATCGACCAAGGCTTCCCACTTGCAACCCAATGCCTTTCACAAAGTGTGTCCTTCCACATCGAGTCTTGGACCTCCCATATGTGGCGATGGAAGTCCCTTTTCCTTCTACTACACATCGCCCATTCGACGTCGAAGTTCCAACAAAATCTTGATTGAATTTTTGGGAGGCGGAGCCTGTTGGGATGCCGACACGTGTGAGTACAATGCCCAACGGCTAACTTTTCCCTACGATTTGGACAATTACGTGGGTTTGTCGTGCAGTGAAATTCAGGCCGGAATCGAACAAAATGGCAACGACAATAAAGCCAATTATGATCAAGACGTTCCCGTCAATATGCTGTGTGCCCAACAATTCGATGACCGATTGGATCTGAGAGAATATCATACCATCATTGTGCCGTATTGTACTCAAGATACCTACATGGGCGACAATTCCATTACCTACGACGACGGCACTCTCGTCCATCATCGAGGAGCTCGCAATTTATTGTCCGTCTTGGAATGGGTCTATCAGAACTTTCCTCATCCGGATCATATCGTGTTGACGGGATGTTCGGCCGGAGGGACGGCCTTGCCCATTGCCTATGATTTGGTCCATCATCATTACAATACCTTTGTCAATGGGGGTGGACGAAAACATCATCGACCCCAAACGCCCGTATCGACCTTGATGGATTCGCCTGTGTATTTGACACCCTCCTACTTTTTGGAATATGGATTGCCCCATTGGAATGTTCAACCCATTATGCAAAAAGCACGCTTCAATTACAACAAATATGGCCATTCCGAAGACTATTCGTCGCGGGTCGTCTCGCACATTTTAAAACGAGGATCCAAACGAGACCCCTTTGGATTCATCACTCATAACTCGGATCCCGTGTCGTTGGCATACTTTCAACGCATGAGTAAGAGTTACGCAGACGATGATGACAATCATAATAACAATAACAATAACAATGATGATGATGGCAACAACAATAACAATGATGATGATGGCAACAACAACAATGATGATGATGGCGGTTACAACAACAACGACGACAACAATGATGATGCCAACAATCGTTTCCTAGAAGACGAGGAGGAAGCCACCGAAGAGGAGTGGTGGTCCGAACTTTCCACATCCATTGCAGCCGTTACTTCCAAACACAAAAACACCGATACTTACGTGATCGATGGGGAAGGTCATTGTTCCTTTGGACTCTACTACGCGCAACTGGAGGGTGGAGATGACTTTCGGGCATGGGCCAGCAATCTACTCTATGTTCCGAATAGCACAGGTCCATCCTCTGGTCGAGGATGGTTCTTGTTCTCGGTCCTGATTGGATTCAGTATCATTGGAGCATCGATGTATCGTCAACGACAACTTCAGCAACAGCAAAAGAGAACCATCTCAACACAAGAATCGTACGAAGAAGATGACTTTCGGGGTATGTCATCCTTAGACAATAACACCAACACCAACAACAATCATCACAAGGATAACACTAACACCAATAATCACAACAACAGTGGAGCCAGCAGTGATGATAGCAGCAATAGTGGTGACCACAGTACTCTCAAGCAAAAGATGAAACAATCGTTGCAACGATCCATTATCTTGGTGGCCTACTACACTCGAGATGCTCCTGTGACCATCGGATACGGCGTGGCTCTCACCATTTACTTTGTTCGAATGATGACATGGGATGGACTCGAATCGGTGCTGTACAATCCCTCCGTTGGTCCCACAGCGACCACACTGAGTGCGTTTGGGATCAACAATCCTACACTGGCCGTGTACCATCATCAAATCTTGCGCGTCTTGATCACCTCCACCTTTTTGTGCAGTGGCGTCATCACGTATCTGATGGTAGTGTTGTCTCTGTACCGATACATTCGACCCTTGGAGCAAGTCATGCAGTTGATGTCGCCGTCGCCGTCCATTGTGGATCCAGATGATGATGGCACGTTTTCGTCTCGTCACTTTTTGGAAGTGGCTGGCTTGCTATCCCTTGGTAGCAATCTGTTTTATGCTTGTGTGGCCAACGGAGCGAGTTGTTCCACCATAGCAGTGGTGCTAGGGTTGCAAGCCTTTTCGTGCACCATGCATTCCTATCACAAACAACCCGCCTTTCCGCGACCCTTGGCGGCAACAATCTTCATGTTTTTGATCACCTGCCTCTTTTTACCCTTTAACAGTTGGATCATGATGATGGCTGCCATGGTACTTGGAGTCGGACTTGCCCTTCGTGTGTATATACCATCCGATGCGATGCTCGACTCGTCCGACCACTATTCGTCGTATTCCGAGCAAAACGAGAGTGGCCGGCAAAACATCAGCAGCAAAGACAATCCACTTGCCAACCCCCCGCCGCAACCCATATCTGCCATCAACGGGACAGTGAAACGGAACAATCGATTAGCACAAGGTCTTCTCGCTGTCTTTGCCGTGCAATTATTCCTATTGGCGGTAAGAATCCGACGCCCCAAACGAATGTACGAACATCCCTTCGTGACGGGTTGCGAGCTCGTCTATACCACCAAAGTCGACGACATTGTCAATAGCTATGTTGGAGATCAGTTTGGTGGTGGAAATGACAACGACAACAAGGATCGCAATCGGCAATTCCGGTGGCGACGATTCCTCGGAGAAGAGAACGAGGATGCCGATGATGATGCGGCAGGGCAAGGTGATGAAGAATTCATGTGCGCCCAATTTTGTGTTCCGCATCTGGTATCCAAACCATTTATGTGGGGCGCCAGGATGAAAACTAGTTTCGACGTCCAACCAGGATGGTGTGAGGATGTGGGCTACAGCCAGCACATTGCCGACAAGACCTTTGCGTACAAATCGTATTCAATCGATATTGAATTGTACTACGACGATAGCTACAACAGCGGCGAAGACGGCGACAAATGAATATGACGACGATAGCGCAACGTTGGCAATCGCTCTCACTTCCTACATCATACATATTATTTCATAACGAACCAACCCAAGCCAAGTAATCTTCATGTCTATTAGTGTCTACAAAAGTGCGCGCGGCCAAGATGGAAAGCAGCATCCTTCCCCACGAGGGAGCTCTTGCCTTCTGGTCACCGTCTGTACTTATAAAATCACCTACTTCTTTCTATAGTTGTCGTTGGAATCTATTATGTTTCTGCCCTGTCCTTAAGGTACCTGAACCCTTATGACAGCGAAATGTGCTCGCTCAATGATCAACAATGCTCTCGTCATATCTCAGAAACCCTTCCCGTAGAAGTTCCTCTAGTACTGCTGTAATTTCCCTTGACAGTGGAGGGCCTTGCACTGTATTTCTTGACAATGGTTGCCCTCTATGCACTGCTGACAAAATTGCAGTCGTAGTGGTTGCAGTGGCTTCGGATTCGCCTTCCCCCAGCGAAATCCTCCATTGGAACATTTGCCCGTCCGCAAAAATACGATGGTAACAAAATATGTCGTCCTTGCATTGCGAGGTGGCAAACGACACTCCTGCTATTGGACGAAGCATGCCTTTCCCTTCCTTCATGGCAGCCCAAACATGGGCACGTGCATCTTCATTGGTATACTGTGAAATCATATCTACCGGTCGTTTGGGTTCCGTTGTGATGGAACCAACAATTTGATCCCATGCCACAGGATCATCCAGAACATTACGGATAGCATCCAGGACTATCGCTTTCATGTCGTCCTTCACCGCCGTCATGATGGAGGAGGCATCACTGTCATCATTGTTGTTTGACAATAGTTGATTGTTGTCGTCCGTGTACCGTTTGGCCGCCTCTTCTGTATTACTATAGGAAATTTGCTCTGCAACTCTGGATACAAGTTCCGAGGCGCTCGGCGCTCGAAGACCCACTGAGAGGGTCATGCAATCATCGGACAAAGCTGTTCCCCAGTGTACCAAACGAGGTGGTAAGTAGAGCATATCTCCAGCCTCCATCTTCACCACGACATGACTATCATTAAGCAAGTCCAAATCCAAGATTCGAACTTCCAAACCCTCTAGTAAAGCATCCATTTCTTGTTGGGTTGTGATAAAGTCGCCTAAAAGCCATTGCCGTTGACCACTGGTCTGCACCAAAAATACATCGTAATTGTCCACATGAGGTCCAATACCGCCACCGGATTGAGCAATGCTAATCATTGCATCATCACGACGCCATCGTGGCAAAAAGTTCGCGCTCAAACCAAAAGTCTTCTCGATCCAGTCGCTGAGGGGTGGATGGATGCGATCCACATCATTCAATAACAGAGTCCAGGTTGGTTTATTATCATTGTTGTTGTTCCTGCCTTTTTTACAATTGTTCGTGGACATTGTCAATTCCTCGAGAAAAGATTCTGAAAATGGTCCCAACTCTAGTGTAAAGGAATCCAGTTTCTCGTTTTCTTTTCGAATGAGGCGAGACATGACAGAAATTTCTTCATCTTCATCGTCCATGTTGTCCAAAAAAATATCGTCTTTGTCGTCATTGCTCAAGTTACCGTCATCGTCATCATAATCATTATCGTCATAGTTGACGTCGGATGGATAGGAAGCCAAAGACAAAATGTCTTCCCAACAGGGCCAAACCTTGGACTCCACCAGTGATGTTGGATCAAAGGCGTTTCGAATCAAGAGAGGGCGTTGGCCCCAGTAGTCTTTTAATTGCGCGGGTTGAAAGGGACCACTTTTTGTCGGAATTTCTTCTGCTTCATCATGGTCGCTTGGTGGTGACAAAGTGTCGCCGTCGGCGGTGGTGGCGGCGGTTATGTGTTTTGGATTTACTGGAGCTCTGCTGCTGCCTAATAATGGAGCGATGAAGGCCGAGACGCAACTGTCATGATGGGCGATGAAAACCACAAACAAAGCTGAATATCTGGCCAATTTCATGCGTATTGAGGCCATCGTTGATTCTTGTCATGGGTGTGCTTTGACATGAGCTACCAGCTAATTACTGTACTGTACAGTATTGCCTTTTGTTGTTGTCCATGCCGTGGTACGTACGGAACTCTAGCTATCTCAGAAAGATCATGAGAACCACATTCGTTTGATGTGTGGTTCTCGTCAAATGCCACGGCTTCTGGTATGTTGGTACTGTTTTGTTGATTGTAGACGTCATATTATGTCTTTCAGGATTCTTTCATTCGGAAAGCGAAAAATAAGGTTTGAGTTACCATACAAACAACATAGATCAAACTCGTTATTACTAGTGATAACAAGCGACAACAAAGAACGTACCTTCGATATAGAGTCATTGTGATCCAACGGCAGCCTTGTAGCTCATATCCGCTCGACAAAAACGACTTGCGTGTCCATCTGTACCCTAAGAACAATAGGGCAAAATTTGTCAGGCTAATTCCATACTTCGCCATAGCAATTTTAAGCCCGGAATCACACACCGATCCGCGATACGGGCCGGAACAAAAAGGGTCACGGACCTTGTTACTGCTGTAATATTCCATCTCCGCTCGACAAAATTGACTGGAGTGTCCGTTCATATCCATACAACAACCGGGCTAATTTTGTCAGGCCAATTCCGTGCTTTAGAATGGCGACTAAAAAAGAGATAAGCGATATTTTGATCTCGCTGCTCAAACGAAGACCGGCTGCTTTCGGTGAATGGATTCCATTGTTCTACTGGATAAACAAGATGGATATAGAAGGATTAGACAATCGATCCGTCATGAAGGCATTAGAAGTCAGCGGCACACACATGACAAAGATTGATTACTCTACTCACGGATTCTTATATCTTGAAATAACCAAGAGAAGGATTGACAACGAAGGCATGCGTTGGTTTCTCTGCTGCTCGACACCAAAGCAGCCGGATAACTACTCCAGAGGCGACAGTAAACTCTTTGGCAAAGTGTTGCATGCTGCTTGGGATCGATACTTCAACAAAAAAGGGGAACTAGAGAAAGAAACAACAATGTTAGAAGAGGTGGTTATGGAACAAGAACAAAATATTGAACAGCCAACGCCGCAGCAACGCAGTTCTCCGGAACAGACGACAACAACAACACCATCAACGAGGGCAGTGTCGCCATCCGCGTCTAGTCCGCAGTTGAAAGAAGACGATCAAGACTTACTTGTATTTTTTCGAACGATCATATCCGCGGACTATCTTTCGAAAGACGACCTTTTTCTTACGACCGGCCTTGGACTTCGAACAAAGCTCGTTGCTTTTGCTAAACAAATGGAAGCAAACAAACATGAGGAACGATTCAATCTCTTTTATGATGCTCCGGAAGAGTACACAAACAAAGACATAAGCGAAATGGAACCATGTCCGTGTCTAAATGGCAAATACAACATACCTATGAGCGTACCCGCAATCACGGAGGTTGCCACAGCAATGTTCAACCTTGCAGAGTCTGTTCCAGAAGTGTTGCAATTGCCAAAGTTCTCCGGTTCGAAAGGGCGTGGCAAGACTCTTGTTCCGGTTGTACCAACGTCAGATCCAAGGCGACTGTACCACAACGCAAAGCAATGGTTGCAATGCATATTGAGTGAATCGATCACAACTGTAGGAACATATGACGCTGTGAAAGTATTGACACGAGTCTTACATTCGATTGATCCCATTGCCGTCGAAGACGCTTCCGCGGTGTTGCTTGATTCCGCGGATATTCGTTCGAGATACAAACTTGATCCCGAATTACAACAGGCAATGATGTTCAAAGCCAACCTTGGAGTGACACAAATGCGGGTCGTAAAGCAGTTTCTTTGCTATTCAAACCTAGACATTTTACAACCCGAAACTGTGATGAGGGA
>Ga0163144_10019231_pt1 | contig 13750 bp, 14 predicted proteins | sample OliLak19BULKMAT1_FD_123175 | JGI IMG/M metagenome (GOLD analysis project Ga0163144, IMG submission 123175) | Freshwater microbial mat bacterial communities from Lake Vanda, McMurdo Dry Valleys, Antarctica - Oligotrophic Lake LV.19.BULKMAT1 | ecosystem: Environmental > Aquatic > Freshwater >... | reverse complement strand
GCCAGTTCCGTTTCTAATCGGCTGAATACGCCGACCCCCTCCTCAACCAACAGGGTCCCGACCTGCACGGCCGAGGCGCCACAAAGCACATGTTCGAAGGCATCCACCCCATTGACCACGCCGCCGGTCCCGATAATCGGCATGCGCCCTTCAAAGATCTTCCAAAAAGCCCGCACGTTCGCCAGCGCGACCGGCTTGATGTTCTCGCCACCCAGCCCGCCGAATCCACCCTTGGGCTTGATGACGACCGCCTCGCGCTCCGGATCGACGACAAGTCCGTTGCCGACCGAGTTAATCAGGTTGAGGAAATCGACTCCGCAACGGGCGATCACCGCTCCCATCGCCAGGTGATGGGCAGGATCGAAATACGGAGGCAACTTGACCCCCATCGGAACCGTGATGACCTTGCGAACCCGTTTCAGCAGTCGCTCGGTGGCTTCCGCGTCATAGCCAATCTGCGGTTTTCCAGGAATGTTGGGACACGAGAGATTCACTTCGATCAAATCGGGATTCGCCGCATTGATGATCGCCGCAATCGTGGGGAAATCGTCTTCACAGAGACCCGCCACGCTGGCGATAACCGGCTTTCCGAATCCCTTCAATTCAGGAATAAGCGCGGCGTACGCCTTGTACCCGAGATTCGGCAAGCCCATCGAGTTGATAGACCCGCCGGGAAATCCATAGTACCGGGGTGTCGGATTGCCGTCGCGAGGCTCAACCGTCATCGACTTTGTAACAATGGCCCCGGCATGAGACCGGCCAAGAGCCAGCAATTCATCACGCGTGACACAGAGGGCTCCCGAGGCATTCATGAAACAACTGGGAAATCGCACCCCGGCAATGGTGGTCGACAGGTCCATTAGGCGACAACCGTGACAGGCTCGTGCTGCGTTCTCGTCATGAGTCGCCCATCCTTCATGGCCCAGACATAATCGGCGGCCCCGGCAGCTTCGGTACTATGGGTGACCAACAAGACCGTTTGGCGAAAGTGCTGTACGAGCGACCGAAGGAGGACGATGATCTCGGCCCCATGCTGGGAATCCAAATTGCCGGTCGGTTCATCGGCGAGAACGATCTGAGGCTGATGCACGATCGCTCGCGCAATGGCCACACGCTGTTGCTCCCCACCCGAAAGCTCGCTGGGGCGATGGTGTCGTCGCCCAGTCATCGAGACCAACTCGAGCACCTCCTCGACGCGGGCTTGGACCGAAGCCCCTCGCTCCCCACGCAGCAATAAGGGAAACGCGACGTTCTCCGCTGCCGTCAACCCCGGAATCAAATGAAATGCTTGGAAGATAATCCCAATTGTTTCGCGCCTGCTCCTCGTCCAATCGTCGCTCGTGAATCGACTAGTCGAGTGCCCTCCGAGGAGAATATCCCCCGAGGTGGGGACATCCAATCCACCAACTAGGTTGAGTAACGTACTCTTCCCACAGCCACTGGGACCGATAAACGCACAGAAGTCCCCTTTTCCCACTTCGAGAGAGACCTGATCGAGGCCGGTGATGGTATCGCCACCCCGCTCGTAAATTTTCGATACCTGCTCGAATCTCACCATGGCGATCTACCTCTCCATCGATACCCTGATTCTGTAGTATAGACGGACGGGGCAACCAAGTTCATCCGGCTTGATGGGTTCGTCTGGTGAAGCGAGTTCACCGAACCAGGCCAAACACACGCGAGGCACCATCCATTATCACCCGTCACGGTCCATCGTGCAGGCAGAGCTGTTTCACGATCCTGCTGCCTTCGTATATCATACGCGTTTATCGCGCAACAACCTTGACAGGCGCAGCCCATTCACATAAGAAGACACACACAGGGTAATCGGAACCCGTTCCTTGCGATGGTACGTGAAGACACACAGAATCGACTGATCGGATGGTGCCGTCAGGCCCTCCGATTTGTCTTGCCGGTCGAATGCCTCGCCTGTGGCCACTCACTCAGCACTGACCCGGTCCCCTTCTTCTGCACCGCGTGCTGGCACACCATCCGCCCGCTCCAGCATCCTGTATGTGCCAGCTGCGACCAGCCATTTGTCTCTCACGCGGCCACGACCTACACACCGAATCATCAATGCCAGCGCTGTCAGAAACAGCCTCCTGACTTTGAACGGGCCTGGACTCTCTTCCCCTATCTCTCGCCCCTGCGGGACGCCATCTGTTCGTTTAAGTACCGAGGCAAACATACATTGGCACGGCCACTTGCACGCCTGATGATCAGCGCCCTGCCACAGGGAATCGACGCCGACGTGATTATCCCTGTACCCTTACACCCGTCCCGCTTACGCGCGCGAGAATTTAATCAATCGTTGCTGTTAGCCGATCAGCTCAGCCATCACCTGTCCCGCCCAGTTTCAGCCACGAATCTTGTCAGGACCGCTGCCACCGATCCCCAAACCACCTTATCGCGACAGGCACGGTTACGAAATCTACGGAATGCATTTTCAGTCCGCAGGCCACAAGACCTGGCGGGAACACGCATCCTCCTCGTGGACGATGTCTTCACCACCGGGACCACAGTGAATGAATGTGCGAAGGCCCTGCGAAAAGCCGGCAGCGGGCCGGTCTTTGCCCTGACGTTGGCCAGAACCATCGAGACGGACTTGGTCCCGGATCGCCTGTTTGCCGAACCGGCGCTACACCCTCTATCGACCATGGGAATATAATCGATGCCGTTGTACGAATACCTTTGCCACGACTGTAAGAAACGCAGCACCCTCCTGGTCTTGAGCCTGGCCAACCAAGCGTCAGCAACCTGCTCCCACTGTACGAGTGCGCGGGTTGAACGAATCCTGTCTCGATTTGCCTCGCCAAAATCAGAAGGAGCTCGGCTTGATGCGTCTTTGGATCTCAATAATTTAAAAGGATTGAATGACATCGATCCATAGAGCATGGTGCGGTGCATGAAAACCATGAGCGAGGAAACGGGGAAGACCTCTGAGACCATCTCTCGGCACAGAACACATTGGAAATCGTCAGGCCTCAGGCTTTTCCAAGAACAGCGGGCCCTCCCCTGGTATGCGATGCCGTCCCTAACCTCCATAGGAATCTAATCGATGCCGTTGTACGAATATCTCTGCCTCGACTGTACGAAACGCAGCACCCTCCTGGTCTTGAGCCTGGCCAACCAAGCGCCGGCAACCTGCTCCCACTGTACGAGTGCAAGGGTTGAACGAATCCTCTCTCGGTTTGCCTCGCCCAAATCCGAAGAAGCGCGCCTTGAAGCCTTGACGGACCCCGGCAATCTGGGGGACCTCGATGAACAGGATCCACAGAGTATGGAACGATTCATGAAAAAGATGGGCGAGGAAATGGGCGAAGACATCGGGGACGATCTCTCGGAGGCGATGGACTCAGACGAAGCCGACTCGATAGAACCAGGTGTCACTGACATACCGTGACATGCATTGTCATACATTTTCCCTTGACAGATCGCCCCAGTTTGCCTACCCTGGCAACAGTGAGTGAGGCCTCGTGAGCCATATGGATCTCTATCGAACCAGGTTCTTCAATGGCCAAAGAGCCCAAGAGCGAGCTGATGACGGCGGAGGAGACTTGCCGCTATCTCAAGATCACTCAACGCACCCTCTACCGTTACTTACAGGGTCGACAGATTCCCGCCTTCAAGCTTGGAAAAGAATGGCGCTTCGTGCGCTCGGACCTGGAGCGATGGATTCGCGATCGAACCAGAATGCCGCACGTATCGTAAAGAATAGGATTCATTGATGTTTGCTGGTGTCTATTTATGCAAAGTCGATGAGAAGGGACGGTTTATCGTTCCCTCGCCGATCCGTGAACAGGTTGAGTCCGGGGGACAGGCCGTCGTCTTTATCAAGGGGCCTGAAGAGTCGACGCTCCTCTACTCCATGAAAGAGTGGGAACACGTCCTCGAACGGACGAAGGCCACGTTGGATGAGGAACAGAGCCGGCTGTTCATGCACCACATCGTATCGGAGGCCGGTACCTCGGAGCTCGACAAAGCCGGACGCATCCTCATTCCAAGCCGCCTGAGAAAGTTAATTCCGTTGGATGAGGACCAGGAAGTCGTGCTGGTCGGCATGTACCATCGCATGGAGATCTGGAATCCAAGCAACTGGCGTCGCTTTATCGCCAGATCGGAAGAGCGGTACGAGCAGAACATGTCCAAGATCGTGAATCTCCTGTAACCTGACACGCATGCCTACGTTTCGGCGCCCACCCCGGCTGCTCTCCTCTCCACGGGCTGTTCGTATGACTTCCTACCGGAGCCCTGGTAAGAAGGCCGCGGTACCGCGTATCAACCCGAGAATGGCTCCGAGGTTCCCTATGCCTGCATCCTCCCCCTTCCCGGATCCACCGACCGAGAGTCATGCTGTCACCGTGACCCTCCCTGTGCCTCCCAGCGTGAACCATCAATATGCCACCGTGAAGGGCCGACGATTACTCTCTTCGACTGGTCGCGCCTATAAGGCCCAGGTCGGGCAACTCGTGTGGCTGAAGTTGGCGCAGTCCGCTCACCGGGCTTCTCTGCTTGCTCGACTCCAGTCGGAGTGGCTTGCCCTATCTATCCGATTCTACTTTACCTCGGCCCTACGCCGAGACGTCGATGGCGGGCTCAAGATTGCACAGGATGCCCTCTGTGAAGGGCTCGGCATCAACGACAACCGCATCGTCGAAACCCACCTCTACAAACACATCGATAAGGACAACCCTCGCATCGAAGTACAGTTGACGCCTGCGCTCAGTTCTTAGCCCGCATGATTCACAAAGATTTCCTCTGCAACCGCCCATACGCCGCTGCGACACACCTCACGGCGGGCAGGTTCGCTGCTCGTCTCGCTTGGCGCCTCGGCAGTTTCGTTGCGAGTTCTCGTGAACCATGCGGAAGCGCCTACTCCTCGGCGTGGCCACAAGCCTCCTTACTCTCCTGACAATCGATCAAGAACCATGCGGGCGGTTCGGAGTCAAGATCCGAGACTGTCGCACCGATAAGAAATTGTCGATTCTCACGCGATGACTACTTCACGATCGGGAGGTACGGAGTGCTTAAGCGGATCCCTCTGCATCAACTTCGGATTGGAATGTATATCGCAGGTATCGACGGCTCGTGGCTTCGAACTCCTTTTCTCACACATCGGTTTCTCGTTCAAACCGTCGAGCAGATCGAGCGCTTGCAGCGGTCCAATGTTCAAGCCGTGGATATCGACCCCTCCAAAGGACTCGACGTCACGCCTGCGCCGATAGCGGAAGAGCTCCTTCATTCGAATAGTTTGTACCCCTCCACCCAAACACCCACAGCCCCTGATGCACCCCGTTCATCTGTACCGATTACCGACATCGCCCTTCGTGCGATCAGACCGTTGACCTCCATCCAAGCATCTCCAGCCTCCGATGCACCCCGCTCACCCGACACACTGAATCTTGAACTTGCGATCGCTCAAGAAACGCGCGACAGATTGGTTCGGTCGGTGAAGATCGCCTTCGATAGGATTAGAGAAACCGGGGTCATATCCCCAGAACCTATTCACGAAACTGTACAGGAAGTGATCCTCGTCACAAGGACCCGCAGTACTCATAGCCTGTTCAGGGCCGTAAGCCAGGAGCGATCTTTCGACCCCTCCTTAAGCGATCACAGCCTCACGGTGTGCATGCTGGCGATGATAATGGGTCGAGCGCTCGGCTATGGCCCGATACAACTCAGCGAGTTGGGGAGCGGCGCGCTACTGCATGACGTCGGGCACTTGCAACTCCCTCTCCAACTGTTGCACTCATCGGCACCACTCTCAGGTAAGGACCTGGGGGCCTTTCGCCTTCACCCACAGATCGGCTCCATTATGATCGAGGCGCAAGCAGAGTTTCCCCAGGCCGTGTGCCGAATCGCAGCTGAACACCATGTCACACCGGATGGACGAGGCTACCCTCCAGACATATCGGCAGACTCAATAGCAGAGGCAAGCCGGATCGCGATGATCGCCGATCGATACGATGAGCTACGGAACGAATTCGGAGGGCTCCGACCGTTGTCTTCCCACAAGGCGATTCAACAGCTCTTTCAAGATGGAGAGCTCGGTCGGCTCGACCTTCGTCTCGTCTCGCTGTTCATCTCACTGGTCGGCATCTACCCCGTGTACAGTTTTGTGGAGCTCAATACGAAAGAACGAGGAATGATCACCACGATTAATCCCGCCACCCTACATCAGCCGATTGTCGCGTTAATCTACGACGAGACAGGCAGCCCCTACGGAAATCCGCTCACGGTCGATCTTTCCGAGCCGAACCAGCCTCTCACACGCTCCATTAAATGTGTGATCCCATCAGAATCATGGGGCGCGAGTCGCGCAGCCTAGCCCGCATTATTCATGACAGTTCGTTGCGAAATCGCGCAGTCGCGTCGCGAGACGGGCACGCGGAGCCGTGAGACCCCGAGACATACTCGTGCAGTACGTTAAGGGAGCGAACGGCGAGCCTGCCCGCCGAAGGCTTGTCGCAGCAGCGAATCGGCGATTGCAGCAGAAGTACTCATGAATCATGCGGGCTAGGACACCTCGATCCTCGGCGGGTCCACAAGACTCCTCATGTTCTCGACGAACCATCATGAATAATCCAGGCTGCTCGGGCTCCAGGTCCGAGCATGGCGAACCGATAATGGATTGTCGGTTCTTGCCCTATGCCCGTTTCATGATCGATAGACCTGTCATGCCTAAACGTATCCCGTTGAATCAACTCCGAATTGGGATGTATGTGACAGGAATCGACGGCTCGTGGTTTCGGACACCATTTCTGAAACACCGGTTTCTGGTTCGAACCGTCGAGCAAATCGAGCGCTTGCACCGATTCAACATCCACGCCGTGGATATCGACCCTTCCAAAGGGCTCGACGTCACGCCTTTCCCGATAGCAGAAGAGACCCTTCACACGATCGGCTTACACACCTCTACCCAAGCAGCCCCAACCCATGATGCATCCCGCTCACTCCACACCTTGAGCCAGGAACTCACGATAGCTCAAGAAATGCGTGACAAACTGGTCCGGTCGGTCAAGACCGTCTTTGACGAAATCGGCAAAACGGGTGCCGCAAGACCAGGACCGATCAACGAAGTCGTACAGGAAATCATCATCGTCTCACGAACACTCAGCACTCATGCCACGTTCATGGCAATGAGCCATAGACGGCATCTCGATGTCTCCTTCAACAACCATAGCCTCGCCGTCTGCACGCTAGCGATGATTATGGGTCAAGCTCTCGGCTATAATCCAATGCAACTCAACGAGATGGCGACCGGCGCATTACTGCATGACATCGGTCTGCTACAGCTTCCCCGCCATCTGTTCCACACAGCGACTCCCCTCTCCGGCGAAGACCTGGCGGCCTTTCACCATCACCCACGACTCGGCGCCATTGCCATTGAGGCACAAGGCCATTTCCCCCTGACCGTTCGCCAAGTTGCGGCTGAACACCATGTCACACTCGACGGGCAAGGCTATCCAGCCGAAACATCGGCAGGCTCCATAGTAGAAGCGAGTCGCATTGTGATGATCGTAGATCGATACGATGAGCTGTTGACAGGATTCGGAGGACTCCGACCGCTGCCTTCTCACGTGGCAATTCAACAACTATACCAAGAAGGAACATTCGGTCGTCTCGATCTTGGTCTCGCGTCCCTGTTCATCAAATTGATTGGTATCTATCCTGTCTATAGCTTCGTAGAACTCAATACGAAAGAACGAGGAATGATCACCACGATTAATCCCGCCACCCTGCATCAACCGATCGTCGCATTAACCTATGACGAGACAGGAGGCCCATACAGACATCCTCTTACGGTGGATCTCTCCGTTCAGGATCACCCTCCTCTACGCTCCATTAAATGTGTGATCCCATCAGAATCATGGGGCGCGAGTCGCGCAGCGTAAGAAACGGTTATTCGATTTGTTTGGTTGATCCTGTTTATTTGATTGAACTACACGATCGGGATAAACCGGACAGACCGAACGTGTCCCAGACGCGCATACCTTCGAAGTTCTGCTGGGCTGAAACGGTTTTCTTGCAGCCGTCTGATATCCCGTGCCGGACATACGTCACCGGATCTTCACTCACAGATCCGCACTTATTCGTACCGGAGTGCTTCGATAGGATTGAGGCGAGCGGCCTTGTTGGCAGGGTACAGTCCGAAGAAGAGGCCGACCACGAGTGAGAAGAAGAACGCGAGCATGATGACGTTGCCGGAGATAATGGTCGGCCAGCCGGCAATCAGCGTCGTCAACTTCGCCCCGGTCACCCCAAGGACGATACCCAACGCGCCCCCCACCAGGCTCAAGGTCATGGCCTCGATCAGGAACTGCATCATGATATGGTGGCGCTTGGCTCCCACCGCCATGCGGACTCCGATCTCTCTCGTCCGTTCCGTCACGGACACGAGCAAGATATTCATGATGCCGATCCCGCCGACCAACAAAGATACGGAGGCAATGGCGAACAACATCATCGTCAAAGTTTCACTGGTGCCCTCTTGGACTTTCCCGATATCGACTTGTGTCCGGATCGTGAAATCGTCCTCCTGCTCCGTCTGAAGCCGGTGTCGTGCCCGCAAGACCTCTCGAATCTGCTCGGCCGCCATCGGCAAATCCTCAACTTCATCGGTCGAGCCGAACATCGCCCCGACGGACCCGATAAACGACGTGCCGAATACTTTCCGTTCCGCCGTGCTGAAGGGGATGAAAATCACGTCGTCTTGGTCGGACCCTTGTGACGACTGGCCTTTCGGCGCAAGGACTCCAATGACACGAAACGGCACGTTCTTAATGCGAATCACTGCCCCCACCGGCTCTTCACCTGGCTCGAACAGATTCCCCACGATCGTTTGGCCGATGAGCGCGACTCGGGCGGCGCTTTCCACATCCGTCTGAGTAAAGGGACCTCCACTCGTAAAGGACCAGTCTCGAATCGTGAGGTAACTCGGCGAGATGCCGTTAATCGGTCCGTTCCAGTTCCGGTTCCCATAGACGGTTTGCATGACATCGCGCTTCGCCCATCCGGTATCGACCAGTAAGGGGATACGTTTTTTCAGATCCAATGCGTCGGACACCGTCAGCGTCACGGCGCTCCCCTGACTGCCTCGAACGCCGCTCGCAGAGGTCACCCCTGGAAAGATGACTATGACATTCGTGCCCATCGTCGCAATCTGCGCTTGCACCGCCCGTTTGGCGCCCTCACCGATACTGACCATCGCAATGACCGCCGCCACACCGATGACAATCCCCAGCATCGTGAGACCGGCACGCATCCGATTTCGAGCCAAGACCCGTAGCGCGGTCAGAATGGTGAGCCACACAAACGCCGACATCTAGCCCTCATTATTCATAACGGTTCGTCGCGAAATCGCGGAGCCGCGTCGCGAGACCAGCGCGCGGAGCCGTGAGGCCCTGAGGCGTACTCGTGCAGTACGGTGAGGGGCCGAGGGGCGAGCCCGCTGGCCGAGGGCTCGTCGCAGCAGCGGATCGGCGATTGTAGCAGAAGCGTTCATGGATAATGCGGGCTTAAGCCTCAACCGGGCTGAGCATCGGCCGCGCCTTGGTCTGGCGATCCGTTAAGATTTGCCCGTCCTTGATCACAATCTCTCGTGCGGCATAGGCCGCAACATCCACCTCGTGCGTGACCAAGATGATCGTAATCCCTTCATCGCGATTCAGCGCTTCTAGGATTCTCATGATTTCCTGGCTCGACTGGGTATCGAGGTTGCCGGTCGGCTCGTCGGCCAGGAGCAACGAAGGCGATGTGACCAGCGCCCGTGCGATGGCGACGCGCTGTTGCTGCCCTCCAGACAACTGGGTGGGATAATGATGCTCTCTGCCCTGCAGCCCCACCCGTCCTAATGCCGCAGCAGCCTGTGCCCGTTGCTCTTTCAGCGAGAGCCCTCGGTAGAACAGCGGAAGCTGCGCATTTTCAAGCGCGCTGGTCCTGGGGATGAGATTAAAGCTCTGAAAGACGAACCCGATCTGCTGATTCCGAATCCCGGCCAACTGATCGGGCCTTAAGTTATCCACCTCTAGCCCGTTCAACCGATAGCGCCCCCTCGTCGGTTGGTCGAGACAGCCAAGAATATTCATCAGGGTAGACTTGCCGGAGCCTGAAGACCCCATGATAGCCACGAACTCACCCTGTTCAATCGTGAGGCTCAAGCCACGCAAGGCTTGGACTTCCACATCGCCGACCCGATAGATCTTCCACACATCTTCGCACTGGATGAGCGCGCTCATCGTCGTATCTCATGAAGCGTGATGCGTGACGCGTGTGAAAAGGACAGAACGTGTATGACGATGGATGTGGCGGGACCTGCGAGTTCTTGTCGCGAGCGACGCTTCACGAGATAGGCTTCACACATATTACATTCCACGGTTGCGAGCAGAGGAGCCCCGCTGCCCGCCGCTCCCAAATCCAGGAGGGAGATCACCTCCTCCCCTTTCGCCTTTCGGTCGTTCAATGCCCACAACGACCAGCGCGCCTTCAGACAACTCTTCCGACACAATCTCTGTCCCCACACCATCAGAAATGCCCGTTTGGACATGAATGGGCTCGAGTTCCCCGGAGGGTCCCTGTCTCCAGACTTTGCGGCTCGGCACACTGGTTCCCCTGCCGACTCCTGCCGCCTGCTCTGCCCCCTTCTCTTTGACCGGTTTACCTCCGGTGGCGGAACGATCAGCCGGTCCCGATGTCGGGGGGGTAAAGCGCAACGCGGCATTCGGGACTTTGAGCACGGCTTCTTTTTGAGCCACAACAATGGAGACGTTTGCGGTCATCCCTGGCTTCAGGCGGAGATCCTGATTGTCGACGTTGACCACCACGTTATAAGTCACCACGTTTTGCACATTGATCGGAGCAAGACGGACCTGACGAATCGTGCCGGCAAATTGATGGCCTGGATAGGCATCGACCGTGAAGGTGGCCTCTTTCCCTTCGGTGATCCCCCCGATGTCCGACTCACTGACATTGGTGTCGACTTGCATCTTCGTCAAATCGAGCGCGATCAAGAAGAGGTTCGGTGTGGCAAAACTGGCCGCAATCGTTTGACCGACCTCTACGTTTCTGGCGACCACAATCCCGTTCACCGGCGAGCGAATGACTGTATACTTCAAGTCTAACTCTACCGCATTCAACGCCGCCTCGGTCTGCTTCACTTGCGCCCTCGCCACGTTCACCTGTGCCTCAGCCGACTGGAAATTCGACGTGGCGACATCGACGTCGCTTTGCGAGACAAACTCTTGCGCCACCAACGATTTCACCCGGTCCAGTTCGCGCTTGCGTTGAGCCAAATCGATTTTGGCTCTTGCGATATTCGCTTTCGACATTTCAAGATTGCCGACAGCTTGATCGCGACGAGCCCTGAACGGTTCCGGATCGATGGTCGCCACAATATCGCCGGCTTTGACCACCGAATTAAAGTCGGCATGCAGGCTCTTAATCATGCCGGAGACCTGCGTCCCGACCTGAACCGACACGACAGGATTGATCATGCCCGTCGCGGTCACGAGCGAAATGACGGAACCTCGCTCGACCTCGGCACTCCGATAGCGAACCGGGGCTTTACGCTCCCCGTTGAAGAAGACGTAACCTCCTATCGCTAATCCAACGGCCAGGACACTCATGATCAGCATGACACGACGCATCGACTCGTTCTCCAATTCCCTCGCCTACGTAGAGAACATTGTATCAACAAGGCTGCGGGGAATCACCTGGCCGACACAGCTTCCATTCGGTACTAGCAGATTGTGAAAAAACCTTTCCGGCATCGCAGAGCGTAAAGGGCCAGTCCGTCTGGGACAAGAGGACCCACCCCTGCAGGATGCTCAAATGGGCCAGACGTCTCACCCGCCCAACCCTGGCGGCTAGTTCACCCTCCCGCTCTGAGCCTGCCAAGACAGGCTTGTTGCCCAAGGAGGCGCCGTTCCACAGGCAAGGCCGCCGCTCAGAGGCTGACCCTCGTTTCACGTTTCACGTTTCACGCCTCACGTTTCACGGTCTTTGGGAGCGAGGCGAAAACGATGCCGGCGGCTTTTCCCAGCATCCTGTTAGAAAAACGAACAGGCCGTCCGCTTATCGGCGGACGGCCTGCCAGACTCCTCGGACTATGGTGCCGATTAGGGGCTGACGCTGATACGGTCCTTGATCGAATCGAAGGTTTCCCTGGGCAACACATTCTTGGCGACCAACTCGCCCTTCACCCGGTACGGACGATTCGTCACAATACGTTCCGCCACATCCTTAGAGAGACCGAGCGCAAGCACCATATCGCCGGCAGATGCCTTATTGACATTCATGGTGGAAGGCATGGGCTGCGCGCCCTTCATCGCCGGAGGAACAGACACCGCTGAGGGAGCAGGACTTACGGACGGCACGGAAGGCGCCGGAGCCCCTGCCACAGCGCGTGACTGATCTTTCAACTCCTTTTGATAGCGCGCCACCAGAGATTTGAGCGTGTCATTCTGCTGCTTCATATCCTTGTATTCATTGCGCAGCGCCCGATTCTGGGCAGAGAGTTGCCTGATATGAGCGTTGAGCTCCTGGGTCTGATCCTCAATACTGCCACGTTCCTTGTCACGGCTATGTTGAATGCGTTCCAGCTCGCCCTGGGCGAGCTGGGCTTCACTCCCGAACTTCACATTGAGATCCTTGAGCGTCTTGACTTGCTGCTCCAAGACATTCTTTTGGGCGCGGGCCAGAGCCAACTCGGACTTGGCCGAATCGACGTCGCCCATCGCCTCTTCATACTTCGTTTGACTGACACAGCCAACCATTGTGACTGCGCCGATCATCATGATCGCCGCCATCCATCCTGACTTCATGCGTGCACCCCCTCCACTGCGCGTGGTATCTACAACCGATATCGGCCCCCACTCTTCACCCAACAATAAACCTAACGGATTAGGAGAGGGCCGGACGACACCTGAGACGTACACTGTTGTGTGTATGCCAAGCCCCTCATTTTGTCAACAGATTTGCAGGTCCTCTGCCCTCAGAAATCATTGTGAGAGACGAGAGCGATTGATCTACGTGCTTGACGGGCTGCCACTACTTTGTGAATATGCCTGAGACTCGCCATCTGGGCACAATCTATCTCAGAAAGATATTGCATGAATGAGTGGGGTCCTGGTCTCGCCACGATCTTGGGTATCGTGGAGGGACTCACAGAGTTTCTGCCCGTCTCGTCGACCGGCCACCTCATTCTCGTCGGCCACGTGCTAGGATTCGAGGGAGACCTCGCAGCCAGTGCCGAGATTTCGATCCAACTCGGCGCCATCCTGGCTGTCATCGCCTATGAACGACGCAAACTCGTGTCGATGATCGGGCAGGCCTGCCGGGAGCAACAGAGCGTCTCCACGATGATCCGAACACGTGGGGCGACCCCATGGTCGACAGTCCTAAAAACCTCCTGGGCCACACACCAGAACCTCTGGTTTCTCATCGGACTCGGCCTCGCCTTCTTGCCGGCAGCCGGGATCGGATTCCTGACCCATAGCTGGATCAAAAGCCATCTCTTCACGCCTCAAACTGTGGCGACCTCGTCCATCGTCGGAGGCCTGATTATTCTCGCCGTCGAAGCGCGGCGTGACCGGGCGCGGATCCACCAGCTCGAACAGGTGAGCCTGCCATCAGCATTCTGGATCGGCGTGGCTCAGTGCGCCTCATTACTCCCCGGCATGTCCCGATCCGGCTCCACGATCATCGGAGGGCTCTTGAGAGGATTGGACCGGAAAGTCGCGACAGAGTACTC
>Ga0163144_10019229_pt1 | contig 13750 bp, 10 predicted proteins | sample OliLak19BULKMAT1_FD_123175 | JGI IMG/M metagenome (GOLD analysis project Ga0163144, IMG submission 123175) | Freshwater microbial mat bacterial communities from Lake Vanda, McMurdo Dry Valleys, Antarctica - Oligotrophic Lake LV.19.BULKMAT1 | ecosystem: Environmental > Aquatic > Freshwater >... | reverse complement strand
CGGGACCCTGCGCGTGCTCGACCTCACGCAGCCCAACGTCCGAGACGCGGTCACAGCGTTCGCGGGCGGCAAGGTGACCGGGCTATACGAGTCCGAACACGCCCGCCCCTATCCCTGAGGTGTCGGACATGCGCGTCTACATCAGCGTCGATATGGAGGGCATCGGCGGGATCAACCATCCCCATCCCACCGACCCCAAGGACCGCCGCTATGCGACGTCCGTGGCGCTCATGGTCGGCGAGACGAACGCCGCGATCGAGGGTGCGCTGGCGGCCGGAGCGTCGGACATCCTGGTCAACGACTCGCACTGGAACATGTACAACCTGCTACCTGAGGATCTGCACGAGGCGGCTCGGGTGCTCCAGGGCGAGAAGGCCTGGTCGATGGTCGCGGGAGCACAGGGCGCGGTCGGCGGGGCGTCGCAGGGCGCGGTCGGCGGGGCGTCGCCGGCGTTCGATGTCGCCTTGTTCGTGGGCTATCACGCTCGAGCCGGGCACGCGCGCGGGACGATCGCCCACACCTACAGCGCTCGACCGGTGGAGACGCGCCTGGACGGGCGGCCCACCGGCGAGTACGGTCTCAACGCCATGGTCCTTGGCGCGTGGGGGATCCCCGTCGGCATGGTGGCCGGCGACGACGCGCTGGCCGAGGAGGTCGAGGCCTGGATGAAGTGGGCGGAACGGGTCGTGGTCAAGGAAGCGGACGGAACGCATAGCGCGATCTCCGTGCATCCCCGGGTGGCGCGGGATCGAGTGCGGGCCGGGGCCGAGCGTGCCGTGCGTCGGGCGGGGACGGGAGCGGGCGATGGCGGATTGCAGCTGCTGGAGGTGGGTCGGCCGGTCGTCATCGAAGTCGACTACGCGCGTGGCGTCATCGCGGACCACGCGGCGATCGTGCCCGGTGCCGAGCGGGTCGGCGATCGCACGGTCCGCTTCGAGGCCGCGGATCCGGTCACGGCATATCGCGGGTTCCTGGCCATCAACCGCCTCGCCGGAGCGGTCGACTGATGGGCCGTATCGATGGTCGGCTCGATGGTCGGCTCGATCTTCTGGCGGAGCGCGCAGAGACGCTGGCCGGTGCCTGGGGAGCCCGTGCGCGTGCCTCCACCACGGCCGGACAGGAACGCGCGATCCTGCGGCTGCTCGGGGTGACCGGGCTTGACCGGGCCGGGCGACCGCTGGCCGGATCGGCCGTTGACCGCTGGCTATCCACCACGCGTGACGGATTGGGCGGTGGCATCGCGCTGCCGTTCGCCATGGCCCTCCTCGAATACGACCTGGAGCCGCAACAGCTGGCGATGGACGTGGCCAGCGGCGCCGTGGACCTCGCCCTGGAGGCGGAACTCCTGGGCGAGTCGGACCGTCGGGCCGTGGCGGAGACGGAGGCGACGCGGCTGGTCGGCGCTGCGCTGGAGCGGATCGATGCCAATCGGGTCGCTCGGCGTGAACTCCAGGACCTGCTGGGTGAGGCTACGCGGCCGTGGCTCGGGACGACGCTCGCGGAGCCGGACCTCGATGGTGCCCTGAACGAGGTCGCCGAGCTCGCGATGGCCGGCTACGACCTGCTCCGCGTCGAGGTGCCGATGGGCCGCGAGCTCGCGGATCGGTTGCACGATGCTGGCCAGGATGTCCCGGAGTGGCATCCCCACGACGAGCCGGGGCGGGGGGCCGAGGGGAGCGGTGGCGGCGGCGCAGGTCGTGGCGGCGGGGGTCGTGGCGGCCTGGTCGACGTCGAGGATGGCGGCCCAGCCCCGACCGGCTCCCAGCGAGCACTGTCGCGGTTGCGGCGGGTCGCCGATGGGGTCGCGGCCGAGCGGCGAGCCTACGTCCGATTGGCCACGGCCATCCCGCCCCTGGGCGTGCCGGAAGGGGCGGTGGTGGCCGCGTTCGAGCGGGTGGACCTCGTGGAGGCGGACCCGATGGCGGAGATCGTCGTGGGTGGCGTGGACCCAGACCGAGCGCTCGCCGACCACGCCTTCGCTAGACGGCTGCATCGACGATCGGACACGCTGGTCTCGATCGGGCCGGGGCCGCTGGTCGTGGCACCGGACCTTGCTTCGGGGGTCCCGGCCGATGCCGCGACGCGCAGTGGTCGGGCGCTCGCGCTGCAGCTGGTCGGCGTCGCCCTGGCGCGGGCGGACGGGGTCGCGGCCGATCGGATCGTCGTTGGGGCCTATCCGGCGTGGCTCGCGGACGAGACATCGGGGAGTGCCCGGATCCTCGCCGAGGTGGTCGTGCGCCGGCTGCTGTTCGCGTCGCACATGCTGCGGTTCGACGAGCCAGGCGGGGTCGGGGCGGAGTCCGCCGCGGCGGTCGCCTGGCCGTTCGTGGCCGCCGCAGCCCTGGCCCGAACCGGCGGGGAGTCGCTGGTCATGCGCCGCATCCACACCGATGGTCGCCGGGCCGCCCTGGAGGGTCGGGCGGTTGCCACCGTTGCCGGGGAATTGTCGTCGGTCTCGCCGGCGGGGCCGTTGGCTGGGGTCGCGGCCGAGCACGCGTCGGCGATGGTCGCGGCCGCCCTGGCCACGCTCGACCTGCTCGCGGACCTTGGCTGGCGCGCGGTCGTGGGGGATGGGCCGGCCAGTGACGGCCTGGGATCGCTGGGTGGGGACGCCGTGGCTGAGCGGACCGAGTCGTTCGATCCGCTGGGGGCGCTCGGGTAGGTCCCGGGTCGTAGGTCGCGGGTCACCTCGCCGCTGCCCCGCTGCCGCCCCGCTGCCGCCGCGTCACGCCGCCGCCGCGTCACGCCGCCGCCGCGTCACGCCGCCGCCGCGTCACGCCGCCGTGCCCCGCCGCCGCCGCGTCGTGCCCCGCCGCCGCGCCGGGCCGCCCGCCGCCCGCCGCCCGGCCGTGCCCCGCCGCCGCGCCGGGCCCTCGGTTTTCGGCATATAGCAGCCACAGCTCTGCTATATGCAGGTCAGCCCTTCGGTTCTCGGCATATAGCAGCCACAGCTCTGCTATATGCAGGTCAGCCCTTCGGTTCTCGGCATATAGCAGCCACAGCTCTGTTAGAGGCGCGAATCGGGCTTCGTCACCCTTCCAAGCGACTCGGTCGTCGGATACCAGCAGCCACAGCTCTATTTGCCGAGAACGGCTTTGGCCAGGAGCCCGGCACTGCCCGAGAGCGGTCGGGCCGGGACAACAGCGTCAGCCGCCCGCCTTGAATGGGTAGACGACCCACCGATCCGTCTCGACCGCGTGCACGTCCGGCCTGCCATCCACCACGGACCGACCGGGTTTGTAGTGGAGAACGGCGGTCGTGGGTTCGCCGCCGGCCTGGCGAACGCGCTCGGTGACGGCCTGGATCGTCGTGCCGCTGTCCCAGACCTCGTCGACGACCAGCACGCGCTTGCCGCGCAGCAGCGGGTCGGCCGGGAACTGGAAGAACGTGGGGTGCGGCCCGGGCCGACCCGAATCGTCGTAGTACTCGACCGCGGCGACCAGGATGTCGCGCAACTTGAGTCGATAGGCGAGCATGCCCGCCGGGATCATGCCGCCGCGGGTGATGGCCAGCAGCACATCGAACGATCGGCCGGCCAGGCGCTCGGAGAGGACCAGCACGAGTCGGTCGAGCTCCTCCCAGGTGACGATGTCGCGCTCCGGGATCGGTGGTGCGCTAGCCATGCGGCCAGCATACGTGGCGCGGGCTGGACGGGTGCCGACCGGACGACGCGACCGCGTGGCTGGCCCCGCATGCCCCTCAGCGGCCGCCGCCACGGCCCCTCAGCGGCCGCCGCCCGACTCCAGCGCGCTATCGCAGGCTCGGCCCATCGCCCCGCGCGATCGCCCGGATCGCCTCCAGGGCGGCCGGATCGTCGAGCGCGGAGAGGTCGCCCGGATCGCGGTCCAGCCAGGCGGCACGGATGACCCGGCGCATGACCTTCCCGGAGCGGGTCTTGGGCAGGGCCCGCACGACCGCGACGACCTCGGGTTTGAGCGGCTTGCCAAGTTCAGCAGCCACTCGGGCGGCGATGGACGCCCGGAGTGCGGCGTCGTCCGTCTCGCCCGGTCGGAGAACGCACAACACGACGATCGCCTCGCCCTTGATCTCGTGCGGGACGCCGATGGCCGCCGCCTCCAGGACCGACGGATGCGACACGGCCGCGCTCTCCACCTCTGCCGGACCGACCCGCTTTCCGGCCACCTTGAGCGTGTCGTCCGAGCGACCGTGGATGTACCAGAAGCCATCGACATCGATCGATGCCCAGTCGCCGTGCGCCCAGAGCCCCGGCCAGCGGGACCAGTACGCCTCCTCGTAGCGAGCGCCGGCACCCCAGAACCCGCGGGTCATCCCCGGCATGGGCGTGCGGATCACGAGTTCCCCGACCTGGCCACGGACCGGCTCACCGGCGTCGGAGACCACATCCGCGGCGGTCCCGATGCAGGGCCCACTGAACGATGTCGGCTTGATGGGCCCGATCACGTTGCCGCCGACGATCCCGCCGGATACCTCCGTCCCGCCGGAGTAGTTGACGATCGGGCAACGTCCCTCACCGACCTCTCGGAAGAACCACCACCAGGACTCCGGGTTCCACGGTTCGCCGGTCGACCCAAGGACCCGCAGGGACGAACGGTCGTGAGCGCGGATGGGGTCCTCGCCGTGGGCCATGAGCGCGCGGATGACGGTCGGGGACAGCCCCAGATGGGTGACCCGATGGCGGGCGACCAGGGACCACAGGCGGTCTGGTCCCGGGAAGTCCGGCGCGCCCTCGTACAACACGAGTCGAGCACCCAGCAGGAGCGACCCGGCGATCGCCCACGGGCCCATCATCCAGCCGAGGTCGGTGAACCAGAACAGCGTGTCGCGGGCCGTCAGGTCGAACGTGTGCGCGAGGTCCTGCGCGGCCTTGATCGGGAATCCGCCGTGTACGTGGACCGCGCCCTTGGGTCGACCGGTCGTGCCCGAGGTGTAGATGATCATGTACGGGGTCTCGGGATCGCGTTCGGTCGGCGGAGAGGCCGCGTCTGGCGCTTCGGCGCTCGCGTTCGCGTCGGCGTCGGCGTCGGCGTCGGCGTGCCACCAGGTGTCCCGACCGTCCGTCCACGGCGCGTCGAGGGCATCGCCAGCGCGACGGACGACGACCACACGCTCGACCGACGGCGCCGCAGCGACCGCCGCATCCGCGACCGACTTCAGATCGACCCACGCGCCCCGGCGCAGGAACCCGTCCGCGGTGATGAGGACCGACGCGCCACAGTCGACCAGTCGAGCGGCGATGGCGGGAGCCGCATAGCCGGAGAAGATCGGCGTGAAGATCGCGCCCAGTCGACTCACCGCGAGCACCGCCACGACCGTCTCGAGGAGCATCGGCAGGAGGATCCCGACCCGATCCCCGGCTCCGACCCCGAGGCCCGCGAGGTGAGCCGCCGCGCGGCGAACCTCCGACGCGAGTGCCGCGTTGGTGAGTGACCGGACCGCGCCGTCCTCGCCTTCCCAGGTGACCGCGATGCCGTCCGGATCGCGTGCGGCGCGTGGCTCCACGGCCGCCCAGGACCAGTCGAACGAGCCGCCGATCCACCAGCGTGCCCAGGCCGGGCCCCTGGACAGGTCCACGACGTCGCGTGGCCGACGCGTCCAGGGGATCGCGACGTCGTCCGCGGCCGCACCCCAGAACCAGGCCGGGTCGGCGGCGGCGCGGGCCTGCAGGGCCTGGAGCGAGGGCTCGCCCGTGGCGCGCAGGAAGCCGGCCAGCCGCGAGGCGTCCGCTGCGGCAGGGTCCGGACGCCACGCAACGCCAGCCGCGTCACGCCCGAAGATCGGCCAATCGCCTGCCATTCGCAAAGCCTACGGCAGACTCACGGTCGGGGAACACCTGGGGTGCGACCTCGGCCTCTCGCGGCGTGGCCTCTCGCGGCGTGGCCGCCGCAGGCCGCCGCAGGCCGCACCTCGACGACTCCGCCAGATGCCCGCCCCAGGAGCGTTAGGCGGTGCATCGATCGGGACCTCGTGGCACCGATGGCATCAACAGCCGTGGTCCACGCTCAGGCTGGGCAGATGAAGGTCCTCTCGAGGCCATCTCAACGGCCCGCCGGTCTCGATCCTGGCTCGGTATGGCGCCTAAGGCTCCCCCGGCGGGCATTTGACGGGGTTGCCTTGCGTCAGGCTGGCGTGCGGGACGCGACCCGCGGCGGCGGCGATCCTCTGAGCGCGTAGCATCCGCAGGCATGACCATCGACCCGACGAGGGAAGCCCACCGCCGCCGACCGCGCCGTGCCGCCGCGCGTCTGGAGCTGCTGCCATGGCGCCGGCTCGTCAACCCGTTCCGGCCCGTGGAGATCCTGTCCGCGGACCAGGTGGAGACCATCCATCACGCGTCGCTACGGATCCTCGCGGAGATCGGCATGGAAGTCCTGGGCAGCCGGGCCCTGGACGCATTCGCGCGGGTGGGCGCCCACGTGGATCGCCTGACCGGCAACGTCCGGATGGACCCCGCACAGGTCGAGGAGCTGGTGGCACTGGCCCCTCGCGAATTCACGCTGCATGCGCGGAACCCGGAGCGGGACATCGTCTTCGGCGGCACGAACCTCGTCTTCGCCGCGGTGGGTGGCCCGGCCTTCGTGAGCGACCTCGACCGTGGTCGGCGAGCGGGCAATGCCGCCGACTTCACGGACTACGTTCGATTGATCGGCGCGCTGGACGTGATCCACCAGGAGGGCGGCGGCCCCCTTGAACCGACCGACCTGCCGGTGGAGACTCGCCACCTGGACATGTACCGGGTGTTCGCGACGGAGCTCGACAAGACCTGGCAGTGCCTGGGCTTCGGGGCGACGCCGGTGGACGATGCGCTGGAGGTGCTCCAGATCATCCGCGGGGTCGACCGCGACACGCTGGTCCGGGAACCATCCGCGATGACCGTCATCAACACCAATTCGCCGCTGCGCCTTGACGGGCCGATGGGTGACGGTCTCATGGAGATGGCGACCTACGGACAGCCGGTCGTGGCCACGCCGTTCACCCTGGCCGGAGCGATGAGCCCGATCTCCCTGGCCGGGGCGCTCGCCCAGCAGAACGCGGAGGCACTCTTTCTCGTGGCACTCGCCCAGATCGTCCGGCCCGGCACGCCGATGGTCTACGGCGCCTTCACCTCCAACGTGGACATGCGGACCGGATCGCCGGCATTCGGGACCCCGGAGTCGGTCAAGTCGCAGTTCGCATCGGGCCAGATGGCGCGGCGCTACGGTCTGCCCTGGCGCTCGTCCAATGCGACCGCGTCGTCCGTCGTCGACGCTCAGGCGGCCTATGAGGCGGAGATGGCCGTCTGGGGCGCCATCATGGGTGGCGTCAACCTGCTGTACCAGGGCGCAGGATGGCTGGAAGGCGGCCTGACCGCCTCGTACGAGAAGCTGATCCTGGATGCGGAGATCCTGCAGATGATGTCGGAAGTCCTTCAGCCGCTGGTCGTGGACACCGCGACGCTCGGCTTCGAGGCCATCGCGGAGGTGGGCCCGGGCGGCCACTTCTTTGGGACGGCCCACACCCTGGAACGCTACGAAACGGCGTTCTACCGGCCGTTGCTGTCCGATCTTCGCAATTTCGAGACGTGGCAGGCGGACGGCTCGCGGACCGCCACGGAGCGGGCCAATACGATCTGGAAGCGGCTGCTGGCGGATGCCGTGCCACCCGCCCTGGACCCCGCGAAGGCAGAGGCCCTGGACGCCTTCGTGGCCCGTCGGAAGCGCGAGATCACGAGGGCCGGGGCGTGACGACCCCGTTCGCGGCGGACACCTCGGAAGGGCGCGCGCAGGCCCTGGACGCAGCGGATCCGCTGGCCTCCTACCGCTCGCGGTTCCATCTGCCGTCTGCTGCGGACGGCACGCCCAGGGTCTACCTCGCCGGCCAGTCGCTGGGCGCGCAACCGATCGCTGCGCGGGCGGCGGTGGAGGGCGAGCTGGACGCCTGGCAGCGCCTTGGCGTGGACGGCTGGTTCGACCGCGAGCGCCCCTGGCTTGAAGCAGACGGGCTGGCTCGCGCGTCGGCTGCGCGGCTCGTTGGCGCTCGCGCCTCGGAGGTCGCGACGCTCAACACCCTGACCGTCAACCTGCACCTCCTGATGGCCTCGTTCTATCGACCTGCCGGCCAACGGACGGCGATCCTCATCGACGCGCCGACCTTCCCGTCCGATCGCTACGCCGTGGAGAGCCAGCTTCGCCATCACGGCCTCGATCCAGCCAGGGATCTGATCGTCGTCCGGCCGCGCGAGGGCGAGGCGTGCCTCCGCGTCGACGACCTGGAGGGAGCGATCCACGACCACCGCGACCGACTGGCGCTCGCCCTGCTCGCCGGTGTCAACTACGCCACCGGCCAGACTCTCCCGATCGAGCGGCTGACGGCGGCCGTCCATGACGCCGGCGCGGTGGCCATGTGGGACCTGGCGCACGCTGTCGGGAACGTGCCAATTGCGCTGCACGACGCGGGCGTGGATGTCGCCGCGTGGTGCACCTACAAGTACCTCAACAGCGGTCCCGGCGCCCTGGGCCAGATCTTCGTCCACGACCGACACACCCGAACGGATGCCGACCGGCGCCGGCTTGACGGCTGGTGGGGCAACGCGACCGCGACCCGGTTCGACATGGCGGAGACGTTCGACCCGGCCGACGGCGCCGCCGCGTGGCGGGTCTCCACGCCACCGATCCTGTCGCTCGCGCCGATCGCGGTCTCGCTGGCCATCTTCGACGAGGTCGGGATCGCGGCGCTGCGGGCGAAGTCGGTCGCGCTGACCGGCTACCTTGAAGCGTTGCTTGACGTGCTCGTACCCGCCGCGGAGATCCTGACCCCGCGCGACCCACAGCAGCGCGGGGCGCAGCTGTCCGTGCGCGTGCCGGACGCCCGTCGCCGCCTCGACGCGCTCCACGACCGCGGTGTCGTGGCCGACTTCCGTGAGCCGGACATCATCCGGCTCGCCCCGATGCCGCTGTACAACACGTTCCACGACGCCTGGGTCGCGGCGACCGTCCTCGCGGCGACTGTCTCGGACGACTCGTGATACAACCGACCCAGCGACGAAGGAGGTGCCCGCGGTGATGACGGATGCTGGCGGCGCCATCGATCGCATCGATCGGCGCATCACGAGGGCGATGGCGGATCACGGACTTACCGCCTTGCGCGTCGCGCTCGGGATCGTGTTCCTGTGGTTCGGTGCGCTGAAGTTGGTCCCCGGGCTCAGCCCCGCGGAGGACCTGGCGGGTCGGACGATCGAGGCCCTCACCGCCGGCCTCGTGCCGCGCGCCATCGCCCTGCCGGTGCTCGCGCTGTGGGAAGTCGGGATCGGGCTTGGGCTACTCGTCGGTCGCTGGATGCGCGTCACGTTGCTGCTGTTGTTCGTGCAGATGCTTGGCACGGTGACGCCATTGGTCCTCTTCCCGGGCGAAACGTGGATCCGGTTCCCGATCGCGCCGACCCTGGAGGGTCAGTACATCATCAAGAACATCGTCCTCGTGACCGCCGCCATCGTTCTTGGTGCGACGGTTCGGGGCGGTGAGCTCAGTCCGGAACCGGTCGTGGCGACCCAGCCGACGACGTTCCGGGGAACGGCCGCGGGTGTCGAAACCGGGCGTCCAGTCCAAGACCACACCATGCACGGAGGTTGACCGATGGCCACCGGGACAGGCACACGAGAGGATCCTTGGCAGCTGGCGACCCCGCCCGGGACGTCGGCCTATCAGATGTGGCGAGACGACACAGCGGATCCGCCGGCGATCGTGTGCCAGGTAGGCGGCACGCAACTCAAGTACGACGCCAGGGCGATCGATGAGCTCCACACGTGGCTCAAGGACCAGGGTGACTGGGTGCCCCTCGGCGGTGCCGACGAACAGAAGACCGCGTCGGAGGGTTCAGTCGAGGCGTGGGGGCGATCCGATTCCAATCCGCGTGGCGGGTGGTATGGCCTGAAGAAAGGCCTGCGTGGGCGCTTTGGCGTGTACATGCCGCCGCTCCTGGAGGCCCTTGGCCTGGCCGAGGTCAGCCACGAGCCCAAGAGCAACCGCATGCGGGCGCTCTAGCTGGCGGCCCTGCGACCGCTATCGACGCCATCAGCTCTCGTCGGCCCCGTCCTCTGAGAGGGTGGGCAGCCAGAAGCCGAACTCCGCCCCGCCGGCCGGACGGGGAGCTGCCCAGATGGATCCGCCCATCGCCTCCACCAGCTGACGGCAGACGAAAAGGCCGATGCCGGCACCGGATGACTGGCGGACCGCATCCGGCGCACGGTAGTAGAGCTCGAAAAGGCGATCCGCTGGTCCGTCGGGGAGGCCGGTCCCTTCATCTGCGACGCGGACGACGATCCCGTCCGACTCGTCCGTGACCGAGACGTGGATCGTCGTGTCCGGCGGGCTGTACTTCGCGGCGTTGCTCAACAGATTGCGAATGACCTGCTCCACGTAGAGGTCCTCCGCGAGCACCAGCGGCAGGCCGGTCGGAATGGCGGCCGTGAACCGATGCTCTGGCCAGCGTGCCGCCTCACCGTCCACCGCTCGTTGGACGATGTGGCCGACGACGAGCGGCTCGGCGGCCAGCACCAGACGTCCGCCCTCCGCTCGACTCAGGACCAGCAGGTCCTCGGTCAGGCGGCGCAGGCGCTCGGCCTCCGCCTCGATGTCGCCGATGGCATCGCCGATCGCGTCCTGATCCATCGAGCGGTGATGCTGGTGCAGGACGTGGCTCATCCCGTAGATCGTCGTGATCGGCGTGCGCAGCTCGTGACTGACGATCCCGATGAAGGCGTCGCGGACCTCGCGGGCACGCTCCTCGTCCGCATAGCGTCCGGCGAGGTCGATCGGGCCGGCCAGCGCTCGACTGATCGTGGCCAGGAGCTGTTCATCCTCGGCGAAGAAGGCGTTCGGCTCCACCGAATCCACCTCCAGCAACCCGACCCCGACCCCATGCCGCTCGATCGGGACGGCCAGCCACGAGTGCATCGCCCTCGCCGCCTGGGCGCCGGTCGAGCGGATCCCGTGTGCCTGCAGATCATCGATCCGGATGGGCATCCGCGACGAGATCACCTGCCAGCTGCGGGACGGGCCGCGGGCCAGCCGCTGCCCCAGCGCCTCTTCCTGGAACGGGCCGATGGCCGCCCGGATGACGAGGTCGTTGCCGTCGACCAGGGCGATGGATCCGCCCGTGAACGAGACGACCCCGCGCAGCCGATCCAGGGTGGCTCGGAGGATGGCGTCAAGGTCGCGCTCACCCGCGGCGGCCATGGTGACCTCCAGCACGAGCGCCGCCGCGGCGAGGGTCTTCGCGTTCGCTCCGGGAGTCACTGGAGCCGGTGCTCGGACCGGTGCTCCGTGAGAGTCATGGCGTCCATCGTACTTCGGTGGGCACGTGGACGCGCCTCAGCCCCGGACCGGCGATCGGTCGCGACGCCCCGCGCGGCATCGCCTGTTTCCCACGCACGATTCCCGGCCTGACGCTGTCCCGTGCCGACCTGTCCGGGCTCGCCCCTGATTGCCACACAGCGAATCCGCGCGATCGGCCATGAGTCCCGGCCAAACCGTGATACCGAGGCATCGTTCCGGCCGGACGTGGCGCCGGTTGGACCGGTCCGCCCGAAAAGACTGACTGGGAATCAGGGTGTCGGCCGCGGTGCCTCAGCCGGTGCGGCGCCTCGGGTTGATCCGGCGTCGACTGGTGCCACCGCCATCGTCGTCCGCGAGCGCCTCGGCCGACGGCTCCAGCGCGGCCGGGACGATCGGTAGTTCCGACTGCGCCTCCAACCCGGACCGGATGATCCGGCGCAGCTCCGTGTCGATCGCCGGATCGGTCGCCAGCGGCCGGTAGCGTGCCAGCCGTCGGTCCACCTCAGCACAAGCCCGCTGGTATGTGTCCCTGGCGCCGGCCTTGATCCAGTTCTCGCGGTTGTCGCGCATCACGACGGGGGAGGGGAGATGCAGTTCCGTCGGCCAGTGCGTCGTGGTGTGGCCGGCCATGATCAGGTGCTGGTCGGTCATCAGATGGTCGATGAGCGGTCCGACCGGCAGGTCGTCCTTCGGCTCGATCTCGCGCACGAAGCGCAGCGCTTGCCCGCACATCTCATCGTCGAAGACGAGCTTGGGCATGCTGAAGACGAGCAGGAAGTCGAGCATGCCCGGGCCGCTGACCGAGTTCACCCCAGCCAGCGCCGCGATCAGGGCACTTCCGAAGGTCTCCGCTCCGGCCTGGGCGTCCAGGATCGGACCGTCGGACAGGGCCATGTACGACTGGCAGGGCAGGCCTAGCGACTTCGCGACCGCGACGTAGGCAGCGTCCAGCTGGAGCGCCTCGACGGCCGACATGGGCGACGACGCGACCTTCATATGGAACGTCGCCGGCGCCCCGCCGAAGAGGACCGGCGCGCCTGGCCGGATGACCTGGGCCATGGTGATCCCGGCCAGCACGTCCACCGTGTGGAAGACCGTCGCGCCGACCGTCGTGACCGGGGCGATCAGGCCCATCAGGGTGACCGGCACGATCTCCACCGGGACGCCCGCTTCCACGCAATCGATCAGGTTCTGGCAGGAGTCCTCGCTGTACCGGAAGTTGCCCGTTGCGGTGATCGTGAAGATGGACATCGGGCGGGCGATCAGGTCCGCCCGATCCGCCCGGAAGAGCTGCATCATCTCCACCATGCGCGGCACGCCATGCTCCGTGAACGCACCGGACACGACCGGCTTGCGCGAGTTCGTGAGGGTCATGTACAGGCGCCACGCATCCGATACCTGGGCCTCGATGTCGTCGTTCGTGGAGAAGGCCGTCGCGAGATAAGCGATATTGGAAAGGCCATCGGCGAGCCGGACGTATTCCACGAAGTCGGTCGAGTCCGCCAGGCGCAGGTCGCCGGTGCGATGGTCCAGCCACTTGAGGCCGGACGAGCCCGGCACGAAGTGGACCCGATCGCCGCCCAGATCGGCGTGGGGCGACCCGTCGCGGTCGTACAACCAGAACGATGACGGCGATGTCGCGATGGCCTGCTCGACCACGTCTCGCGGAAAGAGGACCCGGTCGCCGGCCTGGTTGGTGGGCAGCCCCGCAGCCAGGAGCCGACGGCGCATCTCGTGCCCACGGATCTCCATCCCGACCTCAGCCAGGACGCGTTTGGCCTCATCGACGATACGGTCGATGAGGTCGGGGGCGAGCATGTTCAGGCTTGGGCGCACGCGGTCCTCCGGGGCGTCGCTGCAGCGTACCGCAGCAGGTTGTCGGTGCATCGATCCGAACCGCCTGATGGCCTGCCGCCCGAGCCGGCCCACGGAACCCGCGGCGGGATCTCGACGTCCAGGGACCCATGACACGACCGCGTGTTCGCCTCCTGGGCCTGTTCATCGTCGTCCTCGTCGTCCTCGTCGCCGCGTGCGGTGGGTCCGCGTCGACGCCGGGCCCGACCGACGGCCCGCCACGAACCGGCGCCGCGCTGCGCCAGGCCCTGGTCGAGGCGTTCGGCCCGTTGTGGTACTGCGACCCGGACTTCCATCCGATCCAGCGCGCCGAGGAGATCGATTCCGCCCGCGAGCGCTGGGCCGAGGTGCAGGCCGATGCCGAGGCCTTCGCGGTCATCACGACCGGCCTTGGGATCCCACCCGACGGCCCGTTCACCGATGAGGGGATGCTGGCCGTGTATCGCGCCTGGAAGGTGCTCCACGCCATCGCCCTCGAGCCCGCGGGCGACGCCGGCTTCAGGTTCGATCACCTGGCGCAGCCGCCCGACGGCGGTGCCGAAGGCCAGCGCATCACGGGCACGATCAGCCGGTCAGGGGCGATCGCGATCGGGCAGCGGGCGCCG
>Ga0163144_10019228_pt1 | contig 13751 bp, 7 predicted proteins | sample OliLak19BULKMAT1_FD_123175 | JGI IMG/M metagenome (GOLD analysis project Ga0163144, IMG submission 123175) | Freshwater microbial mat bacterial communities from Lake Vanda, McMurdo Dry Valleys, Antarctica - Oligotrophic Lake LV.19.BULKMAT1 | ecosystem: Environmental > Aquatic > Freshwater > Lake... | reverse complement strand
ATTCAATTTATACAATCAAAAAATTAAAAGCTGCCATAATTTGTTAGCTGCAAACTTTCTTAAAATTAAAAAAAATCAAAAGAAATATGAAATATTTACTAATACTGGCTTTTATCATGTTGGCTATAAAATCGTTCTCTCAAAAGACAATATCTTCCTACATTGAAGTAAGGGGGAATGTTGACGCTCTTGGAAATATTTATTTTGACAATATTATCAAACCCAGAACGCTTACTAAAACTGACAGTTTAATTGACTACTCCCAATTTAAGGAAATTCTACATCTAAGGGAACCAATAAAAATTATAAATAAGTTATCAGAAAACGGATGGATACTTATTACTGTTACGCATGTTTCCAGTGATAAGGAAAATAGGCCGAATAGCCCATTTCTATTGTACTATTTTAAGAAGGAATTTGAATTGTAATTGAAACTTTAGGATTCAGTATTTTTGTTCGAAAGCCTTTACCCTATTGGGCTCGAATCTTTTACTTTTTAGATATCTCTATTTTACAATCAACACATTTCCTCTCTGCGTTTTAGCAATTTTTCCCCTGTATCTATAATTTGCCACCCACACAAAATTGATGTTGCCATATTTTTTGCCTGCAATAGTTCCATCCCATTTTTGATTTGGATTATTGGTTTGGAAAACCATTTCTCCATACCGGTTAAAAATTTTAAGGGAATAATTACTCACGACAAAGAGGTTACCTAGTGGGCCAAATTTCTCATTTATACCATCGTCATTTGGGCTAAATGCAGATGGGAAATAAATGTCATCACAATTAGTTAAAACCTCCACTTCAATGCTGCTGCTGTTTGTGCATCCTTCACTATTGCTTACGGTAACGCTGTAAATGCCAGAATTGGTTACGGTATAAGTTGGTTGTTTGGAATCATCCTGCCATAAATAGTTGTTGTACAAACCTGCAAATAAAACAAGCGCATCGCCTGTGCAGATGCTGGTATCAATGCCAAGTGCCGGTGCTGCAGGCGTGTTGCTAAGCTTCACATTCGCAAGGAATGTAGCGCTGGTGCAGGTGCCAACTGTATTGGTAAGATAGTAGCTGGTACTTGCCGTTAAATTGGTACTAAAGCTGTTGCCTGTATTTAGCAGGTTAGTGGATGCAGCATCAGCATACCATTTTATTATTCCACTACCGGTTGCATTGAGTACAACGACGCCTGGATTACATATTGAAAGCGGAATCAATGCAGGTGGTTGTGGCTGAGTAATAATTGTTATAGACGCAGAATCTGCAGCTGCTACTGAACAGGCAGAGGACTGTAGTGCATATTTGATAACAAAATTGCCGCTATTGCTCCCTGCAAGATCAACAATACCGGTAGCAGCATTGATAGCTAATCCGGTAGTAGAACTAAATACCCCACCTGCAGAAAATGTTGCTGATGTTACAGGAATGGCTGTAACATCGTTTTTACAAACGGGGCTGTCGTAACTAAAGGTTGTATTGGGCGGGGTTGCACTTCTTACAATAAAAGTGGTTGTTGTACTATCGGCAACCCTGCAACCTGCTGCCAATACACTATAAGTAATTTTATAAACACCCGTACTACTTGCAGCAACATTGATAGCACCGGAAACGGCGTCTATGCTTAAACCCGCTGGCACAGCTGCAAATGTTCCACCCAATGCAAAACCGGTATTCCTGGTTAGTACCGGATTGTTATCACCGGGGCAAACAGCCGCAGGACTATAACTAAATACAGTAACAGGGGAGGTGTTGGCTTGAATGGTAATAAAAGAAAAATTACTGGTAGCAAGCCTGCATCCCAATGTGGGCAGCGAATAGGTGATTTGATAAGTTTTGGGAGTACTAGCTGCAAGGTTAATAACGCCTGTATTGGTATTGATAGATAAACCGGTTGTAGAATTATAGGTGCCGCCGGTGGTAAATGCTCCGGTAACAGAAGGCGCAGGGTTAATACCATTTATGCAAACGGGAGAATTGTAAGAGAAAATGGTATTGGTTGAAACCTGTGGTTTTATGGTAATGGATGAAGTGGATGAACCACCAAGCGTACATCCGTTGGCTGTGTAGGTGTAAGTAACAATGTAAGTGTTTGGCGTACTGGCAGACAGGTTAATATTGCCATTCGCAGCGTTAACAGCTAAGCCTGTGGATGACGAAAAAACACCACCGTTTCTAAATCCAACACCGTAAACCGGTCCAGGGTTTATTCCATTTGCACAAACTGTATCCGGGTTATATTTAAAACTGGTAACCGGGTTAATGGTTGGCGAAACCGTAACTGTGATGGCAGCCTTTGGACCTTCGCAACCTAAAATGGTTTGGCTTACATAATAAAAAGTATTGGCAGCGGTAGTAGTTGCAGGAGTTGGGGCAGTAGTACTGCCTGCGGTGCTGGTTGCAGTATTGTACCAAAGCAGGTTACTACCTGTTGCCGTTAAAGGAACCGCTGTATTATTCTCACAATAAAACACCGGGCTGGTAATTACGGGAGTTGCAGGGGTTGCATTGATGGTAACAACCATTGCCGCCCTCGGGCCTTCGCAACCATTGATAGTCTGGCTAATATAATAAGTACTATTACCGGGTGCATTTGTAGGTGGCACTGGTGCAATTAACGAAGCTGTTCCGCCGGTAGCAACCGTGTACCAACGCAGGCTGGTCCCTGTGGCTGAAAGTGCGCTTGCAGGCGCATTCTGGCAATATACTACGGGGGTTGTAATTGTTGGTGCAGCAGGCAAGGCATTAATGATTACTGTTATTGCTGTTCTGGGTCCTTCGCAACCATTTATTGATTGGCTAACGTAGTAAATTGTATTGCCAGTTGCTGTTGTGGAAGGTATTGGGGCAGTCGTCGTTCCTGTGCCGCCTGTGGCAACGTTGTACCAAAGGAGGCTGCTGCCTGTGGCAGTGAGTGCAAGCGCAGGTAAATTTTCGCAATAAACAACCGGGCTTGTAACTGCCGGTGCGGCTGGTGTAGCATTGATGGTAACGGTTATAACGGCTCTTGGTCCTTCGCAGTTATTGATGGTTTGGCTTACATAATATAATGTGCTGCCAAATGTTGTTGATAAAGGAGTTGGTGCCGTTGAAGTACCAATACCACCTGCAGCAGTTGTGTACCAAAGTAAGCCAGTACCTGTTGCTGTTAAAGGACTGGTACCTTCATTGGTGCAATAGCTTACCGGGGTAGATATTGTTGGTGCAACAGGCAAACCATTGGTTGTAACTGTTATGGCTGCCCTTGGGCTTTCGCACCCAGCAACGGTTTGGCTAACATAATAGATAATACTGGAAACGCCTGTTGTTAGCGGCGTTGGCGCAGTAGCCGTTCCTGTTCCTCCAATTGCTGTTGTATACCAAAGCAGGTTGGTGCCGGTGGCAGATAATGGAACTGCTGCAGCATTTTCGCAATAGGGTACCTGGCTGCTTACTACAGGAGCTGCAGTTGTTGCGGGTATGGCATCAATAGTAATATTTGCAGGAGCCGATACGCAGCCGCTGGCATTATCTTTTACAGTAACAGCATACGAAGTGCCTGCTGTAAGTCCGCTGAAAATTAGCCCTGGCTGATATCCACCACCATTACTGTATTCAAAGTTTGCACCCGTAGGTGCTGTGATGGTAATAGAGCCTGTTGATAGCAAGCAAGTAGGTTGTATTAAAACAGTTGAAGGTGCAACTGGTGCGCCCGGAATGTTATTTACAGTTAAGGGTAATGCTGCAGAAATACATCCTGTAATGGTATCTCTTACTGTTACATTATAAACAGTGCCATTGGTAAGGCCGGTAAAAGTAGTTCCGCTTTGGTAGGTTCCTGCTACACTGTATTCAAGGTTAATACCAACAGGTGTTGTTACAACAATTGTTGCTGTTGGTATAACACAGTCTGGCTGCACCGTTACGGAACCTGTTGGTAACGATGGACCCGGTGGTAATGCATTTACAGTTACTATTCTGATAGATGAAATACAACCTGAAATTTTGTTTCTTGCTGTAATATTGTACGGACCGGGTGCTAGTCCGGAAAAGGTACCGCTTGCCTGATAAGCACCACCATCACTATATTCAATATTTATTCCCGCAGGGGCAGTTACTACAATTGTACCTGTTGCTGTTGTACAGGTAGGTTGTATGGTTGCCGTGGCCGTTGGCGTTGTAACCAATGAACTAACTTTTACTTGTCCGGATATATCACTCTTAGTACTACAGCCATTGGAGTTGGTAATTCTACAATAAAAATAAATGGTGCCAACACTGGCAGATGATGGCGTATAGGTAGCGGATGTTGCAAACGGTATGGGTGCACCACCTGTGTTGTTAGCTGCAGTAGTTATATACCATTGGTAATTGCTGATGGTGCCACTACCTGCATTGGCAACTACCGAAAGGGCATTTACTGGTCCATTGAGACAAATATTTTGAGGTGCAATTGATGGGTGAGTTGTAACTAAGGGCGTATCATTTACCACCACATTTACATCTTTGGTTAATGGGCAACCACCGCTGGTAGAGCTGGTAACGGTGTAAAGGGTTGATGTTACAGGATTGGCAGAAACAGTTGCACCAGTTGTGGTATTTAAGCCAGTAGCAGGAGACCAGGAATAAGTTCCATTACCGCCTGTTGCGGTTAGGTTTACACTTTTGCCATTGCAGATGCTTGGGTTAGTGGGCGAAATGTTTAAAATATTTACACCAGTATTGGCAGCTATCCTGAAGGTGGTTTGATCACTGTTAAACCCATCTGTCATAAGGTAATAGGTGTTGCCTACAGTTAATCCTGTTGCAGAAACTATTGTTGCCAATGGCAGGGCAGCAGATTGATAAGGAAAAATATGCGGATAACAACCATGGGTAGTAACAGCTCCCGATCCACAAGCGCCACTAAAAAAAAGCATCTGGATGCCACCATCAACGCCGCCGGAATTGGTGGGTACCCATACAGTAAAGGAAGCTGTAGTTGCTGAAGCAATAAATTTAATAAATGAGTTATTTTGAAGCCCGAAACAACCACTTAGCCCGGAACCTGTCCAGTCTTGAATAGTACCTCCTAAAGTACTTCCACATAAACCGTTAAAATCACAGATAGTCGTAGCTGTAGCACAGGAGGATGTTGAGGGAAGTATAGTAGAACAGGCAGCAATAGCTGGGGGTAAAGGTGCCGGTGTATTGTTAAAAGAAATTTGCCAGTTATTGAGCGTGCCGGCATTCCCGTTATTTCTTCTGTCCTGTATACAAAGTCTCCAGGCACCATTCGCATTCTGGCCATTGTTTACCGAGCCTAAATAACCTTCCGGTAAAAATGTTCCTGTAAAGGGTGCTGTTGCAAATTTTACAGAAGTGGCGGCAGTTGCTGTAAAACAGGTGTTGGTATAATTATTACCTGTGCCGCCATTTTGAATAGTTAGCGGAACAACGGTGCCATCAGGTGCCTTTATCAAAATTTCTAATTCATCTACATTGGGATGGATAATAGTAAGGCAAACACTGGCCAGTCCATTAATAGTTGTATTGATATTCCCTATACCGGCTACATTGATGGGGAAGCAGGTTTGTGTAGTGCTTGAGCCGGGTATACTTCCACCTGATCCAGAAAAACTTTGCCCTTGTACAAAGCAATAAGAAAAAAAAATTGATACAAAGATTAAAAATTTCTGCATAAGATTGGTGAGCTATTGGATTTGTTAAAAGTTCAGTAATTAAGTCGTTTTAAAGTTGTACGCTCATCTATGTTTAAAGGATTCAGCAATTTAGATGAAGACCTGCATCACAAACGATTAATAAGGTTGTTTTACCACTTTTACTTTTTTATTGATGATTGTTTTTTTCAACTACCTTAAACTTATTACTTTATAAGTTGCAAAATACTAAATGAAAACTGCTTCCTGCTATTATGTTATCATCATTTTGACTACAACCCTGAATTTTAAAAATTACTATCTGATAGAAACTGGTTTTTTTTTACGCAAATAAATTCTTTGGTTTATTAAAAAATAGTTTGCTAAAAGCGGTACATCAGTAGATTTTATAAAAACTATTCTCCAAAGTCGTCAATAGTACCAGCTCCTTGTTGATAGCTTGTTTTAGACGAACCGGCTACCAGTTGATCCATCATCTTTATTTCATCAGCAGTAAAATAACGCCATTTGCCCAGTGGCAAATTGGTAAGGCTGATGTGCATAATGCGGATACGTTTTAAACTAACAACATTATAATCCAGTGCAGTACACATTTTTCTAATTTGCCTGTTTAATCCCTGGGTTAGTATAATTCTAAAGCGGCTTTTGCCTTCCTGTTTTACCACACACTTTTTTGTAACTGCTCCTGGTATTTTTACACCATTGCTCATTTGTTGAATAAAGGTGGTTGTTACAGGTTTATCTGTAGTAACGATGTATTCTTTCTCGTGATTGTTGCCCGACCGTAAAATTTTATTCACAATATCGCCATCATTGGTTAAAAAGATCAGTCCTTCCGATGGTTTGTCCAACCGGCCAATGGGAAAAATCCTGCTTTTGTAATTGATAAAAGAGATGATATTGGTTTTATCTTTTAGGTCGGTAGTGCAGGTTATACCAGTAGGTTTATTAAAAGCAATGTAAACTGTTTTATTTTTTTTGCCAACAGGTTCACCGTCTACCTGTACCGTATCACCGTCATTTACCCGGTTGCCTTTTATGGCAATGTTGTCATTAATGCTAACCCTTCCCTGGTCTATCAGTTTATCTGCTTCTCTGCGGGAACAGAAACCAGTTTCGCTTATGTATTTGTTGAGGCTTTTATCCATGTGTAGCGTTCAAATGTAGTTTTTATTGCTGGATTACAGGTGATGACTCAATGAAAACGAATGCATTTATACCTTTCGCAGCATCTTACGGTTACATTGTTTTGCCGTTTAGGCGTGCAGCCGTTTTTTCTTTGTTAACTCAGCAGCTCAACACCAAAACGGTAATGTACAGCGTTGCATCCTGGCTACCGGATTTTAAATGCACTAATAAAAAACAGCAAAAGAAAAGGCTGTTTAATTTACGAAAGTGTAAAGTTGTAATATTTGAAAGCTATATTAGTTTTTGATTTTTAGTTTTGTGGCTGCAACTTTACACATTCTCAATTAAACCTAACTTACAGTAATGGCGAGTATTTTAATAATCGATGATGAAAAAGCAATCCGGAAAACCCTGGCCGAGATATTAAGTTATGAGGGCTATAAAATTGAGGAAGCCACAGATGGTGAGGACGGTTTGAAAAAATTCAGCAGCACCACTTTTGATGTAGTGCTGTGCGATGTTAAGATGCCCAAAATGGATGGACTTGAATTTTTAGAAAAGGCAAGAGAAATAAATCCGGATGTACCCATTGTGGTAATTAGCGGGCATGGAAACATTGAAACTGCAGTAGAAGCGGTTAAAAAGGGCGCTTTTGATTATATAAGTAAACCGCCCGATCTTAACAGGTTGCTGATAACCTTAAGAAATGCGCTGGATAAACAGACATTGGTTACCGAAACCAAGGTATTGAAGCGTAAAGTTGCAAGAGTGCAGGAAATGGTGGGCAACAGTGATCCCATAAAAAAAATAAAGGATACCATTGAAAAGGTTGCACCTACAGAGGCAAGGGTTTTAATAACCGGCGAAAATGGAGTGGGTAAAGAGTTGGTTGCAAGATGGATACATGAAAAAAGTCACCGTAGCAGCGGGCCCATGGTTGAGGTAAATTGTGCAGCTATACCGGGCGAGTTGATAGAGAGTGAATTATTTGGCCATGAAAAAGGTTCCTTTACTTCGGCTATTAAACAACGCATTGGGAAGTTTGAACAGGCTAACGGGGGTACAATTTTTTTAGATGAAATCGGCGATATGAGTCTGAATGCCCAGGCAAAAGTATTACGGGCTTTACAGGAAGGGAAGATAACAAGGGTAGGGGCGGATAAGGATATTAATGTTGATGTACGAGTGGTGGCAGCTACCAATAAAGATTTATTAAAGGAAGTAGATGAAAAGAATTTCCGGCTGGATCTCTACCATCGGCTGGGAGTTATTATTATTCATGTGCCATCCCTCAATGACCGCAGGGATGATATCCCCACATTGGTAGATTATTACCTGGAGAAAATTGCAACTGAATATGGTCAATCTAAAAAACCCATTGATAAAGTTGCAATGGATGTTTTAGCCAATTACAACTGGACGGGTAATATCCGTGAGTTAAGAAATGTGGTAGAAAGACTGATCATTTTATCGGGCAAAACCATTACCCTGGAAGATGTTGAAAATTATGTGTTGCCGAGGAAGTAGTTAGTTTGGGGGTTGATGGGGGTGATGGGGGTGATTGGGTTGATGGGGTTGATTGAGTTGATAGGGTTGAGTGGGTTGATGGAGTTGATAGGGTTGATGGGGTTGATAGGGTTGATAAGGTTGATTGAGTTGATAAGGTTGATAGGGTTGATGGGGTTGACAATTATTAAGTTTCGTATATTAATATCCTATTTAGGCTTCCGTGTTTGAACGGCTATTATGTGTGAATTGCCAGCTACTAATTTCTAACTACAAATAACAAATACTATCAAAAAAATTTATTGCATAAGTGGTTTGGGGTCAGATGAAAGGGCCTTTGATTATATCCGGGTAGAAGGGTATGAGTTGGTCTTTTTGCCATGGCTTACTCCGCAGGCCGGAGAAACAATACAGGCTTATGCGGCAAGAATGTGTTTACCCATTAAAGAAGATAAACCTGTTTTAATCGGGCTTTCCTTTGGTGGAATGATCAGTATTGAAATAGCAAAATTAATAGAGACCCATAAAGTAATCCTCATTTCAAGCATTCATTCCAAATGGCAGATGCCCGGATGGATGAGGGTTGCAGGCAAATTGAAATTAAACCGGCTAATACCCATGCGACCCTATAAAATATTGGAGTCTGTTCAAAATAAACGGATGGGTGTTACTACAATTGCAGAAAAAGAATTGGTAAACAATTACCGGAAAAACACCTCGCAGGTTTATATTGATTGGGCAATCAACCAAATTTTAAATTGGGATAACGAATGGCAGCCGGCTAAACTGTATCATATACACGGTGATGATGATAAAATATTTCCCATACAAAAACTTTCACCAACCCATACAGTAAAAGCAGCAGGGCATATGATGATTTTTAACAGGGCAACGGCTGTAAACGAATGCCTTAAAGCAATTACCGCTGATTAAGCCTGGGTACAATATAAAAAAATACAAAGACTTTGGAACAACAAAAGCAGTTGGGTATTCGTATTATTATCTGCGTAGCAATTAATGCTTGTTTAAGTCGTTCTATCATATATATGCAGCGGTTGTACAGGTTTAGGTGAGGAGTTTAATAAGTACCCTTAATAAGAACAAAAAGATAAAATATCATGCACTTTTTCTTATTTTTACGAATTACCAGTTACCACAAAAAAATGTGAAATGATTAAGATCCTAAAGAGCTTGCTGTATGTATTTTTCTTCCTTCTACTTATTTCAGGTCTCCACGCCCAAAATAATTTCTTTAATGATGTATCAGAGGCAACCATTAAACAAACTGCTCAAAAGCGGGTGTTAATACCATCCAAATACCGTACAATCCGGCTTGATTCATCCGGACTTTTGTCCTTCTTTCAATTATTGCCATCCGAAGAAAAAATTACTAACAGAAACCTTGCACCTGTTATTGCAATACCCATGCCTGATGGAACCACGGCGTCATTTCGTATTTGGGAAAGCGCTGCCATGGCTCCAGAGTTGGCAAAAGTTTACACCAGTATAAAAACATTTACCGGACAGGGCATTGATGACCCCACGGCAACTATAAAATTAGATTGGACAATGTATGGTTTTCATGCCATGATTTTGTCGCCGGTAAGTGGTGCTGTTTTTATTGATCCTTACGATCAGCAAACAGTAACTAATTATATTTCCTATTATAAAAAGGACTATTTAAAAAAGGAACCTTTCGCAGAATTCGGACCAATTAGGATGAATCCGAAAGCAAAACCTGCCAATGTTTTAGCAGGCATATGTGTAGGATCTACCTTAAGAACCTACCGTTTAGCGGTAGCCTGTACTTACCAATATGCAAAGGCAGTTACCGGGGTGGTAAGGCCAACCAAAGATTCAGTGCTGGCAAAAATAGTTACCAGTGTAAACAGAGTTAACGGCGTATATGAGAAGGAACTATCTATAAGACTGGTTTTGGTAGCCAACAATATCGACATTATTTTTATATCACTTACAACAGACCCTTTTACAGGCAATGACGATGCCGGTGTTTTAATTTCCGAAAGCCAGCAAAACATTGATGCTATAATCGGTAATGCCAATTACGATATTGGGCATACATTCAGCACCGGAGGTGGAGGTTTGGCTGGTTTAGGTGTAGTATGTGTAACAGGGCAAAAGGCTGCTGGTATCACAGGGGCTCCTAATCCTGTTGGTGACCCTTATGATATTGATTATGTGGCACATGAAATTGGGCATCAGTTTGGGGCAAATCATACATTTAATTCTGAGCAGGGGGCTTGTGGGGGAAATGGTGTGCAAGGGATTAATGTTGAACCAGGCAGTGGAAGTAGCATTATGGCCTATGCAGGGATATGTGCTCCCGAAAATTTGCAAAATAATAGTGATCCGCAATTTCATACACTTAGTTTCGATGAAATAGTTAGCTATTCCAATAATAGTTCCGGCAATAGTTGTGCGGTAAAAACCGGTACTGGTAATACCGCACCAAGCGTTAATGCAGGTGCAGCGTATACCATACCGGTATCTACACCTTTTGTACTTACAGGTAGTGCCACGGATGTTAATGGTGATGTAATTACCTATAGTTGGGAGCAGGTAGATGTTGGTGGCCCTTTTGGTGTATGGAATGCTCCATCAGGCGATGCACCGTTATTTCGATCTTTTGCTTCAACAACTTCTCCTACCAGGTATTTCCCAAAATTATCAACCCAAATTTCCAATTCCAATTTAATTGGTGAAATATTACCCAGCTATTCCAGAACTATGCATTTCAGGTTGATAGCAAGAGATAATAAAGCCGGTGGCGGCGGTGTTTGTTATTCGCAAACAACTGTTTCCAGCGTTGCATCTGGCGGACCTTTTGTAGTTACCAGTCCAAATGCAAGTGGTATTGTATGGTTCGTAAATGATTTCCAAACGGTTACATGGAATCCTGCTGGTACTGCGGCAGCACCAATTAGCTGTGCCAATGTAAGCATACAATTATCTACCGATGGGGGCTTAACTTTTCCGGTTACCATTTTGGCAAGTACACCCAACGATGGAACCGAGGAAATTCAGGTACCTAATAATATCAGCAGTAACGTACGTATCCGTGTGATGGCCATAGGAAATATTTTTTATGATTTCTCAAATAATAACCTGAGCATTCAAGCACCTCCTGTTCCAACTTTTTCACTCAATAAACCTGCATCTGTTGCGGTGTGCTCAGCCTCCAGCGGAACTGTCACTTTAAAAACAGCCTCGTTGGGTGGCTTTTCCACTAATATTGTTTTATCTGCAAGTTCAATCCCGGCAGGCGCTACGGTTTCTTTTGGCGCATCATCAATTGCTCCCGGCAGCAGCACAACAGTAACTTTAAACAATACAAACAGCCTTGCCCCGGGGTCTTATACAATAACAATATCCGGGGTAGCAGGAGCTGTAACCAAAACCAGCAACCTGTTGTTTATTGTGGGTGCAGGGCCTGTTGCACCTTCCTCATTAATTACTCCGGCTAACGATGCAATCGGTTTATCTGTTAAGCCTTCTTTTAACTGGAGCGCTGTTTCGGGCGCAGCTTCCTATACACTTGAACTTTCCAAAACCAGTAATTTTGCCATTATTTATCAAACGATCAGTAACATAAATCCTCCCTATTCGCTTCTTAGTTCTTTAGGGGAAGATAGTATTTATTATTGGAGAGTAAAATCTACAAATTTGTGTGGTACAGGTGCTGCCTCTGTATCTCCTAACCGGTTTAAAACAGGCATTAATAGTTGCAGGATAAGCAGAGATGTGCCAAAGTTAATTAATGCTGTTGGTGCATCTGTTATTACTTCTAACCTGGTTATACCTGCTGGTTTTGGAGTAGTTATTACGGATGTAAATGTAACAGGTTTAGTTGGTACGCATACTTACATTCAGGATCTTACATTCACACTAAAAAGCCCGGCAGGTACAAGTGTAGTTTTATTTGATGGCATTTGCGGGCAGGATGCCAACTTCAACCTTAACCTGGATGACCAGGCGGCTAGTGCTGTCTTTCCGTGCCCGCCGATTGGTGGAGTTACTATTATTCCACAGTCTCCCCTTGCTGCATTCATTGGCCAAAATAGTACCGGCACCTGGACATTAACAGTTTCAGATCCTTTTGATGGTGATGGAGGTGAACTTACCGGATGGGGCTTAAGCATCAACACAAATGCTGTTAACTGCGCCATAACCCCTACGCCTTTGCCTTTGCCGACCACTTATACATTTACAGGTAATGGCAATTGGAATGTTGCAGCCAACTGGGCTGGCAACAGCATACCGCCGGCAATTTTACCTGCTGGCAGTGCTATTGTAATTAACCATACAGTTGGCGGAATTTGCCAGTTAAATATTTCGCAACGTATAGCTGCCGGTGCCACATTAACTGTTTTAACGGGTAAAAATCTGGTGGTACCTGGTGCACTTACCATTCAATAGAAATGAGTCTTAAATAGCGTGCTGAATTTATTCGCAGGTAGTTTTAGATACGCCGGTAAATGACATGTTGGGAGGTACGATGCCATGGAAATACGGTAGTGGGAAACACGTGCTGCCTTGCAAAACTGACTTAGTTGCTGAATAAAATTTTCTTTTTGATGTTTTTTTGGATGATTGTAGAAAGCAAGTTTACTATCTGTGTACACCATATCTGGATTGTGATTGCATTTTCGTTGTGTCCCAGAAAATATTTTAAAGGCAAGTTTTGTGTTAGTTGTTTGAACAGCATTTCTATCAGCCATCGCATCTTGTATAACAAGCTTATTTGTTCTGCTGTCATCTGCATGATGTGCGGATTCTGCTGATACGAATTACGGAAGTTGGTTCTCTTTAAGCTTAAGCCTGCTCAAAACACCTGAAAATACAATAGAAATATTGAACTGGAATCCATTTACCGGACCTGAAATAACTTTTCCCACTTCATGTGAATGGATGGTATTGGTGGTAAGGTCTTTAAATTGCATATTTAAAGGATAATGATCATGATTATAGCTTTGTTGGCTGCTCTGAACATTCAGAAGGTTCATGGAGCCACTAAAAAAATACCTGCATGAAAAATCCAGCTTGCCAGAAGCCAGATCATTATCCTCATCCGTCATAAAATAAAATGTTGAAATAGAAAAGCCTGCCCCAATACTTCCATACAGATTGTTACTACGCAGTAACTCTCTTCTATCAATAACTTCGCAGTTGTCCTCAAAATTGGCATCAGTTACCCATAGATCACTTTTGGAGAATAACTTGCCTCCACCGCCAGTAATATAGTAATTGACGATCCCGTCATTGCGCAGGTAATAACGGAATAGTGTACCAAGATTAAATACCTGAGTGCCATTATTAACACTTGCAGTAGCCATCTGATTACCCATCGGCCATTGTTTAATAACTGAATTGGTAGGTTGATTAAATACGCCGCTTTCTATACCTACCATTAGCTTATTATTAATAAATCTTGCTCCCATCGATGCACTTACACCATCGATT
>Ga0163144_10019224_pt1 | contig 13754 bp, 12 predicted proteins | sample OliLak19BULKMAT1_FD_123175 | JGI IMG/M metagenome (GOLD analysis project Ga0163144, IMG submission 123175) | Freshwater microbial mat bacterial communities from Lake Vanda, McMurdo Dry Valleys, Antarctica - Oligotrophic Lake LV.19.BULKMAT1 | ecosystem: Environmental > Aquatic > Freshwater >... | reverse complement strand
CTCACCCTTGAACTCATCGGTGTACCGCCGATTCGATATCTGTTCCTTCTTGCCCATCACGTTCCCCTTTCATCAGAAAGTTAACAACATTCTGATGTACGTGAAACCGGGACAGGGTCAGTCGGCGCCGAACTTGTCGATGGGCAGGCAGCCCAGCTCATCGATGCACGGGACCTCGGGCTTGACGTAGACGGCCAGCGTCCGCTTGAGACCACCGGCGGCGTGCGCGGCGGCCAGGGTGTCGATGATGTCGACCACGGAGGACATTGTCGAGGTCGACTATCAGCGGGGAAAGGACGCCGCGCAGTTACCGGTTACACTATGCGAGCATCTTCAAGCGCGGGTATTCGGTCCTCCACAACGACCAGCCCTTCGAGGCATCGGTAGTCGCACGCGAGCGATGCGATGTTGCTCCTCTTTTGAAGCAGATTTTCTTCTCCTGCAGAAAAGTGGTAGTGCGAATCACACGAAAACGAAAGCGCAGGCTGCGGGTACTACCTTAGGCTTCGTGAAGAAGCTTCAATACTTGGAGAGCAAAGAAAACGTTTCTACCGGAGGCCTGCACTCGTCAATAAGCGGTCCTGATGGTGACCTCGAAGTCGCCTGGTCTCCCGACAGACAAACCGGTCGAAAGTAAGAAGGGCTTTGACGCCGAGTTGTTCTACATCGCGCTCGCCCAAGTCGTGCAAGCCCGCAGGGTGTCATGGAGGCGGGTAGCGGGTAGCAAGGGAAACCGGGGTCAGGTCAGCAGGGCTCACTCATATGGCGCAAGGTCGGGGGCCGGATGCTGCCGGCCTTGCAGCGTTATCTGCGTGGGCCGGCCTTAGTCCCGGCGATTTTGTCGAGACATTAGTAGAACGCGTTGAGAAGCGAATGATAAAGCCACGCTCCGAACCGCTGACTGCCATTTCCAACCTTCTCATAGCCGATCCGGATCTTCATCCGGAAGAAGTTGAGGCTTTAGGAGCGTATCTGACTTAACCCGAGACGAGGACGAATTTCGCAATAGCTGCGCAGTTTTGGACCGCTATGGCTCGCAGTTGAGGTTTCGAATCGCTCTCGAGTACTTCTGTAGCACTGTGGCGTTTGCGAGCCCTTAAGTCCGACAGGCTGCTAGAACAGATTATACGGCTAGCATATAACAGGTTCAACAGCGAAATGGCTGACACAAACGCCCTTCTACTCCGTAACTTCTGGTACTACGCCCTGCCTGGTCATCGCTTGGCGCGGGGTCGCATGCTGGCGCGGACCCTGCTCGGGGAACCTGTACTGATTGGCCGGGCCCTCGATGGGACGCCTTTTGCGCTGAAGGATATGTGCGCGCATCGCGGCATGCCGCTGAGCTGCGGGCGGTTCGACGGGCGACAAGTCGAGTGCTGCTATCACGGATGGTGCTTCGACGTCACCGGCCGCTGCACCGCGATCCCCTCGCTGGTTCCTGATCAAGCCATCGACCTCGCAAAGATTCGGGTCAAGAGCTATCCGTGCCGAGAGGTGCAGGGCAACATCTGGGTGTTCGTCGGCGATGATCCTGCGGTGGCGCCAGGCATCCCGCAACTGCCCGACATCGGGGAGCGGGGGTATGACGTGGTTGAGACGATGCAATACCCGGTCCACGTCGATCATGCCGTGGTCGGGCTGATCGACCCGGCGCACGGTCCGTTCGTGCATCGGTCCGTCCTTTGGCGCACGCGCGGTTCGATGCACGCCAAGACCAAGCGATTCGGCCCCTCGCCGTGGGGCTTTCAGATGCTGCGCCATCGCGCGTCGAGGAACTCCTTCGCTTACCGCTTGCTTGGCAGTACGCCTCAGACTGAGATCACGTTTCGCCTGCCCGGGATACGCATCGAGCACATCCGGGCCGGCCGTCACGTCCTGATCAATATGACCGCCGTCACGCCGATCGATGCTGCGACCTGCGAAGTCACAAATGTGATCTATTGGACGATGCCCTGGCTGACCGTCCTGAAGCCAGTGCTGAGAGGCTTCATGCACCTTTTCCTGAGGCAGGACCGGGGCACCTTCAGGAAACTGCAGATCGGCTTGAAGCAGGATCCGCCTCTGATGCTGGTGAAGGACGCCGATACCCAGTCGCGTTGGTACTATCAGCTCAAGAACGAGGCCGTTCGAGCCGCCGCCGAGGGATGCGAGTTTGTCAACCCAGTGCGCGAGACTGAGTTGCGCTGGAGGACCTGACAGGCAAGGCTTCGGGCTGGCGTGGGGGATCGTGGGGGATGGGGGAATGGGGTCAGGCATGGCTAACTGCATATCGTCTTGCTCTTAGTTACGTCGATTTCCTGCCTCGATTCGTCGCCTTGCTCGTGTCCTTCGGCGCGAACCTGGCCCGCGCCTGACCCAGGCCAACAAGTAAACGGGTCTGCATAACTGCACGGGCGCACCGCCGCGCGGCTTGCGAGGATAGGCCGCGCTGTGAAGCCCACCACCGCAGGAGCAGCCGGGGGCGCGCACTCGTGCAGCGTGCTCAATATCGACGGCTTGAAGAAGACGGAAAAACTTCGAATCCAGCAGCAGCTTGGGTTCCGGCAAGTCGGTGTGGCACACTGGAGCGGTCCTATCGATCACGCAGGTTGAGGGGACACGCTCTCGGGGATCGCCAAAATCCCCGAGGGCACCACACCTTGCCATCCCTCACGCAATTCGATCAAGTCGCCGCAAATCCCTCTCGGATAAGTGGCTCAGGCTCACCTTGCCGAGGTTGTCGAAGCGGGTGGCAAGCAGGATCTGGTCGGCTTGGCCGAACACGAACAGCGCGGCGCGGCCACTTCGGGCAACTGCTTGACCGCGAACGGGCTGGAGGGCAGTTACCATCGATTCGGCTCGCGCGAGGTAAGCTCTCATCGCGAGTGGCGTCATGTGGCGCCCGTTCCGTACGAGGCATAGGCGGCCGATCGGCGAACGATGGCAACCGTGCTGATCCAATCGCAAACGGCTTCAGGTGAGGGCCTCCGGCTCGCAGCCATATCCAATGCCGCTCGCGGCTACCGAACACGCCAGCTTGTATTTGTCGTGGCGCGCCTTCCAGTCGGGAATGACGTTCGCGTAACCTTTCGGTAATGCCTGATTCGGCAGGCTCCTCAGCTGCAGTGGAAAAGCCGTCCCGAGGCCACGACACAATGATTGATCGCTGCGAACCGGATGTGCGTCGGTGCTGAACGCAAGCTAAAGGGGAGACGCTGTGCCTAAAACCATCCCGATTCTCGCGAAGCTCAGCAGGCCACGGCTGCACGATACCGTTCCCCGCGAGCGGCTCTGTGCCCGGCTCGACGTCGTGCAGAACCTTCCCGTGACTCTTGTGGCTGCGCCGCCAGGAGCCGGAAAGACAACGCTCGTCGCAGCTATCTCGAGAGCCGAAAGTTAGGCGGCATCTGGTTTCAGGTTGACAGTGGCGACGCGGATCCATCGACGTTCTTCTATTTTCTCGGCTTGGCCGAGGCTGCCTTGCCCGGGCGTGCCCGGCGCCGGCCGCAACTTCCTCTGCTGACGCCGGAGTACTTGGCAGATCTTCCGGGATTCGCCCGCAGGTTCTTCCGCGAACTCTTCGAACGCCTGCCGGCACCGTCGACCATCGTCTTCGACAACTTTCAGGAGGCCGGTGACGATGGCGCCTTTCACACCGCGCTGGTCGCGAGGCTGGAGGAAGTGCCCGCGGGGATCCGGGTGTTTCTCGTGAGCCGTCATCCATGCTGGTGGAGGGACCGGCAAACGCGGCGCGCCTGAACCGTGCCGATGTGCTCCCCGGCGTCGCCGGCTTCCTTGCTGCGGATCGTGTACAGCGCTATTCCAGCGGTACCGTCAACTACCTGCCAGTGGTCGGAGCGGAAGGCACGCCGTCCGCGCTGCCGACGTCCGAGTCGAACGCGTTCTTCACCTCGGTGGTTGCCCGGAACGCACCGCGCTGGGAAAACCGGGTGACGCTCGAATCGATGGAGAAATTCCTGGAGTACAACCCGGCGGCGAACATCCACCGCATGCTCGCCCACGCCGCTGCTCATGGTGGTGGCCGACGACGACCGCCGTACGGCTACCGATCTCGCGCTCGAAGCTTACTCACGAGCACTCGAGCCGAAAAAGCTGGTGATGTTTCACGGCGGCCATTTCGAGGCTTACCAGGAACCTGGTCTGAACGTCACGGCAGGTGCCGCGGTCGACTGGTTCCGCCACTGGCTGAAGCCGTAGGGTGTTTCGTAGGCAGTAGGTGACGACGGCTCCGGTCCAGGGCTTTGGCGAGCGTGCAGAGCTACGCCGTCCTTGCCTTGGCCGCAGCCGGCCCCGTGCCCAGTCAAACCGCCAGCCCCAGTACCTCGTTCAATCCCAGCATGAGGTTCATGCACTGGATCGCCGCACCGGATGCTCCCTTGCCGAGGTTGTCGAAGCGGGTGGCAAGCAGGATCTGGTCGGCATGGCCGAACACGAACAGCTCGGCGCGATTGGTGCCGTTGCAAGTAAACGCATGCAAGTAAACGCAAGTAAACGAACGCAAGTAGACGGGTCTGCATACCTGCGTGTTGAGCGCCTGAGCGCTACTGCCCCTCGACCATCTCGAGGTCCTTCCTGAGCAGCTCCTCGACGAGGGTGGAACGGGCGATACCGCGCGCGCAGGCTACGGCGGCGAGGCCGGTCTGGAGTTTGGCATCGAGGTAGAGCGGCAGATCGAGCGTGGCGGATCGGCGATGGAACTGTCCGCGCAAGCCCTGCGGGAAATCGTTCCCCTCGGGCATTTCCTGGTCGTTCGGGGGCTCAGTCTCACTCATCGTTCAGGACCCTCATCGGGAATCGTTCTCGTAGGCCGTGCGCTCGCGGCGGGGCCGGGCGGCCGAGCATGCCGAGAGGATGCGCACCCGGGCGCTCGCCGGCCCCAGGGGAAGGGTCAGGCGACGGGTTCTGTCGCCTCGTGTTTCCGGCGCAGATGCGCTGCCCCGAGGAAATCCTGAAGGATGGGTTTGCCGGCAAGGGCGGCTTCGTGCGCCGAGGTGTGGGCCATGAACTCCGGGTGCCACTGCATGCCGAAGACGAAGCTCGGGCCGCGCCAGCGGATCGCTTCGACGATGCCGTCCGGTACCGCCAGGGCTTCGGCGATGAGTTCCGGGGCCAAGGTCTTGACCGCCTGATGATGGATCGAGTTGACGGTGGCGATGGTCACCCCCGGAAAAAGGGCGGCGAGCCGGGTGCCACGCACCAGGTTGATCGTGTGGAACTGCTGGTCGTACTTGGCGGCGTTGCGATGCTCGATCGCTTCGGGGACCTGCATCTCGATGTCCTGGTAGAGCGTGCCGCCGAAAGCGACGTTGATGAGTTGGTGTCCGCGGCAGATGCCCAGGACCGGTTTGCCGAACTTCACGAACGCGTTGAAGAGTTCCATCTCGTAGCGGTCGCGAACGGCGTCGCCGGACCATTCCGGCCGCAGCGGCGTCTCGCCGTAGCTCTCGGGCGACAGGTCGTGACCACCCTGCAGCACGAGTCCGTCGAGGTGCTCGGCGTATGCGTCGAGGCTCATGTCGCTGCGCTCGATCATTCCGGCGCTCTCGATGGCGGGAATCATCACGACCAGCACGTCCGGCGACATCAGCCAGTGGGCGACCGACTGCTCCAGGTAGTGCAGGGTTTTCGTGAACACGCCGCCGATGTCGAGCACCGGCTTGATCGGATGATAGATCCTCGCGGAGACGCCGATCAGCAGCGGGTCCGGCATTACAGCGCCTGTTCGAAGAACCGGACGAAGTCGGCGTGGCTGCACGGCCGAGGGTTGGTCTGGTGGCAGATGTCCTGCTCCGCCACGGCAACGAGTCGAGGTATCTGTTCGCGCGTCACCTTCATTGCGGACAGTGAGGCAGGAATGCCGATGCTTGCCTTGAACTGCCTGAGCCAGGGGACGAAGGCTTCGGCGCTGCCCGCACCCACCACGTGCGCCATCTCCGCGAACTTGTCGCGAGCGACTTCGAGATTGAATTGCATGACCGGTTCGATCATGAGCGCATTCGCGAGTCCGTGGTGCAGGTCGGCCACGGTGGACAGGGCGTGCGCGCAGGCGTGGACCGCGCCCAGGTCCTTCTGGAACGCGACGGCGCCCATCATCGAAGCCATCATCATGTCGCCGCGGGCCTCGAGGTTGCCCGGTTCGCGCACGGCGATGGGCAGCGCGCGGGCGGCAATGCGAATCCCCTGCAGCGCAATGCCGTCGCACATCGGATGGTAGGAAGGGCAGAGGTAGGACTCGATGTTGTGCGTCATCGCATCCATGCCCGTGGCCGCGGTGACCGCGGCCGGGAGTGCAAGCGTGAGTTCGGGATCGGCGAACACGATTTTCGCGAGCAGCTTCGGCGAGAACACGATGCGCTTCAGGTGCGTGTCGTCTTCGGACACCACGCTGGATCGGCCGACTTCGGAGCCGGTGCCGCTGGTGGTGGGGAGCGCCACGAAGTAAGGCAGCTCGCCGTCGATGGGACGGACCTTCGGATGGTCCCAGACGTATTCCATGACGTCGCCGTCATGGGTCGTCATCAGTGCCACGACCTTCGCTACGTCGAGCCCCGCTCCGCCGCCGAAGCCGATGACGCAATCGGCGCGACGGGCGCGCGCGGCGGCGGCACCTTCCATCACCTGCGCACGCGTGGGATTGCCGTACACGCCGGCGAATACGGCCACCTCGAGCCCGGCGCCCAGGCCGCTGCGGAACTCTGCCATTACCGGCAGCGCGGCGAGCCCCTTGTCCGTGACGATGATCGGGCGTTTCACGCCGACTTCGCGCAGGTGATCGCCGACGAGCTTGCGGGCGCCGGCGCCGAAGTGGATGGTGGTGGGGAAAGCGAATCTGGTGATGGTCATGGGTCCAGGCGATTGGGTTTCAAATCCCTTCCCTCGCGAGCGGGAGCTCGTGGGGGAGGGCTAGTGTGGGGACGAGAAAGGTAGCAGTGTGGTTGGTGTGCCCCCTCCCCAGCCCTCCCCCATCTGCGACGGTGGAGGGAGTGGAACAGCGTCTCCTTTCCCAATTGTGACGGGGCAGGGAGTGGAACAGCGTCTCCTTTCCCAACCGCGACGGGGAAGGGAGTGGAACAGCGTCTCTTCTCCCAACCGCGACGGGGGAAAGTCGGGGCAGGGAGCGACTGGCACCATGCCCCCACGAGCAGATGCCCGCGGGGGCGGGGGCACAAAGTGCGTGAATGCAGCGATTCGAAGTCATCTCTTCAGATGATCTCGAAATATCGTTTCAGTTCCCAATCGGTCACGGCATCCTGCCATTGGCGGTACTCCCACTCGCGTGTCAGCGCGAAATGGTCGACGAAGTCATCGCCGAGCCAGTCGCGTGCCACCTTCGAACGGCGGAAGATCTCCGTGGTCGCGGCGAGCGAGCGGGGCGCGCGCGGGATGTTCTCGGCGCCTGCGTTGGTGCCGTGGATCGCGGGCGCGGTCAGTTTCAGGCCTTTTTCGACGCCGTGCAGGCCGGCGGCCACGAGCGCGGCGACCGCGAGATAGGGGTTGATGTCCGCTCCCGGGCAGCGGGTCTCGAGGCGCGTCGATTTCGGCGACCCGGATATCACCCGGAAGCTCGCGGTGCGATTGTCCACCCCCCAGGTGGGTTTCACCGGTGCCCAGAATCCGTCCACCAGCCGCTTGTAGCTGTTCACCGTGGGCCAGAACATCGGGGCGAACTCCATGGCCACGGCGACCTGGCCCGCGAGATAGCTCTCGAACACCTTGCTCATGGCGTGGCGGCCCTTGCCGTCGTGGAAGACGTTGTTCCTGCCGTCGGAGAGGCTCTGATGCACGTGGCCGCTGCAGCCCGGATAGCTCTGGCTCCACTTCGCCATGAAGCTCGGCATGATGCCGAAGCGCGCGGCGATCTCCTTGGCCCCGGTCTTGAACAGCAGGGCGCGATCGGCGGCCTCGAGCGCCTCCGAGAAGACCAGCGCCGCTTCGTAGACACCGGGGCCCGTTTCGGTGTGCAGGCCTTCGATCGGCACGCCGAACGCCGCCATCTCGTCCTGCAGCGCGTTGAAGTACTCGCGCGAGTGGTTCGCGCGCAGCAGTGAATAGCCGAACATGCCCGGCGTGATCGGGGTCGGGTCGACGCCCTTCTTGGCGGCCCAGCTCTGGGGTGTCTCGGTGAAGTTGAACCACTCGAACTCCAGCCCGCACATGGCCTGGAAACCGAGTTTTTCGGCACGCTTCAATACGCGCTTCAAGGTCTGGCGCGGACACACCGGATGCGGTGAACCGTCCGCGTTCACGAAGTCACCGAGGAAGAACGGGACATTGTTGTCCCAGGGCACCTGGCGCACGGTGCGCAGATCGAGCTGCACCATCGCATCGGGAAAGCCCTTGTGCCACCCCGTCGCCACGGTGTTGTCGTAGCACACGTCGTGCATGTCCCAGCCCAGCACGACGTCGCAGAAACCGAAGCCGCCTTCCACGGCCGAGGCGAACTTGTCGAGGTGGAGGTACTTGCCGCGCAGGATACCGTCGATGTCGCTGACGGCGACCTTCACCTTGCCGCTGCCGGAACGGGCGACGAGGTCGAGGGCCGGGTGGTTCTTCGTCGCCTTAGCGGGCGCTTTCACATTCTTGCTGGGGCGTGCCATGGGGGTCTCCGGTTGCGGTCGCTCGTCGATGAATTCGAGTTTGCCTCAAGGGTGCGGCGGAAGCCAAAGACGTTCCGCGCACCCCGGCACGATGTTCCCATGTTCTGTCCGTGTCCCTCAGCCGCGGCTGGAGAGCAAGCTCTCCAGCCGGTTGCCGGCCGCCTTGTGAGCGAGGATCTCGAGCACTTTCTCCGCGACCACGCTGCCCGCCTCAACTGGGGGCAGCCCGCCTGCGTAGATGTTCGAGATCACGGAATACTCGTAGCGCACGTCCGGGTTGCCGCTGAAACGAGCCGCATCGGAGCGCACCTGCGGTTCGTCCAGCCGGTAGGCGAAATAGGCCGACATGCTGCGCGACGCGAGCGCATCGCCGCCCGGGCGTTCACCGATCAGCATGAGCGTCAGTTTCGAGTGCAGCGCATCGCCGACGGACTCGGCAAGCTTCACCCGGCCGAACGGTGCGATGATGGGTTGGCCGAGCTTGCAGTCGCGGCTTTTCAATCCGTCCATCAGTACCGGCAGCAACTCGGGGACGTTGTGGTGGATCGCTTCCGCGCTGAGCCCGTCGGAGACGACGATCTGCACGTCGTTGTGCTCGGGGACCAGCTGCGAGCGCAGTTCTTCGGCGAGCCGCGAACCTAGTTCGGGATCGTTCAGGTGCGCTTCACGATCGGTGGCTCCGGTGCGGAAGTGCCGGAAGGTGACGCCGTCCACGGCGTCGAGCCTCAGATCGGCATAGATCGCCTCGCGGCCGACGGCGAGGTTCGCCCGCAGCGTGCGGGAGACACGATTCGACGGGCGCGGGCCGGCGCAGTCGAAGCCATAGGCCGCGGGCACCGCTTCGAGCAATCGCTGGAACTCGACGTCCGAGCTGCAGAACAGGCGCGGATTGCCCCAGTTCGCACCGCGCGTGACCTCGCCATTCTCGTCCTCCTCGAAGATGCCGCGCCCGATCGCCCAGCGCAGGAACTCCGGCGCCGGCTCGAGGCCATGGACTTCGCGCAGCGTCTGGTCGTCGTGGCCGCTGGTGTCGAAGTACGCCAGCATGCGGTCGGTGTGCAGGTGGACGTCCATGAAGTAGTTGCAGCCGGCGGCGGTGAGCAACTCGGTCGCCATCTGCTGGCCTTCGAGCGTGATCTTCGAGTGCAGCGTGTAGCAGGGCGCCATGCCCATGGGCAGGCCCATGAGCTTCGCCATGAAGTGATCCTGCAGGTTCGAGACGATCATCTCGAAGTTGTCGAGATGCGTCTCGGGGCCGATGAAGCCGGTCACGTTGTTGACCATGAACGGGTCGTAGCGCCGCGCGAGTCCGTAGCAGAGCGCCTCGCACACCGCCATGTCCATGCCGTTGTGCTTGCCGTAGGTCAGCTCGCTGCCCTGGCCGGTTTCGAAATACATCCACTGTTCGGCCGCGCCGTGCAGCGGCCCTTTTTCTGCCATGGTGGTGTACGCGCGGTCCAGCAGATCCACGGTCACGTCGAACTCTTCCGTGAGCGTGCGATCGGTGCCGGCGAGGCTCTGGAACAGGATCTCCACCGGGTCACCGCGCTCGAGGCACGCGAGCTGCGTCTTGACGTGGCTCAGCACGCAGATCTGCGTGGGTGCTCCGGTCTCGCGGCGCAACCGGTCGAGGTGCCGCAGGATCGAGCCGACGTTGTCCACGGTATCGATGGCCGGATTGACGCCGAGCAATTGGTCGCCCGCGCCCATCGAGAGTCCGGCATAGACCAGCATCGTCATGCCGCCGAGATGGTCGCCCGGATGATTCGGTTGCAGCCGCGATGAGAGCGTGCCCGGCAGCCCGACTAGCGTGCGCGCCTTGGTCGGGCGCCGGGCCTTGCGCGCGACCAGCACCAGTTCGTGCACGTCCATCAGTTTGGCCAGCGCCGCCGCCATCACCCCGGTCAGCGCACCGCCGATGCGCTTTACTTCCTTCGGCGGGCTGCGCAGCAGATGGTCCTTCAGTTCGCCGAGACTCATCGCGGCGATGGATGCGAATGCCGCGCGATCGATGTCGTAATTCACACGCATCACCGAGTCCACCTGCCCCTTGTCGTCGGTCAGCGGATGGTCGTGGAGGTGTTGCACGGTCAGGCTCGAGAGGATCGCGCGGGCCGCTTCGCGGGTGACTTCGTCGGCTGCCGCGAGGCCCGCGATGCGGTCCCCCGACTTGGTCGCGTCCGCAGCGCCGAGCAGTCGCTTCAACCCGGTGAACGTGAACGGCCGGTCGAGCAAGGTCATCGTGTAGACCTGGTCGGGTCTCGGCTCCGGAACGGGGATCTGTGCGAGTGGCGTGAGCACGTTCATCGGCATGTCCTCTCAATAGATGTCAGTGGATTCCGTAGAACGACACCGGCACGATGCCGTCGCGGAGTCGGCCGATGTTCGCGAAGTGTGCGTGGCGATCGGGCATTTCGTCGACCACGATGAGGTTGGCCGGCGTTCGCCCCCAGTCGGTAGCGTAGTTGCCCAGCGTCTTGCCGGCGTTTCGTTCGGTGAGGATCACGAGCGGTCCGCCATTGGCGCAGGAGGCCGACAGCGCCCGGCCGATCCGTTGTCCCAGTGCCTGCACGCCATCGCGGCCGGTAAGGGCACCGACGATCTGGATGCACGCGCCTTGCGGTTGCCTGCGTGCCAATGCCACAGCTTCGCGGAGCACGGCGTCACCGGCATCGGCGGGCAGGCGTGCGATCACGGGAAGGTTGCGCAGCGGCAGCGCCGTGGGATCGGGCAGGAACAGCGTCGCGCCGGAGATCTCGGTGCTGTGCAGGGCAAGTCCATAGACGGTGGCGCGGCCGCCCTGCTCCGGCACGATCGTGCCGAGGTTGCGCGAGAGCAGCGCGGAGCCGGCGATCCGTCGCGCGAGATCGATGCCGAGATCGCCGAAGCAGGTGGTGCCCGGCAGCGGATCGCCCGCCGCATTGCGATAGAGCAATTCGCCGACCCCGCCGGAGAAAGTGATCGCGGCATCGGGCGTACCCGCAAACGCCACCTGCTCGTGCGCTCGGCCCGCAGGCGTGGTGAAGAACGAGCCGTCGCCCCGTACGATGGCTTCGAGCCCGGCCACGTACCAGTCCAGGATCGCTTCGCGTTCGCCGTCTTCGAGCAACGTGCCGGCGCGGCGCGCGATGCCGAGTTCGCGCAGCAGAATGCGGCCGTACTCGGAAATAGCCGTCAACCGGTAGCTCCCCGGCTCGAACCGGAAATGCCGCGCCCCGATGTAGTGGCAGCCGGTTGCGAGGACGTTGCCGTTCATGCCGAGCGCAGCATTGGTGGTGCCACCGCCGATGTCGAGGTTGACGATCGGCAATGTGGCGTGGAAGCGGCTCAGCGTCGAACAACTGCCCATGAAGGCGAGCCACGATTCCAGGCAGGGGTCGCCGGCGGTCGCCACGACGGCCTCGCCGATGCGTTCGTTCACGATGCGTGCGATGGCCGCGGCATTGCTGCTCCGTGCCGCGAGACCGGTGATGATCGCGCCTCCGGCGAAGAACCCGTCGGGCGCGATGCCGCTCGCACCGATCCAGCGGTCGAGCAAGGCGACGATCTCGTCTTCGTCGATGGCTTCGCCGCGAAACGGCGTGAATACCGGTGCCGGCCCATAGACGATCTCGGGTGCGTCCAGCGCCATGCGGCCGGTTGCGGACCGGCTGCCGATACGGGTTCGTGCCACCAGCGCGCTGCTGGTGGTGGAGCCGAAGTCGAGGCCGATCAGGTGGACCGCCGCGTCGATCTCGCATGAGGTGCCGGGCTTCATGATTGCGTGGTGCGCCATCCGCGTGAACGCTCGACGGCATCGGCGAAGCGTGCGTGCAGTTCCGCAGTCAGCGGCGTTTCGGGCGTCAGTGTGCGATCCGGCGGCGGCACCGGCGGCAACGTTTCCACCGGCCCGAAGCCTGCACCGATGAATGCGAACTGCGCGCAACCCAATCCGGTGAGATCGGGCGTCGAGGGCACGATGACCGTGCGCCCGAGTGCGCGGGCGAGGAATTCGCAGAAATAGGCGTTGAGCGAAAGACCGCCGTCGATGGACACGGTGGCCGAGAGCGGTACCTGAGCGTCCATCGCCGCCAGGGCCTGTGCGCTGCGCAGGGCGACGCCTTCGAGCAGTGCCTGGACCAGGTCTAGATTGCCCGTGTCCAGTCCCATGCCGAGCCAGAGGCCGGCCGCGCTGCGATCCCAGTACGGGCATGCCAGGCCCGAGAGCGCAGGAACGAACACGAGCCCTCGGTCGATCGCGCTCGGCCCTTTCAATTCACGCAGCTGCCGGAGGTTCGAGAACAAACCGAGCCGCTGCGCCCAGTCCAGCGCCGAAGCGGCATTGAATACGCCGCCGTCGATCGCGTAGGTGGTGTGCCCGCCCATGCGCCACGCCACCGTCGGGAGGATGCCGGCATCCGGCGCAGCACGCGGCGCGTCCCCGGCGATCGCAAGCGCGAACGCGCCCGTGCCGAAGGTGATCTTCACCTGACCGGGCAGGTGGCAGCCGTGTCCGAACAGGGCGGCCTGTTGGTCGACCATGCTGGCGACCAGCGGCAGGCGCATACCCTCGATGATTCCGTGCTCGTACACCGTCGGACGAATCGGCGGCAGGAAATCGATCGGTACGCCGAACAGCCGGCACAATTCCGGATCCCATACGCCGGTCGCGAGATTCATCAGGCTGGTGCGCGAGGCGGTGGTGACGTCGGTGGCGTAGACGCCGCACAAACGGTCGAGGAAGAATGCGTCGCTGGTACCGAGGCGCAGCCGGCCTCGGTCCGCGAGGCGTCTCGCCTCCGGCACGTGATCGAGGATCCAGCGCAACTTCGTGGCGGAGAAGTACGCATCCAGCGGCAGGCCGGCGCGTTCGAGCGTCACGCGCTCGGCGCCTGCGGACTTCAGCCGGTCGATGATCGACTGCGTCCGGTTATCCTGCCAGACGATCGCGTTGCAGACCGGCTGGCCCGTATCGGCATTCCACGCGACCACCGTCTCACCCTGATTGGCGAGCGCCACGGCATCGGCGCCCTGCGCATAGTCGAAGCATTGGCGGATGTTCGCCAGTAGTTCGTCCGGATCGTGTTCGACCCATCCGGGCTGCGGATAGAGCTGTTTGTGCCCGACCGAGAACATGGGCTGGAACGTGCCGTCGAAGAACAGCAGGTGTGCCTTGGT
>Ga0163144_10019223_pt1 | contig 13754 bp, 11 predicted proteins | sample OliLak19BULKMAT1_FD_123175 | JGI IMG/M metagenome (GOLD analysis project Ga0163144, IMG submission 123175) | Freshwater microbial mat bacterial communities from Lake Vanda, McMurdo Dry Valleys, Antarctica - Oligotrophic Lake LV.19.BULKMAT1 | ecosystem: Environmental > Aquatic > Freshwater >... | reverse complement strand
CGGGCGATGCAGGCCAGCCCGACGATCCAAGCGGCGTTGGTGTCGTCCGCATTCCAAGATCTACTGCACGGTAACACCGCCAAGACCACCGGCAACGGCGGCACCATCACCAAGCCGAAGCACCCGCACGACACTTCGCCATAGGCGGCCTTCCAGAAATTGACGACGGCGAATCCCGCGAGCAGCACAAGAGCCACCAGTCGGCCGGCACGGCGGGCCAGGCCGGATAGAAACCAAAGCCCGACGAGGATTTCCAAAGCGATGACTGCCGGAGTAAAGCCGCGGATCGAGGAGCCGAACAAAGTCAGGTCGGAAAATTGAGCATCACTGAGTTTCAGCACTGCAGCAGTTATCAGAATCAAGCCGAACAAACATATCACGGCCCGTTAAGTGATCGTTCCACACGTGGTCGGTGGTCGGTTCGTTCATGCCGCCCTCCTCGCGGTCTTCCGGAACGCAATTGAACCGATGGCTTTTCGACAGTCAACCATTTTCCCAAGATTTCATAAGCTGGTGCCGATGTCTTGTTTCGAGTGCTTGTTGTCGCCGCGATTGCGTCGAGAACTGTTTCCTGCTTCACTTCCCTGTCGGCCGCAGTTGACCGAGTGTCACACGGCCGAGGAGATCCGCCTGCCAGGTGGCCCCGGTGAGGCAGTCCAAGGCGCTCAAGTGGCCGCCGCCGTAGGCGTAGGTGTCCAGGCAGATGGTGCTGCCGAGGTCGAGGATTTGGCCGGACTTCTGCGAAGAATGGCCGCAGATCACCGTCTTGCCGCTGAAGTGGTGCATGGGCTTTGCGGGGTCGAGGAACTCCCAGAACAGTGCGGATTCGGTCTGTTTGTCCATCATCAGGCCGCTTTCCACGCCGGCGTGGACGAAGAGGAAGTCGTCGGTCTCCAGCCAATCGACGCAGTCCGTCTCCAGGAAGTGCCAATGGGCCTCAGGAATGTCCGCCATCCTTCCCGAACGTCCGGGGGCGTTGCCGTAGGAGGCTAGCGCCTGCAGGCCGCCGACGTTGAGCCACAACCGCTTCGCGGCGTCCGAGTCGCGGGCACGCAGCATCATCAGTTCGTGGTTGCCGAGCAGGAAGATGACGTGAAACTTCCCCTTCAGTTGAATCAGCCGATCCAACACCCCTCGACTGTCCGGCCCGCGGTCGACGTAGTCCCCCAAGAACACCAGCGTGTCCGCGGCGCTGGGTTGGATTGCATCCAGGAGCGCATCGAGTTGGTGCGACGAGCCGTGAATGTCGCCGACGGCAATCAAGCGTTGGCTCGTCATGGTACTCCTCACCGGGCGGGCTTGAGTTCCAGGATTTCCCACAGCGATGGATCGTCGCTGAAGGGGAAATCGGTGGAGACGGCCAGATACTGGTCGCCGAGTTCGCCGTCCTTTACGTGATAATACATACCGAGCCGCGGGAACTGCTCGGGATCGAAGCCGGCAATCACGGAGGCGGGCAGGAAGGCTTCGAGCCGGTAACCCTGCTTCTTTCCGCTGGTCGAGTGCTTGAAGGCGATCTCCTCGGGCTTGCACAACTCCGCATCCTGCCCAGCGCGGTTGATCTTCAATTGCCCGCAGCATGGCTCGGTCTTGTCCGGCCCGCCGCCCGAGGGGAGGAAGTAGAACTGCCGGCAAAAGCGCGTTGCCCGGTGGCTTTCCCGGGCGTCGCGGACGTCGAGCCAGAAGTGCAGCCCGTCCGACGTCCTTGGCTTGTCCTCGTCGCACACCGGCGGCTGCACTTTCCCCGGCACTTCAACCGTCAGGCCGATGCCGAAGTCGTTCCAGCCGATGCGGACCTCGGCGAAGTTGACTCGGCTGTCCAAATCCGCATGGTTCTTCAACCGCGCCGAATCGGGCAGAACGACGAGCTGTTCGTCCGCATCGTCGTTGAGCGGCAGCGCCTTGACGTGTGGGCACGGATGGAGCATGCGGACGAGAAACCGATTCGGCACGAGCGACGGCATGGCGGATCCCGTAAAGTTTCAGACGGCCCAGTTTTCGAGGACGAGATTGGGAACCTTGGAGAAATCCTTAACGTTGCGCGTCACGAGCACTGCGTTGAACGACAGCGCGATACATGCCGCCGGCAAGTCGCCTCGTCCGATGTTTCCACAGCGTCGATCCGTAACCAACTTGTCGAAAATCGTTTCCGCGTTCGCGTCGAAATCAATTCCCGGAAACTTCGCCAAGTTCGCCTCGATGAGATAAATCATTTCTCCGATTCGTCCTCTTCGAAAGTAACACACCGAAGGACTTTCGGTACGCCGCCATCTGCGCGATGAACTCCTCCGCTTCGCGTTCGGTCTCCGCGTTCCATTCCCCCTGCGGCATGTAATGCCCGTTCACCTGCGGCGGGTTAGGTGTGGCCAGCCAGAGGCTCAGCGCGTTCTCGGTGAAGCGCCAGTCGCCGCCCAGGCGCTTGCCCGGTATCCGCCCCGCTTCGGCTTCCAGGCGCAGCACATCGGACGTCACACGCAGGTAGGCGGCGGCTTCATCCAAGTTCAGGACGGTGGTCGGCATCGCGGTCATGGGTTCAGTCTCCCTTGGGGTGAGGGGCGGCGGCGGGCGGGTTGAGGAGGCTGCGGGCCAGGACTTCTTTGGCTTTTTCGAACTCGGGCTGCCAGTGGATTTCCGGCGTGCCGTCCCGCAGGCAGTCGCGGATCTTTTCCAGGGAGTTCAGCGCCATGTGCGGGCACTTGTTGCAACTGCAGGTGATGCCGGGCACCGGCAGGTAGGTGTGCTGCGGGTAGCGACTCTGAAGCTGCCAGAGCATGTTCGGCTCGGTGGCGACGATGAAGGTCGTCTCGGACTTCTGCTTGCCGACGTGCTGGATCATCGCTTCGGTACCGCCGATGTAGTCGCAGTGTTCGAGTACGTTTTTCGGGCACTCGGGGTGGGCCATGGCGATGGAGCCGGGGTGCTGCTTCTTCTGTTTCAGCAGATCGTGGACGCTGAAGATTTCGTGGACCATACAGCTGCCGTTCCAGAGGATCATTTTTCGGCCTGTCGCTTCCTGCAGGTAGCGGCCGAGGTGCTGATCGGGAACAAAAAGAATCTCGTGATCCGCCGGGACGCGGTTGCGGACCACGTCCTCCGCATTGCCGCTGGTCACGATCCAATCGGACAGGGCCTTCACCTTGGCGGAGCTGTTGATGTAGGTGACGGTCTGGAACTTTCGCCCATTTTCGCGGAGCATCTCCTGATGGCGGGCAAGTTTGTCCGGCGGGCAGCTGTCGACGAGGCTGCACCCGGCCTTGAGGTCGGGAAGCAGCACCTTCTTGGACGGGTTGAGCATCTTGGCCGTCTCGGCCATAAACAACACGCCGCAGAAGACGATCACCGGCGACTCGACTTTGACCGCCTCGCGCGCCAGCTTCAGGCTGTCCCCGGTGATGTCCGCCAGCTCCTGGATTTCGCCTTCCTGATAATAATGAGCCAGGATCGTCGCACCGCGTTCGCGCTTGAGTTCGAGAATCTCTTGGGCCACATCGTCGAGTACGGCCGGCATCGCATCGCCCCTGAACAAGAGTACGGCGACGGTTCTGCCGCGCCGGTTCGATTCCTACACCATCATATCCAAGAGTCCATCGCGATGCGAACGACGGACAGCTCATCGACGAACACTCGGTGCGCCTGCATAATGGACTTATGACTCCCGATCCGGAACCGCCGTTCGACTCGTCCGCGGCACCGTCGCCGGTCGAAGTCCTGCGCTGGTGCGAGCGGGCCGCGTCCGGCTTATGGTTCCCCAGCGAAAGCACGACGGCGACCATCGACCGCGACAGCCTGATCGAGCCGACGCGTGTGCTTCGCGAAGCGGGCCTCATCGTCGTCGGCGATTGGATCAAGGGCCGCGGGCAGGGGTACGCTCTCACGGTAACCGGCAAGGCGGCCCTTCGCGAATCCGGCGAGATGCCTTCAGCGGTCACGGATCTCCATCCGACTTTGAAAATGACGAACCGCGGCAACTACGACCGCCACGAAATCACCCGTCAGGTTTTCGAGATGCCTCGCCCGGCGATCATATCTCCGGCGATTCTGATGGCCTGCGCGATCTGGTTCACCGTCGGCATCTGGGTATCGCGTACGCAAGGGACGCCGCTGATGACCTACATGAAGGACAGCGATGTCCGCGTGCTCCTGAAGCTCGGCGCGGTTCACGGTCCGGAGATTTATGCCGGGGAATGGTGGCGATTGTTCGCGTCCTGCTTCGTGCACATCGGGGCGGTCCATCTCTTGGCGAATCTGTTCTCGCTCGGCATGGTCGGCCCGCTCGCCGAAGGGCTTTGGGGCCGCAAGCGCTTTGCGATTCTCTTTCTCGCGTCCGGGGTCGCCTCATCAATGGCGGCCGCGGCGCTGAACCCGAATGCGGTGACTGCGGGGGCATCCGGAGCGATCTGGGGCCTGCAAACGGCTGTGCTGCTCTGGATACTGCGATTTCGACACTCCATGCCGGAGGGGATTTTCTCCGAGTGGTTGAAGCGGCTGCTGTTGGTGATCGGCGTCAATGCCGTCATCAGTTTTGCACCCGGCATCAGTTGGGAATCGCACCTAGTCGGCGGCATCGTCGGCTTTACGGCCGGGGCATTTCTGGACTGGACGCGGTTCGGCGTCGGTCGGCGGCAGCGGGCTGCAGGGGTGGCGGGAATGTGCGCCTTGGTCGCGACCGCCGTCGGAGGGTTCATCACCGTGACGGTCTCCAGCCCGGACTGGGCTGCGATCCGGAGGCCGGAGCTGGTCGCCGCCAAGCGGCAAGCCGACGGGGAAGCGGCCACAAGCCGACTGAACGAACTGCGGCCCACCGTGCTGAGTCAGCTTCAGCAAACCGCGACCGTGGTACTGCTCTTCCGCAAGCCGGGTATCGATACCGAGGCCATGACGAAGCTGAACGCCGCAATAAGCGAAACCGAACTCAAGCTCACCGAATTGGTGCAACTCTACGCCGCAGCGCCCGGTACGATGCCGGTCCTGGTACGGGACTACGCGACGATCGTGAAGCAATTCCTGAATCGACTGCGCGTCATCACCATGAAGCCGGCCGTGCCGGCGGCAAGCGATTGGGCAAGCGTTGCGGAGTCGCTCGATCGCGCGGAAGCGACTTGGCTGAAACTCGCCGGGCCTCAAGCGGCTGCTACTTCCCCATGACCATCTTCACCAGCATGAACGCCGAGGCAGCGACGAGCATTGCTCCGCAGAGCGCGCCGAGGACGATACCGAGCGAGCGCCTCAAACGCGGCGCGGGCAATTGCACAGCCGCGAGTCGTTTCACGACCTTGATGCGGCTGGCGGCGGAGATTTTGCCGGGCGTGCGTGCGGCCAAGGCGGCGAGACTGCGGCCGACCGATTTGGGCGCCCCTGCATTGCGTTCACCGAGGGCTTTCATCGCCTCAGCGGCATTCTCATAGCGCTCGCTCCGTTTCCGGGCCATCATGACGGAGACGACTTCTTCCAGTTCTTTCGGAACGTCGGTCGCAAAGTCACTCAGCCGCGGCATCGTCCCGGATTGGTGAGCGACCATGACTTCCATCAGCGAGCCGGAGAACGGCGGGCGGCCCGCGATCAGGGCAAACAAGGTCGCACCGAGGCTGTATACGTCGGACCGCTGATCGAGCGGTTCGTTGAGAATCTGTTCCAGGGACTGGTATTCGGCCGCTTCGACCACGACCCCGCCACCCATCACACTGGTTACGTTGTCCGATTCGCTGGTCAACGATCGGGCCAAGCCCAGGTTTTTGATCTTTACCACGCCGTTGCGGGTGAGGAAAAGGTTGGCGGGACGAATGTCCCGGTGAACGATGCCGCGCTCGTGGGCGTGGGCCAAGCCGCGGGCGGCCTGGAGGACGGCCGATAACGCATCGTCGATCGACAGTTTTTTGGCCTTCGTCAACAAGGCCTGCAGGTCGTAGCCGTCGAGATGTTCGAGTACCAGAAACGGCGTACCGTTGTGCCGGCAAATGTCGAACAGGCGGGCGATGTTCGGATGGTCGAGCGCCGCCGCCGACCGGGCTTCGCGGAAGAAGCGCTCGCGTACGGTCCGATCCTCCGCCTTGTCATCCAGGATCTTGAGCACGACGCGCCGTTTCAAACCCGTGTGTTCACCCAGGAAGAGCGTGTTGCCGCCCTGCGTACCGAGCGGTTCGAGAATGCGATAGGCACCGAGCAGCAGTTGCTTCGCCTTGCCTGCGAGCAGCAGCTTGGCCTGGAACTTCGTCAACAGTCCTTTTTTCACCAAGACTTCAGCGCAGACGGTCGGCTCGACCGGCAAGCGGGCTTCGTCCGGCACGGCCTCAGCAAAGCGGGCTTCGTCCCACACGGCGGCTTGGCGTGCGGTCGTCAGAAAATCGGTCGTCTGCATCGTGGTGGACATGCGGATTCGTCCTAAGCGGCATGAAGGCCGTGATCGTGACGATGCAACATAGAACAAATTCCTTCGCGCCGTCGGACGCTCATGATCCCGGCGGCAACGCAATCAGCCGACCGCAGCCGTCCATGCCGACGGCGACGGCTGCCGTTGGGGAAATGACTACGGCACCGATCGTCAGCGGCGGCAGACCGGGTCGCGGCGCCAACCACGGCCCCAGTTTCCGGGTCGAGGCATCGAAGCGGGCCACCGCGCCGGCCGGATCGCTGAGCAATCGATCCTGAAGATCGAGCAGATCCGGAGCACCGAGGGGCACGACATTCTCGACGACGAAGTCCGGCACCATCGGGTTGACGCTGATGCAGACGAGGTGACGATCGGCAACAGTATACGAGATCCAGTCGGCGTCGGCATTGGACAATCGTCGCATCGGTCGGCCAAAGGGAATCCCACCCGCGGCTGGGCGCTTGCGGCGGAGCGGGCCGCCGGGTTGATCCGCCGCATAAAAGTAGAGAACTCCTTGCACGTCGATCGCCGCGAACTGGGCAACGCCGCCGGACGCGATCGGGATCGGCGGCAACGCGATTTTCGCGGGCACCTCCCACGGGCCGGCGATCTTCGCAGGCTTTGCCCCCGGCTCGCTCGGCCACTTCCAACGCAGGAAGGTGCGGCCGCCATCGGTCGCCAGGAACTCGTCGTCGGCAAGCGGTGTGACCGCACACTGCACTTCCCCCGCACCGCCGTCGCCGCGCCACAACGGGCCGACCATGAGTTGCGAATCCCCTTCGGCAAAACGATACAGATACCCGTTAGCCAACGGCAACACCACGGCGGCGCCGACGACCGCGGCCGGCCCGGCCGGCTGATCCGGCAGCGGCACCACCTCATCGACTTTCAGCACGCCATCCACGATGGACCGTAGGCGGATGCGGCGCCCGGCCTTGTCCGTTTCCGGCATCGCGATCCAAACCGTGCGACGATCGGCGGACGCCGTCACGGACGCTTTTCCGCCGGCACCAGCGGGCGGCACGGAAATGAGCTTCGATTCGCCCGATGCCGTCACCAGATAGGCACCGCCGTCCTCATCGACGACGACCGCCCGATCTTTGCCGATGGCCACGGCGGGTGCGGCGGGAACAATGCCGAGCCGACGCACCCAGCGGTTTTGCCCGGTGGCGAGATCGAACGAGACCGCCTGAACGGACCCTCCCGAATCCCGAGTCGTCACGAACGCCGAGCCGATGTTGGGGCGAACCTGGGCGCGATGGATCGGCTCGCCGATGGGCCGGCCGGGACCGTCCGCGACGATGCGAAGTCCTTCCGCAGCGGTGACAGCCGTACGGAACCGCAACAACTGACCACCGACGACGACCCAATAGGCATCCTCCTCCGCCGTCACGATCAGCGACCGCGACACACCCTCCTGCTCCTTCGGCGGCTTCGGAGTGGGAATGGCGAACAGCGGTGCGTCGTTGCTTCCGTTCTGATTGACGCCGAAGGCGAAGAAGGCCCCGGCATCGGATGCCAACAGTAAGCGTTCGCCGTTGGAGACCGCGGGGAACCAGGACCAACCCGCCACGCCGACTTCCGCCGCCCGCTCGCGGCTTTCCGCGGGAACGGTCTCACCGGCGGCGATGATTTCCTCGGGCCTCGGCAAGGCAAAGCTGCGCAGCTTCATCGTCGTTGGTCCGTCGGTCTGCGTGAGGATCATCGTGCGCGGTCCTGCATCATCCGCCGACTGCACGATGGCGGCTTCACCCCGCAGCGACCCGCGCGGATGCTCGGTGACGAGGACTCGAACCCGACGTGGGGCAATACGGTTACCGTCCGCATCCTCACGACCCAGTTCGAAGAGAAAGACCTGCTTCGCATCCGCGGGCACGACCAGGATGGCTGCACCGGGCCGACCCGTGGCAAACGCGGACAATCCCGCACCGATGGGCCGCCGAATCGACAGGTCGCCCAAGCGGATGCCGGAAGTCGCTTCGCATTCCACGACCGTGCCGTAGTCGTCGCTCAGAGGAACGTAAACGCGGGAGCCTACCACCAGCGGCCGGCCGGCGGGCTTTGCTTCCAGGGGTTGATGCCAGATCACTTCTCCCGTCCGCGAGCGCCGAGCCGTCAGCCCGGGCACGCCCGCAACTTCGCCGACGACGAAGACCCAATCGTCTTCGCCGACGACCGCGGGTGTCGGCAGATCGACCGACCGCAGATCGGCGGAGGGCGAGGCTAACCGTGCGCCCCATCGCTCGCGGCCGGTGGCCGGATCGAGGGCGTATAGGACTCCGCGGGCCACGGAGAAAATGGGTGCCTGGTCCGCCGCATTCGGAGCCGTTTTCGGCACGACGCCGATCGGAGCCGTCAAAAGAATCGGCGCGTCCGGGTCCGTAACCAACGCACCGGCAGGCCGACGCCGCGAGATGTAGCCCGGCATTTCCCGCAGGCGGCGCTCGGCCTCGGCGAGCAGAGTCCGGGCTTCGGCATCCGTGCTCAGTTCGTTGTCCTTGAGGACTTTTTCGAACTCCTCGATGCGGAAAGCCGTCGGCTCGTCCGCCAGGTTGCGGTACGGGAGGAGCACCTGTAAGCGATGATTTTCGCGCACAATCTGCTTACTCAGTTCCTCGAAGCGAGCGCGTTGAGCATCCAACGGTACACCGTTCTTTTCGCGGAATTTCTCGACGACCGGCAGCAGATCGCGGCCGACCTGAACCGTCGTGCCGACCTGCGTCAGCTCCTCCAGCTTCTTCCGATCCGCGCGAAAGGCATTCAGCAACGCGTTCCCCCGATCGGCGAGAACGTCCGCGAGTTGTTTGCCGAGCTGCACGATCTCGCTGCCGTAGCCCGTCTCCGGGGCGGCCCAAGGGCTGAGCGCGAACTCGGTCGTGAACTTCAGATAGGTGTCGTGTGCGGGCATCGGGTTGTCGATGGCCGCGGGCGAGCGGACCGCCGCCTGTGTGCCGGTCAGCGCAGCGAAGAAGCGATACTGTTCGGACTCGGAGCTTTCCGGGTACTCGGTCAAAAGCTGCTCGTACTTCTCCTTGGCCGCGACGAAATTGCCTTCGTCGTAGTCGACCTTGGCGGCGTCGAACAGTCGCTGCTCCGCGAGTGCGTTGTAGCGCCACAAACCGAAGGCCGTCGCCGCGGAGGTGAAAAGGATGGCGAAGAGCAGACTCAGCGCGATCCACTTGCCTCGACTGCGGCCGCGACGCTTGCGGCGGCGTTCGGCCAAGGCTTCGTCCACGTCCTCGTCAAGATCGCCCGCCATCGTTGTCGGCATCAGCGTCGGGATGTCGTCATCCGGTCGGGTGCGTTCACTCGATCGCGGTTCCGGCGGAGCCACGTCGGCGGACCAGGCCCGTTCGCGCGGTCCGGCGGGAAGCAGCGTTGGGATGTCGTCCATCGGTGGCTTCGGTACCGGGCGAATCTGCGGCTTCGGCAGTGCCGGCAAGGCCGTCGGCGGCTTCGGCTTCCGGTTGGGCAACAGTGTCGGCACGACATCGGGCTGAAGGCTGGACGAATCGTCCACCTGAAGGCGGCCGTTGTCCGGCAGGGAAAACTCGCCGGTATCGATGCGTTCGTAGGGCAGATCTTCGCGCGGCTGAATGCGGATCGGTACCGGGCGGACCGGAGCGGCCGAGGCGGCGACGACGAAGGCCGCCTTACAGGCCTGGCAACGGGTTGTCTTACCCACCATGTCGGGGTCGAGGTGAAAGCGCTCTTCGCAGATCGGGCATTCGACGGCAATCGTCACGGGCGAAACCCCAAGCGAAAAACGGAAGTGAACACACGCAGTTTAAGCCAAGATACCCGCGCGCGGAAAGCCGATTGCGGTCGGGGTGGACAAGTTCGATGGGCGTGCGATAGCTTCCGTGCGGTTATGGAGTCTGCACGGAGTCGAAGCGCATGAAACGGTTCCTCGGGTTAGCGCTCTTGTTCGGTGCGGTCGCCTTGGCCTGGCTCAGTGCGACGCCGCACAAAAGCGGCGCCGGCTGACCGACTCCCACGGGATGCCCGCCCGCGGCATCCCCCCTCGGCGGTTCGCCGGGGTTTCAGCCACTCCTTCGCACCATTACGCCGAAGCCCCTTCGGCCGGTACCGGAATCGACGCGCCCGCAGCCGAAGTCGCGAGCTTTCCCGACAGCTGCCGACCTCGGCATCGGTCCACTCAAGGAATACCCGACAGCCGCGGTCATCGTGCCGCCGCCGCTGGAACTCGGCATCGATCCGAAGTAGCCTCCGGCAACGGCGGCCGATGACTCTACGAAAACCCCGATGCCGATGCTCTTCTGCTCACGACGAATAAGCACGACTTCCAAAAAGTTCTCGGCCTGCGGTTCGCCAACGGGATGGTTGTTTGCACCGAGTGCATTCCGATTGCGGAGAATATCACTTGCATCGCAACGTTATCCGGATTAGGTTCGGATGAAGAACGGATCGGTTTCCGTTTCCTCTGTTCCTCATTCCAAGGTGTTCCATGGCTCGGGTTCTCTCCCCGCGGGCCGATCGGCGCGGCTTCACGCTGATCGAACTGCTCGTCGTAATCGCGATCATCGCGATCCTCATCGGTCTCCTGCTGCCTGCCGTTCAGAAGGTTCGCGAAGCTGCGGCCCGGACGCAATCGATGAACAATATGAAGCAGTTGGGCCTTGCCGCCCACGGCTGCAACGACACGTATGGCGTGCTTCCCATCGTCTGGACCTCGTGGTGGTCCAACCCCGCGCTCAGCCCCGGCCAATCCGCGGCTCAGACCTACACCGGTCCGTATATGTCCAACGGCGAAGAGCGGGAAATCTTCCGTTACATGATGCCGTTCGTCGAGCAGGACAATCTGGACCGCACCATCGCCCAAGTGAACTGGTTCGATTCGCCCGCCAAGGTGCCGGTCAAGACGTTCCTCGCGCCGATCGACGACTCGATCAGCTTCACCAACGCGGGCATGGTAAGTTGGGGTGTGAACTGGAACACGGGCAATCCGCGCAACTTTCCCGTGACGAACTATGCGGTCAACATCGAAGTCTTCGGCAGCACCTCCGCGAACATTCTGGACCGCTATCGCATCCGCAACTATACGAACCCCTTCGCCGTGCAAACGATCGCGGACGGCTCCTCCAATACGATCATGATGGCGGAGAAGCGGGTCAGCTGCCCGATCGCCTCGCCGCCGTTCGCCAGCAACTGGAACGGCCGACAATCGACGCTCTGGGTCGCCGGCCCTTACGATTGGCCCAACTTTCACCTCTTTGACTCGCGTCGCTACGGCCGCTTCCAAGGTTCGAACACGTCCCGGAATTGCGACCCGTTTCGCCCCCATGCCCTGAGCGCCGGCGGCATCTACGTGCTGCTGGGCGACGGCGGCGTTCGCGGTCTCAACAACAACATGGCCGACGCTACGTGGCTCGCCGCATGTATCCCCAACGATGGCCTCGTCCTCGGAGCAGACTGGTAACCAACGAAAGGACCGGACCATGTACCGACGAATCCCGTGCTCCGTAGGTTTGCTGATTGTCCTGCTCGCGCTCGGCTGCTCCGAAGCGGAGCGGCCAACCGGGGAGGTGACCGGCAAAGTCACAATCGGCCCGAAACTGCTCACGGCCGGCAGCATCAAGTTTCAACCCGCCGACGGCGGACCTACCGTCAGCACGGACATCGGCTACGAAGGCACGTATCGTCTCACGATGCTGCCGCCCGGTGACTACAAAGTCGTCGTCGAGACGACCTTCCTGACGACCATGATGCCGCCGCCCGGCGGCATCTCGGCCGCTCCGCCGGAGAAGGGTAAGGCCAAGGGGGCAGGCCCGGCCGCGAAGGAAAAGTACGTCCTCGTAGCCAAGAAGTACGAACGCTACGACCAGTCGCCACTGAAGGCGACGGTCATCCCCGGCCCACAGGTCATCGATTTCGATTGTCCCTGAGGAATCGTGCAAAGCAGCCGCAGGCTTAACCCTGCGGCTACCGACCAACAATACAACCTGGTTATGGACGATGCGTTTGCCGGCGACATAACACGACCTCGCACCGTTGGTTCAGCTTCACCAGACAGTCATCAACGGTTCGCTGTCCACGAGTTTTGGTACGGTTCTCTGTGTCCGAATGCGGCGTCATCCCACCTGAATCCCGCCCAGGAACTCATCGTACTGGGCGGCGAACTCGTCCAGCGTCGCCCCCGTCTGCGGATTGGAGAACCGCACCCGCGGTATGGATCCCTGACCGGCCCCGGTCAGCACTTCCGTGCGGCCGTCCCCGTTAACGTCCACGGCTCTCACCGGTACACCGCCGCGCTCGGATAAGTCTCCGGCGAAAAAGGTGGTTGACACCTCCGGGGCACCGCTCAGTAGGGTCCGGGCGGCAAAGACCACCACTCGCGGCGCGCCGCCAGGCCCGGCCCCGACGATCAGGTCGGCCGCCCCGTCCCCATTCATATCGCCGACTGTAAGGTAGACGCCTCCCCGCAGCGTCGGCTCGAAGGCAAAGAAGTCGGCCGTCAGGGCGGACGGTGTCCCACTGCGGATCGACCCGCCGTCCCACACGGCCACTCGCGGGCCGCCGCCGATGCCGGCCCCCACGACCAAGTCCGGTACCCCATCGGCGTTGAGGTCGCCGACCGCGGGCCGGGCGCCGCCGCGGAAGTCCGGGTCAGCGATCCCCCAGAAATCGGCCAGCACCCGCTCCGGGTCGCCCCCGCCGAATACGCGCACCCGCGGGCCACCGCCCGCATCCGGCGTCACCACCAGATCGGCCAGCCCGTCGGCGTCGAAGTCACCGGCCGCCAGGAACATCCCGCCGGTAAAGGAGTCCTCGAACGCCAGGAAGTCGAACAGGACCACTCCGGTGTTCCCGTCGTAGGCGATCACCCTCGGGGCCCCGCCCGGGCCGGCCCCGGCCACGATGTCGGGGATACCGTCGCCGGTCAGGTCGGCCGTCGCCACCCGCGCCCCGCCGGGGTTGCCGGGGAACGGTCGGAACCGGAACCGCTCCTGACCGGAGGTCAGGTCGAACACTCGCACCAATTCGCCTCCGACCCCTTCGGCGGTGGCGACGAAGATCGGCCGGCGGCCGGCCGCCACACTTCCCAGCGTGGCGAAGTCCGGCATTGTCCGGCCCATCGGCAATGGTGTCGGCGGGGTTGTGTTCGGAGTGGACGACAAGAACAGCCGCTTGCTTACGTCCACCTTGGGGGCGACATGTATGAAGGGGGTGAGCGGCGACAGCAATGGGACCGGTATCAGTGCGACCAGCCGGACGTTGCCGAACAGAACGCCGCTGATGTTGTTGCTGCTGGTGGTTGTGATGTCGGCGGGATTAGCCGTAGTCCGCATGGTCTCTGCGGGTTGGACTTCGCGGATGCGGAAGGTGCCCGGTCCGACGTTGGGGAAGGTGTAGTTGCCGTTGGCGT
>Ga0163144_10019222_pt1 | contig 13754 bp, 19 predicted proteins | sample OliLak19BULKMAT1_FD_123175 | JGI IMG/M metagenome (GOLD analysis project Ga0163144, IMG submission 123175) | Freshwater microbial mat bacterial communities from Lake Vanda, McMurdo Dry Valleys, Antarctica - Oligotrophic Lake LV.19.BULKMAT1 | ecosystem: Environmental > Aquatic > Freshwater >... | reverse complement strand
CAACCCACGCCAGGGCCTCAGCAATACGCGCAGCAACCCGCGCCAGCGCCTCAGCAATACGCGCAGCAACCCGCGCCAGCGCCTCAGCAATACGCGCAGCAACCCGCGCCAGCGCCTCAGCAATACGCCATGCCAGCGCCGCAACCCGCGCCGCAACAAGCGCCCCCGCCCGGCGCCGCGCCAGCGTTCACGCCGCCAGCCGGCGCGCCTTTTTAATTCACCTTCAAATCCTTCAAAATGGTTGATTTACCCAAATTCGGCGCCGTGTACATGCGAATTGCATCGCCGCGCCGGCGATTTCACTACAAAATAACGAACGTTGCGTCGTCAAAACCCGATAAAGACGGACACGAAAAACCCGCCGTCGAACTTGAGCGCGTCGAAACAACCGAAGCGCGCGGGAAAAAACGGATCGTTGTTTTCCTGGATCGTTTCAAAAACGATTATTCGGAAGTACCTAATTAACCAAGCGAAACCGCGCCGTCAATCCCGGCGGCGCGGAAGCGTCAAAAAACCAAAAAGTGAATATTAAGAGATTCGGTATTGTAAACTTCAAAGGTGTTGAAGCGATCGACGTCGCCGCCGCCGGACGGAATGTCTATGTTATGGGCAACAACGCCGTCGGTAAAACGTCGGTCCTGGATGCAATATGGGCGTTATTAACCGGGAATGACGTTCCCAACGAACCGATTTCCAAAGGCAAAAACGCGGCGAAAATAACCGCCGAATTTGATGGGTGGACCGCGCAAATGGATTTTAAGCGCAAAACGGCGAAGGACAAAATCAAACGCGAATTAACCGTTTTCAACAAAGACGGCGTAAAAGTCGATTCGCCGCGCGCGCTAATTGACAGCCTTGCGGGAAAATCGGTCGCCTTTAGCATCGACAAATTCTTTGCATTAAGCGACAAGGTTCGCGCGGAATATTTGGCCGACGCGATAGGGTTGGGAAACGATTACAGAAACCTTCATTCTCAGTACAACGATGCGTTTGATTTTCGACGCGTTAAAAACGCTGAGTTAAAGCGATACGATGCACAGATTGAACCGTTCAACGTCGCGGACTGCAACCTTCCGGTCGCCGACGTTTCGACGCTGGCAAACCAACTTGCGGTCGCCGTGTCGAGCGCAAACACATACGCGCAAGCGCAAGCGACGCGCAACGCGCTGGTCGCGGAAAAGGATAAAATTGTCGCCGAAGTGGAACGTTTGCAATCCGAAGTTTTGCGGCTAAACGGGCAATTGCATACAAACTCGCAAAGACTGAACGCCGCCGACGCTTGGTTTCAAACCCCGGCAAACCAGCCCGTCAACGCCGAAACGATCACCGCACTTGAAGCGTCAATAAACGACATCGACGCAATCCGGAGCCGCCGGGATCACGCGGTCATGCAACAAACGATCCAGGCCGAAGCGGAAGTTTCGCGCGACGAAATTGTCAAAGTCGAAACGGAAATGAAGGAAATGCAAAGCGCAATCGGCCATCTTTTAAGTGAACGCCTGGCGATCCCGGATATGACTTTTGACGTGGAAACAAATCGTTTATTTTTGAACGGGTTGCCGTTTGAATCAAATCAAATTAACCGCGCCGAACAGGTCAGAATCGGCCTAAAAATCGCCGCAAAAATCCTCAAACCAGACGGTATCCGCGTTGTCAGGTTCGACGGGTCGATTATGGATTATTCAAATTTGGAACAGGTCCAAATTTGGGCGTCGGAAGCCAACGTTCAACTGTTCGTTGAACTGGTCGAGCGCGACGCGGAAGGATTGACCATCCAAATCGGCGAAACCAAACCAAGCCAACCGGAAGAAGGCTGAGTAAACCATATCATAAGTCATGGTATGGACACAACCAACACGCCAACGGCAAACCCGGCCAGCGCGGCCCCCGTCGCCCCCCAAAATGTCCGGCGGCGCGCGGTCCGGCGCTGGCTTTGCGCGACCGCTTCGGCTGTGACCGCGCGTTGCTCATGCACCGCGTTTAATCGCCTCAGCGTCCGAACCATAGCTTCGGACGTCGCCAGCGCGGACCGCGCCGCCTTCATTTGCCGTTCGGCGCTCAATAACGTGGAATCTGCGATTTGCGTTTCGCGCTCCAGCGCCAGAATATACCCGTTCGCCTGATCGCAATTTTCAAACAAACTCAGGATTCCGGATCGCTGGTCGCGCGTAACTAAATAGAACGTGTCGCGATCAATTACGACCGCTTGCGCGTTGCAATAAATCGGACCACAAAGAATCCACAACGCGAACATGTAGTGTCGAAAAATCGCGGTTTTCATTGTACTGTTTTTTCCATTTTTTTACGTCAAGTTTTGCCGCGCTCAGTTCCGCGCGCAAAGAATCCAGGGTCGCCCCGTGAACGTTAATGCGCGCTGTGTCGCCGACATAGGACAATTGCAACGAATCCAATACGGTGAACAAACTATCCACAATAATAGCGGATCGCGCCGCCTGGTCGCGGTACTCCTTTTTTTTGTTGTTCACCGTAAATATTCCGGACCCATACGCCAAAGCAGCCGCGACGGCGGCGACAATGACCAAGGTTCGGGCGTTTTTATCATTCGGAATTATCGACGTCAGACGTGACAACCTTTTTTTCAATTTCGGGATTTTTAAGAGATTGTGAATAATTTCTGTAATCAACCAACGCGTCAACAACCATCGCCGCAATGCGGCGCGGTCCCGAAACGTCGGTTAACAACAAATAGTCGTCCCGATTTGTCATAAAAAAATGTTCTAACAAAACCGCCTTATATGGGTGTTCCTTTAATATCCTAAAACTAGCCTCAAAATCTTTGTCTTTATCCGAAAAGTCGCTGCGCATTTTTCGCCCCGGAAAATGGCGTTCGGCGGCAGCGTATAAATACGGGATCATTTCGTCGCTTGCGGTTTGGCCTTTCGTTGTCCATGCCGACCAGCCCGCCGCGCGCGGGTCCGTAAACGCGTCAGAATGATTCGACAAAACGATAACGTTTCCTTTGTTTTGCTTTCCTAATTCCTTGATCCGCCGGACGCGTTCGCCTAAAGGAATGTCTTCGTTTTCAGGAACCAGGACAACCGCGCGGATTCCCGCCGGCTGGCACAATTCAATACAATGCGCTGTTATCACGCGATTCCCGCGACCTTCATAGTAGACGCCGTTTTGCCAGTTAGGCGAACGTTTGCCCGGCGTATTAACGCCGTGACCGGAATCAAAAATAATAAGTGTTTGAGCGTCCATAATTAGCGCGCGGATTCGCTTTCATGCTTGTTTTTCCAATCTTCAAGATTCCGAATACGTATTTCGGTTTGGCCTACGTCGCGGTCAAATTTGGTATCTATAAACCGGATTTGCTGTTCAATCGACGTCAAACGCTCCAAAACCTGGACCAGGCGCGGGTCGTAATCGCCGGCGCGCGCCGAATACATTTTGTCGAAAAAATACAAACCGACCATAATCGCGACAATTGCGGCGTACTGAATCGGAATCCCCCAAAACGTCGCCGCTTGCCGATCTTCCGTTTTTTCCTCTAAACTCATTAAATCAAGGGATTATATGGATAATTAAAATTGATAGGCAAAACAGTAACCGCGTCGGACGCGGTTGGTCCAGAATACCACAATTCACCGTCAACCGTCACATAGACATTCACCGGAACGATTGTCGTTCCGAGCAAATCGCGAATAGAATTGACGGGTTGCGGATAACGGATTAGCGACGGCGACGCAAAATCCAGCAATTTCGGCAAACCCGTAGCAATAAGCGCCGACGCGCCTGAAATCGCGGTAGGATGCGACAAATACCCAATGTAGCCGGCGACCTGGACCGTCCCGTCAAGGTTGATTCTCCAGGACAGGTTGTTCCCCAAACCCGTCGCCCCCCAATTCGTCCCAGGCGTGACCGGCGTCCAGGGCAACGCTTTTGCAACCAAATGATTTTTCAGCTTCGCATAAACCGCTTCGGACATGCGATCCGCAACCGTGAACATCGTTTGAGCGCCACCGAGCGACGGCGGCAACACGCCGTTCCAAGCAAGCGGGACCGACCCGGTAACGAACGCCGACGTTGCTGCAATAACCGTTAAGGTTTCGTCGCGGTAGGTATCCCGGACGCTTGCGTCCTGGTATGTTTCGGTTCCGGATTCGGTGTTAACCGTTGACCAAATTAACCCCGTAATCGACGCCCAAGTAACCGTAACCGAACCGCCTTTGATTTCCCGTAGTTCGCCGTTATACAACGCCCAGCCGTTACTCCAAGCCATTGTCCCGGTCACGGTCGAGCCGGTATAAGTTAGGGCGCCGCCGCGCAAAATGACAAAGCGCCCGGCCAACCCGGCCAGCGAAGGGTCGGCGTGATTGCCGGCCAGCCCGTCGCCCAAAGCGCCAAAAGCGGAATATATTGAATTAAACAACCATTCCAAATCGTCAAGTTCAAACGGCATTCCGCCGGCGTAGTCGGTTCTAATTTTTTTCATAACGGTTCAAAGATAACGGTATAGCTGGTTCCCGCCGCGCGGTAGCGGTCAACCTCTTTTCGTATTCGCGCCTCAGTAATTGCGGAACCCAGGTCGTCGGGGACGTGGACAACGAAGCCAACGCCGCCGGCAACCTCAGATTTTCGGTAAATGTATAACGGCGCCGCCGCTTCGCTTTTACGAAACAAGTAAACCGGAAACGGGAACGCCTCAGATTTTGTATGTAAAAAAACGCCTATTAAAAACGCGGTATCCTCAATAAAGATTCGGCGCGGCGTGGCGTCGAAAACGTCGTTTAGCCGATATTCCAGCGACACAATTTGACCCGTAAAACGCAAACGTTCGCGGATCGCGCCAGCGGTTCCCGCATACGTGTCGTTTATGGGTTGCATAACCGTTCCGACCGCGCGAAAAAACGCGCTGAAAACGGCGCGACGCAGGAACCAAGGTAAGCCCTGGATAAGTAGGTCAGAAAAAATTACGACAACGTTCACGGCGCCGGTAAATATGTAATTGCCAGCGACCCGGACAAGGTCGCGTATCCGGCAAACGGCACATAAAAGTCGTCGAACTCAGTTAGCAACCCGCCAAATTCAGCAGCCTGGATCGACAAGGCGCCAGGGTAAACAACGCCGGCAACGCCTTGTATCGCATCGTTGACCGCCGCGTTCCAAATTCGCCCGTCATACGGCAACGACGCCAAATAAGCGTCCAACGCGCCGTTAACCGGGAACGTGGACGGATCGGAAACCAACGACCCGTCCGGCGCAATTATCGACGGATCGACAAAGATATCGCCGATAATTGCCAGCGTGTCCGCGTTTGTCGAGATGATTGCAAGCGTTATTCCGGCCACTTTTATTTGACCCATGTAAAATTGAAACGCCGAAAGTTCCGGCGCCGAAAGCGGGATCGGAACGTTGAGCGCGTCAAGTTTTGCAACCTTGACCGAAACGGCGCCGCTTTCCTCAACGGCGACCGCGCGTTTTACTATTTGGATCGCCTCATTCACGACGGCGTATTCAAACGGCGGGGAAATCGAAAGAGCGTCGCCGTATTGGAAATCCAACGCTTTATCGCGATACCAGGTCGCGGTCCCGACATAGGCTTTCGCCTCAGCCGCTTCAACTTCCGCTAAAAAAATGGTCATAATAGCTTCATGCGCAAAAATCGCCAGGGCGACAACGTCCAGGATCAATCGCCAAATAGCCGTCGCCGACGTGCTGGTCAGCCCGGACAACGCCGATTCCGCCGCCTTTGCCGCATCGAGCGCGGCGCGTATCTCAGTTAGTGTCCGTGCCATTTTCAACAGGTGCTTTGTAGGTTACGCGATTTACGCCGTAAGGTAATCCGCCTGAGATTAAGAGCGTCCCGACAATACTTGATATGTCAAACCAGGGAATGACGGCCAATTGTTTCGTCGAAATGGTTAAATAAATCATCGCCGCCAAATAAGCGACAATGATAAAAGCTACCAACATTCCAACCAGCCAAAGGATTTGGCCAGAACGGGAATCGCTTTTTGCCGGTGTAAAAACGTCGGTCATATTTACGGGCAGTTGTCCGGCGGTTCGCAATTGCCGGTCGTTTCGCAAGCGCACAAGTTCCCAGGGTTCCCCGGCGGCGCGACGGGCGTCGGCGTCGAGCCGTTCGCAAACGTTATTCGCCGGACGCCAAACGTTCCGGCGTCCGCCGCCGGGATAAAGTAGTCAAACATGCCATACGACCCGCAAAACAACGAATCGTACTGATCGTTAGGACCGAACGCCGTAGCTTGCCCCAATCCGTGACCTTGGTCGCAAGCAACCCAAAAGTAAAACGACGACGACGGACCCGCGTAACTGGCGCGGGCGATATTCCAAATGTCCAAACCGCCATTATTTTGCGGAAGTTTGGTATTTGTATAAATATGCTTTGTGTTGGAAACGTTCGTTTTTGACCAGGGCGCAATATTGTCGCTGTTATTGTGACTGTAAAGGATCGGGATTCGCCCCCAAACATAGCCGGCGACGTTCGCCGCGTCGTCGCCTCCGAACCCCATGTACGCGTACTTTATTCCAAGCGTGTCGATAGTAAATTGATGATGTTCAGGCCGCAAAACCAATTGTTGAACGCTCGATCCGCCGGCGCTAGTTCCAAAAAGTATTTCAGGCGTTCCGTAGCCGAGCGCCGCGCCGTTTCGCGCAATAAAACGCAAGCCATCTTTAATATCGACAATCGCGTTGTCAACCGCCGCGACAAAATCAAACGAATCGACGGACGGAGCGCAAAAGTCCGCGTTCGCCGGCGTCACCGCGTCGCAAACGACCCAGCCCGTCCGGTACTCAACCAACCAAATGTCATACCCGCGATCCAACATTAGGCAGTCGTAAACTTCGCCGGTCAAGTCGGACCATGCCGATCCGCCGCGAAAGCCGCCGCCGTGTACGTAAATCATTGATTTACCATTCCGAAAGCCCGATTTACGCTTCAACCCGACAACAAACAATTCCTGAAATATGTTGTCTGCATTTTTGCGCGGCGTAGCGTAGCGAAATGTTTGCTGCTCAACCAGCGACGCCGAAACGCCGGTCGGGAAATCCCCGACGACCGCTTTGCGTTGAACACATTGCGGACCGTCCGAATAGGTCGTTTGACCCGCCGCGCCCACAAATAGGAAAACCCCAAAAATGAATAACAGAATATTTTTCATTGTATTTGTTCCCTTATTCAGCCGTTTGCGCGGAAATCGCAACCGACAAAAACGTAACCAGCGGTTTTGCAGCGCCGCAAACGCATTGCACATTTACAACATCGTTGACGTCCATAACAACAATCGCCGGAATGACAATTTGTTGCGGGCCAAAGGTTGACGGCAAATATCGACGCTGTTCGGTATGCGCAATTCCGACGCCGTTTAGCGCCCATCGGCAACCGATAACCGACGTTGCGCCGGTTCCCAGGTTTGTCGAAATATTCAAAACGGCGTTTAATTGAATAGGTATGTCGTTTCCCCATCCATCCAATTCAAACGACCCGTCGGTCGTGCTGGTCATGTGCTGGCCAATTGTCGCCGCCGCCGCCCAGGTTCCGCCCTGAGCTATTACCGAATCCAAGACGTCAAAATAAACGCCGGCAGTCGAAGGAAACCGCTGGTCCCAATTCCCCGCCGCCGTGAACGTTTGCGCGCGTTGCGCGAATGGCCGCGCGCGGGCTTTCCATTTCATGCCGAAACCGGCGACGTCGGCAACTTGCATCATTGCGCCGTCCCATTCCGTCGTCAGCCCTGTTTCAACAGTTACAATCGGGACCGATTCACCCCCGCCCCCGGCGTTCCTGGCGTCAATACTGATTCCGATATTTTCTTGCAACGCGTTGTCGTCGTCAACCTTTATTGCGATTCCGTAAACTTCGGCGCCGGCAACCGCGCCGTCCATATTCACATACGCCCCGACGCGGTTCGCGTCAACCGGATGCACCGTAAACGTACTGTTCACCTCAGCAACGCCGGGTCCGACCATTGTTCGGTACGTTGCTAAATTGACCTGGAAAAGCGACCGCGCGTTTGTCACATCGTAAACGCGGAACGTCCCATCCTGGACGTCGAATTGTCGCGTTTGCGCAATTACGCGACCCGTTGTCGCGCCAAAATAAAGCGAATTTGCTTTATTATAAAGCGATCCAGTCGCAACGCCTAAGTGATCTCTAAATTGAAGCGTCGCGCGCGGTACGGTCGTATCGCTCAAAGTCGCGCGCAATACTAATTCCGGTTGCGCTGAGGTAAGCGTCAAAAATTTGTTATTGTAAAATGCGAGCGTATGCGAATTCGCGACGTTCCGGAAGTAAGCCCCAATATCCGCATCGCTATTTGATTGAGTTTGAACCGACAAGGGGTAGGGAACCGTAGCGGTTCCGATCCCCACAAAGTCGGCAGCATAGTATATTTTACTTCCGGAGGTACTCCACACTCCCGAACCGGAAAACGGCCCGCCGTTCAACGTCAACGCCGGCGCTTGTATGTCCAGCGGGACGGTTGATCGCAAAATTGATTTAGTCGATTTCAAAATCAAATACGCGGTATCCTGATTCAACGTCGGCAAAGCGGCCATAAAACCAGCAAACCCCGCCGTGTTCGCGTTGTAAACGTTGACGTTCACGCCGATAGCGTTGTTTCTGTTCGTTGTAAAACCCGTTCCGGGGAACTGAGCCGAAGCGGCAATCGCGGAAAAAACCGCAATAAACAAAAGTAGTTTTTTCATGCTTATGGAGCCGTAATTTCCTGTGCATTGTTCCATGCCGAACCGTCGTAAATCTCAAACCGTAACGCCCCCGCCGCAGCAACCCGGATTCGCCAGTCGCCAAGTTCGTCGCTTGTTTGATTGACGTTCCCGGATTTTTTTAGCCGGACGCCTTGCCCGAAAACGATGGAAACCGTTTCGTCAACGTGACGGACCGCGTCCACTAATTCCGCAAATTGCGTTTCGGTTGGCTGGTCGCCGGTTTGGAAATATGTTTTCAGCGCGATTTTTGAGGTTGCCATTAACGAACGGTAAAAGTTGTGCCAACGACCATAATTGGGATTCCGAGCGTTGCCAGCCCCTCAATCCCAAAGTCGGAATTTACAATCGTAAAGTTAAGTGATGCGAATTTGTCCGTTATCCGCGCGTCGTTTAAGCCGTCCGTCTTTACAGTTAACGTCGCCGGCAAGGCAACGCCTTGCGCCGCCGACAAAACGTCGCCTATTTTATCGACGCGGCCAAACAATTGAATTGCAACGTCGAAAAAATCTTGTCCCAAAAACGGCGAATAATCCATTTTTTTATCTTATGCGTTCCGCATTAATGTTAATTCCCGCCGTCCGGGAAACCTGGACTAATACAACCAAATACCCGTCAGCATCCAATTGACGGCGGACCGCAGCCTCCAACCCCGGCGCGGTAAATGGTCCGCTCAACCGACGTTCAATCCCGACGCCAACAAGCGGCGCAAAACGGTAGTGTCCGTAATTTGCGCGCAACAAGTGGCGAACATGTTGCGCGTCGGACGGGCCGACGGCAAAGTCGCCGTCGCGAACAACCAGGTTTTCGCTTGCGTCAACCAGCAAATCGAAGGCTTTCATTAATGCGAAATTAAAGGATTTCCGATACTTGCGTCGCTCAGGTCCGGCGCAACAAAAGGCAACGCCGAAAGCGACGCCACAATTGTAGCCTTAAACAACGCGCCGCCGTCCGCCAGCCCCGTCGGCGCCGCCGACAGCGCGTCGCGAATTAAAGTAATTTGATCGCTCAATTTTTGGATTTGGCCGCCCAAATCCGTAATTTTTATTATTGCGCCGTTTTCGGAGCCGCCTAATTCTATTTTTTCGACGTCCGAGCAAAGCGCAACAAACGCGTTCGCCGGACCCAGGAACACAACGACAACAAACGAACCGACCTTTGGAATGACAACCATCCCGGAATCCGCGCCCGTCGTCGCTTGCAACCGCGCGTCCACCGGCGCCGACCCGTTAACCGGTGAAACCGTGACGACGCGATCCGCGCCGATTGAATCGACCGTCCCAACAAGCGCGTAAATTTCCGCGCCCGGTTCTCTGGCAAGATTTCTTATCGCTCCCCTTAAATTCATGCTTTTGCGCCTAAAGTTAAGTTTTGGCGGTAGCCTGAAACGCCGCCCGACGTTTCGACGGCTTGCGCGTAATACGTCCCAGACCGGTCGCCGGGATAGCGATAATCAAACAACGCGACGCGGTCGCCGTGCCGGACCGTCGGACGCCCAAACGTTAAAACGTCGCCCCGGAAGCCTTCATACTTCATTGCGACGACGTTGTCGTCGCCGATTTTTTCCAACGCCTTAATATTAGTTTCACCAAAAACAAAGATAGTTTTCGTGTCGCCGGTAGGGTCGCCGCGCTCAATTTCAATTACGGAATTGTCCGGCTGCAGGGATTTAACGACAATTTTTATTCGCTGTTCGTCAGCGCGCTGATAAATTAAAGAATCGGAAATCCAATTTTTGCCGTTGCCAGTTTCAATTTTTACAATCGGGCGATCTGATCCCGCCGCCGCAATGTAGGGCAATCCGACAAAAAAGGAAAATCCGCGAAAATACGCGCTCAATCCGTATGTCGATTTGATCTGTTCCAGGATTTGCGCAGCGGTCACGTTCGACGCCCGAAGATCGCCCAAGCCCGCATCGACGACGGTCCCCGACCCGATCCGCGAAACCCCGGAAAGGAACCCGGCGCGCAATTCGTCGTCAATCGCCCCGTCAGCCTGAATCGCTTCGGCGGTCGCTTGCATAATGTCGGCGATAACTGTTTTTAACTTAACCGCGCGCCAGGTTTGCCTAATCGGCCAACGTTTTAGCAGATACGCGCCGTCTTCGCAAACAATCTTGGTCGAATAGCCGGGTTGAACTGATTTGACGTACCCCTCAAATATCGTTTCTGAAAACGGATAATATCCAACCTTTAGCGTAACCAATTGCCCTGAGCGAAAAATATTCGTGTCGCCGACCGTCAAAACGGCGGTACGGTCACGAAAACGCCCCGGAATAATAAGTTCCAAAGTATCGGTCAACTCGCGCCAGTCGCTTTTAAGGACAAAAGATTCGCAATAACGAAACGTGCGGTCCCCGATTGTTATTTCGACGGTCGGCGTTAACATTTGCGCAAGTTACTCAATCGTTTGCGCCTCAAGATCAAAGACCAATTCGGTTTTCGCCGAAATGCGGATTTCCTGAGTATTGTATGAGCCGAAACGTTGCGGCGCCGACCAGTTCATAAGCAGCAATTCGGAAATTCCAAAATAATTTAGAAACCGCGATTCGACGGCAACCGGGACCGGCGCCTTAAATATGACCAACAAGCGCGAAAGGTCCGCCGCCGGGAACCGCGATCCGGTATCCTGGACGTCAAACAACCCGCCGCCCCGGTCGAACGATTCGCCGTTCAAGTAAATGGAGAAATCGACAAAATAATCGCCCAACGAAATGTATTCGTTGACCGTGCCGTCGGCGCCCTGGACGGTTTCGGAAACGATAGCTTTTGCCTGATTTACCGTAAACAAAACCGAATCGGCGCGAATTCCGGTATAGTTTACAACCGCCCCGGTTTTGGGATCGGTATAGGCGCCCGACGGGAAAACTAAGTTGCTCAGGACGTTTGTTCCTAAGTAACTAATTGCGACGGGTTCGTCGCGCGCGATTTCGCCGAACGAAAATTGATCTTTGTTCGCAAATGCAATCAACTGGTCCAAGCGGCCTAAGCTCATACGGCGGTTTGAGTATCGTTAATTGCAGACAGCATTGCGCGCGTGACAACCTCTTTTATCCGGGATTCGGAATCCCGCAAATTAGTCGTTTGAAAAGTTAATTCCTCAATAAGCGATCCAATGTTGATGTTAAAAACCTTCGGCGCCGCCGCCGTAATTTCCGAAATTCCTTGTTTCAGGTTTTTGGAACCGCCGGCGCCGCCGCCGCCGCCGCCGCCGGACGCGCCGCCGCCGTTTATTAAAGCGGCGATTTCCGCCGGCGACAAACCCGCCTGAAATCCCGAATTTCCCGCAGCATATGCCGGACCCCCCGGCGCCGGCGGACCTATAAAATTAGCGTCCGCACTTTCCTTTAAATCTTTCGCAGCCGCGCCGGCAAGCCCTAACTTTTCGGCGATCCAGGAGAACAGTTTTCCGAACGTGTTTGCCATCCAGTCCGCGAATTTTTTCAGCCCCGACCAAATAGGGCCATAAATTGCGTTATAAAATTTCCACCACGCCGACAACATGAAATCGACCACCTTGCGAACCACGGCAACGTTATTGTATAGCCAAGCCAGCGCGGCGATTAAGGCAATAACGGCCATTGCGAACAAGAAAATAGGATTCCCAGCCATAACAAGTTTCAAAACCGCTTGCGCAGCGGCGACGACCAGCGTAATAATTTGCCATGCCTTCATAGCAGCCATAACAATACCAATAGTTGCTGCAACGCCAACGATAACGTCGCGATTTTTAGACAACCAGCCCGTAAACATGACCAGCGCCGGGACTGCATTATCGCGAACCCAGCCGGTAAATTGAATAATTAGCGGTATTAATTCCTGGCCCAAAGGTTCCAACGAATCGCCCAAAGCATTTTGCATTTGCTTTAATTCGCCCGAAAACGTTTGCGTTGCAGCATAAGCGGAACCGCCGTATTGCGTAGCCAATTCGTCTAAAATAATAGTTTGGGCGTCCGCCAAACGGTTCGTCGCGACAAGCCCGGCGATAACGTCTTTTTGCTGTTCTGAAAACTGAATCCCGGATCGCGATAGCGCCGACAGGTTCGCGACCGGGTCGTTTAGCGCCTTGCCTAATTGAATCGCGGCGCCTTTTAAGTCGCCGCCCAAACGTTGCGCCAAATCCAGCGCCGCAACTTGCGTTCTATCGAAATTGTCGCCGACAATATTGGTAAATGTCAGCAATTGCGCCGTTACATCTTGCAAAATCGCATCATCTTCAAACAATGATTGATCTTGCAGAGCCGACGCCATTCGCGCAAGTTCCTCAAACGATCTTTGCGCAACGCCGTTTGTCGTTAAAACGCCCTGGCGAACTTGCGCCAACGCCTGATCCTGCAAAATAAACGCGTCAACGGCCATGTTGGCGCCGCGAACCATTTGGCGGAAAACCTCAGTTGCGCCCAAAGCGCCCAGGGTTCCGGCAAACGTGGACGCCGACGACCGTACGCGATCCATAGCGCCGCCCGTGTCCCGCAAGTCGGAAGTTATTTTTTGCAGCCCTTTGGCCGTAAATTCCCAAACTTCCCGCGCCGTAGACATAGACTAAATATTTGGGATTCCCTTTTTTAACCCTTGCGCCTTGAGCACAAAAATCAACTCATTCCATCGCATTGCGAATTCGTCGTCGGACAATTCGTTTGGTTCGATTTGCAAATAATAACGCAAAAACGCGTTTGCTTTTCGCAAGTCTTGCCCTTTTTTTGGCAAAACGAATTGTCCTAAAACTTTTCCAATTCGCCTAAGCGAATCTGAATGGTTTTGTACGCGGAAAAACTCGCGGAAATTAAAAGGTCTTCATTTTCCAAAATCGCGGCGTCGGAAACCTCAGCGATCCAGCCGTCGCGCAAAACCATTTCGCCGGCATCAATCAAACGCGGTTCGGCGCCGCCAACGCCGGAAACCATGCCCATACATTGCTCAATTGTATGTCGCTTCGCCTTTTTGAGAAATGCAAAATGCGGTTTCCCGTCGTCGTCAATAACCTTGAGCGCGTATTTCGCGCCCAGGGTTTGCGCGCGATCCGCCAGTTCGGCGGGCAAGCCT
>Ga0163144_10019221_pt1 | contig 13754 bp, 13 predicted proteins | sample OliLak19BULKMAT1_FD_123175 | JGI IMG/M metagenome (GOLD analysis project Ga0163144, IMG submission 123175) | Freshwater microbial mat bacterial communities from Lake Vanda, McMurdo Dry Valleys, Antarctica - Oligotrophic Lake LV.19.BULKMAT1 | ecosystem: Environmental > Aquatic > Freshwater >... | reverse complement strand
CGCGAGCTTGCACACGAAGCAGCCGAACGCGCGAATGTTGCCCTCACGAGAATCCCGGCAGATACCTCGGTGCTTCGCGCGATCGTCGACGGCCTCGTCGTTCGCACCGCCTAGTTCAGCCTGCATGCCGCCTGCCCGGGTCTGCGATCAACGCCTCGCCGCCGGATCCGACAACGTGACCGAGGAGGCGGAGCAGCGGCCGGGTATTCCGTGGCTCGTAGAGGACGTCGGCAGCGAGGACGAGGTCGAAGCGGCCCACGCCCTCGAGGCCGATGCTCCAGTCCAGCACCACCGCGGTTACATCGAGCCCGTTGGCAGCGGCGTTCACCGCAATGAGATCAACAGCGTCGAGCGCCCAGTCCGTCGCGGTCACGCTGGCCGCGCAGCGGGCCGCGGCAAACGAGGGTAGGGCAAGCCCGCATCCGAGCTCGAGCACGCTCCTTCCCTCGAGGTCGAGAGATGCAACATGTCGCGCTAGAGCGAGTCCACTCGGCCAGAGGTCGGCCCAGTACGGGAGGAACTCGTCCTCCTCGAATCGCGTCTCGTCGATCAGACTGTCGGGATCAATGGGGCGCGCGAGCACCAGCTCGTGATCTCCCACGACGATTCGTTCCTCTCTCATCCGGCTAGCCTGCCACGAGAATGAAGAAGCGGCTCGATGTCCTCCTCGTAGAGCGTGGCCTCGCGGAGACCCGCAGCCAGGCGCAGGCGCTCGTCATCGCCGGGCTCGTCTCGGGCTACGACAAGCCGGGCACGCAGCTCGAGGAATCAGTTGTTCTCGAGGTCGAGCGGCCACCTCGATTCGTTTCGCGCGGGGGCGAGAAGCTCGCGCACGCACTCGCGGTGCTCCCACTCGACCCGCGAGGCAAGGACTGCCTCGACGTCGGAGCCTCGACCGGAGGCTTCACGGATTGCCTCCTGCAGAACGGGGCGGCGCGGGTGATTGCCCTCGATGTCGGCTACGGCCAGCTCCATCCGCGGCTCAGGGGGGACGATCGGGTGACGGTGCTCGAGCGGATCAACGCGCGAAACGTGACGCGCCTTCCGTTCCCGCCCGAGGTGATCGTGTGCGACGTCTCGTTCATCTCGGTGAAGACGGCCTTGCCGCCCCTGCTTCGCCTCGCTGCACCGGGGTGGGAGGCCCTCGTTCTCGTGAAGCCCCAGTTCGAAGCGGGCCGTGCCGATACACCGAAGGGCGTCGTGCGTGACCTCGATGTCCGCCGCCGCGTGCTGCGCGACGTCTGCGGGACGGCGCCTGCATGGGGCTCGCGCGTGCTCGGCGTCGTAGACTCCGGTCTCCCCGGCCCGAAGGGAAACCGGGAGTTCCTCGTCCACCTGATCGACAGTCCGGAGCCGACCGATGCCGATGAGCTCGAATCCTGGATCGACGATGCCGTCGGGTAAGGGCGTCGAGCGAGCCGCCGTCGTGCTTCACGGTCGCCCCGAGGCGCTCGGAACCGGTCTTGCACAGCTCGAGGCAGTGGCCGCCCGGGAGGGCGTCGAGCTCGTCATCGCGGGCGACGAGCCGATCGGCGCAGGCGACGTCGAGCTGGCGATCGTCCTCGGAGGGGATGGGACGATGCTGCGGGCCTTGCACCGGTTCCTCGGCACGGGAATCCCCGTGATCGGTGTCAATTTCGGTCGGGTCGGTTTTCTCAGCGCGATCCCGAGGGACGATCTCGACGTCGGCGTTGAGCGGGTGTTCCGCGGAGAGCTCGAGGTCATCGAACTGGCGACGCTCGAGGTCGAGACCGGCGGGGAGCGATTCGTCGCGGTCAACGATGCAGTCGTGACGAGTGGCGAGCTCGGCCGTATGGTCGAGATCGAATGGTCAGTCGGTGGGGAGGACTTCGGTCGCGTTCCGTGCGACGGGCTGATCTGCTCGACCCCGACGGGGTCGACCGCATACAACCTCTCGAACGGCGGTCCGGTACTGATGTGGGGCCTCGATGCGATGGCGCTGACGTTCGTCGCTCCACACGATCTGCGCGCGCGCCCGTTCGTCGTCCCGCGCGGTCACGACCTGCTCGTGTGGAACCGGACCGCTGCGGTGGACTGTGCAGTGCTCGTCGACGGTCACCGGATCGCCGACTGTGGGCCGGGAGGGCATGTCTCGATCGGCCTCGGGGCAGCACGGTCGCTGCTCGGCACGCTTCCCGGCGCAACGTTCGTCCGTCGCTACCGCCAGAGCTTCGGGAGCTCGTAGCTCCGGGACACGTTCCGCCGAGCCACAGGTGCTGCGCGCGCGTCCGGTCTACCATCCCCAGGATGTTGCGACGCCTCCGGATCGAGAACCTCGTCCTCATTCGCGAGGCCGAGCTCGAGCTCGGGGCCGGCCTGAACGTCCTCAGCGGAGAGACGGGAGCGGGCAAGACGATCTTTGCCCAGGCAATCGGTCTCCTCCTCGGCGTCAAGGGTGACGCTGCCGCCGTCGGGCCCACGGCGAAGGAGGCGTATGTCGAGGCCGAGTTCGACGTCGCTGACGGGTTCTTCGACGACGCCGAGTTGGAGGCGATTGCGGAGCTGCGGCCGGAGGATGAGCCGGGAGTCGTCCTTGCCCGCCGCGTGTTCGCAGACGGCCGTACGCGGGCATACGCGTGGGGGCGAGCGATCGCCCGCGAGGATCTCTCGGCGGCGACGGAACGGCTGATCGCGATGTCGGGGCAGTTCGAGCAGCGACGGCTTGCGCGGCCGGCGTACCAGCTCGATGTCCTCGATGCGTTCGTCGGCGAAGAGCAATCCGCCCGTCGAGGTGAGACCCGAGATGCGTGGCGCGCGCTGACCGCTGCACGCCGCCGCAATGACGAGGTGACGCGGGATGCGGGAGCAGAGGAAACTCGGATCAGTGCTCTGCGGGAGCTCGTCGAGCGAACGGAGGGACTCGAGCGCGGGGAGGAGGACACGCTCCGAGTCGAGCGCGAGCGGATGCGCCACGCGGCGGAGCTCGCCGCGGGGGCGGCTGCAGCGACGGCAGCCGTCGCGCCGGAGGATGGGGAGGGTGCTGCATCGTTGACGGCCGCCGCGGAACGCGCGCTCACACCGCTCGTCGACCTTGCACCCGAGCTCGAGGGGACTGCCGCGGAGCTTCGTGATCTCGTCCACCGACTCAACGAGGTCGGGGGTGATCTACACCGATTCGTTGCCTCCCTTGAAGCCGATCCTTCTCGGGTCGAGGCGGTCGAGGAGCGGCTCGACCTGATTGCGGAGGCTCGGCGCCGGTTCGATGCCCAGACGACGGACGCGTTGCTCGATCAGCGCGACGCGGCCATGGCCGAGCTGAGTGAGGTCGACACGGGGGTCGACTCGGTCACCGCCGCCTCGGCTGCGCTCGCACTCGCAGAGGAGCAGTTCGGGGTTCGGGTGGCCGCGCTCCACGAGGCGAGGAGTGCCGCAGCGGAGGCATTCGCCGAGGCGGTCGCGGAGAACCTCAGGGGCGTCGGGATGGGGGAGGGTGAGTTCCGGGTCGAGCTACGTGACCGAGAGCCTGGCCCGACGGGCCGCGACGAGGCGGTGTTCCAGATCCGGCCGAATCCCGGTCTGCCACTCGGCCTCGTCGCAGAAACCGCCTCCGGCGGAGAGCTCTCCCGTATCGCGCTCGCGCTCGCCGTCGTGGCCGGGGGTGAGACGCTCGTGTTCGACGAGATCGACGCGGGAATCGGCGGAGTGACGGCCCACCGGGTCGCAGAGACACTCGCCCGCCTCGCAGGGCGCGCCCAGGTGATCACGATCACCCACCTGCCCCAGATCGCGAACGTCGCGCAAACCCACTTCCGGGTCGAGAAGGTCCCGGGTGACCCGACCCATACCCGGATCGAAGAGCTCTCGCCGGATGAGCGTCGTGCCGAGCTCGAGCGCATGCTCGGGGGCGAGGAGTTCCTTGCGGGGATCACGGCGGAGCCCTCCTCGTGAGCGAGATCGTCGGCACAGCTCGGCTCGGGAAACGAACGAAGGATCTCGTCAAGCGCCTGAAACCGGGCGATCTCGCGATCATCGATCACGCCGATCTCGATCGCGTCTCGGCCGAGGAGCTCGTCGAATCGGGCGTGCGCGCGGTCGTCAACGTCGCGCCCTCGAACTCCGGTCGGTTCCCGAATCCAGGGCCGCTCGAGCTGGTGCGTGGGGGCGTTTGTCTCATCGATGCTCTGGGATCCGATCTCTTCGAGCAACTCTCGGACGGCGAAACGGTCACGGTGCGTGCGGGGTCGCTCTGGCGCAACGGCACGTGTCTCACAGAAGGCGTAGAGCTCTCCGAGAGAACGCTCGCCGCTGCTCTCGCCGATCAGCAAATGCGCGTGACGGAGGCACTCGAGGCATTTGCGGACAACACGCTACGGCACCTCCGTGACGAGGGCCGGTTGCTCGCGGATGGGATCGACTTCCCTCCGCTCGCGACGAGGTTTCGTGACCGTCACGCTGTCGTTGTCGCCCGTGGGCCTGGCTACAAGAGCGACCTACGGATCGTGCGGCCGTACATCAGGAACTTCAAGCCGGTTCTCGTTGCCGTTGACGGAGGGGCCGACGCGCTGCTCGAGATCGGGCTGCGCCCCGACGTGATCGTCGGCGACTTCGACTCGGCGACCGACGCGGCGCTCTCTTCGGGTGCCGAGCTGCTCGTCCATGCCTACGCCGACGGGCGCGCGCCCGGTTCGGAGCGGTTGCGCAGCATGGGCCTGCCGTTCTCCACGGTCGCCGCTCCCGGGATCAGCGAGGACATCGCACTGCTCCTTGCCCACGACCGTGGAGCCGAGCTGATCGTCGCCGTTGGCACGCACTTCAATCTCGTGGAGTTTCTCGAGCGCAATCGAGAGGGGATGGCTTCGACGTTCGTGACCCGCCTGAAGGTCGGCGAATCGCTCGTCGACGCGAAGGGCGTGTCGCGGCTCGTCTCTCCGCGGATCGGTGTCTGGCCGCTCGTCACCTTCGTGGCCGCGGGCATCGCCGCGATAGCCGCTGCCGTTCTCGTCTCGCCGGCACTCCGGAACGTGATCGAGTCACTCGCTCGGTCGGTAGGAAACACGCTCGGCCTGTAGATCCGAGTAGAAGCCAGGCTGAAGCCTGGCACCTACACTGCTTCCGATGTTCGACCTCCGCTACCACGTCGCCTCGCTGACAGCGGTCTTCGTCGCGCTCGTGATCGGCATCCTCGTCGGCGTCGGACTGTCGGGGAAGGGTTTCGTCAACGACGCGGAGCGCGACAACTTGACGAATCAGATCTCGTCGCTCCAGCAGCAGGTCGACTCGGCACAGGGGTCGCTCGATTCGGCCTCGCGGGTCGAGGAGGCGCTACGTCGATTCGCGGATGAGACATACCCATCCGTCGTATCGAGGCGGCTCGACGGCAAGCGCGTCGCTGTGCTCTTCGTCGGCCCGGTCGACGCTGGCACCGCGTTCAGCGTCAGAAAGGCTGTCGTCGACGCGGGAGGCACGATCGTGCGCACGCGCTCGATAAGGGTGCCGCTCGACACGAAGCGGGTTCAGGAGATACTCAAGCGCCAGGCATCGTTCCGCCAGCTTCAGGGCGTCGCGCAACTCGGAGACCTCGGAGGAGCTCTTGGAGCAGAGCTCGTCGGTGGGGAGGCGACCCCACTGTGGGATGCGCTCGACGAGACGATGGTGCTCGAGCGGAAGGGGCTCTCGGCACCTCCGGTCGATGCGGTCGTGGTCGTGCGGACGGCCGAGCCACAGCGAGGGCCGACCAAGGCATTTCTCGCCGGCGTCTACTCCGGTCTTGCCCGCGCGGGTGGTGCCGCTGTCGGGGTCGACTCCTCCGGCACCGGCGCGAGCGCCATTCCCGCATTTGCTCTGTCGGGACTCTCGACCGTCGACTCGGTCGACACGTCCGCCGGCCGCCTTGCGCTCGTGCTCGTGCTCGGTGGCGCTGCACCCGGCAGCTACGGCGTCAAGGAGCCCGCAGCGGACGGCATCTTGCCACCTGTCACCCCGTCACCGACGCAGGGGTGAGCGACCGACTGACGATTCTTGTCGCCGCTCGCGACGAGGAGGAGCGGATCGCGGCGACGATCGAGGCGCTCCGAGGGCGCTTCCCCGACGCGGCGGTGGTCGTCGCCGACGACGGCTCGCATGACCGTACAGCCACCGTTGCTGCGGCTGCAGGAGCTCGCGTCATCCGGCTCGGGCGTCGGGGGAAGGGCCAGGCACTGACGCTCGCCGAGCGGCACCTCGATCCGGGGCCGCTGCTGCTCTGTGACGCCGATCTCGTCGGGGACGTGAGCGCTCTCGCGACGACCGAGGCGGATCTCGCGATCGCAGTGTTCAGGACCCGCGAGGGGGGAGGTTTCGGCCTCGCCAAGCGTGCCGCACGATTGTTGATCGCTGCACGTTCCGGCTTCACGCCGCGTGAGCCGCTCTCCGGCCAGCGCTTCCTGTCAGAGCGTGCTCGTGATGTCGTCTTCCCGGTGGCGATGGGCTTTGGCGTCGAGACGCGGATGACGATCGACGCTGTGCAGGCCCGACTCGTGATCGAGGAGGTCGAGCTGGAGCTCGAGCATCGTGCCACGGGGCGAACCGTCCGCGGATTCGCGCATCGCGGCCGCCAGCTCGTCGAGCTCGTTCTCGCGTGTGGACCGCAGGCCGTCAACCACCGTGGCTTGCGCCTGCCGCTCGTCGGCTCTCTCGTTGGTGTCGCAGTGCCGTCCGTCTTGCCGGTGGCAGCGATCGGCCTCGCCGACGATCTCTGGAGTGGGCCGGAGCGCGGGTTCCGCGCGCATCTCGGAGCGGGCGCGACAACGGGCACGCTGAAGCTCGTGGGGATCCCGCTCTTCGCTCTCGTGCGGACTCGTTCGGTCTCCGGGGCGTTGCTCGTCGGCCTCGCGGCGAACACCCTCAACCAGCTCGATACGCGCCCGGGGCGGGCGCTGAAGGCGTTCGCGGTCGGCTCGCTCTTGATCGGCGGAGTCCCGAAGCGGGCGGCTTTCGTGGCCGTCCTCCTCGCTCCCTACGATCTCAGGGAGATGGCGATGCTGGGGGATGCGGGCTCGAACGCTCTTGGGGCCGTGCTAGGTTTCTCTTCCGTGGAGAAGCTCACGGGATGGAGACGATGGAGTGCGATCGGAGCGCTCGCTCTTCTGACCATCGTCGGCGAGCGCCGTTCGCTCGGCGCGACAATCGAATCGGCACCTGTCCTGCGGGATCTCGATCGTCTCGCGAGGACATAAGTGGTCGCTCCGGGAACCCCGCCACCCCTTCGTGCGGCTGCGAACGCTTCGCATGCCGTCGTCCTCGGTCGCCCCGATATGAACCCATATCGGGGCTCCCTGCGTCATAGGCCTGCTCGGTTCTCGCCGACGAATCAGCCCCGGGGTTCCCGGAGAGACCACTCATGAGTGAGCCTCAAACGAAGTTCGTCTTCGTCACCGGAGGGGTTGTGTCGGCGCTCGGCAAGGGCATCGTCGCCGCCTCGCTCGGACGCCTGCTCAAGTCGCGTGGGCTCCGGGTGCAGGCGCAGAAGTTCGACCCGTACCTCAACGTCGATCCGGGCACGATGAGCCCCTTCCAGCACGGCGAGGTCTTCGTCACCGAGGACGGCGCCGAGACGGACCTCGATCTCGGTCACTACGAGCGGTTCATCGACGAGAACCTCTCACGCAACTCGAGCCACAGCGCCGGCGCCGTGTGGGAGACGGTCCTGCGCAAGGAGCGCAAGGGCGACTTCCTGGGCGCGACCGTTCAGGTGATCCCGCACATCACGAACGAGATCAAGGCCCGCATTCGCCGGGGCGCTAGCGCGCAGCCGACGGACGTCGTGATCTCCGAGATCGGCGGCACCGTGGGGGACATCGAGTCGTTGCCCTTCCTCGAAGCGATCCGTCAGTTCCGACGCGAGGTCGGGACCGAGAACGTCCTCTACCTTCACGTCACGCTCGTGCCGTTCATCGAGGCCGCAGGCGAACTGAAGACGAAGCCCACGCAGCACTCGGTCAACGAGCTCCGTCGGATCGGTATCCACCCGGACATCGTCGTCTGCCGGTCGCACGAGGTGCTCTCGCACGACATCCGCGAGAAGATCGCGCTCTTCGCCGATGTGGACGAGCGAGCCGTGATCGGCTCGCCCGACGTGCCGGACGTCTACCTGATCCCGGAGCTCCTCCAGCGTGAGGGTCTCGACGAGCTCGTCTGCAAGCGCCTTGGGCTCGACGCCCCGCCGGCCGTGCTCGGCGAGTGGAAGGACCTCACCGATCTCATCGTCGAACGGCGGGAGCACGTCGAGATTGCGCTCGTCGGCAAGTACGTGAAGTTGCACGACGCGTATCTCTCCGTCCACGAGGCTCTCAAGCACGCAGGCATGCATCAGGGCGCGAAAGTGCACGTCCGCTGGTTCGACTCCGAGAACATGACGTACGAGGAGGCGGTCGAGGAGCTCGAGACGGTAGACGGTGTGCTCGTTCCCGGCGGCTTCGGCTCTCGTGGCTGGGAAGGGAAGATCCTTGCTTGTCGCGTTGCGCGCGAGCAGCGAATCCCCTATCTCGGCATCTGCCTCGGCATGCATGTCGCGGTTTCGGAGTTTGCGCGCCACGTTGCCGGCCTCGACGGAGCCAACTCAACGGAGATGGATCCCGAGACACCGTACCCGGTCATCGACCTGCTTCCCGAGCAGAAGGAGATCGAGGACCTCGGAGGCACGATGCGCCTCGGCGCGCAGGCGGTCGAGCTGGCAGAGGGAACCCGAACCAGGGAGATCTACGGCGAGGCAACCGTCCACGAGCGCCATCGCCACCGCTACGAGGTCAACAACCAGTTCCGCGATCAGCTTGTCGCGAGCGGCCTCGTCATCTCCGGCACGTTCCAGGAGGGGCGCCTCGTCGAGATCGTCGAGCTACCCGAGCACCCCTGGTTTGTCGCCAGTCAGTTTCACCCTGAATTCAAGTCGCGGCCGACCCGACCGGCGCCGCTGTTTACAGGGTTCGTCGGCGCTGCGCTCGAGCGGGCGCGCGCTCGTGCTGGAGTCGCCACCGAGGCTGTCCACTGAGCGACGTCACCCGGCTGTTTCTCGAGCTGGCCGCGATTCCGAGCCCTCCGGGGGAGGAGCGTCTCGTCGCCGATCGAGTCATCGCGGAGCTGGAGGCGATGGGGCTCGCGTGGGACGAGGACGACACTGGCCCGTCCATCGGCTCGACAATGGGCAACATCCTCTGCCGCGTACCGGGCCGTACCGGAGAAGGGACTCCGATCTTTCTCTGCGCGCACCTCGATACGGTTCCCCCTGACGGTCCGATCGAGCCGGTGATCGTGGATGGAGTCGTCCGGAACGCCGGCGGCACCATCCTTGGCGCCGACGACAAGGCGGCGGTCGTCGTCATGCTCGAGGCCGTTCGGCGTGTCGTCGAGGAGAGTCGGCCGCACGCAGGCATCGAACTGCTCTTCACGCCGAAGGAGGAGGTCGGGCTGATGGGCGCCTACGCCTTCGACCACACCCGCCTCGAGGCGCGCACCGGGTACGTCTACGACCAGGCGGCCCCGATCGGCGAGGTCATCCTCGGCGCTCCGTCCCAGAACGCGATTCGGGCGCGCTTCCACGGACGCGCCGCGCACGCTGGGATGTATCCGGAGGACGGCCGCTCCGCCATCTTCGCGGCGGCCCGGGCGGTTGCTGACATGCGGCTCGGTCGGATCGACCACCAGTCGAGCGCGAACGTCGGCGTGATCACGGGCGGTACCGCCCGCAACATCGTCCCCGAGTGGTGCACGATCGACGCCGAGGCACGGTCGCGCGATCCGGCGACTCTGTCCATCCTGATCCAGGAGATGCTCGACGCGATCGGCTTCGCCGCAAGCACGTCGGACTGCACGGCCGAGACGGAGATCGAGGAGACGTACCGCGGCTACACGTTCGCGAGGGACGAACCGGCGGTCGTCCTTGCAGCCGAGGGGCTGCGCCGCGCGGGGTACGAGCCAGTGACCGCGTTCTCGGGCGGTGGTGCCGACGCCAACGTCTTCAACGAGCGCGGCCTCCGGTGCGTGAATCTCGGCAACGGAATGGCCGACATCCACACTTCGGATGAGCGCATTGCTGTTGCCGACCTCGAGGGGATGGTCGAGGTGACGCTCGCAATCGTCGCTGCCGCCAGAGAGTCGTGACGTGCCGCTGACGCTCCGTTGGGGAACGGTGACGGCGGTGACGCAGCGGCTCGAGAATCTGATCCGTTGCACGGTCGACGGGAAGGAGTGCATCGTGTACCCCCGTCAAACCGGCCTCGTCGAGGTCGGTGACACCGTGCTCGTCAACACGCAGGCGCAGGATCTCGAGCTCGGTTCCGGGGGGTTCGACGTTCTCTACGCAAACATGACGCGAGGGCTCGGGCTTCTGTCGGAGCCCGGTGCTCACGTGATGACGCTGCCGTATACGACCGGCCAATCGGCGGCAGAGTGCGTCGAGGAGCACGATGAGCTCGCCGGGGATCTCGGGGGGATGCCGGTTGTCTGCTGCGGACTACACAGCCAGGTTTCCCCGGTCGTCGCCGGAATTGGATCTGGCGTTCGTGTCGCCTACGCGCAGGTCGCAGGCGGAGCGTTACCGGTGGCCTTCTCGGACGCGATCCGAATGCTCAAGACCCGACGGCTGCTCGAGACGGCCATCGCCGTCTCGCCCTGCCTCGACGGCGACGTGCAGGCGTTGACCGCTGCGTCGGCATTGACCTGGGCGAAGGCGCGAGGAATCGACGTAGTTGTCTGCGGGATCGGTCCCGGGATCGTAGGAACGGGATCCGTCTTCGGGCACGGCGGTCTCGTCGTCGCCGAGGCAGCCAACGCGACTGCTGCCCTCGGCGGCCGAGCCGTCATTGCGGTTCGGTACTCGGGTGCCGATGTGCGCGACCGTCATCGAGGGGTCTCGCACCACACGCTCTCGGCTCTCCGCCTCACGCTCGGGCAGCGCGACGTGGCATGGCCGAGCGAGCTCGGGCGGGACGAGGCACTCGGCGACGTCGTCGAGGTCGATGTCGAGGGATGGCAGGACGCGTGCTCGGGACTTCCCCTTCGTCATATGGGCCGCGGGCCGACGGAGGATCCGTGGTTCTTCGCATCGGCGTTTGCTGCCGGCCGCCATGCCCGGGCGCTCCTCGGATGATGGAGGAGCGGCGACTCGGGCCGGTGGTCGGTCTCGGGACGTACCAGGAGGCGATGCGAAGCGGCCGCTTCGATTGCGTTCAGATCCCACTCAACCCACTCGAGCGGGAGTGTGAGGCGAGGATCCTGCCTCTCGCCGAAGAGCTCGGCCTCGCGGTGATCGTGATGCGGCCGCTGGGAGGCGCCCGTGACAGGACGTTGAGGCCCGGGCCTCCGGTGGAGGCACTTGCGCCGCTGCGTCCGTTCGGCATCGAGACGTGGGCTCAGGCGCTCCTCAAGTGGTGCCTTGCGGACGCCAGGGTCGATCTGGTGATCCCCGCGACATCGAAGCCGGAGAGAGCTCGTGAAAACGCCTTGGCGGGCATCGGGCCGCCGTTCGGCTCCGACGAGCGTCGGCTCGTCGAGGAACTTGCCGGGGGCTGAGCCTGGGTTACTGTTTCTGCCCGGCCGGTGACGGGTTCCTGTATCGTCCCGCCGCGATGCGGATCGGAGTTGCCAGGGAGCTCAAGAAGCGCGAGTACCGCGTCGCTCTGACGCCGGCCGGAGCACTCGAGCTCGTGCGCCGCGGGCACGAGGTCCTGATCGAGCAGGGAGCCGGTGAAGGATCAGGGTTCGCTGACGCCACCTACCAGGCGGTCGGTGCCCGGATCGAGTCGGTCGAGGACGTGTGGGCCAGCGCCGATCTGCTGCTCAAGGTCAAGGAGCCCATCGCGGAGGAGTACGGGCGGCTGCGCGAAGGCCTGACGCTCTTCACCTACCTGCACATCGCGGCAGATGAGCCCTTGACGCGCGCGCTCGTCGACTCCGGGATCACGGCGATCGCCTACGAGACGGTCGAGAAGGCCGACCGGCAACTCCCGCTGCTTGCCCCCATGAGCGAGGTCGCGGGCCGGCTCGCGCCGCAGATGGGTGCCTGGTCGCTCGAGAAGGCGCACGGCGGGCGTGGGATCCTTCTCGGCGGCGTGCCCGGCGTTCCTCCCGGCAGAGTCGTCATCCTTGGCGGTGGCGTCGTCGGTCTCAACGCGGCGATCATCGCGCTGGGCATGCAGGCCGACGTGTGGGTGCTCGACAGGTCGGTCGAACGGATGCGCGATCTCGAGATCGCGCTCGATGGCCGCGTCACGCTCGCGATGTCGAATCGGCTGCAGATCGAAGAGGTCCTCGCGGACGCCGACATGGTGATCGGTGCCGTGCTCGTTCCCGGGGCGATCGCTCCGAAGCTCGTCACCCGCGAGATGCTCGGGCTGATGAGGCCAGGCTCGGTGCTCGTCGATGTTGCGATCGACCAGGGCGGGTGCTTCGAGACATCGCATGCGACGACACACGACGACCCGGTCTTCCAGGTCGACGGCATCGTCCACTACTGCGTCGCCAACATGCCTGGTGCCGTTCCGGTCACGGCGACGAAAGGGCTGACAAACGTCACGTTGCCGTACGTCGAGGCACTCGCCGACAAGGGCGTGGCGGGTGCGATTGGTGGTGATCCCGCGCTCGCGAAGGGCGTCAACGTGGTGGCGGGCAAGATCACGTACGAGGCGGTCGCACAGGCGCACGGCCTCGACTACGTCCCGCTGGCAAACGCGCTCTAGCGGAAGATTCGGAGGCGTCGCACCCAGCGACTGCCAACGGCACCCTCGGCGACGGCGCCTCGTGCGGTCGGGTCACCACCCGCGACGGGAGTCACTTCGATCACGAATCGGCCGGAGGGGGCGGTCACGACGAGCGCCGAATGATAGAGGGCAAGGGGAGGGCGCCTCCTGATCCGTGCGAGTACTCCTTCGTAGACGCGACCGTTGATTCGTACAGAACGGCCGCCTGCGCCGAGCGGGAGCCAGTACTGCTCGATCCCGGTGTCAGGATCGATGGTCACGCGGTCTCCTTGCGCTGCGACCGTCGGCCGTCGGCCGCTGTCGAGGATCGCCGCAGCTCATGAGGCGTGCTCTGCTCAGGTCTTGTCGGGCTGGCGCTTCGCCGTCTTCATCGGCGAGATCCTCACCACGAGGTACGTGACCCCCGCCGAGAGGGCGAGGATCGCGCAAACGTAGAACACCAACTCCAGCAGTCCGAGAACGGTTCGCATGTCGTGCGTAGACTACCGGCATGCCGCGGGCCTGCGTGATTGTGCTCGATGCCGTTGGTGCGGGTGAGTTGCCGGACGCTGCCGAGTGGGGGGATGAGGGCTCGGATACGCTCGGAAACGTCGCTCGTGCCGTCGGTGGTCTCGACCTGCCCAATCTCGAGGCGCTCGGGCTCGGCAACGTCGAGCCGCTCGAAGGATGCCCACCGCAGCCGGGAGCCCCCGCCGTCGCGGGCAGGCTGCTCGAGCGCTCGAAGGGGAAGGACACGACAGCCGGCCACTGGGAGTTGATGGGTGTGGTCACGGCGGTCGCGTTCCCGACCTACCCGTACGGCTTCCCGGACGACGTGATCGATCCGTTCATGAATCGCACCGCTCGCGGCGTGCTCTGCAACAGGCCCGCCTCAGGGACAGAGGTGATCCTCGAGTACGGCGAGCAGCACCAGAAGACCGGAAAGTGGATCGTCTACACGTCGGCGGATTCCGTTTTCCAGATTGCCGCGCACGAGGACACCATCCCGCTCGAGGAGCTCTACGACGGATGTCGGGCGGCGCGCGAGATTCTCACCGGCAAGCATGCCGTCGGGCGGGTCAT
>Ga0163144_10019220_pt1 | contig 13755 bp, 8 predicted proteins | sample OliLak19BULKMAT1_FD_123175 | JGI IMG/M metagenome (GOLD analysis project Ga0163144, IMG submission 123175) | Freshwater microbial mat bacterial communities from Lake Vanda, McMurdo Dry Valleys, Antarctica - Oligotrophic Lake LV.19.BULKMAT1 | ecosystem: Environmental > Aquatic > Freshwater > Lake... | reverse complement strand
GATGATGATGATGATGATGACGATGACCACGATGATGACGACGGCGAAGGCAGCGAACGCACGGGTTGGCCTCGCCCGGCGAGCCGCCGCGTAGCCCGCATCCCGATCGAAATTTCCATCTTGACTTCGCAGTGACGAATCAGGGGCACTGACCCTGGGGATTTCCCAGACTGGTCGCGTCGTACATTGCCTTCTCGGCTGCGAATGGCGCGACGCGGCGGCCTCTCCGTTCTTCTGACGCCGGCGATCTAGCGGAACGCGGAGCCGCCACGCATCGTACAGGTGGGCGCGCAGAGGCGCGCCAACCTTCGTGGGAGTTTGGTCCCGAACCGGAATACTTCTGTGATGAACGGCAGACTGTCTGCGATGCGCTCACACCTCGGCCTGCTTTTGGTTGCAGCGGTTTCGCTGTCGGCCTGCAAGGGTGACGGCGGCTGTGGCGGAATCGCGCCCTCCCAACGGAACATCTCGGTAAGCATAGCGGTGCCTACCCTCGAAGTTGGCGGTGAATCTTCAGTCTCCGCAGCCGTCGGTGGTGAGTGCCTTCCACCGAATCCCGGAGTCGCGTACGAGTCGAACAACCCGGCCGTCGTGACCGTCTCGAGCGTCGGTACGGTCCGCGCCGTGGGGCCAGGGACTGCGACGATCAAAGCGACCTCGACCGATTTCGGTGTCTTTGGATCCGTCGGCGTCACGGTCCGTCCCCCCGCGGTGCAGTCGCTGGTCTTGTCCGCCACGTCGGTCACTCTCCGTGAGCGCCGGACCGCCGTGTTGCGCGTGACGGTAGAGACGACGGGCCGGTTGACGAAGAGCGTCCAATTCACCTCGTCCGCCCCCACGATCGCGACCGTCACGGTGATCGACAGCCTCTCGGCGACCATCACCGCGGTCGCCCCGGGTATCGCGGACATCGAGGTGGTCTCCGTTGGTGACGCGACCAGGCGGGGGACGGCTCGCATCACCGTCGACCCCGCGCTGGTCGCCACGATCGCCATCACCGGGGTGGTGGCGTCGGACAGCATCGTGCTGGCGAGCGCGCGGCAACTCGGCACGACGGTGCGTGATTCGGGCGGCGTCGCGTTGACGAATCGAGCGATCACCTGGACGTCGCTGACTCCCGCGGTGCTGACGGTGTCCGCGAGCGGTGAGCTGCGCGCGGTGTCGGCAGGCACGACAGACATCACGGCGGCGGTACCCATCGGTGACGGAAGCGGGAACCGCACCGCGACGGCAACGATCAAGGTCTTCGGCTCGCTGCAGATTGCGGTAGCCCCGCGTACACCGACTGTCGATGAGGGGCAGACGATCACGCTCACCGCGACGGTGACCGGCACCGCGGGCATCGCGCGGAGCGTCGCCTGGGAATCGAGCGACATTGGTCGCGCGACGGTCTCGTCGGCCGGTGTCGTCACCGGCGTGCTGGCGGGTGGCGCACCGGTGGTCGTACGGGCGCGGTCGCTTGCCGTGCCGAGTGTCCTGGACTCGAGCCTGGTCACCGTGCAGTCGCGGTCAGTGCCAACCACACTCGACGCACGACCCAATGTGGATACGCTCTCCCCGTTGGGGACGCGGCAGCTCACGGCGACCGTGCGGGATCAGCGCGGGGCCGTTGTCTCGGGCGCGCCGATTGTGTGGCGGTCGCTGACGCCCTCGCTCGCCAGCGTCTCGGCCAGCGGCGCCGTGACGGCGATCGCGAATGGGACGGCGCTGATCGCCGCCGCGTCACCGCGCTCGACACCGTCTGACTCGTTGCGCGATACGACGTCCATCCTGATCGTCGCCCCGTGCACACTGGTGCGGCCAATCCAGTTCGGCGCGACGTACAACGGAGCTTTCGATGCGTCGTCCTGCCGTAACTTCATCGGCTTCCAGTCGCTCGATCAGTTCTCGCTGACGTCGACGACTCAACGGTACTATGCGATCAGGCTCGTCCCGACCTTCGTGGCGTCGCTCGTACCCCTCACAGTCGGCAGCGGCTTCTTCGGGATTTTGCCCACCGATACCGCGGTCGTCGGGCTTGGTGTCATGCGTGCCGGAACATTCGGATTCTTCGTCGCAACTCCGAGTAGCACCACGGTCGGAACGTACTCGTTCACGGTCAGCGAAAACCCGAACCCGGCACTCAACTGCCTCACGACGGATGTAACGCGGGGCGTCTCCTTCGATACAGCACTCCTTCCCGTATCCTGTCAGTCGCGAGAAATCAGAATTCTCCCCGCACTTGGCGCTGGGACGAACATCAGCATCACGGCAACGGCGCAGAACTTCCCCGTGCAAATCGAGTTGCGGGAGTTTGGCACCAACACGCTGCTTGCGAGTGCCGCTGCCGCGTCCACGGGTGGAACGGCGACGATTGCCTACGCGAACGCAACATTCCGGTTTACCTATCTCCGCGTGATCGGGACCAACGGCGCCGTGCGGGTGATCATCGATTGAGTTGATGCCCTCTGCTGGTCAAGTACCTTGGATTCGTGCCATGAAGTGACCGCTGCATGGCACTGTGCTCTGGGCAAGTGGTTGCGTGAGGGTGCGCCGTTCCTTCCCGTCGACGTCAGCGAAAAGATCCTTTTTCTGGCACTCGGTGGTCGGAGTGCGTGGAGGGTGTACCGGTGAGCGTGAAGAGGTTTCGGCACGTCCGGCGCATCCTGTCAGCGAGTGTCACGTTACTTGCGACGTCGTGCCACAACCGTGTCCCGATCATCACGCCCGCGCAGCCGCTGGCGGTCCAGTGCCCGGTCGGTGCCGTTGAGGAGCGACCACGCTCGCCCGTCGGTGAGGCTGACTCGTCGCTGACTCAGGCCCGGGTGCGATGGGCAGTTGCTGATCTTGTGGCGGCTCTGAATTCACGCGACGTCGCTGACCTGACGTTGCGCTATGACTGGACGGGCAGCAGCAAGGAGCGTGATGACTTTCTGGCCAGGGCGCGAGGCGCGGTGGCGTCGACTCGTGTCAGTCGTGATCTGGCCGGGGTCTGGTGGAGCGACGCGCCCGGGCGGAAGCAGCAGGCGCTCTGCCTGACGCTGGACGTCCAGTGGAACAATGGCGGTGGTGTGCAGTGGACGCACAAGGTCGCACTGCGAGCCACGATGATCGATGATGGTCGAGCGGCCTGGCTATCGCGACTCTCGATCGTCGACCTGACCCCCTGATAAACACGTGACACGTGCGACAGCGGTGTGACCGCATGCTGTCACACGTGTCACCGGTATCTTCTCAGCGCGGGAAGCCGACGCTGAAGCCGACCTTTGCCGTGTAGGTCGTGAAGGCCTTGAGATCGCTGAACTTCTGGCGCACCAACTGGACACCGGCATCGAGGTTCGTCGTCTTCGTCAGCTTGATTGCCAATCCGCCGCCGGCACCAAATCCGTTGCCGCTGGACGTTGGTGCCTCGAAGTTGTTGGTCTGGCGAAGGAAGGCCAGACGCGCCGAGAGGTAGGGGAAGACGGTGTTCGACTTGAGCGCCGGCACCCAGCGCGGCTCGAGGAATACGCCGGAGATCTTGAGGTTGTCGCCGCCGCGGGAGTGAGACGTGAACTGTCCGCCAATGCCGAGCGACAGTGCGCCGAACCCGTCCGTCGAATAGAGGCGGTTGAGTCGGAATTGTGGTTCAACACCGAACCCGCCGACGCTTGCGCCGCCATTGTCGAAGCTCGTGAACAGCGCGGCGAGCTGCAGCGAGTAGGGCTGCGCCGATTGTGCATGAGCAAAATGTGGCGCGAACAACAGACCGCCCGAGAGCAGCAGGCTCACAGCGAGACCAGTCGCTCGCGGCGACGTTTGGTTGGTTCGGATCACTTGCATGGTGCCTGTGGTGTTGGAAGGGAACGGCAACAACGGGTGATTCATCTCGGTGCGCGAAGCACGCCGACCGTCGTCGATGTTGTCGAGGCGGTTCCATCACGCTTCGCGATCTCCATCGTGACTGTCGCGAATCGGGTGTTCCGACGGCCACCGCCATCGAATTTCGTGAGCCGGATTTCAAACTGTGCCTCGACGCGCCCGGCTCGATCAGACACGACCGATGGCGACCCCACGATGACCGCCTTGTGATCGGCACCATCCCGAAAGAACTCTGAAAGCTCGCTGTTGCGCTCAGAACCTGATCGGAGTCGCGAGAGAAATCGATCCGCCTGTGTCCGGAGGTCGCTGGCATCGACTGCTTCCGTCGGCCGGACCGGTTCAGGACGTGCCGGCGTGTTGGCGGCCGGTACCGGTCCGGGCTCCTTGACTGGAGCGGCGGGTGTCGCCTGCTCGCGCGTCACGACTACGGGTGGCACGCTGACGCGCTCCTGCTCGGTCGGCGGCGCACCTAGCCTGACCTGCGGGGCCGGTAACACCGTCTCCGCCAGTTTGGGCGGTGCTACGTCGGGTGTCTTTCGGGCCGTGAGCACCGGCAGACGCGAAACATTCTGCGTCGGTGGCTCCGAGCGATCAGGCGGCTGCCGCTGGGGTTGCGGCTCTGACGGTTTGGTGCTGCCTGAGCCAGTCGATCCGTTCGTTGCGCTCGACGGCTGAGAGTCGACTGGCGCTGTGTTCGTGGAAAGCTCTGGCACGACCGGTGTCGATGCCGCCTCGTCCGATGATCGCGACGACAGAGCCCAGATGCCACCGATCGCGACGATCACGACGCCTCCGATCAGTATTGCGCGTTGGCCGGTTCGGCCAAGCGCTGCCATCGGCGACTCGACGGGCGCGCCCGGAGACGTTGTCAAACGTACCGTCGGCGACACTGCGTCACCTGCGACTGGCATGGGAGCGCCATGCAGGACCGGGGACGCGGCTGCCGTTGCATGCACGGGCGCGGCAGGTAGAAGCGGCACCGTGGGTGTGAGCTTCGGCGCGCGAAGTGGCGGTGGCGCGGCTGCTGCAGCTTGGCTGGCTACCGGCGGGGACGCGGTCAGCGGGGGCACTGCAGTCGACACCACCGCCGGCGCGGGCATCGGCTCAACCACGATCACCGCGCGGCTCGGCCGAACCAGCACGGGAATCCGGCACTCGATCACAGGTCCGTCGGGGTTCAGGACTCTCGCACACACCATCCCCGATCCGACCGCGTGCGCACGCACCACGCCATCACTACCGATGCCGACCACCCTGGGCGACTCTGAAGCCCATAGCACGAAGGCGTCAGGGACGCTGCGCCCCCGACGATCGAGCGGACGGACCGTCATGGAGGCTGTCGCGCCCTCCTCGAGATCGAGCTGACTCGGTGTCACGTCGATGCGCACCGTGGCCGGTGCCAGCACCATGAACGGCATCACGGTCGACACCCCAGGCGCACCATTGCTGAAGGCCTGTGCGTAGATGTTCACCGCACCACGCGACATCGCAGTGATGATCATGCGCGTCTCGTCGACGATCGCCACGGCAGCGTCACTGCTCCAGACTCGCACGCCCTCTGCGGATCGCGTACCACCGGTGGTATCGGTGACGCGCAGCCGTACCGCCAACTCGTCATCAACCTCAATGCTCCGCCGGTCCAGCAGGAGTTCCAGCGCAGCCACTGGCGATTCCACGGCGAAGATCTCAGTCGAATCCGTAACCTGATCGATTTCGGCGGTGATCTGCGCCACGCCTTGTCCGATCGCCAGCGCGTGTCCGGACGAATCGATGTGGATGACGCCCGGTGCGGACGACCGCCAGCGAAGATCCGCCGCCGGAACGGCCACGCCGCGATCGTCGAACGCATCGACAGTCAGCAGCCGTGTCGCACCCAGCTCCAGGCGCTGGTCAACGTTGCGTATCAGCACGCGCGCAATTGGACGCCGCACCACGGTGACGTCGATCAGCTGTCGCAGGTTACCGTAGGAGACTTCGATGACGGCCTTGCCCGGGTGCAGTGCGCGCACGACACCCGTCGACTCCACGTCTGCAATCTGTGTTGATCGGCTCTGCCAGGTGAGCGCCACATCACCGCGCGTCGATCCCGTCACGTCAACCGCAGACACGGGGGGCTGCGCCCGATCGTCCACCCGCATCGTGAACGCCGGCGTTGGAATCGACAGGCGGGCGATTGGTGCCGATTCAATGGTGATCTGCGCTTCCGAGAATCCACCGTCGACTGACGCGCGGACATTGGCGATGCCGGGTACGAGGCCGGCGATTCTGCCCATCGCATCCACCGTCACGATCGCCGGATCGTTCGATGACCAGGTCGGAATGATGTCCGGCTCGGCGTCGCCGCGTTCTGATGTCACGCTCGCGCGGAGATCCAGCGACCCGCCAACAAAAATCGTCGCTCTCGGTGGCGAGACGGTCACCAGGCGACTGGGTGCGGTGTGACCGGTTCCGGATCGCGATGCGTTCGTCGGGACTGGGCTCATCGGGGGCTGCGCCGTCAGCGCGTCGACCGCATTGCGACGCTCCAGATGCAGCGCGCGAGCGGAGCTCGCAAGCGCCCGCCGTGCGGCACCGCCGTCATTGGGCAGGTTCGCCCCGAATACGTCGCTCAGGTCATCCAGCGACGGCCAGCGATCCTGCGGAAGCTTCTCGAGCATCCGCATCACCGCATTGGCCAGATACGCGGGACAATCCGGGCGCAGCTGCCGGACCGGCACCGGCGCCCTGGTGCCGTGCGCTGCGATCAACGCGTAGAGCTCACCAGAAAAGGGCGGAGCACCGGTCAACAATTGGTACGCGGTGATCCCCAGCGCATACTGGTCCGATGCGGGACCGACGAGTTCACCCGTGAACTGCTCAGGACTCATGTAGACCGGCGTGCCGATCTGCGTGCCGGATTTCGTCAACCCCGTGCCATCAACGCCCTTCGCGATACCGAAGTCAGTAAGGATGACGTCACCCTTCACGTTGACCAGAATGTTCGCCGGCTTCACATCGCGGTGCACGATGCGTTCCGAGTGGGCGAAGGCCAGGGCGCGACTCGCGCCGAGCAGGATCCACTGCGCCTGATCGATCGGCAATGGAGACGTGCGATGGCAGAGCTCATCGACACCGCCCCCTTCGATCAGGGTCATGACGAAGAAGTTCAGCCCCTTGGACCGCTGCACATCGTGGACGACGATGACGTTCGGGTGCTGGAGCCGCGCCAAGGTTCGCGCTTCCTCCAGAAACCGCTCAGCCATTCCCGGAATCAGGCTCAGGCTGGGCTCCATCACCTTGATGGCGACGGTACGCCGCAGCCTCAGGTCCTCGCCGACGAATACCACCGCCATGCCACCGCGTCCAAGGACACCGGCAATGTCGTACGTCCCCGCGGTGGCAACGCGCAGGCGCTCGAGCAGGGTGTCCGACACATCGGTTTCTGTGTCGTTTGAGAGCGCAGTGGACACGGGCGCGAGGTGTCTCGGGGAGGGTCGGGGTCAGCCTCGGCCCCGATCTGTATAATACGAAGCTGCACTCATGACCGGAAGGGCGGCGCGTCTGGCGCGAAGCCCCCTCCTGCCGCAACTGAGAGAACGTCGAATCGGTCAGGAATCATCCAGGTCCGGACCTGACAGTATCGGGCATTCCCCAGCCGCGGGCAGAAGCGCGCACGTTTGTCAGCCGGCGCCTTCCCTACCGCGCGAGCACCAGCCGGAGCCGTTGCCACCACTGTTCATCGAACGCGCTGATCGCCAGCGGATTGCCGCCAGCGACGTCTGCTTCTTCTCCGTGTCGGGCGATCACCAGATCGAGCGACGGAATCACGTAGATCTTCTTGTCGCCCTTGCCCAGCGCCGCCACCAGATCACTCGGTGCGCTGGGAATGAGCGGACCCGGGACCGTGGGCAACAGGTAGGGACCCGGGGTGCGATACGACTCCTTGCCGTTCAACCACCACAGATAGCCGTAGCTGGCATTGTTTGGCGCCGCGCTGTTGAGCGCGGCGGAGAAGTAACTCGCGTCGCCAAGAATGGACTGCCCGTTCCACTGCCCGCGATTGAGGATCAGGTGTCCGAATCGCACCATGTCGCGCGCGGAACAACTCAGAACGAAACCCGGTTCGCCCGTGTCGATGTTCACCACCCATCGTGCAGTACGCATGCCGATGGGTGTGAACAGCTGTGCCGCGCCGTAGTTCGCGAAGCTCTGCCCGCTCGCGGCAGCCACGACGCCGAAGAGTTGATAGTACGCCGGATTGTTGTAGTAGAACCGCGTGTCGGGTTCGACCACCGTCTTGAGCGAGTCGTCGAGACCACTGCTCATGGAGAGCAGGTGTTTGACGGTGACTCGCGACTCCGTGAGCGGGGCACGTGACCAGTTTGGCCCCAGCCAGCGCGTGGCCGGATCGTCGAACGTGAGCCGGCCCTGTTCGCGCAGCCGCCCGACCAGCAGCGACACCACCGATTTGCTCGCACTGGCGATGATGGAATCCTTCGCTGGCGTCCAGCCATTCCAGTAGCGCTCCGCCACGATCCGGCCGCGCCACGCGATCACGACCGCCGTGGACCGCTTCGTGCCTGCCCAGTCGAGGGCGTTGCGCAACGCAAGCGTATCCCATCCAAGTGCGGCGGGAGTGATCGTGGCCCACTCGTCAGTCGTGACCGAGGGGAAGGCCATCGGCAGCGTTCGGGGGTCGACGGGGACGGGAGCCGACGGCGCTGCTGCCTTCTCGCCGGCACAGGCGGTGACGGACGACCATACCGTGACGGCCATTGCCGCATGACACAGGCGTTGGAGCATTCGCCTGAGTTTTCCACGGTGCATCGTGCTGCTCCATTCGCTGTGTAGTTCCACCGTCCTCTGGTGAGACGGCTGTATCGCATCGGCGTTAAGAATATCCCGATTGTTTCAAGTGACGTGTTTCAGGGGGACGTGGCTCGTGTCCCGACGAGGCCCCCAGTGCTGAACGGCATCGCGATCACACCCGGTCGCTCGTGCACCGGGCATGATCGCAGGATTGTCACCGCGACGGCGCTACCTGTCGTTCCGGTCCCGCGCGTCGTAAATGACGTAGCCCTCGATCGTTGACGTCGACCGACGTGCGATGAGGTCTGCCTCACCGGTCGAACGCGCCGACCCGGTTGCGCGGGCAAAACGTCCGCTGCCACCGACGAACCGGATTGTCGCGACGAATCGAATCTTGCCGGGTCCGCTCAGCTCGTTCGTGCCGGTTCCAACCGCACGCAACAGGTCGCCATTCGGCATCGTGAACGTCACCTCGTTCGTCTGGGTGCCGAGCGCGAGCTGGAGGACCTTGTCGGAGAGGAACCCGACCTCGCCGAAGTGGGACAGGTGACAGGTTCCGTCATCCACCTGCCGCACGACCCCTGGGCTGATTGGAATCGTGGGAGCGAGGACCGTTTCGCAGGGTCCCTGGAACCGGCGCAGGCGAAACTTGTGCCCGTTGACGCCGCTGATCCGGCCGAGGACCTCCGCGTCGGGTGCCGTTGCCCCGGGAGCGTCCGACGCACACGCGACGATGGCGAACGAGGAGAGGAGTGCAACCGCTGCTGCGATGTTTCGCATGACGACCTTCCAGATGGTGCGTTGGCAGGGGCTCGCAGTCGCGGCGCGACCGGTTCTTCCCCTGCATGTGTGCGGCTATCTAGGTCGACCGCGTAGACTCAGCGTTAGCTGAGCGTGAAATCGCGTCCCCCCGGCACCAGATGCTCAAACTCCACACGTTCGGCGGATGCTTCCTGACCCGGGACGGTGCCCGGAGCGAGGCGCTGTCAGGCCAACGGAAGGGGCTCGCGCTCCTCGCGATGCTCGCTGCCGCTGGCGATCGTGGCGTAACGCGTGAGACGGCGTTGTCGTACCTGTGGCCCGACAGCGACGAGGAACGTGCCCGGACATCGCTCAGGCAGCTCGTACACACGCTGCGTACGCAGCTCGAGGCGCCACAACTTCTCGAGCAGTCGGCAGAGCTTCGTCTCAGTCCGGACAGCATCACCAGCGACGTCGCGGACTTCCATGCCGCCTTCGAACACGGCAACTGGGGCGCCGCGGTCGCGCACCACGCGGGGCCATTCCTGGACGGATTTCAACTCCGGGGGGCAGACGGCTTCGAGCGATGGGCCGACGCCGAACGCACCAGAATCATGCGTCTGTTGGTGACCGCGCTCGAACGCCTCGCGCGACAGGCGACTGCTGCTGGCGATGTGCACGCCGCCGTCGCTGCCTGGCGGCGCCTGGCGAATCTCGAGCCGCTCAGCGCTCGATTCACCGTCGGCTTGATGCATGCGCTCGATGCCGCGGGCGAGCGGGGCGCCGCGTTGCAGCATGCCCGGATCCATGAAACGCTGTTGCGCCAGGAAGTGGATGGCACGCCCGACCCGACCGTGGTGCAAGCGGCGGCCCAGCTTCGCGCACCGGCGACGTCGGAAGCGACTCGAGTGGCTCTGCCAGGCGTCGTGGCGGTCGCGGCGTCAGTGCAATCCGGCGAGCCGCCGCCACTGCCGACGCCAGTGGCAATCGCAGCGCCAGTATCCACTCTCCTGATCGTGCCAGCGGTGGAGCCACCGTCGACGCCCGTGCGCGCGGTTGGAATCGCGGGTCGTCCGACACTCCTGCTGGCGCTCGGCAGCGCGGTCGTCGTAGCCGGTTTCTTGCTGCAAGCGGTACGGCAGCGGGGCAAGCAGTCAATGGATGTTCAGCCGGCGCACGCGACACAGGCATCAGCGGCAGGTTCGACCACGGTTGCCGTGATCCCCTTCGTGAACACCAGCGGCGACCCCGCCAACGAACCGCTCAGCGATGGTCTGACCGACGAACTGATCGGAGCGCTTGGCCGGATACCGGAACTGCGCGTGGTTGGCCGCACGTCGGTCTTCGCCATGAAGGGTCGCGGCCTCACGGTGCGTGCGGTCGGCGACACGCTCGGTGTCGCGTCCGTGGTTGAGGCGAGCGTTCGTCGCGTCGGCGATCGAATCAAGGTCACGGCACAGCTGGTGCGCGTGACCGACAACGTCGTGCTGTGGGCTGACAGCTACGACCGCACGCTCACCGACGTGTTCGCGGTCGAGGAGGAGATCACCCGATCGATCGTGTCGGCGCTTCGGGTGCGGCTTGGCGGGTCGCGCCCCGTGGCATTCGTCGGGCAATCCCCCACTGATCCGGTGGCGTACGACCTGTACCTGCGCGGACGCCACATCTTCAACACGCGCCCCGATCGCGATGGCGTGCAGCGGGCCGAGGCGTGGCTCACGCAGGCTGTCGCACGCGACACGAACTACGCCAGAGCGTATGCGGCGTTATCGGACGTGCACATCAGGCTCGCGGTATTCGGCTTCGGGCGTCCGGGCGAAGAATTTGCGCTCGCGCGGGCCGCGGCGAATCGTGCGCTCGGCCTCGACAGCACCATGGCCGGGGCACGGGCAGCGCTTGGACACATCAAGTGTGTTGCGGACTATGACTGGCGGGGCGCCGAGCGCGAGTTCCAACGCGCGCTGGCACTTGATCCCGGCTATGCGTTCGTCCGTATCCCATACGGGATCTGCCTCATGAGCGAAGGGCGGTTTGCGGAGGCGGTGGCCCAGCTCGATTCCGCGCGCGCCCTCGATCCACTCGATGCGGGGCCGAGCAACGTGCTTGGCCGGATCTACGTCAGCGCGCGTCAGCCCGACCGCGCGATCCGGGAGCTCTCCGCCGCGCTCGAGCTCAACCCGCAATTCGACCTCGCCTATCAGCAGTTGGCGCATGCCTACCTGCAGAAGCACCTGTATCCGCAGGCGATCACGGCGATGCGCCGCGCCGCGGAGTTGAGCGGAATCCGCGATTCCGCCCAGCTGGCGTACGTCTACGCCGTCACCGGCGCGCGCGCCGAAGCCGAGCGCATTGTGCAACGCCTGGTCGGAGCGCCCTCGAATCGATATGTGCCGCCCTATCACATCGCGATGGCCTACGCGGGTCTGGGAAGCGCAGACACTGCGTTTCTCTGGCTCGAACGGGGGTACGCCGAACGCGCGTCATTCATGGGTGGCGTGAAAGTCGAACCGGCGTTCGTCGCATTGCATGGCGACCCGCGCTGGGGCGCGTTGCTCCGGCGGATGGGGCTCACTCCCTGATGCGCACGAGGGACTCCCGCAGCTGAAGCCAGCCAGCGCTTCGGCTGGCTCACGAGCAGATGGTGACACGTGTCCGGGAGGGGTTGGATTTCGGATTAGAGGCGACGTCGAGCAACTCTATCGGTACTGCGGCGCACGCGCCGGTGCTGCCTAGAGATCAGCCCACTTCCCGTCTTGCGTTGGCTTGATGTCAAGCATGCCTTGCGCCTCCTTGACCTCATGCACGTAGAACTTCCAGTTGCCAGCGCCACGCGTCCGGCCCCAGACAAAGCCTTCACCGTGATACTGGTGAGCAGGGCCGTACTCGCAGTAGGCGTAGTTGGCGTAGTTGGCGTGGGCCGGGATACCGGCAAGAAGGCCCGCGTTTTGAATCATGGCCCGCTTCGTCGCTCTGTTGGCGTTGTTCACGCCGCCGGCGCCGGAGACGTTGGCATGAAAAAAGTAGATCCCGGTAGGGCGTCGCACCACGGCGAGTGTGCAACCTTGCAGCGGACCCGTGATGGCGAAATCTGCCGCGCCGTCCAACAGCATGAACGTGACGTTTGCAGCGCTCCAGGGAAGGATCCGGAGATCTGCGAATGCACCGCCCGGGCGAGGCGAGTACTGGGCACTTCGTTTATCCATGAGACCCATTCGCCCCAACGCCATTGCTGCGCCATTCCTGGGGCCGGCATTGGCAGTCGTCACCATCTCGACGTTCGACACGTGCGTGAACTGGATCGACATTCCCTGCGCAGCGTTCGCAACCGGCACCGCGCGGGTCATGGCAGTGCCACCGAGGGTCCAGAGGCCAGAACCTTCGCCAGCCAGTTGCATGCGATGCACCTTGAGGTACGACTTCGGGTCGCTGAGGAAGGCTTGGAACGACATCGGTTCTCCTTTGTCCGTAGAGTGGCCTTCAGGCTGTGAGCTGCGCCCGACAAGGGTAACACCGTGCGCACGGGTGCAGTTTTCGTCGCAAGGCGCGGCGCCCCGAGACGCCGGATTCACGATGGCACTGTGCGCCGGCGAGCACGGTTGCAGCCCCTGACGTACGCCCCGAAGAGTTGGAAGGCTGAAAACAGGGAACTGGGCGATAGCGTTGACGGTCCACCTCTCCCTGACGAGTGAAAGAGCTGGATCGGTGAAGACGTCGAAGTTCAGTGAAGCACAGATCGCGCACGCCCTGCGTGAGGCCGAGACCGGCACCGCCGTTGCCGATCGTGTAGTCTTCGGCCGGGTAGTATCCCGTCGTGCAGGCATGACGAACTCGCGCGGCCGATGACAGACCGGGAGGGGGCAATGCCGTCGAAGACCATGTTCACTCCGTCGGCCGATCTGAAAGTCGGCGATCTCGTCAGACGCAGGGGCGACGTAACGCAACTCAATTACGTGCTCAATGTGGTGCCGGGAGAACTCGAGGCTCGCCTTGGCTACGAGAGGGGACGGCTGCGCCTCGGTTGGTATTTGCTGCTGCTCGAGCAGAGTGTGGCATCAGGCGAGTTCACCTGGGGCGCATGGACGGATTTTTCAGGCGGAACCGATCCAGGAAGAACGGAAACGTTCCTGGGAAAAGAATACCGGATCCCGGTGCAGGACCTCAAGCGTTTCGACCTCTTCGAACAGGCTGGATTCGATGAGGGCCGGTCCGAGAAAGCGCTCGACACGATGTTTGCGCGAGAACTGCAGTGGCTCAATGACCGCGCTAGCCACAATCGGATCGCCAAGGTCGTGCCGGTGATCGGGCACGACGACGATAAATTCTGGCTTGCACAATATCCCGACGCCGCACGAGGCCGCGGCGTGAAGCAGTGGACGTTGCGGACGG
>Ga0163144_10019219_pt1 | contig 13756 bp, 11 predicted proteins | sample OliLak19BULKMAT1_FD_123175 | JGI IMG/M metagenome (GOLD analysis project Ga0163144, IMG submission 123175) | Freshwater microbial mat bacterial communities from Lake Vanda, McMurdo Dry Valleys, Antarctica - Oligotrophic Lake LV.19.BULKMAT1 | ecosystem: Environmental > Aquatic > Freshwater >... | reverse complement strand
GCCTGTTCCTGAATTGCCTGTTCCTGAATTGCCTGTTCCTGAATTGCCTGTTCCTGAATTGCCTGTTCCTGAACTGTTTGTCATCTCGAGCAAAGGGAGAGGTCGCAATGACCCAGCCGATCGAAATGACATAACCACCCACGGTCATTCAGCGCGGAGCCGCCGGGCGTAGTCGCAGAATCCACCGTCTCCCAAGTCGGCGCAGCTAAACGAGTCTTACGCTAGCCCGCGGGGATTGCGCAGAGCCAAAGACAGCGGGCGAAGCGTAAGTTGCCCGATTGACTCCTATACCCTGACCGTAACGCTGTTTTTCCTGTTGTTCCTGTGTTCGCAAGCCTGGAGGCCCGTCATGTTGAAGCCGTGTTCTTTTGCAGCGTTGTTGCTGGGCCTTTCGAATATGGCCCATGCTCAAGCCACCCTGATGATCCGCGCAGATGCGGCCTGCATGCTGTCCGTAAACGGTGCCGCCCAGGGGCAGCTTGCCGCCGAGATCGCCAAGCCGATGGAGGTGGAGACAGGCGAGCCGTGGATCGCGTGCAAGACTGCGCAGGGCACGGTGAGCCGAAAAATCAGCATCGAGTCGGGCACGCAAAGCAAAGAGGTGGAGCTCCGGCCTTCGCTATTAAGTCGCTTCAGCGCACCTGGGGACGGCACCGTGCTGGACAGCCAGAGCGGCCTTCAGTGGGGGCAGCGCGACAACGGCGAAGACGTCAACTGGAGCAGCGCGCGCGACTATTGCGCCGCTCTGAAACCGTCCGGCGGTGGCTGGCGCTTGCCGAGCATGCAGGAGTTGGAGGGCGTCTACGACAAAAGCGCAGCGCTGACCACCGGCTGCGGTGAGGTCACCTGCAATGTCTCGCCGCTATTTCACTTGTCGGGCCACTGGTACTGGAGCAACCAGTCCGCTAGCGCTTCGGAGACCTTGCTATTCAATCTCAGCGGTGGCCCCGGATCTCGTTTCACCGTCTCCGACGCCGCCTTCAGACGCGCGCTGTGTGTCAGGCAGCACCGTACTCACGGATCATGAATTTGATCGCCAGCCTGGACTGGCGATCGGGCCATAAATGCAATCGGGCAAGAAATTCAGGATGCAACGCCTCAGCGCAGCAGCGCGACGCCGAAGGCCGACCGGTCAATAATTGCTCCTAGTCTGGAAGCTCTCGCTCGCGTCCGAGCATCTCTTGCATGTGCCTAAACCGCAATCACAAAGCGGTACTTCACATCGCTCTTTAGCACCCGCTCGTGCGCGGCATTGATGCCGTCCATGGTAATTTTTTCGATCTCCGAGGTAATCCCGTGCTGGCCGCAGAAATCAAGCATCTCTTGGGTTTCCTTTATCCCGCCGATCAGCGAGCCGGCAATGCTGCGGCGGCCCATCACCAGCGGAAAAACGCTTGGCGACGGATGCGGTGTGGCAGGCACCCCGATCAGGCACATGGTGCCATCGCGTTTGAGTGCAATCACGAAAGGATCAAGGGCGTGGGAAGCCGCAACCGTATTGAGAATGAAGTCAAAGCGGCCGGCCTGCTTGGCCATTTCCGCCGCATCGGTGCTGATCACCACCTCGTGTGCACCAAGCGCCTTGGCGTCGGCCACCTTGTTCGGTGAGGTGGTGAATACCACCACGTGCGCGCCCATTGCCGCGGCAAACTTGACGCCCATGTGGCCAAGACCACCCAGTCCGACAATGCCCACCACCGAACTGATGCCCACCGCCCAATGGCGCAGCGGCGAATAAGTGGTGATGCCCGCGCACAGCAGTGGCGCGGCGCCGGCCGGATCCAAGTTGGCTGGAATCCGAAGCACGTAGCTTTCATCGACCACGATGGCAGAGGAATAACCACCGTAGGTCGGCCCGCCGGTGTGCTTGTCGACGCCCATGTAGGTGCCGGTCATGCCCGCGCTGCAGTAGTTCTCCAGATGTTCCTGGCAAGACCCGCAGGTGCGGCATGAATCCACGATGCAGCCAACGCCAACCGTGTCGCCAGCCTTGTGAGCGCTGACCTCGGCGCCGACCGCCGTCACGCGGCCGATGATTTCGTGACCGGCCACGGCCGGATAGGCAATCGGGCCCCACTCGCCACGCAGGTAATGAATATCCGAGTGGCAGATGCCGCAGTATTTGATCTTGATCGCGACATCTTTAGGACCGGGATCGCGTCGGGTGATGTGGTGCGGAGCCAGCGGTTGGTCGGCCGCGAATGCAGCAATAGCGTGCACGGTGGAGGGCATGGGATTTCCAGATGAAGAGTTGGGGGTGGTTGCCCCAGTTTACGCCTGCATCGGGCAGGTGCGCGGCGATACGTTCACAGCTTCGCTGACAGCGCGTGAAGCCGGCACCTGGCACATCAAACAAGGCCCGCGCCTGCGCAAATCGCGCCGCCTCATCCAGCCGCCAATTCATCCCGCAACCAGGCGCGCGCAAAGCGCAGAGCGCGATCGACAAAGGACAGGGATACGCCCAGCACCAGGCTGATCTGCTCCCGATCCAGCCGGGCAAAATGGGTCAGATGCAGGACCTCGGCGCTGCGCGGATCCAGGCTCGCCAGCCGCGTCAGCGCCTGATCAGGCGCCAGCACATCGGCGACCATTAATTCTTCTCCCGCTACATCCGACAGGCTGATACGCAATTCCGAGCTGCCTTGCTTGGCGGCGTGGCGAGCGCGTGCGTGATCCAGCAGCGCTGAGCGAATGTACAAAGACATGCTGGCGAAAAAATGTGCGCGGTTACCCCAATCCAGCTGCTTGCCGGCCACACGCAGATAGGCCTCGTGCAGCAGCACGGTTGGGGTCAGGGTTAGATCGCGACCGGCGTGCCGCAAACGCTACGCGGCAATCTGTTTGAGTTCGTCGTAGGCCAGTTCAAACAGCTCGGCAAAAGCAGCCCCGTCGCCGCGCTGCCAGGACTGCAGCAATTGCGTCAACGCCGGTGTTCCGCTCATCGCCGGCTACCCATACCCATTTCGCAGCAATTTAACCCAGATTTTCCAGCAGAAGCCGAACAGTGCGAGCAGGGCGGCGATCAACCCGCGCAATCGCGCGTCTCCTCCAAGCCGATTCGTGAATCACTGACAGACGCGAGGCAGGAAGCCAGCGATGTGGCAAACGAGACTAAAGTGCGCTGCAACCGCGACGGCTCAACTTGACTTGAGGTTTTCCCCCGGATTTGTTTCCGCGGGTATCCAGGTTCGCGCCTGCCCAGATTTCTTTCTGTGGGTGTCCAGGTTCGCGCTTGGTTCACGAATAATTACCGAATTACTGCAGCGTGGAACGGGATGCAATGAGCGGCCACTTTTTTGCCAGCGCACCCTGAGTGCGCTCACCGCGTCGGTCGAATATCCCCCGAACGCAGCCGCGCCTGGTACGCCGCCAGCTCACGCCTGACCACCGGCAGCAACAGGTACACGCCAATCAGATTGGGGATAGCCATCATAAACAGCAGCGAATCGGCAAAATCCACCAGGCTGCCTAGGCTGAGCGTGCAGCCGATCACCACCATCGCCAGGAACACCAGGTTGAACAACACCTGCACTGTGCGCGATTCGCCGGTTAGATAACCGGCGGCTTTTGCGCCGTAATAGGCCCAGGTGACCATGGTGGAATACGCGAACAGAAACACCACGGCGGTCAACACGTAGGGGAACCAGGATGATACGGTGCCGAAGGCCTGCGAGGTCAGCTGCACGCCTTGTGCGGTGCCGCTCAGGGCTGAGCCTTGGAGGGCGGCCAGCTCGCCGGAGAGGATGATGACCAGCGCGGTCATGGTGCAGATCACTACCGTGTCAATGAACGGTTCCCAGAGCGCGACGAATCCCTCGGTGACCGGATCGCGCGTGCGCACGGCGGAGTGCGCGATGGCGGCGGAGCCTAGGCCCGCTTCGTTTGAAAACGCGGCGCGGCGAAAGCCTTGGATTAGCGCTCCCAGCACGCCGCCCTGCACGCCTTCGGCGGTGAATGCGCCCTGCAAAATGGCGCCGAACGCGCTGGGCACCCGTTCGATGTTGACGCCGATTACGAGCAGGCAGCCCAGCACGTACAGCACGGCCATGCCCGGCACCAGCTTGGCCGTGACGTCACCGATGCGGGTGATGCCACCCAGCACGACCACACCGGTCAGCACCGCAAGACCAATGCCGAACAACCAGCCGCGCCCGGCTAGCGGGCCCGCATCGCCGCCGGTGATGGCAAAAAACTGCGCAAACGCCTGATTCGCCTGGAACATCGCACCCGAACCCGCCGCGCCCAGCACGGTACAGACCGCGAAGAGCGTTGCTAGCGTCAAGCCTAAGCCCTTGAGCCGGGGATAATTCTCGGCGATGCCACGGCTGAGGTAGTACATCGGTCCGCCCGACACCGTGCCGTCGGCATTCACTACGCGATACTTCACGCCCAAGGTGCACTCGACAAACTTGGTACTCATGCCCAGCAGTCCGGCCAGAATCATCCAAAACGTCGCGCCCGCGCCGCCAATGCTCAGCGCCACCGCCACGCCGGCGATATTGCCGAGGCCCACCGTGCCCGATACCGCTGAGGTGAGCGCCTGGAAATGGCTCAGCTCGCCCGGTGCGCACGAATCAGAATACTTGCCGCTCAGCAGCCGAAAGCCGTGCACAAAGCCGGTGATGTTGATGAAGCGGAAATACACCGTGCAAATGAGGCCGGCCAGGATCAGCCAGCCCAGGATCAGCGGAAAAGTGAGCGGCGCAGCCTCAGTGCCGCCGACGCGCACGCTGTAGAAGATTACGTTTGATACCGCGTCGGAGATTGGCCGGAACCAGGCATCAATGCGCTGGTCAAGCGGTACTGCGGCGGGTTCGGAGGCGCCAGTCTGCTGGCCAGCCTGCTCGACAGCCTGCGCCATGGCCTGCGCGATGGCCGGGAACAGGGCAGCAAACCAGAGCAGCGGGGTCAGGGCGAATCGCAGCGGCATGCAAAGAAGTCCGGCGGGCAGCCGGTGAGTCTACGCAAATCGGCGGCGGCCGGGCCGCGAAAAGCGGGCTGGACCGTCAGGTGCTAATCGCCCATGGTCATGACGCGGTAGCCGAGGCTAAACCGGTTAGCTCCAAGCTGAACGATTTTCACGTGAAGGAAATCGTTCAGACAAACGCCAAATAAGAGAGTATACTAACCAATCACCGCGGGGCGTACTAATGGTTGTACGCGCGTTTGTGTGAAGCAGGTAACGAGGTTAGTGATGTCAGGTCAGAAAGTAATGGGTACAGTGAAGTGGTTCAAAGACGACAAGGGCTTTGGTTTCATCACGCAGGACGGTGGTCCTGACGTGTTCGTGCACCACAGTGCTATTCAAACCAGTGGATTCAAGTCCCTGAAAGAAGGCCAAAAGGTCACGATGGAAGTTGTTCAGGGCACCAAAGGCCCGCAGGCAGCAAACGTCGTACCACAATAAGGTAACCCCTTGTTTTGGAACTGCAGCAACAGCCTCGTAGGCCAATGCTGCAACACGAAGGGCGCGTACGCGCCCTTCTGTGTTTCTGTCGTTATCGATGACGAGCGGCGGATAAGTCCGTCGCGAACACGTCCAATGTAGCCGTGCGCATTCTTACGGAGCTCGCAGAGCTCGTATCGCGTCAGCACGCGCAGCAAAAGCAAGGTGGCAACAAGCAAAAACAGCCCAATAAGCCAAAACGCAGGCGGGGCGGAGCTTTGCGCCACATGCGTCTGCTTAGGGGCTGGCTGGGCCAGACTGAACAGCAAGGCGGCTTGCGCAATGTACGGCGCATCCGAGAGATTCGACACCACGCGCGGACCAAGCAGAGTGCCATCCAGGAGTGGCCACGCAGCCAACAGAGCTAGCGCGGTCAGGGAATAGGCGCGTGCCGCGCCGACGCCGAAGGCGTTCGCAGCAGTGCCAAAACCGGCTATCACGGGACCTGCATCGACTTCCATCAACCAATCCATGCTGTCGCCGGGCTGTTCTGGAAACTCACGAAAGCCAACCAAACCCGCGCCTGCACGCCAAAAATGCTGCACCTAGCGCGCGTACCAGATCTGGCTTTGCTGCGGCCAAACTGCGGGTGCTTCCAACAACATCACCGAGATCCCAACGCCGCGCGCGACCATCATTGCCTCACCGCTATCAATGTCGACCAAATAGGCCGGCAATTGCCGCTGTGAATCCTCACGCAATCCAGTGAAAGCGCGCAAAGCGCGTGCCTGCATGACCCGGTCGTCGACACCAAGGCGGCGGTGTGCTCGATGCAGAGCGGCGTACGCCATCAACACATCGACCGGATATACCTCACCCGGATAGTGCTCCAATACCCCGTACTCGGAAGTATCGAGTTCGGCCGCCAAGCTGGCGACCTGTTGGCGCAGCAGCGTGCCGTAGCGGCCGGTATCGCCGGTGAGTGATTCGTAGTGGTCCAGCCCACTGATCAGCAGCATCCGATAAAACAGATTCTTTTCTTCTAGATAGCGTTCACCCCAGTGCTTTTGCGCCCAGGCGGCGTTGCCTGGATCGGCGATCAAGTCCGCAGCGGCATCAATTGCATTGCGAAATTCTACCGCGGGGGCCGGGATGGAATGGGCGTTATCCTGACTATGCCATTCGGCCTGCAAAAGGCTGGTGGTGCGCAAGAACAGCACGGCGGTGAACATCGGCCACTCGGTGCCCGAGACGTCGCTTATTGCGAGCGCTTGGGCGCGACCGGTTGTGGTTCGGGTTGCGGCCCATTGCGCAAACTTAGGCGCCAGAGCCGCATGGCGTTCGGCTACCCAGGCGGGCATGCCGCCGTTTCGCCATGCGGGGTCACGCAAGGCCCATAGGATCCCCAAACAGGGCAGCAAGATAAAGTAAACACTAAAGATCCCGACCAGAAGCAGGTCAAAAAGCGCGGCCAGGATTTTCCGTTAGCTTTCATGGCGTCTAGCCACCCCTTTCTAGCCACCCCGAAGGTTGAAACTCGTCGCACGAGCCGTGACGTTGGATTTTCGTGCCTGCCTTTCCCTACTCCAGCCCTCCCCCAACATTGGGCAGGGAGCAAAACAGCCGATTCCGAACCGATTTCGGCGAAGCTCAACCCGTTTCCTGGTAACCGTCATGGCGTCAAGCTGCCCTGGAAATTGCGATCGATGCCAGTCGCAGGCTCACCACATCTATGCCTGGGCGCCTTCCCCACGCAGAAGCGGGTCCATGCTCAGCCGTGCTGCTGCCCGATCGCTGGTTTCCGGCCACGCTCAGTTCCAGCTGCAAACCACTTTGCCGCAGGTGCCAGCTTCCATCAGATCAAAGCCTCGCTGGAAATCGTCGATGTGAATTTGGTGGGTCAGTACCTTCTGCAGCGGGAACCCGGTCAGCAGCATCTGGGTCATCTTGTACCAGGTCTCGTACATCTTGCGCCCGTAGATCCCGTGCATCACCAGCCCCTTGAAAATCACCTTGTCCCAGTCGATGCCAGCGCCTTTGGGCAGAATGCCGAGCAGCGCAATCTTGCCGCCGTGGTACATGCAGTCGAGCATGTCATTGAACGCGTGCTGGTTGCCGCTCATTTCCAAGCCGATGTCGAACCCTTCCATGTGCAGATCCTTCATCACGTCGCGCACGGATTGCTTGGCCACATTGACCACGCGCGTGGCGCCCATGTCGGCGGCCAGCTTGAGCCGGAAGTCATTCACGTCTGTGACCACGACATTGCGCGCACCGACGTGTTTGCAAATGCCCGCTGCGATGATTCCGATCGGCCCAGCGCCGGTGATCAACACGTCTTCGCCGATCAGATCGAACTCAAGCGCGCAGTGCGCGGCATTGCCGTAGGGATCAAAAAAGGCCGCCAGCTCGGACGCTATCTGGTCCGGGATCGGCCAGAGGTTGCTGGCCGGAACCGCAATGTATTCGGCAAAAGCGCCGTCGCGATTGACCCCAATGCCAATCGTGTACGGACAAAGATGCGGCCGACCGGCTCGGCAATTGCGGCAAACGCCGCACACCACGTGACCCTCGGCGCTGACCCGCTGACCCAGACTATAGCCGCGCACGCCCGGCCCGATATCGACGATACGGCCCACGAATTCATGCCCGATGACCAGCCCCGGCTGAATGTTGCGCTGGCTCCATTCGTCCCATTTGTAGATATGCAGGTCGGTGCCACAAATCGCAGTTTTTTCCAGCTTTACCAGCACATCGTTAGGGCCAATCTGGGGTACCGGAACCTGCTCCAACCAAATACCCTTTTCCGCCTTGGTCTTCACTAGGGCCTTCATCATCGTCGGCATTGACATTCTCCGGTACCGGTAAAGGCCGCTATTTTGCCCTGTTGATGGGGCCGCGCGCACGTCGGTTTGCGGTGGGATTCATGCGGCGCGGCGTTGCGCCGATTCGGAACATTCCTTGCGAATCCAAAACACAGCGCGCCCAACGCGGCTTGCAATCGAATTTCTGGGTTGAAATCGACTTGGATGCCCCCAAACTTCCCCATCCTCCCCGCTGCGCTGGTTACTGAACCCGCGTCCACACCTGGCCCGAAACTTCAAGCATGGAAGCGCAATGAGCAAACGCGATTATTACGAGATTCTGGGCGTCGCCCGCGACAGCGATGACGACACCTTGAAGAAAGCGTTTCGTCGCTTGGCCATGAAGTATCACCCGGACCGCAATCCTGATGCGGCTGCGCAGGAGAAGTTCAAGGAGGCCAAGGAGGCCTTTGAAGTGCTGGGTGATGCGCAAAAGCGCGCGCTCTACAACCAGCACGGGCATCGGGCTTTTGAAGGCGGCATGGGCGGTGCCCAGAGCAGCGCTGATTTTGGTGATTTGGGCGACATGCTGGGCGGAATCTTCGGCGACATCTTCGGTGGCGGTCGGCGCGGCGGGCCCAGACGCGGTGCGGATTTGCGGATCGTGGTCGAGCTTGAGCTGGAACACGCCGTGCGCGGCTTAAAAAAGACGCTGGACGTGCCAACCCTGGTGCATTGCCACCATTGCAACGGCAGCGGCAGTGACGACGGCAAGCTGGACGCCTGTGGCGCCTGTCACGGTCGCGGCCGGGTCGGCGTGCGTCAAGGACCATTCGTGATGGAGCAAACCTGCTCAACCTGTGGCGGGCGCGGCAAGGTGATCCGCAACGCGTGCACGCATTGCGATGGACGCGGTTTACTGGAAGAGACCAAAGAGGTGGAGGTCAGCATTCCAGCGGGAGTCGACAATGGCGATCGTATCCGCGTCTCGGGCGCGGGTCAGGCGGGACCAGGCGGCGCCGGCGCGGGTGATTTGTATGTCGAGATCCACGTCGCGGAGCACAGCATGTTCAAGCGCGATGGGGACGATCTTTACTGTGAGATTCCGATTCGCTTCACCACCGCTGCGCTGGGCGGAGAGCTGAAGATTCCTACGCTGGATGGCAGCGCAATGCTGAAAATTCCATCCGAGACGCAGACCGGGAAGCTGTTCAAGCTGCGCAGCAAAGGCGTGCGCTCAGTGCGCAGCGATCAGATCGGCGATCTGCTCTGCCGCGTGGTGGTGGAAACGCCGGTCGGGCTATCGCGCGAACAGAAAGATCTGCTGGAGACGCTGGATGCCACCTTCCAGTCTGACGAAGGTCAGCGCACCAATCCCAAAGCCAGCGGTTGGTTTGACAGCGTGAAGAACTGGTTTGAACGCGTAACGTCCTGAGCAGCGCAGGCTGAGATACACGCAGGCCATGGCGTTTTCGAACCTTCGCGGCATCTCCGCCAGCGCGGTGAGTTCATGCTCAGAACGGGCGCGATGCCAGAGCGGAAGCGATAAATCGCGCCACTACAGGCTGCTGATCAGCTGATTGTTTCTGGCGGCCGAAATTCTCGCTGCCCGAAATGCGCGCGGCCTCAAATGCGCGCCAGGGCGGACGCGATAAATCGCGCCGCTACCGGCTGGTGATCAGTTGAACCACTCATCGCGCATCGCAAAAGCGCTGTCGTCCACGTTGCGCACCAGCGCTGCTGCCAGTTCCACCTGCGGCAGTTCGGTGGCAAAAAAGCTGCGGCATGCCTGCACCTTGCCCTCATAGAATGGACGATCCAGCGCGCTTGCCTGCCCCAATGCACGCTGCGCAACCAGCGCTTGCCAGAGCCAAGTCCAGGCGATGCTCAGATGCCCCAGCAAGGTCATGAAATGCGCAGCGTTGGCAAGCACCTGACGCACTTGGCCGGCGGCCATGCGTTGTCCTGCAATACGGGTTGTCAGCGCCGCAAGTTCTGCCGCGGTGCGCAGTTGCGCCGCCAGTGCATGCAGTGATTCGAGCTGCTCGGCCTCGGCACAGGTTTCGCTGATCTTGCTCAGCAGCAGGCGCAGCCCAGCGCCGTTGTGCATCATCGCTTTGCGCCCGAGCAGATCCAGCGCCTGGATCCCGTTGGTGCCCTCGTGGATCGGATTGATGCGATTGTCGCGGTAGCACTGTTCCACCGGATAGTCGCGCGTGTAGCCGTATCCGCCGAGTATCTGGATCGCCTGTTCGTTTGCCTTGAGCGCGTAATCCGAGCCCCAGGCCTTGATGATTGGCGTCAGCAGCTCAAGCAGCAAATGGCTGTCGTCGCGCACCTGGGCATCCGCGTCCCGCGCGTGATCGACCAGCATGGAGGCGTAAAAACCGAGCAATTGGGCGCCCTCGACATAGCACTTTTGCATCAGCAGCATGCGCCGGACGTCGGCGTGCTCGATCAGCGGCACCGGCGCCGCGAGCGGATCCTTTTGCTCCGGATGCCGCCCCTGACGGCGTTCCCGCGCGTATTGAAGCGAGTACAGATAAGCCACCGAACCTTGCTGTATTGCACCCATGCCGACCCCGATGCGCTCCTCATTCATCATGTGGAACATGTAGCCCAGGCCCTGGTGCGGCTCACCGACGAGCTCGGCGTGGCACTGCCCTTGTTCGCCGAACTTCAAGAAGGTGTTGACGCTGCCGCGCTGCCCCATCTTGTGATTAAGGCCTGCCAGCTGCACGTCATTGCGCGCCGCGCGACTGCCGTCGTCGTTGACGCGCCAGCGCGGCACGATGAACAAACTGATGCCGCGCACGCCGGCCGGTGCCCCGACGATCTTGGCCAGCAGCAAGTGCACGATGTTCTCGCCCAGCTCATGGTCGCCGGCGGAAATCCACATCTTGGCGCCGGTAATCCGGTAACTGCCGTCAGCCTGCGGCTCGGCACGGGTCTTGATGTCGGCCAGTGAGGAACCGGCCTGGGGCTCGGATAGGCACATGGTTCCGTAATAGCGGCCCTGAATGATCGGCAGCATGTACTTGCGCTGCTGCGCCGCGCTCCCATACACCGCCAAAAGATTGGCTGCCGCGCGCGCCAGAGCCGGATACGCCACCGTGCCCGGATTGGCGGCGGAGAACAAAGCGTCGCAAGCCTGGGTCACCACAAACGGCAACTGCATGCCGCCTTGTTCATAGTCCGCCAGCGCGGCGCAGAAGCCGGCTTCATTGAACGCGTCCATGGCTTGCGCAATTTCTGGAATCAGCACCACCTTAGCGTCCACCATGTGCGGCTCGTGCAGATCGCCCTTGCGGTTATGCGACAGGAACTTGTCGATCGCAATCTGGTGCGCGAGCTCGATCGCGGCGTCAAAGGTGCTGCGGCTGTGCTCGGCAAAGCGCGGGTAGGCCGTCAGGCGCTCCACGTCAAGCAGTTCATAAAGCATGAAGTCCAGATGGCGGCGATCGATCAACGGGCTGTGGCTCATGGCGAATCCTTTTAGAAATGAGTCATTTTGTTCGCATGACTCATATAGCGTCAAGTGTATTTAGTGACTAAGATGCCGGCCTGTATGCCGAACACCCCAATCCACACGCGACTCGCCAAAGCGCTGATTGAAACGCCGCGCAGCAAGGCCACGCCGATCGACTTATTCAAGCTTGCCAAGCGTCATTGGCTGGCCGGCGAGCGCGTTGATGTCGGCGCGCTGGCGGCTGGACTGAAGATTGGCCGCGCCACCGCGTTTCGTTGGGTGGGTAGCCGCGATCTGCTGTTGGGCGAGATTTTGTGGTCGATGTGCGATGCCCTGATGAGCGATGCGGCGGCGCAAGCCCAGGGCCGCGGCGCGCCGCGCATCGCCGCCATCTGCGAGGGCGTAGTGCGGGCGATCGTGCAATTTCAACCCCTGCGACGCTTCGTGCGCCAGGATCCAGAATATGCGCTAAAACTTCTCACCAGCAAGCTGGGTCCGGTGCAGCGCCGCAGCATCGACCGCGTGCGCGAGCTGCTGGATGCCGAGGCCGCGCGTGGACTCCAGGTACCGCTCCCGGCGGCAACGCTGGCCTATCTGGTGGTGCGTCTGTGCGAGGCCTTTATCTATGCCGATGTGATCAGCGATCAAGCGGTCGAGGTGAGTGATGCGGGCCTGGCGGTTGAGCTGCTGCTCTCCGGCCGGGTCCAGGATCGCACGGGTGCTGAGGAAACTAGGGCCTGCGGAAACCAGGGCCTGACGAAAATAGGGCCTGAGGAAACTAGGGCCATGACGAAACTAGGCCCTGACGAAAATACGGCACTGGCGAGTAAGCCCAGCGCAACCCCAGAACATCACGCAAGGAAGTCCTCATGACTGTCGAATACCGCGTTCAAGATACGGTTGCCGTACTGACCTTAAGCAATCCACCCGTCAATGGCTTGGGTGTGGCCACACGACAGGCGCTGATCGACGGCCTTGCGCGCGCTTTGGCCGATCCAGCCGTGTGCGCAATCGTGCTGCATGGCGCAGATCGCGGCTTCTGCGGGGGCGCCGACATTCGCGAGTTCGGACTACCGGCAGCGATCGCCGAGCCCAATTTGCTGACCGTGATCGATCGCGTTGAAGCCAGTTCCAAGCCGGTAGTGGCCGCACTGCACGGCGCGTGCATGGGTGGCGGCACCGAGCTTGCGCTGGGCGCGCACTACCGGGTGGCCTTGCGTGGCGCCCAGATTGGCTTGCCTGAGGTGAAGATTGGTCTGGTTCCCGGGGCTGGCGGCACGCAGCGCCTGCCGCGCGCGGTTGGGTTGGAAGTCGCACTGGAGATGATCGTGTCGGGCAACCCGGTGCCAGTCGAAGCGCTCGCAGCCCTACCCGGTCAGCGTCTGCTTGATGCCTGCGTCGAGCGCGACTTGCTGGCCGCTGCGGTGGATTTCGCCAAGGCCAAGGCCGCGCTTGTCGCACCCTTGCCCAAGCTGCGCGAACGCGAGGTTGCGCGCCCAGAGGTTGCTAGCGCAGAGGTTGCGAGCCCAGAGGTTGAGAACTCGGCTATCGATGCGCAGTTTCAGCGCGCACGCGCCGCCGCAAACGAGAATTTTCCGGCTCAGTTGGCCTGTATTGAATGCCTTGAAGCGGCAGTGCGGCGGCCTTTCGAGCAAGGCATCCGGATCGAACGTGCCGCGTTCGCGCGCCTGTTGGATTCGCCCGAGTCGCGTGCGCTGCGGCATGCTTTCTTCGCCGAACGCGCGGCGGCCAAGATCGCGGACTTGCCGCAGAGCACGCCCACGCGCGCGATCCGCCGCGTGGGAATCGTCGGCGCTGGCACCATGGGCAGCGGAATTGCCATGAGCTTTCTCAATGCCGACTTCCCGGTTGTGCTGCTGGAGACCAGCCAAGGTGCGCTTGAGCGCGGCGTGGCGATGATCGAAAAGAACTACCAGAGCAGCCTGCGCAAAGGCACGCTCACGGCAGCGCAGTTAAGTTTGCGCATGGCGCAGCTCAGTCCGACGCTGGAACTGTCGGATTTGGCCGATTGCGATTTGATTATTGAGGCCGTGTTTGAGGACATGGCGGTCAAACAAAGCGTGTTTCGGCGGTTGG
>Ga0163144_10019217_pt1 | contig 13757 bp, 13 predicted proteins | sample OliLak19BULKMAT1_FD_123175 | JGI IMG/M metagenome (GOLD analysis project Ga0163144, IMG submission 123175) | Freshwater microbial mat bacterial communities from Lake Vanda, McMurdo Dry Valleys, Antarctica - Oligotrophic Lake LV.19.BULKMAT1 | ecosystem: Environmental > Aquatic > Freshwater >... | reverse complement strand
GTTTTGTGTCCAGGAACCGGAGTTGCATCGGCTCGTCAAATGCCGGCCCCACCGCGTCCGCGGTTCATGGCAGCGCCGGTTTCGCCGGGAGCGGTATGCGCGCAGGCCCGCCGCGAAGAATACACTCTCAAGGCGCATTCTTCGAAGCCCGCCGAAATTGTTTCTCCATCCGACGGACCGCGTCGACCAACTCCCGCGGTTCGTGCACGAAAGAAATCGGCTCCTAACCAACCCAGATGCATCGCCAGCTTTTCCCACGTTGTGGCGGCTACTTCCCAGTAACATGTCTCGGCGTCGATCACCTCAAAAACACCCCCACAGTATCGCCTCGCCGCCTCTTCCGCACTCACCGTCACGCGCGCGCGCCCGGCACTTCTCCAACGACCGCCAATACCTGGAGCGCGTGGATGTTTCCACGTCTAAGCCCAGTGAAAAATCCATGGCGTTGGACTACCTCGCCACCCACGTCGCCGACATCCCTTCCTGGTTCAAATGGATCCTTGAAGCCCAGAGCTTTCATCTCCCCGAGAACTTTAAGATGGACATCGTGACCAACCGCGAAGAACTCCTGGCCCTGTTCGATAAGAGCGCTCAAACCGGCCGCGAGTGGATCGCCAAGGTCAGCGACGAGGAGATGGCCAAAGACTGGACTTTTACTTACGGCGACGTCTTCGCGATGACTTAACCCCGCGTCGAAGCGGTTCGCGAAATCCTGAATCATGTGATCCACCGCCGGGCCCAACTCGGTGTCTATTTGCGACTCCTCAACATTCCGATTCCCGGCATGTACGGCCCTTCGGCCGATGATGTCTGGAAGTAGTAAACTAAGCGGGCCATGACCCGCCGGAGCTTCCTGACAATGACGGCTACCGCGGCCGCCGCCCAAACGACGGCCGCAACTCCGCCAAGTGTCATTCTGATCCTGTCCGACGATCAGGGCTACGGTGACCTCTCGCTCCACGGCAATCCACACCTCGCCACGCCCAACATCGATCGAATTGCCAAACAAGGAGCCCAATTCACTCAATTCCAGGTGTGCCCCGTCTGTTCTCCGACCCGCGCCTCGCTTTTGACCGGCCGGTACAACTACCGTACCGGCGTGGTCGACACATTTAAAGGGCGCTCCTTGATGGACCCGCGCGAGCAAACCGCCGCTGAGCTGTTTAGCGCCGCCGGCTACAGGACCGGCATCTTCGGCAAGTGGCATCTGGGGGACAACTACCCGATGCGCGCCCATGATCAAGGATTCTCCGAGTCGTTCGTTCATGGCGGCGGCGGGCTTGCTCAGCCGTCCGATCCTCCACCCGGCAATCACTATTTCGATCCAATTCTGCTCCGGAACGGCAAGTTCGAGAAGGCAAAGGGCTACTGTACCGACATCTTCTTCCGTGAAGCGATCAGTTTCATGGAGCGCCACAAGGACGCGCCCTACTTCCTCTATGTTGCGGCGAACGCCCCGCACACGCCGCTCGAAATCGATGACACATATGTTGCGCCGTTTCGAGGCAAAGGCTTGGGTGAAGTGACCGAGAAAGTTTATGGCATGGTGAAAAATCTCGATGACAACATCGGGCTGCTCCTTGCAAACGTTAAGCCGAACACGATACTCATATTCATGACCGACAATGGCCCACAGCAACCGCGTTACGTCGCGGGCATGCGCGGCCGCAAAGGAACTGTTTATCAGGGCGGAATACGCGTCCCATTTTTCGTCCGCTGGCCGGAAAAGATAGAAGCCGGAGCCAAGGTCGATCGCATAGCCGCCCATATCGACGTGCTGCCGACACTTCTCGACGCCTGTGGGATTCGGCCACTGGATCCGCCAAAATTCGACGGTCGCAGCCTGGTCCCTTTGCTTGCCGGTGCAAAGCCGGAATGGCCGGATCGCGTGCTGCATTCCCAATGGCATCGGGGCGATGCACCACAACTCTTCCGCAGCCACGCCGCCCGCTCCCAGCGCTGGAAATTGGTGAACGGCACGGAACTCTATGACATGGACAAAGATCCGGCCGAAAGCAACGATCTATCCAACGCCAACCCTGGGGTAGTCGTTCAACTTCGCCAAGCCACCGAAGCCTGGTTCGGCGACGTTAGCGCCACTCGAAACGGTTACGCCCCGCCCGAAATCCAACTTGGCACGCCGCATGAGAATCCCGTTCTCCTGACCCGCCAGGATCGCCGCGAAGAGCCCCCCGGATGGGTCGTCGATGTTCGTGCGAAAGCGAAATACGAAATCGGCATTCGCTTCAATCCCGCTCCCGCTGCTGGCGAAGCTACGTTCAAGCTCGGTACCATCGAAAGACGAATGCCAATCGCCAGCGGAGCTACGCGCTGCGTATTTGACGCATGTGTGTTTCCCCAGGGCCCAGCCCATCTCGCCGCCGCCATTGGCGCCGGCGGCAAACAGATCGAAGTCCTATACGTAGAGGTGAAGAAAATCAATGGTTGATGGAAAAGTCGTCATCATCACGGGCGCGAGCGGCGGACTAGGCGCCGTGGTCACTAAGGCGTTTCTCGACAACGGCGCCAGAGTGGTCGGAGTGGACCGCAGTGCCCATTCTAAAAATGCCGATCACCCGTCACTGAGCCACTTCGCCGTGGCTCTCGACAATGCGGAAGCCGTGCAGACGCTGATCGCCGACGTGCTGCAAATGTACGGACGCATCGATGCCGTGGTGCATCTTGTCGGCGGATTCGCGGGTGGTCAGCGGATTGACGAAACCACCGATGAAACCTGGGAGCAGATGATCGCGATAAATCTCCGTCCGGCGTGGGTTCTGACGCGCGCGGTTCTGCCGGTGATGCGCGAAGCCCGCGCCGGATCCATCATCGCCATCGGCACTTCCGCCGCGCTCACTCCGGTGGCTACCCTAGGCGCCTATGGTGCGTCAAAGGCCGCCGTCATCTCTCTCATCCGTACCATCGCCGAAGAGAACCGCGAGTATGGAATTCGCGCCAACATCGTATCCCCGAACACGATGGACACGCCCGCGAACCGCGCCTCCATGCCGGACGCCGATCCCGTTAAATGGGTCCAGCCCGCCAATGTGGCGAGCCTTCTGGTCTGGCTTGTGAGCGATGCCGGGGCCGAGGTGAATGGCGCGGTGATTCCGCTCCCCGGACGCGGTTAGTTCAGCGCAACCGCAGCGTGACGCTATTGGATCGAATGGTTCCTGTCCACACATCGGGGACGATTTCCGATTTGCCCGCCGCGGTGGTTACGCTGAATGTGCCCTGGACATCACGCCATCGCCGCCCGGCTGCCGGTGCGCCACCTCGGTTCAGCGCTCTTCAGCATTGCGACCGGAATAATCCCGGCAGAACGTCTCCAGCGTCACCGGCATTAACGGCGGACGCACTGAAGCCGGTTTCCAGCCGAACAAATGGTTCGCAATCGGCCCGCAAATTCGCCCCTGACAGGCGCCCATGCCGCACCGCGTTTGCAGCTTCGCTTCGCGCCACTCGCGAAAGTGCGCCAACTCGCTGTGTGCCACATCTTCACACCGGCAGAGAAGCGTGCCGGATTCCGCCAAATCGAACAGCCGCGGGTCCAGATGAAAAGCCCATGCCAAATCCCGCACGAACGCGCCTGCCTGACTCCGGCGGCGGTTCAATGGCTGTCCCGTCGCCGCCGCCCCGGCTCGCTCGCCCTCTTCCAGTGCCTTATCCAAGCCGCCAATTCCCGTCGGTTCCCCGGCACAATAGACGCCCGCCACCGTTGTCTCCTGTTTGCTGTCCACAGCCACAAAGCCATCGTCTAACCGGCACCCCAACAACTGCGCGGCCTCTGTATTCGGCACCAGTCCGAAGCCGCACGCGAGGTAGTCGACGGCCACCTTGCGCCCGCTCGAAAGCGTCACCACGTCTCCTTCGAACCGCACCGGCCACGTCCCCGTCCAATATGGAACGCCGATCAAGCGCGCTCGCAGTGCAATGGCCTGGGGCAGCTTCGCCGGATAGCGCTTGAGAAACGGCAGGATCCGCCCTAATTGCGCTTGCTCCGCGATCCCCACTACCCGCGCGCCTTCCTTGCGCAACGTTGCCCCTACCGCCATCAATAACGGCCCCGACCCCGCCACCATCACCCGCTTCCCCTTCACCGATAGCCCGCTCTTAACCAATGCCTGCAGTCCGCCCGCCCCGAATACTCCGGGCGCCGTCCAGCCCGGGAAGGGAAGGAATAGCTCCCTCGCACCCGTCGCCAAAATCAGCTTCGACGTCTCAATCGTGCCGTGCGAATCCGTCTCCAGCGAGAATCCCGGCCGAATGTCAAACACCCGCGTCGGCGCGAAAAATCGCACACTCGGCGGTATTTCTATCTGTGCGTTGCCGCGCCAAATCTGTCCACCCGCCGCAGGGTTCTCATCGATGATCGCCACCGGCGCCCCCGTCCTGTGAGCGGCGCGAACTGCCGCTCGCGCCGCAGCCAATCCCGCCGGCCCCGCCCCTAGAATTACCACGTCGAACTTCATGTCGTAGTGACCTCCATCCCCGCCTCGCACCGCGTCTGGCACGCCAGCCGATGCCCCTTCCCGTCAATCGTCACTCGGCATTCCATGCACACGCCCATGCCGCAAAGTGGGCCTCGCGGCGCGCCCGTCACCGAACTTCGAAACTGCGATACGCCCGCCCCCAGCAGCGCCGCCGCCACGCTCGTCCCCTCCGGCACGACAATCTCTCGTCCATCGCACTGCAACTTAATCATCGAATCGCTCCACGCGGTAAGGCTCCGCCGGTATGGGCGACGGCCACCCGAGAACCGCGGCCGCCAGTATTCTAGCGGTCCCAAGCGATGTTGTCACGCCCAGCCCCTCATGCCCCGTCGCCAGATATACATTGCCCCGCAAACGCCCGATGACCGGCAGTTTATCCGGCGTCGACGCCCGGAGCCCTGTCCAGGTTCGCACCACGCGGCACTCCCGCAATCCCGGCATGTAAGCAAAGGCCCTTTCCAGCATCCGCCGCAAAATTTCATGGTCGATCGACGCCGTCTCCACGTCATACTGCCGGGACGACCCGATCAACAACTGCCCCGTCGGCCTCGGCTGCACATTGAATGCCACGGATTCCGAACCCTCTCCGTGCGCACTCTGCAAATAGCCGAGTTCCACCAATTGGTGACGCGCAAACCCCGGATAACGGTCCGTAATCGCCAAATGCCCTTTGCGCGGCCGGACCGCGAGCCCAGGCACCAACTCCCTGGTCAACGCCCCCGTCGCGCAAACCACCGCTCCCGCCTTCAATTCGTCCAAGTCCTTCACCACCGCCCGCGTGACTTTCGCCTTGGCCTGTTCCAACAGAAATCGCGTCGCCACCGGTGCGTAAACGACTGCGTCCTGACCAGCCACCAATCCGCCCGCCAACCCCGGCCGCAAGTTCGGCTCCGCCTCATACAACTGCCGTTCATCCAACAGCTCCGCTTTCAATCCATGGCGCTGATATACCTCTAACTTCGTGTTGGCGCCCGCCAGCTCTACGTCATCCGCCGCGATCCACAACGTCCCGCATGGCCAGAACTCCGCCGCGCGGGGCAGTTCTTTCGCCAGCTTGTGCCATAGCTCCACTGATAATTTAGTGAGCGCCAACTCCGCTTCGTTATCGTCCAACACCACCAGATGCCCCATGCCCGCCGCTGTCGCCCCACCGCCCGGAATGCCGGAGTCAATGACTTCGACACGCGCCCCCGCCTGCGCCAATTCGTAAGCGCAAGCCGCGCCAACAATACCGGCGCCGACGATGATCACGTCGGGCGAGTGGGTCATGATTCAGATGCCGTGAACGAAAGGATCGCTGGGGTCCAGAATCAGCCGTCCATGCGCGCTAATCCAAGCCCGGCCAGTTATCGTTGGACGGATATACGCGCCCTCGGTTTGGTAAGTTCCCTCAAATACACTGCCGACGATGCTTTCCGCCCGCCAGATCTCCCCCGGCGCCAGTTTCCCATCCGCCGCCAGACACGCCAATTTCGCCGACGTCCCCGTCCCGCACGGCGATCGGTCGTAAGCCTTGCCCGGACAAAGTACGAAATTCCGGTTCCCCGCGAACAGCTCAATATGGTCGATCTCCGCGCCTTCGGCCCCCGTTACTCCGGCCGTCCGCAAGGCCTGCCGGATCCGCCAGGTCACGTCCGTTAACCGATCCACGTTCCCCAGTTCCAACGACTGTCCATGATCGCTAACAAGGAAGAACCAGTTTCCGCCCCATGCCACGTCCCCGGTAACTGGCCCCAGCCCGTCGACCGAAACGGTAACAGCCTTCAAATACCGGTAACTCGGAACATTGCCAATACTCACCCGCCCGTCGGCATGCAGCGTCGCCGTCACCGTGCCCACCGGCGTATCCAGGATGTGCTCGCCCGTAGCTATCCGCCCCAAATAAGCGAGCGTCGCAACGACCCCAATCGCCCCGTGCCCGCACATCCCTAAATAGCCGGCATTATTGAAGAAAATCACGCCGTTCGGTTCACACAGCAGCGCCCCGACCATCACATCCGAGCCCCGTGGCTCGTTCACCGCCGCCGATCGAACGTAGTCGAAATCCCGCCGCAGAATTGTCAGACGCTCCGCGACGGACCCCTGTCCAAGGCAGGGTCCGCCGGCAATCAACGTCCGCGTCGGCTCGCCGCCGGTATGCGAGTCGACATACTCAATCTCCGTCATAACGCCGGACGCGTCGCAATCGCCTTGCGAATAATCCCCAGTATCTTTTCCCGTTCCACGCCCTCAAGAGCCAGGCGCGGCGGGCGCGTCGTCTCGCTGCAAAGCCCCGTCTCCTGCGTGCACAGCTTGATGTACTGCACCAGCTTCACGTGCGTGTCCAAATGCAGCAGCGGCGTGTACCAGCGGTAGAGCGCCAGCGCCTCATTCCATTTGCCGGCCAGAATCAAATCCCACAGCGCGCGGTTTTCATGCGGAAACGCATTCACCAATCCCGAGATCCAACCCACCGCGCCCAGCATCGCGCACTCCATTACCAGATCGTCCACGCCGCTAAACAATATGTAGCGGTCCCCGGTCAAATTGATAATATCCGTGATCCGCCGTGGATTATCCGACGACTCCTTGATCGACACCACCGTCGGCTCATCCGCCAACTCCACGAACATTTCCGGCGTCACGTCCACCGCATACGCCGGCGGATTGTTATAAATCATCACCGGCAGTGAACTCGCCCGCGCCACACTCCGGAAATGCGCCAATGATTCCCGCGGGTCTGATTTGTAGACCATCGCCGGCAGCACCATCAGCCCGTCCAGCCCCAGCCGTTCGCAGTCCTGCGCATACCGGCAGGCCAGCGCCGTCGTCGTCTCCGCCACTCCCGATAACAGCGGCACGCGCCCGCCAACCGCCTCCTTCGCCGCTTCCAGCACCATCATCTTCTCGTGGTACTCGTGCGCCACGTTCTCGCCCACCGAGCCCAGCACCACCATCCCATGCACCCCGGCCTTGATCATCCTGTCCAGGTGCGTCTGAAACGCTGGAATGTCGTGTGAGTAGTCCGGCTTGAAGTGTGTCGTGGCCGCGGGAAACACCCCGTGCCAGTTTGGTTTTGTCATAAATTTAGGGTCGCCCGTAAAAATGCCAGCTCGATTGGAATCCGGACGCCAAAGGCTGCTTCAAAAGGCTCGCCCGCACCAGTTCAACCGGCATACTCCCGGACTGCAATATCGTGTCGTGGAATGCGCGTTCCGTCATCTTGCCGGACACAACCAGTTCCGCATGCAAGGCTCGGAATTGCAACCCGCCCAGCATATAGGCGGCTTGGTAAAGCGGCGAATAATTCGCTTCAAACGACCGCCGCACCTCCGCCGCCGCATTCTCCCGCTCATGCCCCACGCGATCCACCAGAAAATCCACGCACTGCTGCGCTGTCCATTTTTCCAGATGAAAATTCAGGCTGAAAAGAATCCGCGCACACCGGTGCATCCGCCAGAACAGCATGCCGATCCGGTTCTCCGGCGTCTGCGGGAATCCCAGATCCCACAACCGCATCTCCCAGTAAAGCGCCCAGCCTTCTATCCAGAAGGGCGTATAAAACGCGCGCCGGTACGCCCGGTACCGCTGTGTCATATACGTCTGCAAATGGTGCCCTGGAATTACCTCATGATGAACGGTCGCCCGCGAAAAATGAATATTGTTCCCCCGCAGGCTCATCAACTTCGCCTCGTGCGGCATCTCCGCCGTCGGGAAACTGACAATGATCTGCTCACCACCCAAAAAGAACGGACTGATCCGCTGCTCCGCCGGGGTCATCATCCGCATCCGCCAGATGTCTTTGGTGTACGCCGGAATCGTAACCAAATCCCGCTTCTCCAGAAAATCAATCGCCTCAAATACCTGATCCCGCACCAGCGTCGCCTGCTGCCCCGGCGGCACGTACAGATTCTTCACATGCTCCAGCGCTTTCTTCCAATCGTCCCCAAAACCCAAATCCCGGGAAGCCTTCAACATCTCCCGGTCACACCAGGCAAACTCTTTCTCGGCAATCTTTACTAAGTCTTCCGGGCTATACGGAACAATCTCGAATCGCAATTCATCGCGCAGCGCCGCGTCGCCAATCGGGTCGCCCACAATCGTGTCATTGTCCGACTTCGGTACGCCTGCCAGTTTCTCCCGAAGGTCGTCGGCGTAGGCCTCCATCGCCTTGTTCAATTTGCCGAATGGCTCCGCGGTCCACCACGAAAAGCTCGGGTCGTAGCCGCTATAGAACGTGTTCCATTCCTTCAACGCGCCCAAAAACTCTCGTGTCAATCGCGCCGCGCGGTTCGCCGTGGCTGGCTTGGTCGGCCCCTTTCGCGAAGGAATTTCCTTGCGAGCGCCCGCAATCTCTTTCTCTAATCGAAACAGCGTGGCCGCTATTTTCGCCGAATCCGGCGGCTCCACGCGCACCCGGTTATCCACTAACTCAAAGATTGCCGGAGCAAACGGAAGCAAAGGCAACGCCTCGTTCAGACGCGCCTCAATCTGCTCCACCCGCCGCAAATCCAACCGGATTATGTTGCTCAGCAGTATATGATCCACCTGCGCATCATGGGTCAGAGTAGAAAAGGGAAGCGCTCCCAGCATCTTCAACCAGTTTTCATTAAAGGTGCGAAACGCCTTGATCCGCTGGGGTGACTCCCCCATCGTGTAATATCGCGCCAAGGCCGCCCTGTCCGTCTGGTACCGCTCAATGTACGCCCGCAGTCCAATGCTTACATCCAGTCCCTCGGGCGCCCCGTAAACAATCTCCTTCGCCCGTGAAACATGCGGCGGTGTCTGCGAGAATACCGTCACAGCAAAGCACATCACCAGCGAGCTGCGAATCATATTGCCAACCATTCTACAAAAGTAGGGTCGGCAGCTTCTCTACACCTCCGGTGCTTTCGACTCCCGCAACGCAGCAATCTGATCGCGCGCCATGCGTATCTTGTTGAATTGGTCCGCTACCATAGCGCGGGCTTCGCCTAATGACTGGCCCTTCAACGCCCCCCGGTAAACCGCCAAAACGGACTCCTCTGACTTTTCACACTCACCCAAAAGTCCAGGATCGTCGGGTAAGTCCCCGCGGCCAGATTGCGCCCAACTTCGATGCGCACTCCCCGCCGTATCGTCCGAGTCGTCGAACTCATCGTTCAGGCGTTCCACCTGGGATTGCAGCGTCCTGGCGAACTGCGCTCGCTGCGCTGCTAGTCCCAGAAGAAACTGCTTCAAAGTGGCCTTGGAGACATCCTCCGCCGCCACCTTGAATCCCAATTCTCCGTCCGTCAGCGCTTCGATCAATCCTTCGATCACGCCGTTCGTTTCCTGCGTTATGCTCACGGTTTTTGCTAATGCACGCGACGGACCAAACTAAGGCCTCCGTCATTCGGCCATCCAATTGCTTGCGATGTTTGAATGAAACGAGCCGAAACCCATCAGAAACCAGCTGCCGACGGCGCCGAGTTAACGACTAATCAGGGATTGCCCATCTCTGACAACCAGAACTCGCTAAGAGGCGGCCAGCGCGGACCAACGCTTCTCGAAGATTTCATTCTCCGCGAAAAAATCACTCACTTTGATCACGAAAGAATTCCCGAGCGCATCGTTCACGCGCGCGGTTCGGCGGCCCATGGTCATTTTCAGCCCTATCAATCCATGAAAGCCGTCACAAAGGCCCATTTTCTCTCGGCCCCTTCAGTCCAAACCCCCGTATTCGCCCGCTTCTCCACAGTCACCGGTGGCAGTGGCTCCGTCGACCTTCCCCGCGACATCCGCGGCTTTTCAGTCAAGTTCTACACCCAGGAAGGCAACTTCGACCTCGTCGGCAATAACGTCCCCGTCTTTTTCATTCAGGACGCGATCAAATTTCCAGACCTCATCCACGCCGTCAAAATGGAGGCCGACCGCGGCTATCCACAGAATGGTTCGGCCCACGACACCTTCTGGGATTTCATCTCCCTGATGCCGGAGTCGCTTCACACCATTATGTGGGCCATGTCCGATCGCGCCATCCCCCGCTCCCTCCGCATGATGGAAGGCTTCGGCGTTCACACTTTCCGCCTGTTGAATGACGCCGGTGAAACCCACTTCGTCAAGTTCCACTGGCGCCCGGTCCACGGCACCAGCGCTGTTCTCTGGGATGAAGCCGTCAAAATCTGCGGAGCCGATCAGGACTACCACCGCCGCGATCTTTACGAGGCAATTCAGAAAGGTCACTTCCCCGAATTCGAACTTGGTTTTCAAATCTTCGATCAGCAGAAAGCCGACGCGCTGCCATTTGACGTTCTTGACCCGACCAAGCTCATTCCCGAGGAAATAATCCCCGTGGAAATGGTGGGCAAGATGACGCTGAATCGTAACCCGGACAACTTTTTCGCCGAAACGGAGCAAGTCGCCTTCTGCCCAAGCCACATCGTTCCCGGTATCGACTTCAGCGACGATCCGCTCCTCCAGGGTCGCCTCTTCTCCTACCTCGATACGCAGTTGAGCCGCCTCGGAAGTCCCAACTTTCACGAACTCCCGATAAATCGTCCCAAGTGCCCCTTCGCCAACGGGCAGCGCGACGGGCACATGCAAATGGAAGTGCCAAAAGGGAGGACGAACTACGAACCGAACTCACTCGATCCCAATGCTCCCCGCGAGTCCGCGGCGCGCGGCTTCCGCACCTTCGAAGCCCCAGTAGATGGGCAGAAAGTCAGGCTCCGTTCCGATTCGTTCGCCGACCATTACTCCCAGGCGCGTATGTTCTATCGTTCCGTCACACCGTCAGAACAGCGCCATATGAGATTGGCGCTGGCCTTCGAACTCGGCAAAGTGGAAACTGTCGCGATTCGCCGCCGTATGCTCGGACATCTCAATCTAATCGATCCGGAACTGGGCGTATCCGTAGCCGACAAACTTGGGATGGCGGGACAGGCCGAGACCATTCGTCCGGCCCGTGAGCCAATCGATATCCCTCTTAGTCCCGCCGTTCGCCTGCACGGCCGCTATGAGCCATCGTTAGCCGGACGAAAAGTGGGAATGCTGCTGGCCCCCGGCTTCGATGCCGGGTTGGCAACATCTTTGAAGAAATCCCTGGGGAAGGAAGGCGCGATGATTACCGTTATCGCGCCCAAAGTGGCCGGAGTCACCGATTCCGCCGGTACATTTTGGCCAGCCGATCTCGCCCTTAATACAGCCCCATCCGTCATTTTCGAAGCCGTTGCTATTCTCGCCGGTGCTGCCGGCGACTCACTCTTAACCGCCGATCCCGACGCCGTCAGTTTTGCCATGGATGCCAATCGCCATCTGAAAGCCATCGCCCTCGCAGGTGTCCCGGAACTCATGCAGAAGTCCGGTCTGGCGGAGTCGCCCGGCATCGTCTTGCTAAAGGGCTCGAAGTCCATCTCAGAGTTCCTCGGCTTTGCCAAGCTTGGCAAAGTGTGGGAACGTGAGACGGAATAGCGAGGCACCCGCAATGACAACACCCTGGATTGGGTATCACGAGGGCATCGAAATCGAACAGCCCGGCGAAAAAGAGATGATCGAGGAGATCGTCGCGTCGATGGGACGGCTCAACCGAAAAGTCTTCGACGAGCACCGTCACGCGCTCCGCGATGCCCACGCCAAAAGTCACGGTATCTTAACCGGAACCCTATCCATTTATTCGGATCTCTCTGAATCGCTGGCCCAAGGCATCTTTCAACCTGGCCGCGAATACCCCATCGTCGCCCGCCTCTCCAGCGCGCCCGGCGACATCCACTCCGACGAGGTTAGATCGCTTAAGGGCATCGCGATCAAAGTGATCGGCGTTGAAGGACCGAGACTTCTCCCGGACACCGCCGGCGAAGTAACGCAGGATTTTCTTCTCGTCAATCTACCCATCCTCCCCTTCGGTGACGTCAAATCCTACTTTGAAATGCAGCATAAACGCGAGGACGCTGCCGGCGGCAAGGAATCTCCGGGAAGTCTGATTCCGAATATGGTCAGCGCCGCCTCGGAGGCCTTGAAGGCCGTCGGACTTCCCAACCGGATTCTGGAAGCGGTGGGCGCCTCCGCCCACCACATCCTCGGCGAAACCTTCCACACCATGGCCGCCATCCGTTTCGGCAAGTACATCGCCAAGCTCAGTATCGCGCCGTTGTCCGCCTCGGTCGCGGATCTAACTGGCCAGGAAATAGATACCGCCGGCAACGATTCCGTCTACCGCGACCTCGTCGTCGAATTCTTCAACACGCAAAGTGCCACGTACGAGATCAGAGCCCAAATCTGCACGGACATCAGCAAAATGCCCATTGAAGACGCCTCCGTCGAATGGCAGGGAGAACATCTCCCGCTGGGGACTTTGACGTTCAAGACGCAGGACGCCTACAGTCCCGCCCGCCGCGTCTATGCCGACGATGTCCTCTCCTTCAACCCCTGGCAAGGCATTGAAGCCCACCGGCCCCTCGGTTCCATCATGCGTTCAAGACTCCGAGCCTATGAAGCATCCGCGCAGTTCCGTCACGCCATGAATGTCCAACCGCGTGTCGAGCCTCGCGACATCGCCTCCATTCCCGATTAATCTTTCGCAACCGCGCGGATTGTCCGGTGTTCGAAATCCCGTCGCATACTAGAATGCATACTGGATTAGAATCCCCATGCGATCGTTGCTACCCTGTTTCTTCATCATGTCCCTCACCACTTTCACCCAACCTGCGGCCCTACCGGATTCCGACCCTCACGCCGAAGATCGAAAAGCTCTGCTCAGGATCTTCAGCGAGGTCGAAGCCAGCATCAACGAGCAAAGTCTCGAACGCATGGTCAAGCAAATGGACCCCGCCGGCACCGTCGTCTGGGCGAACGGCGAGGTCTCCCGTGGTGCCGCCGAGGTCCTCGCCTACTATGACCGCATGGTGAAGGGTTCCGGCCGCATTCTCACCAAATACACAACGAAAGCCGCACTCCACGGCCACGCCCGCTTCCTCGGTAATGATGTTGCCGTCGCCGACGGCACTATGGAAGACGAATTCACGCCGGTTATCCGCGGACCCTTCAGTCTCAGCGGAAAATGGACCACCACGATCGCCAGAATCAACGGGGAATGGAAAGTGATCCATCTCCATCTCTCCGCCAACGTTTTTAATAACGTGCTGCTCGACGAAGCGAAATCGGCCCTTCTTTATACAGGAGGCGGCGCCCTTCTCGCCGGCGTTCTCGCCGGCTGGTTCCTCGGCCGCCGTAAGTAAATGAAACAGATCCTCCTCGCCCTGTCCCTAATCGCCGCGGTCAACGCCGCCGAACCCCGGCGGCCCAAGCTCATTGACGCCCATGTCCACC
>Ga0163144_10019216_pt1 | contig 13758 bp, 9 predicted proteins | sample OliLak19BULKMAT1_FD_123175 | JGI IMG/M metagenome (GOLD analysis project Ga0163144, IMG submission 123175) | Freshwater microbial mat bacterial communities from Lake Vanda, McMurdo Dry Valleys, Antarctica - Oligotrophic Lake LV.19.BULKMAT1 | ecosystem: Environmental > Aquatic > Freshwater > Lake... | reverse complement strand
TGCCCACGCCGACGCCATCGCTCCTGACGTGCGCCTGGTACTGCCGGTCACCGGGGTGGACGTCGTGGCGCATGCGCACCGCCTGATGAACTACATCTACGTGGCCTCGCCCAATCTCGGCGGTGAGGGCGACGCGCCGGTGCCGGATGCGGCCGGCGCCCTGCCGGATGTGGGCTACACCGGCGAAGACGGCTCCAACACCTGGGCGATTTCGGGCAAGAAGACGGTGAGCGGCAAGACCATGCTGCTGCAGAATCCCCACCTCGGGTGGGACGTGAACTACTTCACCTACTACGAAGCCCACCTCGTCGCGCCCGACTTCGAACTCTACGGCGCCACGCAGATCGGTCTCCCCGTCATCCGCTTTGCGTTCAACCAGCAGATGGGCATCTCGAACACCGTCAACGGCATGATGGGCTCCACCACCTACCAGCTCACGCTGAAGGACGACGGCTACCTCTACGACGGCCAGGTCACGCCGTTCCAGGTGGCGTCCACTACCTACAAGCTGCGCCAGGCCGACGGGTCGGTGGTGGAGAAGCCGCTCGAGATCAAGCGCACCGTGCACGGTCCCGTGTTCACGCGCAAGGACGGCGTGGTCGTGGCGCTGCGCGTGGCCGGCCTGGATCGGCCCGCCATGCTGCACCAGTACTTCGACATGGTGACGGCCAGGAACCACGACGCCTTCACGGCTGCCATGAAGCGGTTGCAGGTGCCCACCTTCAACATCAGCTACGCCGACAAGGACGGCAACGTCGAGTACATCTTCAACGGCATCGCGCCCAAGCGGACGTCGGGCGACGTGGCGTTCTGGCGGGGCCTGGTGCCCGGGGATTCGTCGGACTACCTGTGGACCGAGGTGCATCCCTACGAGGACCTGCCGCGGGTCACCAATCCGCCCGCCGGCTTCATCCAGAACACCAACGACCCGCCGTGGTTCCCGTCATGGCCGACGCCGATCAAGGCCAGCGACTATCCGCCCTACCTGGCGCCCCAGGGCCCCGAGTCGATGCGCTCACAGAACGCGCTGGCGATGATGGCCGACAACGACCAGCTCACGCTCGAGAAGCTGATCGCGCTCAAGCTGTCGACGCGCTCGCTGCTGGCCGACCGCACACTGCCTGATCTGCTTGCGGCTGCCGTGGCCGAGACCGGCACCGACCTGCGGGCCGCCGTGAAGCTGCTGTCGGAGTGGGACCACAGCTACTCGAAAGACAACCGCGCCGGGCTGCTCTTCGAGGAATGGGCGAAGCTCTTTGCCGGCAACGGCTTCGGCGGTCAGGCCAACTACGCCGTGCCGTTCGACGGCGCCAAGGCCACCTCCACGCCCTCGGGCATCAGGGACAAGGCTGCCAGCGTGGAGATGTTGCGCCAGGCGATTGCCGAGACGAAGAAGAAGTACGGCGCGCTCGACCGCGTGTTCGGCGAGGTATCGCGCTTCAAGCTCGGCGACGTGGACGTGCCCGGCGACGGCCACGTCGGCGGCCTCGGGCCGTTCCGCGTCATCACCTGGGGCGCGCTCGACGCCGCCGGCAAGCGCTATCCACAGCATGGCGAAACCTGGATGGGCATGATCGAGTTCACGACGCCTGTGAAGGCCTACGGCCTCATGAGCTACGGCAACTCGCGCCAGAAGGGCACCACGCACCGCAGCGACCAGCTCGAGCACCTGTCGAAACACGAATTCCGCGAGCTGTGGCTGACGCGTCCCCAGATCGAGGCCCACGTCTCGGAAACGACGGAGTTGAAGCCATGACCAGGCGCACCGCCCTCACGCTTGCCGCCCCATTCACGCTGACTGCCGCGCTCGTCGCCCAAACCGCGGCGCCCCCGTTCACGGCGGTGCAGTCCGAATTGCTGGCCGTGCCGAATTCGTACTCGAACGCCTGGGGCGACTACGACAACGACGGCGATCTCGACCTGGCGGTGTCGCTCGGCACGGGCGAGGTGCGCTTGTATCGCAACGACGCCGGCGTGCTCGTGAGCGTTGGCGCGCAGGTGGGGATGCCGCAGGCTGGCAGCCACGAACTGCGCGGCCTCAGTTGGGGCGACTTCGACGGGGATGGTGACATCGACCTGCTCGGCGGCTCGACGCCCACCGACAAGCTCACCGTGGTGCTGCGCAACGACGGCGGGAAGAAGTTCGTGGACGTGGCGGCTGAGATCGGCCTCACGATTCCCGGGCGTTCGGCCCGCCAGACCAATTGGGTCGACTACGACAACGACGGCGACCTCGACGTCTACTCGTCCGATCGCAGCGGCGACAACCAGCTGTTCCAGAACACCGGCGGCAAGTTTACGCACGTCTTCGTCGGCCTCGGGCCCACCGACCCGCGGCCCACGGTAGGTGCCTGCTGGCTCGATTCGGACAACGACGGCGACCTCGATCTGTTCCTGGCCAACCAGGCGGGGGTGGCCGACGCCCTGTGGCGCAACGACGGCTCGTCGTTCACCGATGTCGCCAAGCAAGCCGGCGTGGCCGGGCCGCCGCGCACCAAGGCGGAGGGCGGTGTGGGCTGCGCCGTCGGCGACTACGACAACGACGGCCGGCTCGACATCTTCGTGCCCAACTACGGCCACAATCAGCTCTACCGCAACAACGGCGATGGCACCTTCACAGACACGGCGGCGAAGGTGGGACTCGCCGCGGAGAACCACGCCGTCGGCTCGGACTGGGGCGACTACGACAACGACGGCGATCTCGACCTGTCGGTCATCTCGTACGTGGGCGAGCCCGGTGCCCAGACGCCGCTGAACGCGCTCTTCCGCAACGACGGCGCCGCGGGCTTCGTCAACGTCCTCACCAAGGACAGCCCGCTCAACCAGGCCGACCACGCCTCCCAGTTCGTGGACTACGACAACGACGGCGGGATCGACCTCTCCATCACCGACGGCTATGGCCCCCAGGGCGGCCACTTCGTGTTCAAGAACACGTTGTCACCAGAGGCGAAGGCCCGCAGCCTGAGCGTGCTGGTCCTCGACGCGAAGGGCCATCACACGCGCTTCGGCGCCGAGGTGCGCGTGTTCGATCAGAGCGGCCGCATCCTGGCCACCAGGCAGGTGCTGACGGGTGGCGGCTACAACTCGCAGCGCGCGGCGCCCGTGCACTTCGGGCTCGCGAAGCTCGAGACCGTGCGCGTCGACGTCACGTTCATGAGCAAGGGCGGGCGGATGACGCAAACGCTGCCCAAGGTGAATCCGGCAGACTACCGCGGCAAGAGCCTGGTGATTCGTCAAGCCAACTGAACTCGACGGCGGCCGCGCCGTCCACGTTTCCCTCAGAGGCTCCCGTGATCAACAGCGCTACGTTCCGGCATGATCTCGCCGCGTGCGGCGCCCTGCTCGCGGCGCTGCCCGTCCTGCCGGCGACCGCGTCGGCGCAGACCGCCGAGCTCCGCGGCCGTCGAGATCGAGACGACCAAGTGGGATCTCTCCGCCGTCGTGAACCATAAGCAGCTGTCGGAGCTGCCGGTGCTGAACCGCGGCTTCGTGGGACTCGCGCAGTTGCTGCCGGGCGGTGGCCCGGCGCGAACCGCGGATGGCCGGTTCGGCATCTCCACCTCGTTTGGCGGCACCAACGTGCGCAGCATGTACTCGATGCAGATCGACGGCGGCATCATGGACCACCCGATCTACGGCTTCGCGATCGTAAACGTGAGCCAGGATGCCGTGCCGGAATTCCGGGTGCTCCGCAACCAGTTCGATGCTGAGTACTCGCGCGCGGGCACGGCGGGCCGGCTGTTCTACTTCGGCCGCGACGATTCGCTCGACGCGAAGAATGCATTTGCCCGCACTAGAAGCACTCCTTCAGTGGGGCGCGCGCATCCAGTTCTGACGATGCGCGTTTACCTACTCGTAACGCCAACGACACATGGCTGAAACGCGTGTGACGTACATGTATCGGTCATGGTTTCCATCTACCGGCGCCGGGGCGTCCGCGGTGCCTCCACCTGCTCGAGATCGCTGACGCTGGCCGCGCTGATGGCGCTGGCGGTGCTCGGTCAGCCGCGACCAGTGCAGGCCGCCAATCCTGCGCTGCTGCGCCTGCTCCAGGTGCTGCGCGACAAGGGATCGCTTTCGGCACAGGAGTACGACGACATCCGCGCCGTGGCCGACCAGCCAGACACGCCGCCGGCCCCGCCGGCCCCGCCAACGCCAGTTCCCGCGCCGGCCCCGCCTACGCCCGCTCCAACGCCGGCGCTCCAGCCCCCGGCCGTGCCGACGTCGGTGTCAGCCGAGGTGAGCAAGGCGCTGACCGGCAAGTGGTACGAACGCATCAGCCTGCGCGGCTACACCCAGTTCCGCCGGCAGGACGTCACGTCCGAACGGGGCGCCGTGCTGGAGGTGCCGGCGGACCGCACCGTGAGTCCGAATGAGTCGTTCGGCATCCGGCGCGGACGCTTCATCTTCAGCGGTGACATCAGCGACCACTTGAGCCTCTACGCGCAGTCGGATTTCAATGCGTCCACCGGCGCGGCCGACTTCTCGCTGCAGATGCGCGACCTCTACGGCGACATCTTCCTCAACCAGGCCAAGACCTTCCGTGTGCGGCTCGGGCAGTCGAAGGTGCCCTACGGCTGGGTGAACCTGCAATCCAGCCAGAACCGCGCACCGCTCGAACGGCCAGACGCGCTCAACAGCGCCGTCGAGGGCGAGCGCGACCTCGGCGCATCGCTCATGTGGGCCTCGTCCACTGCCAGGCAGCGCTTCCGCGACCTCGTGGCCCAGGGCCTGAAAGGCTCCGGCGACTACGGCGTGGCCGCCGTCGGGCTCTACTCGGGACAGGGCTTGAACCGGTCCGACCAGAACGGCAAAGCGCACGTGCTGGCGCGCGCGTCCTATCCGTTCAAGACCGCCAGCGGACAGTTCCTCGAGTTCGGCGTGCAGGGCTACCGAGGCCGCTTCGTCTCGCCCACCCAGAGCCTCACGTCGAGCGGCGCGACCTTCACGCCGGCGCAGCGCGCCGACGGCGTGCTCGACACGCGCGTGGCGGTCAGCGCCGTGATCTATCCGCAGCCGTTCGGGCTCGAAGCGGAGTGGACGTTCGGCACGGGGCCGGAACTGACCGCCGACTTGCGCGCGATCGAATCGCGCTCGCTCCACGGCGGCTACGTGCAGGTGGCCCACCGCGGGCGCACGGCCGCCGGCACCTGGTACCCCTTTGCGCGCTGGAACTACTTCGACGGCGCGCGCAAGTTCGCCCGGAATGCTCCGCGCAACCAGGTGAACGAGCTGGACTTCGGCGTGGAGTTCGCGCGCTGGGCCGACGTAGAGCTCACGGGCATCTACACGCGCACGCTCCGCCGCACCCGCACGAGCACGTTTCCCTATGCGCTCACCCGCGACGCCAACCGCGTGGGCCTTCAGGTGCAGTGGAACTACTAGGACTAGGCGGGTCCCGCTCCCCGAGCCCCGCGATGCGTTAGCATCCCTGAATGAGTGTCGCAGAGCATCTCGGGATCAAGACGGGCGAGTACGACCGGCAGATCCTCACGTTCATCCCGTTCTACGCCGAGGTCCTCGATGCCGCCTCCGGCGCCCTCGACGCGCTCGACCGGCCGGCGCGGGTGCTGGTCGACCTGGGCACGGGCTCCGGCGCCCTGGCGGCGCGCTGCGTGAAGCGTCTGCGCGGCGTGCGCGTGGTCGGCATCGACAGCGATGCCGCCATGCTGGGCATGGCCCGGAAGCGGCTGGGCGCGCGGCTCACCACGGTGGTGGGCAACTTCGAATCCGCGCCGATTCCGGCGTGCGACGTCGTGACCGGGTCGTTCTCGCTGCACCATGTGGCGCAACCCGAGGCCAAGCTCGCAGTATTCCGTCGCGCCTTCGCTGCCCTGCGCCCGGGCGGCATGCTGATTGACGCCGACTGCATGCTGAACGCCGACCCACGGCTCGCGGCGCGTGACCACGCGGAATGGCACCGGCACCTGGCCGTGACCCATGGCCGCGCCCGGGCCGCGAAGTTCCTGCGGGCCTGGGCGGGCGAAGACACCTACTTCGCGCTCGACGTCGAGACGGCGCTGCTGCGCGAGGCGGGCTTTGCCGTGGACGTGGTGTGGCGGCGGGGCGGCTTCGCGGTGGTGGCGGCCACCAAGCCGCGGCGGCGCCCACGCCGATAGTGCCCGGCGAATCCGCCGGTTGTCCTACAATCTCCCCCGCGTGCAGAACTTCTGGGACGTCTTCGCCGCGGCCTCCTCCCGCTTTCCGGACAACGTCGCGGTCGAAGTGCAGCGGGCGGCGGGCCTGGAACGGGTCACCTACCACGACCTGCAAGGCATGGCCGAGGCCGTTGCTCGATGGCTCGTGACGCACGGCATCACGCCCGGCGATCGCTGCGCGATTCTGGCCGACAACGACGCGCGCTGGTGCGCCGTCTATCTGGCCATGCTACGCATCGGCGCGGTGGCCGTGCCGCTCGACACCAACTACTCGGCCGCGCAAGTGGCGACCGTGCTCACCGCCTCGGGCGCCCGGTTGCTCGTGGCCGGCACACGGCTGCTGCCGGTGGCCGAGCAGGCGCTGTCGGCCCCCGCCACGGCTGCGGCCACGCCCCTGCCGCTCGTGCGCATGTACGAAGCGAGCGGCGACCCGCGCGCCTCGGTCGACGGCATGTTGCGCGACACGTCGCCCGCGGCCTCGCCGCTGCCGCCGAGCGCAGCGGGCCGCGATGACGCCGCGGTGATCCTCTACACCTCGGGCACCACGTCCGACCCCAAAGGCGTGGTGCTCTCGCACGGCAACCTCGCCGGCGAACGCGAGTCGGCGTTTGCCGTGGTGGATGTGTCGGAGCGCGACGCCGTGCTGGGCGTGCTGCCGCTCTTCCATTCGCTCGCGCAGATGGCCAACCTGCTGCTGCCGTTCGCCGTGGGCGCGCGCGTGGTCTTCCTCGAGACGCTCAACACCACCGACCTGCTCAAGGCCCTGGCCGAGCGGCGCATCACGATCTTCGCGTGCGTGCCGCAGTTCTTCTATCTGATTCACCAGAAGGTCACCGCCGAGGTCGACAAGGGCGGATGGCTGAAGAAGAAGATCTTCCACGGCCTGGTGAGCGCCAATCTGGTGTTGCGCAAGGCCGGCATCAACATCGGCCCCACGGTGTTCGCCAAGGTGCACCAGGTGCTGGGCGGCCACATGCGGCTGCTCGTCACCGGCGGATCGAAGTTCGATCCCGCGGTGGGCAAGGATCTGTACGGTCTGGGCTTCTCGATCGTCCAGGCCTACGGCCTCACGGAAACGTCAGGCGCCGCGACCATCAACGAGCCGCACGAGGCCCATCTCGACACGGTCGGCAAGATTCTTCCGGGCAACGAACTGAAGGTGCTGCCACGCGACGGCGATGCCGACGACGGCGAGATCGCCATCCGCGGGCCGATCGTGATGCAGGGCTACTACAACCGGCCCGACGCCACCGCCGAGGTGATGCGCGACGGCTGGTTCCTGACCGGCGATCTGGGGCGCCTCGACGCCGCCGGCCGGCTCACCATCACCGGACGCAAGAAAGAGATCATCGTGCTGGCGTCGGGGAAGAACATCTATCCCGACGAGATCGAGAAACACTACGCGAAGTCGGCGGTGATCAAGGAGATCTGCGTGTTGGGCGTCACGCGGCCCGACGAGCCCACGACCGAGCGCCTGCACGCGGTCGTCGTGCCCGACGCAGACGTGCTCAAGGAGCGCAAGATCGTCAACGCCGGCGACCTGCTGCGCTTCGAGATGGAGAGCCTGGGCGCGGGCCTGCCCGCGCACAAGCGCGTGCTCGGCTACGACGTCTGGCGCGAGCCGCTGCCGCGCACCACCACCGGCAAGCTGCGTCGCCACGAAATCCAGCGGCGGTTGCGCGATCACCAGGCCGCCAAGGACGTAGCCGCGGCCCAGCCGGTGAGCGCGGCCGATCAGGAATGGGGCGACGACGCGCACGTCGGCGCCGCGCTCGAACTGGTGGCGCGCCGCGCCAAGCCAGACGTGACGGTGCGGCCCGACGCCAGCCTGGAGCTGGATCTGGGCCTCGACAGCATGGAGCGCGTCGAGCTGCTCACTGAACTCGAGCAGCGCTTCGCGGTCAAGGTGAGCGAGGCCGTGGTGCACGAGGTCCACACGGTGCGGGAACTCGTCGAGGCGGTGCGACCGGCCGGCGGCGCCGCAGGCTCCGCCCAGGTCGACGCGGCGTGGGACACGATCCTGCGCGATCTTCCGCCCGCCACGGATCCGGCGCTGGCGCCGCTCCTGTGGAAGCGCCGGGTCATGGCGCCGATCGAGTGGCTGATCTGCCGCGCCATGCGCCTGCTCCTGGCGCGGATCGAGGTGGACGGCCTCGAGCATCTGCCGGCCCAAGGTCCGTTCCTGATTTGCCCGAATCACCAGAGCTATTTCGATCCGTTCCTGCTCTGCGGCGTCTTGCCACTCGCGACCTTTCGGCGGTTGTTCGTCGTCGGCGCCGCGGAGTACTTCGAGACGCCGTTCATGCGCTGGGTGGCCAGGCAGATCAACCTCGTACCCGTGAACCCCGATGCGTCGCTCGTGCCGGCGATGCGTGCCGGCGCGTTCGGCCTCAGTCATGGCAAGGTGCTGCTGCTCTTCCCCGAAGGCGAGCGTTCGATCGACGGCAGCGTGAAGCGCTTCAAGAAGGGCGCGCCCATTCTGGCCAAGCAGCTTGGCGTGCCGATCGTGCCGGTGTCGCTGCGCGGCATCTTCGAGCTGTGGCCGCGCACGCGCGGCGTGACCTGGCGGCTGGTGTGGCCGTGGAGCGGGCATCGCGTGCGCATCCGGATTGGCGCGCCGTTCACCGTGAGGGCCGATGAAACCTACGCCGATGCCGCCACGCGCCTGCGCGACGCCGTGGACACGCTCTGGCAGGGCCAGTGACCTGCCGTCACCACGCGGCCGGCGTCAGCCACTGGCCTTGGGCACGCCGTCCTCGTCGACCGGCCGGCGCACGCCGTTGACCAGACTCGTGCGCACCACCGTGACCACGCTTTCAGCGATCGGCCAGGGGGCCTCGTTGGCCACTGCCCAGTAGACGACCCGCGCCGTCGCTGAGGTCTTACCCTTGGCCCAGGGCCGTTCCAGCGTGAACTCGGGATAGATGAACAGGTTGTCCTGGGCCGCCGCCACGCCGAGCGGCGTGAACGAGAAGCGCGGCACGACGTAGAGCAGGTGGCTGTCCACCTGGTCGATGCGCGCATCGGCGAACTGCGCGCCCCGGCGAGCCACGTCCATCATCACCGACACGAGCGTGTACCACGACACCTGGCGATCCGCGTTCAGGTTGCGGCGGCGGATCTCGATGCCGTAGGGGTGTGCCGGCGGTTCGGGCGCCACGCCGTGCCGCCGGCGATGGGTGCCACGGTGGATGGCGATGCGCGCCACCGGCACGGTCTCGGGTTTCTTGACGCCGTCAGGCGTACGCATCACCTGGAAGTCCATCACCAGGTGGTCGGCCTCGGGATAGGGCAGCGCGAAGTGCAACTGCTTGTCGGCCAGCCGCGCGGGCTGCTTGAACTCCACGTCGAGGTTGCTCACGCCCTGCAGCAGCTCGCGCTTGGCCAGGTAGTGCCAGAGCGTTTCGAGGTACCACTCGGCGCTCACGCTGCCGGCCGAGTTGAGCATGTCGGGCACGATCGGCTTGTGGCGCATGTCGAGCACCGCCGTGATGGCCCGCCCGGCGGCGCCCACCGCCCGCTTCACATCCGCCGCGCGAAGACGCTTCATCGCAAGTCGCTGCTGCCAGACGCTACTTGGCGCCAGTGCTCATGGTCTTCGTGAGCCACTCGGCCACGGCGGTAGTGGCACGGCTGCTCACCTGCTTGTCGGCCAACGTGAGGTACTCGGATACTTCGCCAGTCGTGGCCGGCACGAGCAGGTGATTCACGCCCGGTACCTGCACCACGTCGGTCGCCACCTGACGCTTCCGCGCACGGGCCAGCACGGCCAGCGCGTCGGCATGGTGCTTCGCCACCTGCATGTCGAGTTCGCCCTGCACGATGAGCAGCGGCTGGCGCACGTCCTCGAGCACCTTCGCTGGTTCGTAGGCCAGATAGCTGGCGAACCACTGCGTGTCGGCCTGCGCGCGCAGCTCGGCGGGCACGCCGTCCCAGGAGCCCTTGCCCGTGGCGGCGTCGTTGATGCGCGCCTGCAGATCGGCCTTGGTTTTCTTCTCTTCGGCCGACACCTCGAGCAGGTCGAGCAGGTGCTGCTGCTGTTCGAGCACGAGCGCGCCGCCCGTGCCCGACGCGCCGCCCACCATCACCAGGGCCGCGATGTCGCGTTCCGCGGCGCTCAGCTGCATCGCCACCCACGCGCCCTCGCTGTGGCCCAGCACCGCGATGCGCCTGGGATCGGCGTCCTTGCGCGACTTACGCACATAGGTGACGACCGCGCGCGCGTCGTCGGCGTAGTCGGCCAGGGTCGCGGTCTCGGCCCGCCCGCCGCTCTGGCCGATGCCGCGCTTGTCGTAGCGCACCACCATGAAGCCGGCGTCGACCAGGGCCTTGGCGATCTGGCCGAGCACGGGGATGCCCGCCACCATGCCGTCGCGATCGGCCAGTCCGGATCCGCCGATGAGCACCACCGCCGGGAGTCTGGCCGGTCCGCTGCGCGGCTTCGTGACGGTCGCCGCCAGGTTGAAGCCATTGGCCGGCACCCGCACCGACTCGTCGCCGAGGATCGAGAACGCCGTCATGCGCGAGGCCGCCGACGCCACGTCGTCGCGGGCGACTTCGAGCGTCTGCGCCGGCACGCTCAAGCGCACGAAGGCGGCCGACGCGGCTTCGGCCCACACGGTAGCGATCAGGTCGCCGCCGGGGTTCTTGAAGGTGAGCGAATAGCGCTTGGCCGCGAAGGTGCGCCGAGGGGTTTCGATCCGCTCGTCGACAATGGCGGTGACCACCAGGGACATCTCGGCCTGCGGCGCGATGTACGCCGTGATCTCGGTGCCGACCGCGGCGCGCTGCAGCCGCGCCGCAAGCGCGGCATGGCCGCCGAAGAACACGCTGGGCAGCACCACCGCATCGGCCGACACCGCGTCGGTCTTCTCGGTCGCCTCGGCGCCTTCGGTCATGGTGTTCACGGCCTTGCCGTCGGCAAACGCGGTCTTCAGCGTCACCTCCCGCCCCTGCACCGAGCCGTCGAGTTCGAGCGAACGCGGACGCCACGCGGCGTCGTAGCGCAGCTCCACGTGACGCACGATCGTGGCCAAGGGCGGACCCAGGCGCGAAGAGCCTCGCAGAATCCAGCCATCGGCCTGACGCGTGAGCGCAAGCTCTTCGCGTCCCACGACCCGTCCGGCCAGGAACACCACGTAGCTATCGGCGCCAGTGAGCGCGGCGCGCGCCGCCGTGGCCGGCGGCGGCGGCGTGGTCACCTGCGCCTGCGCCAGCGCGGCCGCCGGGGTGCACCCGGTAAGAAGCGCCAGAACAGCCAGCTGGCGGATACAATTCGCAGTTGTGACGCGCACTCGTTGCTCCACGGTCAAAGGTTAGCACCGTTGTCAGAGACGACCGATTTCGACGTCCTGCAGCAGGGGGCCGCGCTCGTGCCGCGCGTGGGGCGGTGCGTGGTGCGCGTGTCGGGCACCGAACGGGCCAGCTGGCTGCAGGGCCTGCTGACCAATGACGTGCAGGCGCTGGCGCCCGGGCAAGGCTGCTATGCGGCGTGGCTCACGCCGCAGGGCCGCATGATCACCGACGCGGTGGTGCTGGCCGAGGACGACACGCTCACGATCGACGTGCCGGTGACCCTGGGCGAACTCGTGTACCGCCAGCTCGGCGCCGCCATCTTCGCGGAAGATGTGCAGCTCGCCGACGAGGGCGCCCTGTGGGCCATGGTGGGGGTGCACGGGCCCACGGCCGCCGCCAACATCTCCCGCGCCATGGTCGGCACTGAGCCCTCGGCCACCCGGCTGACCGCCGAGGCGATGATGGGCTGGCCCGAGTATGCCAACGCGCCGCTTGGCTCGGCGGGCCGCGTGATGCGCCTCGATCACTACGGCACGCCCGGCTTCGTGATTCGCGTGCCCGCCGAGGCGCGCGACGTGTGGCTATCACGGCTTCGGCTCGCTGGCGCCACGCCCATCGCCGCCGAGGTGGTGGAGTTCGCCCGCGTCGAAGCCGGACGTCCCGAGTTCCTGGTGGACATGGACGCCGATACGATTCCGCTCGAGGCCGGCATCGAGGATCGCGCCATCTCGTTCACCAAGGGCTGCTACGTGGGCCAGGAGGTGATCGTGCGCGTGGTGTATCGCGGCGGCGGCCGCGTGGCCCGCAAGCTCGTGGGGCTGAAGCTCGAGAGCTCGGCCGTGCCCGGTGCCCGCGCCACGGTGCGGAGCGAGCGCGGAGAGGTCGGTCGGGTCACGAGCGCTGCCTGGTCGCCGCGCCTGCGCCGCACGGTGGCCATGGCCTACGTGCATCGTAAATTCGTGGAGCCTGGCACTGCGCTCACAGTAGATTGCGAAGGCACGCTGGTGCCCGCGGTGGTCAGCGCGTTTCCGATCCGTTAGACCACACGGCGCCCCCAACCCAGCCGTACATGGCGTCTGGTTTGCAGGGAAACGCCGTGGGAGCTGATTGCCCCCGAGGAGAGACACCGTGAATCGACGACTGACGACGTGGACCGCAGCGATTGCTCTGGCGATGACCGGCGCCGCCGGTGCCCAGGAACAGGCCACCGTGCTGAAGCGCGACGGCACCCGTGTGTCGGGCCGGTTCGAAGCGTGGAACCGGAATACCAATACTCTGTACATCCGCGTCTCACTGGGCGATCAACGGATCATTCCGCTCGGCGATGCCCTGGTGATCGACGCCGAGGGCGATGGCCAGAACCTGCCCGAGACCGAGTTGGGACCGGCCCGCGGCGGTGACCACGTGCTCGTGACCCGCGCTGGCGAGATCATTCGGGGCCGTATGACCAATATCGAGGGCGGGGAAGGATCGGGCCAGGACGGCGAGCCGCGGATCGTCACGTTCCAGGCGTCGGGCGGTGGCGAGCGCCGCGTGCGCTTCACCGACCTCCGGCGCCTCTACCTCGGCAACGTCCCGTCGTCCCCGGGCAGGCCGTTGCCCGAGACGCCCATGCCCACCGGTGCCATCCGCGTGGCCGGTTCCGCGGGCTGGGTCGGCACCAACATCATCGTCGGCCGGAACGACCGGCTGCAGTTCACGGCCGATGGGCAGGTGCAGCTCTCCGCCGATCCGGAAGACCGCGCGAGTCCCGCCGGGTCGCTGAAGGGCCGCTACGCGCCGAACGGGCCGGCGCCGACGCTGCTGGCGGGGGCTCTGCTCGGCCGCATCGGCAATGGTCCCGCGTTTGCGATTGGCGATCAGACACAGGAGCTGCCGGTACCTGCCGCCGGGCAGTTGTTCCTGGCGGTGAACGACGACCAGGCGGGCGACAACCAGGGCGCCTTCGCCGTCACGGTGCGCCACATTCGCCGCCGGTGACGCTCGTCGTGGTGGCGGCCGTCCTCGAACGTGACGGCCGCTTCCTGCTCACGCTGCGGCCGGCCGGTACGCACCTGGCCGGTCACTGGGAGTTTCCCGGCGGCAAGTGTGAGCCGCACGAGAGCCACGCCGAAGCGCTGCGGCGTGAGCTGCACGAAGAGCTCGATCTCGTGGCGGACGTCGGCAGCCTCGAGTTCGCGGTGACGCACGCGTATCCCGAGCGCACCGTCGAACTGCATTTCTACCGCTGCACGTTCGTGGGCGAGCCCACACCGACGAACGGTCAGCAGATGCGGTGGGTGACGCGCAGCGAGCTCGGGACACT
>Ga0163144_10019215_pt1 | contig 13759 bp, 9 predicted proteins | sample OliLak19BULKMAT1_FD_123175 | JGI IMG/M metagenome (GOLD analysis project Ga0163144, IMG submission 123175) | Freshwater microbial mat bacterial communities from Lake Vanda, McMurdo Dry Valleys, Antarctica - Oligotrophic Lake LV.19.BULKMAT1 | ecosystem: Environmental > Aquatic > Freshwater > Lake... | reverse complement strand
CAGCGCGTCCGCGCGCCGGTCTCCGTCGGCCGTCCGCGCCCAGACGAGAAAAAGGTCGGCGGCCGGCGCTCCCGTGACAAACCGCTTGCGGCCGGTGAGGCGGTAGCCGCCGCGCTCGCGCCGCGCCCGCGTCTCGATGCCGAGAACGTCGGAGCCCGCGGAGGCCTCGCTGACCGCGGCCGTCGCGAGCAGCTTTCCCGTTCTCAGCGCCGGGCCGAAGCGGCGGCGCTGAGCCGCGGTCCCGAAGGCGTCGAGCGGCGCGCGCGCGGCCCAGAGATGGGCGCCGAGCGCGAGCATCGGGCCAGTGAACCCGTCCTCGAGGCCGAGCGCGTCCAAGCCCCGGGCCGCGGCGAGGTCCGGCCGGATCCAGCCCGCGCCGCGCGAGGCCAAGGTCCGCCATGCGCGGCGGAATTCCATGATCGTCATCGTTTTTTCTCCGCGCCTCGGCGCTCGACGTATTCGGCGATGGACTCGATGGAGGCGAACGTCCGGGGACGCACGTCCCGCGGCGGCACGCTCAGCGAGAACGCCTTCTCCACGAACCGCACGAGCTTGATGATGCCGAGCGAGTCCACTCCGGCTTCCCACAGGGAATCGCCGTCGGCGAGGCGTCCGCCGCCGAGCAGCTCGTCCTCGACGAAGCGCTTGATCCTCGCGCGGGCCGGGCTCACGCGAGGCTCCCGCGATCGAGCTTGCCGCTGGCCAGCGTGGGCAGCCGGAGACGCCGCTCGAAGCGCGCCGGGATCATATAAGAAGGGAGGTCCGCCGCGAGCGCGCGCCGGAGGTCCGCCCAGCGCAGGCGCCGGCCGCCGCGAGCCACGACGAACGCCGCGAGGCCCGCGGCCTCGTGGATGACGGCCGCGTCGGAGACGGCCGGGTGCCGGCGCACGGCCGCCTCGACCTCGCCGAGCTCGACGCGCCGGCCGCTCACCTTGACGAGGCCGTCCCGCCGCCCCAGGAAATAGAGGAGGCCGCGGCGGCGCGCGACGAGGTCGCCGGTCCGGTAGAAGCGCCGGCCCTTCGCGCCGGAGCGTCCGAACGCCGCGCGATCGAGCTTCGGATCCATGTAGCCGCGCATCACGGAAGGACCCGAGACCCACAGCTCCCCGCGGCGGACGTCGAGCCGCGCGCCGGCCGCCGCGCGGCCGATCGGCACGGCCGCGCCGACAGGAGGAGCCGCGGGCAGGCGGTAGGCCGCGCAAACGTTCGTCTCGGTCGGCCCATAGAGGTTGTACAGCACGGCGTTCGGCGCGGCCGCGCGCCAGCCCGCGGCGAGCTCGGGGGAGAGGGGCTCGCCCGCGCTGAGCAGCAGCCGGAGGTCCGGGAACGCGCCGCGCGCGCGCGCGAGCGCGCCGCTCACGCTTGCGAGGACCGAAGGCACGCTGTAAAACACGGTGATCCTGCGGCGGCGCAGGTAGCGCGCGATCTCGGCGGGAAACAGGCCGTCGCGCCGGGAGACCACGTGCACCTCCGCGCCCGCCGCGCGCGCGGCGAATAGGTCGAACACCGAGAGGTCGAACTGCAGCGGCGCGAGATTCGCCACGCGGTCGCCGGGACGCAGCGCGAACTCCTTCAAAGCCCAGCGCAGGAACGCGAGCGAACCGCGATGCTCGATCACGACGCCCTTGGGAGCCCCCGTCGAGCCGGACGTGTAAAGGACGTAGGCCGGGTCGCCCGGCCGGGCGTCGGCGAAGCGGTCGGCGCGCGTCGGCGAAGCGAGCGCAGCCTCGAGCGCCACCGGACGAACGCCGGACGGCAGCGCGAGGCTCAGCTCGCCGAGAGCGCTCGCGCTCGCGAGCAGCGCGCGAGGCTTGCAGTCGGCCAGGATCGCGGCGACACGCGCCGCCGGAGCCTCGAGCTCGATCGGAACGTAGCCCGCGCCGGCCAGCAGGACGCCGTAGACGGCCGCGACGGAGGCCGCCGACCGTTCGAGCCGCACGGCGACCAGGTCTCCCGCGCCGACGCCCGCGGCCGCGAGCGCCGACGCGACGCGGAGGCTCGAGCGCTCGAGGTCCGGGCTTCCCGCGACGCGGCCCCGGCCGCGCCTCACGAGTTGCTGCAGCGTTCGCGCGCTAGAACTGGAGATAGATGAACTCCCGCGCCTCGTCGTTGCCGAAGACCACGAACATATAGAAGAGCGCCACGTAGGACGCCGCGCGCAGGCGCGGCTCGAGGAAGAGCAGCCCCTCGCGGCGGTCCATCGCCGGGCGCGGAGCGTGCGCGAGCAGCACCGCCCAGCCGAACAGCGCGAGCGAGAACAGGTGCTCGCCCAGGCCGGGCGGGACCGAGAAGTCGCCGAGCTGCCTGAGGAAGTGGAACGCCTGCGGCAGGGAGCGCGCACGCAGGAAGAGGAACCCAAGGCACACGAGATGGAAGGTGCCGACGACGCGAAGCGCGCGCGGCAGCCCGAGGCTGTAGCCGCGCCCCTGCCACCACAGCGTCGCGGCGACGACGAGCCCGTAGTACAGGCCCATCACCGCCATCGTCGGAGCGATGCCGTGCCAGAGGCCCATCAAGACGAAGGTCGCCACGGGCGCGAGGTAGAGCTTCGCCGGAAGCGGCGCCTCGAGCATGGGCCGATAGACGTAGTCGGCGAACCAGGACGAGAGCGACATGTGCCAGCGCTTCCAGAAGTCGCGCATGTCCTGCGCGAGGAAAGGCCGGTCGAAGTTCGGGCAGAGGTCGACGCCCAGGCAGCAGGCGAAGCCGCGCGCCATGTCCGTGTAGCCCGCGAAGTCCGCGTACAGCTGGAGCGCGAACGCGTAGACGCCGATCAGGACCTCGAGCGCGGACGGCGAGGCCGTCCCCTCGAAGACGGAGCGGACCACGACCGCGAGGTTGTCCCCGACGACGGCCTTTTGAAAAGCGCCCCAGAACACCAAGTGCACGCCGCGCGTGAAGCGCTCGGCGTCGAACGCCGGGCGCTCGCGCAGCTGCGGGAGCAGGCGCTTCGCCCGCTCGATCGGCCCGGACAACAGCTGGGGGAAGAACGACAGGAACAACGAGTGCTCCATGAAGCCGCGCGCGGGCGAGGCGCCCTGATAGATGTCGACCAGATAGCCTATGGACTGGAAGGCGTAGTACGACAGGCCGATCGGCAGCAGCCCGAGCGGCGCCCCGGGAATCTTGAAGGCGAATACCGCCGCGATATGGACCGTCGCCGCGGCGGCCAGGATCCCGGCGCGGAGCCCCGGCGCGCGGACGCGCTCGAGCGCGCGCGCGGCCGCGTACGATGCCAGCGTCAGGCTCGCGAGCGCGAAGACGTGCCGCCAGCCGAAAGACGCGCAGAACGCGTAGCCCGCGGCGAGCAGGAGGGGGCGCCGCGCGCGAGCGGGCAGAAGCCAGTGCGCGGCCGCGACCGCGGCGAAGAACAGCATAAAATCAAGAGAATGGAATAGCATGCGCGCGCGTCTACAATATACAATATCGTCTCATCGCTGAAGGACAGGAGCCGATCATGGATACCTTAAAGATGTTGTTGGGCGTCGCGCTCGCGGCGCTGCCGTTGAGCGCTTTCGCGGCTGCCGCGCCCGCGTCGAACTGGCGGAGTTGCGAAGCGGATCGCGCGGCCATATGCTCGGCCTTTCAAAACTCGCCGGATATCCTAAAATGTCTTAATGCCAATCGGAAAAAGGTTTCGCCCGCCTGCTTCAAGCAGCTGGAACCTAAGATGGCTTGCATCGCCGAAAAAAGAAAATTCTGCCCCGACGCCAAACCGGGCACCGACATCACACTCTGCATGGAGAAGCACAACAGCCAATTGTCGCCCGCTTGCCGGGACGCCTTTCCCTGCATGACCTATAAAGCCAAGTTTTGTTCCGCGGCCAAGGGAGGGAATACCATGCGCGACTGCCTTTTGGCGCAGAGCGCCAAGTTATCTCCGGCCTGCCTCGGCTACCTCAAGAAAACGGAAGTCAAGTCCCCTTAGTCCTTGCCGCACTCGACCGCGGGCTCGGCGACGCCGGAAAAGCGAAGCGCGCGCTCGGGAATGGCGCGTTCCGTTTCGCCGGCCTTGCGATACGCGTCGCAATACACCGAACGCGCGCCGCGGACGTCTCCCCTAGCCCGCAGCTTATCGCCGCGCGCGACCGCGCGCCGGGCGGACAAGGATTTCGGGGTGCACGGACCCGCACCCAAGCCAAGCGCCTCGAGCCTGTCCCGCTCGGACGCGAGGACCGGGAGCATGAGATATTCCTTGAGCATGTCCGCGGCGATATTGCATTGGTTCACGTCGAAGGGCGGATTCGCGTCGAGGATATCGAGGGCGCGCCGTCCGTGCTCCCGCGCGAGCGAGAGGTCCGACCCCCGGAGCACCCTGGCCAGGCTGACGAAGAGTTGCGCGTTCGCCAGCGGCTGACAGCCTAACGTCCTGCAGCCCTCGAGCGCGCGCTCGATGAGCGGAAGGCCGTCCTTTTCGCGCCCGCGGCGATCAAGTTCGTCGAGATAGCCCGACGCCAGCGGAAAAGGATGCGGACCGACCTGCGGCACGGCCGCGAGCGCTTCCTCGTACGTCTTCAACGCGTCGTCGTATCGGCCGAGAACTCGAAGCTGATGCGCCAGGTGCGTCCTGGTATGCGCGCGCCCTTCGGCGTCCGAGGGGTCGTAAAGGCGGAGCGCGGCCTCGAAGGAGCGGACGGCGTCGCCGCCGCGCCCCATGCCGGCGAGAAGCACGCCCAAATGGTGGTGGAGGCTGGGATTTTTCGGATGAGCCGCCATCGCGTCCTGGACCCCGGCAATCGCGCCCGCGGGGTCGCCGCCGTCCCGGCGGGAGTAGCCTTCCTGAAAATAGGCCTCGGCCCTATCCGGAGCGAGCGCCTGCGCCTCGCGATAAAGCCCGCTCGCATCCTTGAAGCGTCCCTGGAGCCGGTAGGCGTCCGCCATCCGAAGCTTCGCGTCGTAGCCGTCCGACGGCCTCGGCGGCGAGCAGACGGCCAGGGCCCGGCGGAGCGTACCGATCCGGTCCTTCTCCGACGCGAGCCGCGGGAGGGATAAATACTGCGCCACGACTTCTCCGGCGATGGCGCACATGCGCGCCTCCCTCGGAGGACGCGCCTCGAGTATCTCCAGCGCACGATGCCCGAACGCCCGCGCGCGCGGAAGATCCGTCTTGCGGAGCGCCGCGGCGATGCTCGATAGAATCCGGGCGTTCATAAGCGGCAGGCACGCAAGGTCAGCGCAGGCCTTGAGCGTCCGCTCCATGAGAGCCAGGCCTTCCGCTCCCCGGCCAAGATCCTGCAGCTCCTTCATAGAGCCGGTCGCCGCCCTCAGCCATTGCAGGCTTTTCGGCGGGGCGTCCTCGAATGCTTGCTTAAAGGCACGCAAGGCGTCGTCATGCCTGCCTAAGGCGTGGAGTTGAAGGGCTAGGTAATTCTGGGTATCCGCGTACATCCCGGACGTTCTTTTCGCGGGCTCGTAGAGCCGACGCGCGGACTCGAAGGAGTGGACGGCGTCCTCGATACGCCCCGCGTCCGCCAGGAAAACCCCTAGATGATGGCGCGCGAGAGGGTCTCGAGGATTCGCCGCGACCGCGCTTTCGAGCTCGCGGATCGCTCCCTCGATATCGCCTTCGTCGCGGCGTACGTAGCCCTCCTCGAAATAAGCGTCGGCCCGGTCCGGGGCGAGCGCCTTAGCCGCGCTGAACAATCCGGAGGCGTCTTTAAAGCGCCCCTCTAGCCGGTAGACGCCGGCCAGGCGCAGATGCGCTTCATAGTCCGCAGGCGAGAGCTCGAGCACTCGCCGGTAGGCCGCGATGGCCTCGGCGCGGCGCCCGAGCCCAAGCAGCGATGCCGCGAGCTCTCTATGGAGTCCCGGCGCCTCGGGGTGCCGCGTCGCGGCGGCCGTCGAGACGCGAAGTCCCTCCTCGAAACGCCCGGTTCTGTTGAGGATCGCCGCCCATTCCTCGACCGCGGCCGCGTCGGGCGCCAAGGACGCGAGCCGGTCGATCGTGGCGCCGATCGCCTTGTCGTCGCCCGCCGTCAGGGCGGCCGCGCCGAACCGCCCGAGCGCCCGCGACAATTCGGCGACGGTCGTCGCCGAGGATGACTCGACCAGAGACAGTTCCAGCCTGGCGGACGCCAGCGCGTCGGCGGCGGACGCGCGGCAAGACAGAGTCAACAGCAAGGCCGACAACGCCACGGCGGGGCGGCTTCGGATCATAATGCGTCCTGATAATAGCTTTTGTATGATCGGAGTCCATGCTGCGCGCCCTCTCTAGGACTTCGCTCCCGGAACGGCTGCGGCTTGCCGCAAACGGCGCGTGCCTCGCGCTCGCGCTCGGCTTCGCCGTCGCCGCGCCCCTGCGGATTACGGGCGATAGGCCGGAGGCGAGGCTGTCCATGTATCCGTCCGCCGGAGAAATCCTCACGCACGGCATCCCGGCGAGGATGGCGCGGGTCTCCGACCGCCTGCCTCTGGCGACTGTCGTCTCGGCTCGGGTCGTCTATCACACTCGGGCGCGCTACGGCGTCCTGCTGGCCGCCTACTGCGTGCTTGCCGTCCTCCTAATTTTCGCGATCGGCTTTCTGCTGCACCCCTGGGGAGGCGTTGTCGCGGCGCTTGCGGTCGCCGTCTGGTCGTCCAAGATCAAGCTCGATTCGAGCTTCTACTGGAATCCGGACGCCGGCTATTTCCTCGTCGTACTCTTGGCCGCCGGAGTCCTGGTTTGGCGCGCGCGCGCTCCATCGCCCGGACGCAGCGCTTGCCTCGCGGCGGCCGTCGGGGTCACCTTGCTCTGGCGCTCGCCGCTCGCGTTTTTCACGCCGGCCTTGGCGTTGTATGAATGGGCGGTCGAGCACCGCTTCTCTTTTAAAGCGTACGGCAGGGAATTCGTGATCTTGTGCGTCGTACCTTACCTGTTCCTTCTGCCCTGGATCGCGATGAACTGGTCCGTCCATCGCGAGCTCGTCGTCTTCGAAAGGGGGGCGGCGAGCTCGAATATCGTGACCGGAGCGCTGGGGCTGGTCCAGAACATCGAGGGCGACATCGGCACCCTCATCGGCGGGCCGATCGACGTGCGAAACACAGGCGCCGTGCTGGGCTGGGCGATCGGCGAGGTGGCCCGCCACCCCATACGGTTCGCGCGAGCGTATATCCTGCGAATGGAATTCGCTCTCACGCTCCTGCATCCGCTGCTGGCGCCGCTCGCGGCGGCCTCGCTGTGGTTCTTCCGAAAACGCCGCGAGTACCGCGACCTCGCATTCATGGCGGCGTATTTTTTTTGCATCCACTGCCTCATGACGGTCGAAGAGCGCTATTTCTGGCCGCCGCTGGCGCTGCTGACGCTCCTCGCGTGCTGCCTGCCCGCGGGTCTTCTCGGCCGGGAGCCGCCGCGCGAGGACGCGCCGGACCGGCGCCTCGCGTCCGGGCTCCTGAAAGGCTCGCTTGCGATCATCATGGTCGTCGTACTTTACACGCAATGGCTCGTGCTCTCCTTCGCGAACGCGGCGCGCCGGGGGCAGGGAAGCGTCAGCGAGCAGCTCGGCGCCGCGCTCGAGTCGAACCCCGACGACGCGTGGCTGCTGGAAGCCCGCGGCAACGATCGCTTCAACCGGGGCGACGCTTCCGGCTCGGCGGCGGACTTCGCGCGGGCCGCCGCGCGCGACCCGCAGTATCCTCGATCGGAGCTGCTGCTGGCGCGCGCGGAGGCGATATCCGGAAACCTTGGGCGCCTGCTGGCGTGGAACGCTCCGACGGGGGCCGGGCGGGAGGACATCGAGCTTCGAATCGAGGCGAGCATCCTGCAGGCGTGCGCGTATATCCGGCTGGGCCGGACCGCCGAGGCGCTCGAGCGGCTGGCGGCCGGCGGGAGCATGAACCGAGCCCTCAGGGTTCGCGTGCGAGGGCCGCAGGGCGAGCGCGAGAAGCGGGTGAGCGAAACGCTGCGCTCGTCCGACAGCGGCTTCATCGGGCACTGCCGCAGGCTGCAGGGGCCGAGGCCGATCGCGGAAAGGATGGCCCTGTTCAAAGCCCTTACGGGTCTTCTGCCGGACGCGAGCGAGGCGTGGCTCGAACGGGCTGGGCTCGAGGCCGCGACCGGCTCCCGCAAAGCAGCGCTCGTCTCGATGGCGCGCGCCGAGGCGCTGCATCCCGGCGGCTCGAGCCGAGACGGCTGGCAGCTGCGCCGCATCGCCTTCGGCTATATCAAGCTTCATGAGCATGACCAAGCCCTCAGGATTCTAACGCGCCTGACTCGCGAATATCCTCTCAATGCCGAGTATTCCGCGGACTTGGCGCGGTCCGCGAGCTTGAAAGCTGAATACGCGGGAAGCTCGAAATAAGCCGCGTCGCTCTAAAGGCCCGAGTCCACGCGGCGCAGGAGTTCCACGGCCCGTCCGAGACCGCCCACGTTCCCCGAGGATTCGAACATCATCCTGGCCGCGGCGCCATGCCTGCGCGCGGACTCGCGATCGCCAAGCCTCAGCTCCAGGCCGCCGGCGTTGAGGAGGAGATTCCCGTAGGAGACGTAGCCCGGGACACGGTCGCCGTACCGCGTCGCGGCCCGGTACGCCGCCAACGCCTTTTGGTCCAGTCCGATTTCCTGAAAGTCGCTCGCGATGCCCATGAGGAGCTCGAGGCGGGTCGTGAGCTCCCAGTCGATGAGCCGGGACGGTTCCGGGCCCGAAACCGCCAACCGGAAAGCCCGATTCAGGCTCGCCTTGGCGGAGGCCGGGTCGCCGCGAAGGCGTTGAAGCCGCGAGAGCACAAGGACAGCGTCGCCCTCGATAGAAATGGGGCAGCCGACGGCCGCGCAGCGCCGCAAAAGCCGGTCGAGCGTTTCGCCCGCCTCCTGATAGGCGCCTCGCCTTGCGAGCGCCTCCGCCAAACGGGTATTGGCCCCGTTCCAAGCCACCTCTCCGGGCGTCGACGCGGCGACCGCCGTTCGCAGGAGAGCCTCGACCTTCTCCGCTCGTCCCGCTTCCAGGTAGAGGCGCGCCAGCCAGTTCGAGGTATGGGCGCGCTCGCGCGCGGAACCTCGCTCGGATGCGTCCAGCGCCGCGAGCGCTCTCTCCAGCTCAAGGATACCTTCGTCAATCCGTCCTTCGTTCCACAGCGCCACTCCATGGTGGTGGAGCGCGGCGGGCGCGGCGCTCGTGATCGCCACCGCGCTGCTAAAAATCCGTTCCGCCCCGGAAGCGTCTCCCGTGTAAAGCCGCGAATAGCCCTCCTCGATATAGGCGCCCGCGGTTGTCGGAGCGAGCTCCTTCGCCTGGCGGTATAGTCCCATCGCCTCTTCAAACTTACCGCTAAGCCGGAGAAAGCGCGCCAAAACCAGGCGCATCTCGTAGGAAGCAGGGTGCGCCTTCAGACCTCGCCGCAGGACCGCGACGGCCTCCTCCGGTCGTCCCTGCGCCCACCGGCACCGCGCCAATTCGTTGAAGGCGGCTTCCCCGCCGCGTTCGCTTTTGTCGACGCAGATCGCGGCATCGCCGACGACGCGCTCCTCTGTGCCCGCGCGCCCGGCTCCCGCCGCGCCCGCGGGGCGACAAAAGGCCGCAAGCAGCGCCGTGACAAACCATGCCTGGAGAATCATTTCATGCATGATAGAACTTCCGTCGTCGGAAGACTGATATAATCTCAGGATGAGCCGGCACGCGCTCGCCCCCGTATCGCATGCCCTCCTAACGGCGGCGCTGGCCGTCTCCGCCGCGTTATCCTACGCGGCGGCTCCTGATCGCCTCGCGGAGGAGCTCGCCGAAGCCGCGCGGCTGGCGAAGATGGGCGATTACGCGGCAGCCGCGGACGCCTCCGCGCCTCTCCTCGACCGGGCTTGGGCGGAGCGAGGCCCCGCGGACGCGGACGTCGTCCGCGCCGTCGGCGCGCGCGCGGGATGGGCCCGCCTCGCGGGGCGGCCCGGGGAGGTACTCAAGGCGCTGCGCCGGCTCGAGTCCGTAAGCCCGCCCACGACCGCGTCCTTGCTCGAGCGTGCGCGCATCCTGCGCCTCGACGGCGACGCGGCCGCGGCGGCGTCGCTAGCGGAGGAGGCCGCGGCCTTCGGTGATGAGCCCAGCTATCTGGAGCTTGCGCTATGCCGCGAGGCCCAGGGCCGCGTCGATCCGGCGATCGCCGCGCTGCGGCGCGGCCTTGCCGCTCACCCCGGCTCCTCCAGCTTGCGAGTCAAGCTTGCCGAATTGCTGAGGCGGACGGGCGGCTTCGAGGAGGCGATGAAGCTCTACGCGCAAGCGCGCGCCCTCGACCCGGCACGCTCCGACGTCTACTTTCAGGAAGGCTACGCGCGCCTCTTCGCGGGCCAGCAGCAGGAGTCCGCGCGCGTGTTCCAGGATTGGGTCTCCGTTTCGAGCGGCTCCGCGGACGCCAGGCAGCACGCCGCCGTGGCGCTGTGGCATCGCGGCGACCTCGAGGGGGGGCTGGAAGCCATGGAAAAAACCGTGGCGCTCTACGAGTCCGAACGCTTGGCGGGCGACGAATACGCGCACGCGCTTCTGTCGCTGATCTCGATGCGGGAGTCCATGGGCCGTGACGGGCTCGAGAACCTGGCGCGCAAGGCTGTCGCCGCGACGTCCCCGGACTCGCACAACAATTACAACGCGCGGGTCTTCTTGGCCATCCTTCGCGCCGAGCGCGGTGACGCCCGCGGCGCTATGTCCGAGCTTTCGGCCGCGGAAGAGCAATACCGCAAGTCGGGCGGCCCGCAATATATGCAGGCGATGACCGAAACTGCGCGCAAGCAGATCAATCTGTCCGCCGAAATTACGACGCTCGCGGCCAAGTCCGCCTCCGCGTCGAACACCACCCGCCGCGAAGAGCACCTGAAGCTCCTAAGCCTCAAGACGGCCCAACGCAAACATCTGGCGGCTCGGGCGAGGAGCGATGCCTCGGTGGGTCAGTGCCAGCATTGGGATTGCGCGCCGGTCATCGAGGCGGGCATTTGGATGCGGCGCGCGATCTCAGAGCACGCCGCGGGCTACGACGAGGAAGCGCGGCGCGCGGCCGACCGCGCCGTCCTGATGGCGCTCATGCGAACCAAGGTGCCGGACGCGCCGGAGTTCGACGCGCGGCGCATCCGGATCCTCATCCGTTGCGCCGGCACCTACCGCGATCTGGGTGATGAGGCGGCGGCGCGCGCCGCGTTCGCCGCAGCGGCGCCGTTCGCGGCGGCCATCCCCGAACATTCGGCGGCGGCCAACTACCGGCGCATGGTCGAAAAAATCGAGGGGCGCTAGCTAAGGTGGTTTCGCGGCGCGCTGGCGCTCGATCGCGAGGATTTTTCGGCGTGGATGGGATTGAAGAGATCTTGCTGAAGAACGTTTTGCGGACTTACCGTTGAGCGCGCGGGCCGCGGCGCTTCTCGCCGCGCTCTTGGCCGCGCCCGCGCTCGCCGCCGCGCGGGCCGTCGTCCCCGTGCGCCTGCGCCTCGACATCGACCTGGATATGACGCTCCAGCGCTTCGACGCGTCCGTCGTTCATCGTTTCCGGGCGCTCGAGAGGCCCGTGAGCCGCATCGAGCTCGAGTCCCGCGGGCTCGACATCAAGAGCGTCGCCGACGAGGGGGGCCGGCCGCTGCGCTTCAAGGCCTCCTCGGCGACGCTCACGGTATTCCTCGCCGAACCCCTGCCGCCGGGCGGCGAGACCGTCGTTCGCGTCGATTACGCCGGCGCCTCGCGCCACGCGGGCCTGCATTTTTTCAAGAGCGGCCCGGCGCATCCCGGCCGGCCCGACGAGGCTTGGAGCCACGGACAGCCCGACCTGACGGGATATTGGATCCCGTTCGCGGCGGAGCCCGGCGACCGCTGCGCCACGGAAGTGAACGCGACGGTGCCCGAGGGCTTTTCGGCGGTCTCGAACGGCGTGTTGGTGTCCTCCGGGGCGGCCGGCGCCGGACGAGCCGTGTTCCGCTGGCGGCAGGAGCGCCCGCACCCCGTGCATCTGATCGCCCTTTACGCGGCGCGCTACGATTTTCAGGACGCCGCGGCGCCAGCCGGCGGCTCCGCGGTCCCGATCCGCTACTGGTTCGCGCGGCCGCAGCGGGAACGCGCGGCGCTCACCTTCAAGGACGTGCCCCGCATGCTCGATTTTTTTTCGCGCGCGACCGGAACGCCCTATCCGTGGGATAAGTATGACGTCGCCGTCATCCACCAGTCGCGGTTCGGGGGGATGGAAAACACCTCGGCCGCCGGCTTGCGCGCGGACTTCCTGCTCGATCCGGGCTCTCCCGTCGACACGGCGCCGGACGCCGTGCTGGCCCACGAGGCCGCCCACCAATGGTACGGCGACCTCGTGTCATGCCGCGGATGGGCGGACGCGTGGCTGAACGAGGGCTTCGCGTCCTATATGCAGTCGCTCTGGACCGAGAGCGAGCGCGGACGCGACGCCTTCGAATACGACCTTGCCGCCAAGGGGCGCAAGTATTTCCTGGAGGCGCGCTCGCGCCGGCGTCCGCTCGCGGCCGCCGGCTATGCCCGGCCGCTCGAGATGTTCGACTCCCACTCCTACGACAAGGGCGCGTGGGTGCTTCACATGCTGCGCCGCCGCGTCGGAGACGCCGTATTTTGGGCCGCGATTCGCGGCTACACGGAGCGGAACAAGGACGCGGCCGTGTCGACCGAGGACCTCAGGGCGGCCTTCGAGCGCGCGGGAGCGGGAGATCTCGGCGAGTTTTTCGAGCAATGGGTCCGCCGGCGCGGGCATCCCGTGCTCGCCGTCGAGGCGCGGTGGAACGAGGCGGCAAAGGAGCTCTCGTTGTCCGTGAATCAGAAGAATCCGGACGGAGCGCCTTTCCGCATGCCGCTGACGATCGCGTTCGATCGCGCGGGAAACGGCGTCCGCTCCGAGCTCGGCGCGCGCGAGCAGGTCCTCAAGTGGACGCTGCCCGCGCGACCGAAGCTGATCCGGCTCGACCCCGAGCTCGCTCTCCTCGCCGAATACGAGCTCGATTTCCCCGAGGACATGCTGCGCGAGCAGCTGCGCTCCGACCCTTCGGCCGCGGGCCGGATCCGCGCGGCGCGCGCGCTGCCCTCGGGTCCGGGCTCCGTGGAAGCCCTCGCTCTCTGCCTCGCGAGGGACCGCTTCTGGGGCGTGGCGGCCGCGTGCGCCGAGGGGCTCGCGAAAGCGGGGCCGTCCGGAAGCGCGGCCGCGCTCACGGCGCTCCGGGACGGAACCAAAGCGGCCGATCCTCGAGTCCGGAAGGCCGCGGCCGCCGCGCTCGGCTACTTCGCCCAAAGCGAGGAGGCCTTCGCCGCTCTCGCGGCGCTGGCGGCCGACCCGAGCCCGTTTGTCCGCGGCGCGGCTCTCGAGGCGCTCGGCTCGCTCGGGATCGAGCGAGCGCGCGCGCCGCTCATGTTTGGGCTTGAGATCGATTCCTGGAACGAGACGGTCCGCCGGTCCGCGCTCGCCGCTTTGGGCCGTCTGGGCGGCGGCGACGCCGTCCTCGCGGACTGGGCGGCGGCGGGCAAACCCGCGGAGGTCCGGGCGGCGGCGCTGGCCGCGGCAGCGCGGTCCCGGACGGCGGCGCCCGGACGCCCGCTCGCGCTTCTTCTCGCGACGCTCGAGACGGAGGACGATCGCGTCGTGCGCTCCGCGGCGATCGCCGCGCTGCGTTCTCTCGGGGATCCCCGCGCCGCGTCGGCGCTCTCTCGCGTAGCCTCGTCGGATCCCGAGCCGGAGATGAGGCGCGCGGCCCAGGACGCCGCGGACGCGCTGAACGGGAAGCGGCGTTGAAGATCCTCCTGCTGACGTCGCACCCGTACGACGACCCGACGTATCGGACGGTGCTCGAAGGCCTCGCCAAGGCGTACGCGAGCCT
>Ga0163144_10019213_pt1 | contig 13760 bp, 12 predicted proteins | sample OliLak19BULKMAT1_FD_123175 | JGI IMG/M metagenome (GOLD analysis project Ga0163144, IMG submission 123175) | Freshwater microbial mat bacterial communities from Lake Vanda, McMurdo Dry Valleys, Antarctica - Oligotrophic Lake LV.19.BULKMAT1 | ecosystem: Environmental > Aquatic > Freshwater >... | reverse complement strand
ATTCTAGGCGACGGCTCTTTTTGTGAAATAAGTGTATACATAATACATGTTTGAACAAAAAGAGGCGGCAACAACGAAGACGCGATACGCCCTTGCTTAATATAATGGGTATCAGCTCTTTTTTAGTAGTTCTAGACTTATCGTCGTCATGATCTCCCTAGAAACGACATGGGTGGGGCACGAAAAGTCTTCTGCATACGGGCACAATTTCTTTTCTACATGACATCTTTACGTTTTGCGTTTATACTGTTACAAAGTGCAATAATTTGTCATAAATGCAAACTGTCGCTCGATCATAAAATGCACTGATACACCAAGACATCCCCTGCCTAGTGGATGTCCCTTGTTTAGAGGGTGCGTCATGATACAGTTACGTTGCTTGTTGACCAAACCCATGCTTAGCGCAGACATAGGAATACTGATGACTCATGCTTAACTCCGCCGACCTCCAAGAGATGCCAACCGACTTCGATTCCCACAGAACGGAGCGCATCCTGATTGTAGACGATGAGATGAGCATTCGTCGGATTCTCGAAACACGTTTTAAAATGCTGGGTTTTGATACTGCGTCTGCGGGGGATGGCGAAGAAGCTTTGCAAGTCTTCGAAAAGTTTAAGCCTGATATTGTGGTGCTCGATGTCATGATGCCCAAGCTGGATGGTTTCGGAGTTACGGCACAAATTCGGACGGTGAGCGATACCCCGATTATTCTATTGACGGCGTTGGGCGATGTTTCTGAGCGCATTAAGGGTCTTGAACTTGGTGCGGATGATTACGTTGTTAAACCGTTTAGCCCGAAAGAATTAGAAGCGCGCGTCAAGACGATTCTTCGCCGTTCTCACAGTTCTGGTCCTTCTCTCAATGGTGTTGATTCAAACGATGGCACAGGGCCTCAAGGCGCAACGCAGGGCAACATGAACGTGATTAACGTGGCAGGCGTGAAGATTGATTTCGTCAAGCGTCAAGTCTTCCGTGGCACGGAACGTATTCGCTTAACAGGCATGGAATTTTGCTTGCTTGAACTTTTGGCATCCAATTCAGGATCACCGTTTAGCCGTGCAGATATCCTCCAGCATGTGTGGAACTATCCATCCGATCAGCGGATTGATACGCGCGTTGTGGATGTGCATGTCAGCCGTCTCCGCGAAAAGCTCGAACTCGATAAAGCCAACCCCGAACTCATCCTCACTGCAAGGGGAATCGGATATATGTTTCAAAAAATAAGCTAATTCTTTCGTCGTTGCGAAGGAAATGCTTTAGCATTGAATTGTGGCAATCTATAACGCCGCTTCGCCCGTTTCTAGGGTGACGGATTGCCGCGGTCTCCGCCTCTTTAAGGCTACGGCTCGCAATAAAATTAGTTCTTTCAAGGATCGACTCTTAAAAGAATCTTATACAATTGCTGTTCCCATGTTAAACTAAGGTATAGTATTAAAACGTTGTTGAGGAAGCAGTTCATCATGCAAAAACTTCGCAAGGGCGCGGATAAGTGGTTATTGTTGCTTTTTCCCATCATCTTTATCGGAGTCATTACTGGCGTGTTTGTCTTAATCTGGATTGTTCGAGATTTCGGCCCGATGCTCTTTCAATAACGCATCCATAGAATCTTTCAATCAAGGCGGGTCTTTATATGGCTAATCATACTGTTGGAAATGAATTAAGTAACGAGACCTGCGATAAAGGCGATTGGCCGTGTTTGTTTTCAAACATGAGTAAGACCGAGAAACTTACAGGCTTAATCGGATTGTTTATTATGCTTTGGGGCCTGACTCAAAAGTGGAAGCCTGTCTGGTTGTTTATTGGCGGATTCATTGCGCGTAAAGCGGTAAAGAATCACTGCAATGCTAAAAACTTCCGTTCATGGATGAAGCCCTCCATTAAGAAAAGTGCTATGTGGATGCTCGACAAATACTGTTAAACACTGCCTTTTTTCTGAACTCGCGATAAACTATAAGCATCCCTTATTGTAATCGCGAGTTTTTGTATGTCTGATCCTTTTAATTTAGATCACTCTCAATCTATTGTCCTTACAGGTGGCGGAACAGGCGGGCATCTCTATCCTGCACTCGCTGTTGCTGAAACATTGATAAGCGATTTCCAGATCAAGCGCAAGCAAATTACCTACATCGGTAACGCCACGAGTATTGAAGCCACTAAGGTTCCCGATCAGAACCTAGCGTTTCTACCGATACACTTTAGCGGAATGCCGCGCGGCAAGAACCCCATTGCCTTAGCCTCCTGGGCGATTCAACTATGGGCTGCCATGATTCAAGCGCGTAAGCACTTAATATCGGTGAACGCGGATGTCGTGTTGGGGACAGGGGGCTATGTCGCTGCGCCTGTATTGATGGCTGCTCGGTTGCTTAAGATTCCCTATGTGGTGCATGAAAGCGATGCGACCCCTGGATTGGTGAATCGGAGTATGGCACCGAACGCGAGTAAAGTCACCGCTGCATTTTCTCAAGCACAGGCTCTTCTTAAAGTGCCCGATGCTCGGTTTATTCATACAGGAAATCCCATTTCTCCAGAGATTGGCCAGCTTTCTTCAGAAGCGGCCTTTGATCGCATTAAAGCAACTCTCCCTCCTGCTTGGGCAAACGCATGGAACCCCAGTGATACAGTGCTCCTTATTTTGGGCGGTTCGCAAGGCGCAGTAAGTTTAAATAAAGCGGTCGTGAAAAATCTTGAACATTGGACGCAAGAGCAGGGGCTTAAAATCATCCACCAATGCGGCACTAAAAATAGTGGGGATTTGAAAGCGGCGTATGAGCAAATCTACAACAGTTCCGCGCCGTTTCCAGAACATTACGTATTTAGTGCCTACTTTGATGATATGCCTGCCTTATGGGGACTCGCAGATATTGCACTGTGTCGCGCGGGATCGATGACGCTGTCTGAACTTTGTGCAGCAGTTATCCCTGCCGTGTTGGTACCGTATCCCTATGCCGCGCAGAATCATCAGGAGGCCAATGCAAGAAGTCTTGAATCCAAAGGCGCGGCGGATGTTGTACTTGATAAAGACCTCGAATCGACAGACCATCTTATTGAAACCCTCTCTCGGTTGATGAATGACGGAATAACGCTGGCTCAACGTAAGGATGCCTTGTCTTTATTGGCGCGACCCAATGCCACGAAGATGATCTGCGAAACGGTGCTCTCTGTTGCGACGAAGCATTAGCCCCCCCACAAGTCACGTCATTCCCTACTACGCGGGAATGACGACGGCCTGATTATTTTCTCCTTATTTCAAACCTATCCTCAATGATGCTCTTTCTTTAATTCAACTCTCTCCCCTAGATGGAGGGAGCCATTGGTGTACAGTGTCATACTTCAAATAGATGAGTGCTCCCCTCCAAAGAGAGCCTAAACACACCCGACTAACACACTAGACCTACCCATACGATGAATGAGAGAGACTAAAAATGATCACACAAGAATTATTGACCTCTGCTATCTTAAGCCCCGATCAATCACGCAAGCTGAGCAATCGATTTATTGATGCGCAAGAAGCCTTAGAATCTGGCCATGAATTGTTCCGCATTGGCGAAGTGCAAGAAGCAATGGGCTATTTTCAGAAAGCAATGTTCCACCATGCGACGGTGAAAGAAGCCAAAGAATCCATTCAGGAATGTCAGGAAACGTTGTGGCACATGATGAATTGGAACGCACAAAAGGCGATCTAAAAATCACTCTACATTTATCGGTTGAGCTTGGAAGTAGACAATCGAGAATACCCATTCCCTATGGTTTAATTAACTAACAGACGCATTAATACCATTTCTCTCAAGTGAGGGCGAATTGATGGATTCTAGGCGGCGGCCTTTTTTCTGAAATAAATGTATAGATAGTACATGTTTAAAGAAAAAAGTCCGACAACAACGAAGACGCGATACGCCCTTATTTAAGAGGATTGGTATAAGAGAGAGACAGGACACTATAGATGATGATGCCCAAGGACCCCCATTTTGACGTGCATGCGTCTCAGAACAATGACCAATTCCCCCCAGAATCTGGCACGCACTCCCCACGAACTGTGTATGCCCAGCCTTCTATTAATGGACGCTTCAAAACTACAGGAAGCCGTCGATTGAAATCAGGCACGCAGACCATCCATGACCATCCACGAACTGAAGCACTTCAGCCTCACAAACTGGAAGAAACAGGTGAACTGTATGTGGAAGCCTGCTACCTTATTTCAAAATCAGAGTGGAATACGGCGATCTCTATTCTTGAGAAAACCACCACACTAGATTCCACCTTTGCCGAAGCATGGGAAGCCTTAGGCCTGTGCTACGAGAATTTAGATGCCAATGAAATGGCCTTTAAATCTTACCAAGCCGCGATGGCCTTGAAGCCGTTTGATTTCCAGTTGATGAAGCAAGTTGCCGTGTTGGCCGAAAAGCTCAAGGCGTGGGAAATTGCATCTACCTATTTTCAGCGCTATTCAAAGCGTCACCCAAATGATATTGATGCACAATTTGGCTGGGGGGTTGCACTTGAATGCCAAGAACGTTTCAGCGAAGCCATAGATGTCTACGAAGGGCTACTGTCCCGTCAGCCGCAACACTTGCCAACGATCAATAATTTATCGGGGTGCTTTATGAGCCTGAATGATTATGAACGGGCAATTGCAGGATTTCAAACCGTGTTAAACGTCGTGCCTAATTTTCCACGCGCCATTCTGGGTTTATCCATTGCGCAAGACTTGTCAGGGCAAATGGCTTCTGCGGTGTTAAACTACCGACGCTACCTTAATCACAACCCCGAAGGTTCCCATGCGGAAACCGTTCGCGAGCGATTGGTGGAGTTGGAAGAAGATAGAGTGTAAACCTATCCTGTCCTCTCTCCCCTTCAGGGGGAGAGAGTTAGAGAGAGGGGTGGCTAGGGGGTGTCAAGCTCCACGCGTTTCACCCTCTCCCAGTATGAACCGCCACCCTAGGTGGGGTGGCCTCTCCCCGAGGGGCGGAGGGGTAGACTATCGAATGTCTGGGAGGTTTTGAGGGGTATCACGACCTGCTGGGATTTTTTCGATTAGCTTATAGAGCATGGTCTTTAAGTTCTCAAGATTCTTGTTAAAGACCGCAATCACTTCGCCGTGACTGACTGGCGGAATACCATCTACACCGCTATCGTAATCGGTAATCATCGCGATGTTCACGGAATGCATGTTCATTTCTTTAACAAGGTGGACTTCAGGGTATTGCGTCATGTTAATGACTTCCCAGCCTTGACTGCGGAACCACTGACTTTCTGATTTTGTCGAAAAGCGCGGCCCCTGAATAACCACCACCGTCCCAGTTTCACGAATCGTTAAGCCTGCTTCATGGCCTGCTTCTATCGCCCACTGGCGCGTTTGCTCATCAAAGGGAACTGCCGCAGAAACGTGGGTAATCATGGGGCCTTCAAAAAAGGTATCCTTGCGACTGTGGGTACGATCGACGTATTGATCGCAAATGACAATGTGGCCTGGCTCCACCTCTTTTTGCAGGCTTCCCGCCGCACACGGTGAAATCACCGTATGCACGCCGAGGCTCTTCATCGCCCATACATTCGCACGATAGTTGATGTTATGCGGTGCAATGGTATGAGACTTTCCGTGACGCGGCAAAAAGGCGACGCGTTTGCCCCCCACTGTCCCAAGCGTAATATCGTCCGAAGTCGCACCATACGGCGTTTCAATACGGAGGGTTTCTGCGTTTTCAATAAAGCTGTAAAAGCCTGAACCGCCAAAGACGCCGATTTCAGCCTTGGCGTTTTCGCCAGTATTCAGTTCAAACGGAGCGGGAAAATGTGCCATGTGAGTTGTCCTTATCATGCTTAGAAAACCTATTTAGAATAGGGGAAACATCAAGAAGATTCAAACGGTTTACCCCCTCTGTTTTTCAAGAAGCACGCCTCGCCGTTGGCGGACTATGTTGGGGTGAGGTTGGAGGGGGTGTCAAGCCCACCGTGTCTACCCCTCACCCAGCAATCACAGGATTTTTATAGCGAAAATTCAGTTCTTGCATCCTTCTCCCCAGCGGGGCGAGGGGGAAAATCTTTGCTTTTTCTGGCTATTTCGCCTACACTAAGAAAAAGCACCTGCTACGGATAGCAAGTGCGTCTGTCTGGAAGTTTGGTTTAAAATTAAATTCTCCTCGCGTCGAGATGTCTAAGCTCGACGCGTTTCTCTATGTATATAACTATATCGCAATTGAGAATCGTTTGCAAGTAGTAATTTTGATTTTCCTCCGTTTTTATGAAGAACATGCGCCTTCTCCTAGTCTTCCTTTAGGCACCCGTGCTTTAATATAAGGTATGAATGCCACTACTAACACCCCTTATACAAAACGCCTGTGGGCACCATGGAAACGATTGGGTCAGTATTTTCTTTCCCTCATTTCGTCCATGGAAATGGGGGTGCTGTTGCTGATTTTTATCGCGATTTCCTGCATTGCAGGAAGCCTGCTTCCGCAGATTCAACTGGTGGATACAGGCGCGATTCAACGCCAATTTGGCGATGCCTATCCTTATCTTAATGCCATGGGGCTATTCGATCTGTTTTACAGTCCGTGGTTTATCGCACTAGAAGTGTTGTTTTTCTTCTCGATTTGCATTGGTTCCTTTCGCTGGTTACGGCCTGCATGGTTAAGCATTACGCAGAAAACGTTGATGGATGCTCGGCATATCCGCGCAACATCCCGACATCACGTCATTGATGTGGCTTCCAGTGTTCCGCCCCCTGAGATACTGGCCACCATGAAAATGGCTCTTGAGCAACAGGGTTTTGACGTAACGGGTTCCAATAAGAAACATCCGTGGAGCCTGTATGCGACTAAAGGACGACTAGGGCGTGTCGGTCCAATGATCACCCATGTTGGGATTGCGTTAGTGATGCTCGCCGTTTTTTGGGGAGCCTTTACCAGCTTTACGGCTCAACATCTCGCAAAGCCAGGCGAAACGTTTGCAGTTTCGGAAAGCGAAACCTTTGCAACGTCCACCAAGCCTCCATTTTGGTTTGGGAGCATTCCTGACTATCGTGTGCAGATAGATCGATTTGATATTGATTTTCAGCTCAAGGCGCCCATGGTTCCCAAACAGTTTACGACCCATTTAAGCCTGATCGATACAGTAACAGGCGAAACCCTTAAAAAGGGTGTCACGTCTGTTAACAATCCCTTTCGCTACAAAGGCCTGACGTTTTATCAGGCGAACTTTTCCCCCACGACCCTACACACACTTACGATTAATGGCGTGCCTCAACGTGTGGATGCGAATCAAACGCTTGCAGGCCGTCCGTTCGCCATTCATCCTCTTAATGAAACAACGCGCCTCTTTATCTTCCCCCTTGGTCGCTTTACCGATGGATTACAGGTCAATCGTGTGGAGATTTTGCAGGAAAAAAATGGAAAGCTTTTGGGGTTTGATAAAGGGTTTAGCGTTAAGAACAAGAACGTGCTTGGATTGACGGAAGGCGCAGATGCTCAAGCCTTTGCAGGGCAAAAAATTGGGTACACCCAAGCGGTGATGAGCACAGGATTACAGATGAAATACGCCCCCGAAACGTGGTTTTTATACGTGAGTCTTATTGTCTTGGCGTTAGGCTGCGTGATGAGTGCGATACCGCATTATCAGGTGTGGCTCGCGTTAGGTAATGAACTCAATACGTTTAATTCGCCTCCCAATTCCGTTGCTGTTTATAGTAAGGCGAAGAAGCACCCCAAGCGACTTGCTCGCCAGTTGGAGCGTGTTTTGGATAAACTGCCAACTCCCGCCTATAAACATCACGGCTCAACTGAAATAGGACCTACGACATGATTAGCGAACTCGCCATAGCCACCTACACGCAGCAATCACATATTGCCTTTGTTTCTGCACAAGGCTTGGCTATTATTAGCATAATTTTGTTATGTGTCGCGCCATTTCTGCCGCGCCCGATGCGAAGCTTTCAATACGGCATTGATGCGTTTTTGAGTGTGTGTCTATTAAGCGTCTTTATTTTGAGGTCATTAGCGTCTGAATTCTTCGCGCTGACGAATATGTTTGAATCTCTTTTAGCGGTTGCCCTCGGTGTGGTGATTTGTCGATATATCTTAGAGCCACGTATCCGTATTCAATCCTTTCATGTTTTATCAATGGGGTTAGTTCTTGTAGCACTTGGATTTGCGACTACCCTTCCCTCTGAAATTGCGATTTTACAGCCTGCGTTGATGAGCTATTGGCGCGCCATTCACGTACCGATTATTATGCTTTCCTACGCGCTACTTTTCATGGCATCGATTGCAGGCGTGTTGATGATTATCAAACGCGGTTCTTCACCCCCTCTCCAGAGGGAGAGAATTGGGGAGAGGGGATTCAGCCAGCTTGACCAAGAAACAGACTGTCCCCTCACACAACTCGCTGATAGAGCGGTGTATCTAGCCGTGCCCACTCTCGCGATTGGAACAGCACTAGGAGCCGTGTGGGCGAATGAGGCATGGGGCACGTATTGGAACTGGGATCCCAAGGAAAATATGGCGCTAGCCACGTTGTTTGTCTATGGCGCGTACATGCACATGCGATTAAATACGCAGATCAAGCCACAATCACTGGCATGGTTGCTGGTCATTGGTTTTGCGGTCGTGATGCTCACCTACATCGGGATTAACCTCTTGGGCGTTGGCCTCCACAGCTACGGCAATTTCATGATGAGCTAGCACATCTTTTCTTGGAGTATGCTTTAATCAATTAACCTTCTTGGTTCAAATTGTTCACTTCTCTCTTTTTAAGGAAATAATATATGCGCTTCTCTCCTCTCCTCTCCTCTCCTCAAAGGCAAAATAATATAGAACGCTCTGGAAGCAGGCAGCCTAAAGGTGCCTCCCGTATAGCAAAGGCTCTATCTTTATATATTAAAGGCAAAACTGAACTAGAAATCCAAGCAATTCTCAATGCTAATATGTGCTCCATTAGCGTAGCAAAAATAGAAAAGTGTTGGATATCAGACATCACCAGTGCTGTGGATTTGTTTAACGATTTACCTTCTTAATCGCTCCTACCCAACCCCTCGAAAATACGCTATACTATGGTTATCGTATTACGTTTAATGCCTCGTGGATTCACAGGTCTTAAAAAGGGTTTACCATGACATCTCAACACGCCCGAGATGACGAGCACACCACGCGTCATCCTGCATCTCCTACTGATAATGACTCTCCATTGATTGAAGACGTTCTGATGGATCAACTCATGGTTAAGTTGCGCCTCAATGGCGCAACGGATGATGAGCAAGCTTTGATTCTGAAAACCTATGATTATGCGCGAGCCAATCACGAAGGCCAAACCCGCAAGGACGGCCAAAACTATATTATGCATCCTGTGAGTGTCGCACTGATTCTCGCGGATATGTGGGTGGATATTCCTACGCTCCAGGCAGCGTTGATGCATGATGTGCTGGAAGATACCACCGCCACTGAAGCAGGAATGGCTAAAATATTTGGAGATGAAGTGACGTATATCGTCATGGGCGTGACGAAGCTCGGGAAGTATAAGTTTGAATGTTCCACCAAGGAAGAAGAGCAGGCGGAAAACTTCCGAAACATGTTTTTGGCAATGGCGGAAGACATTCGTGTCTTGACGCTTAAACTAGCGGATCGTTTGCATAATATGCGAACGCTTCAGCACATGAAGCCTGAAAAACAGATTAAAATTGCAACTGAAACTTTGGAAGTCTTTGCCCCACTCGCCAATCGAATCGGTATGGGGAACTTTAAAGCGGAACTCGAGGATTTATCCCTTAAGTATATTGATCCTGAAGGATCGCATAAAATTGAGAGCCAGTTAGAAGAATCACAGCTAGATCGCGAAGCCATGATTGCTGCAATGACTCAGGAGCTGGAAGCCTCTCTAAAAGCGCACGAGATTCACCCTAAAATTTATAGCCGACTCAAAAACTTTTACAGCATTTATAAGAAAATGACGCAACAGCGAAAAGGCCTTGCACAGATTTTTGACATCTCGGCGTTGCGTGTGATCGTCGAAACGGAAGCGCAGTGTTATGAAGTGTTGGGGCTGATTCACAATCTCTATACGCCTGTGGCTGGTCGCTTCAAAGATTATATTGCCATGCCCAAGAGCAATTTTTATCAATCATTACATACTACGATCATCGGCCCGAATAAGCGTCCTGTGGAAGTGCAAATTCGTACAAAAAACATGCATGAAGTGGCCGAATTTGGCATTGCTGCGCATTTCAATTACAAACGTTTTGGAGATGACGCAACGGTTCACAATGCGTCTAAAGATGACGAAAAACTCGCGTGGCTTAAGCAGATTGTCGAAATGCAGGATTCTTCTAGCAATGCGCTGGAATTTGTAGAGAATGTAAAGCTTGATTTGTTTCCAGACCAAGTGTTTGTATTCACGCCAAAGGGGGCGGTCATCAGCTTACCTAAAGGGTCTTGCCCTGTTGATTTTGCCTTTCGCATTCATACAGAAGTGGGGAATCGTTGCGCGGGCGCTGTCGTCAACGAGAAAATGGTGCCGCTGAATACAGAGCTTCAAAACGGCGATATTATTGAAATCGTCACAAATAAAAAAGCTTCGCCTCGCCTCGACTGGGTGAACTTTGTGGTGACGCAACATGCGAAAGCCCGTATCCGACAATGGTATCGAAAGCACTACAGAGATCAACATGCCCTACAAGGAAAACAACTGCTAGAAGCTGATCTTGGGCGTACCAAGGTGGATGAGCTGGTGAAGTCTGGACGAATGCTCGAAGTGGCCAACGAGCTAATGCAAAAAACACTCGAAGACATGTATGCTTCGCTGGGGTATGGCGAGATTACGCTGAACCGCATTATCAACCGTGTGAAAAAAGGCAAGATGCACTCAGGGACCTCAGATCATCATTTAGAGATGCAAGCCAAACAGACTGAACAGCTTAATGAGCATGGATACGTGGATTTATCCCCTTCTCAAAAAGAAGAGCTGGAAAAGAAAAGTAGCACCGAAAATTTCGCGGATGCCGTCAGTAAAGCCAGTAAAGACGATACGCAGGAACTCACTGATGAGCAACGTGGCATGGGATCACTCAAAGCCTTGAAAGGCTTGCAATACCATATAGCGCGGTGTTGCATGCCTGTCCCTGGTGATACGATTATTGGGATAGTTACGCGCAGTCGAGGGGTGATGATTCACCGTGATGACTGTATGAATACTGTGCAGGCAAACCCACAGCGTGTGATGCATCTCAACTGGACAGGCGCGATCGAGATGCAACAAACCCTTCATAATGTGATGCTTGAAATGCAGGTGATGGATCGTGTGGGTGTATTTCAGGAAGTGCTTGCGAAAATTTCGGCCAAGAATATCAATATTTTTTCGGCATCGTCACGACGTTTAGCCGTGGGGGAAAAATGCTCGTATATTGAGTTGGGTATCGAAGTGCAGAATCTTGATGAACTGGAAAAATTAATTACCCTTATTCGTCAACTGCCTGATGTAATAGCAGTAAAACGGTCTCGTTATCGCATGAACAAATAGAGACAATTAGTCAGATTCCGCAATCTGCCAATGGGGAAGATAAAAATCATCGGGGTGATTTAGATTCGGGTCGTTGTTTAGCTGGCGTGTACGGATGACAACTTGATCGGGATTCTTACACAGGTAAGCACCCCAAAAGCTAAACGACGAAAATCCTGAAAGCACATGATGATGACACTGGCTCATGAGATATATATCTTCATAGCCCATAAATGGGGTACTATGATCCACAAATGTTATATCGCAGGGGACGGTAAAGTTCGCTTTAACCCACTCAATATCATCGGAAAAAGCGAATATATGAGCGCGAGTACCTTCACCTAATTTCTCGAGAATGAGTTTGACTGCATTGTTATAGTATTCAGGGGTAGAGATGCCCTTAACCCATTTTGCAACATCAGGGTTTGTCACAAAATCGCCACGACGAAAGTGAACGGCGATAGGGAATTTGGTATTTTTTATTTTACTAAGCACCTCTCCTCCCTTAACGGATATTGAATGGTTGAGCTGGAAAAGAGGAAGGAGTTCATCACGCAAGTGATGAAAATATTTATAGCTGGGGAAGTAGCCTCTTACATAAGTAGACCCCTTCCGTTCAAACAACGCAGGATTATAGGCAATGCTGTCGCCTTCTTCATAGACCGTATCGGGGACAGGCGCAACCGTAGTTCTTAAATGCTTGGGAAGAAACAGACGTTTCAAGCGACTTGGGCGTAGACTCTGCGCATACCCTGGAACCTGGCGAATATCTAGATGATGAATTTCATCGCTAGAGGCAAATACCGAAGAGAGATTATAGTGCTCCAGTTGCCAGCGAAAGATACCGCTATTGTTCCACACATCACAGGGTTGATACCACTCATGGGCGTGTAACTTAAAGTCGGCATTGTTTTTTTTTGCTAAAGCATAGCCTGTCGCATATTGTAGTAATTGATTACCCAAGCCACCTCGAATATAGCTAATGATAATAGGTTTATGGAAGAACGTATCAGGGAGTGAAGGTATTACTGAAGACATGAGTTAAACTTCCTAATGGCGAAAACTAATTAAAGGGGGCTAAGGTATCTGCGAGTAACTGCAATTCAGCCTCTAAAGTAAAATGGTGATTTCCCACAAAGAAGCCGCGCGTATCCAACCAGTCTGCATGAGTAAGCTTTCCCGAAATACTTGAATCAAAGTAGTCACACACAGGATTCTTCGCGAAGTTGCCTGTCACAATCGGGCGAACATCGATCTTAGCGTTTTGAAGCGCATCAATGACGTCATCCCGACTGATGTGAGCGATCTCTGGGCGTATGATGAAGGAGAATCCAAACCAGCTGCTCTCGCCTGTTTCTTCCTGAATCGCAAATACAGGATGATTGCTAAACATTTTCTGGAAGGTGTTCGCATTTTCACGACGCTCTTTAATGAAAGTCGGGAGCTTTTTCAGTTGCTCCTGCCCGACAGCACCTTCGAGTTCTAAAGGTCGTAGGTTGTAACCTGGTAGAATGAATCGAAAGGCTTCTTCAAAGGGATTATCACTGAGGCGGTCGCAGACTTTGTTCTCTTTGGGCAGGTGGCGCGTCCACCCATGTGAGCGAATCGAGAGCATGATGTGGTAAAGTTCTTCATCATCCGTGACAATCAGACCGCCTTCCATTGTGGAAATATGGTGGCTGAAAAAGGTACTATACGTTCCCATCAGTCCAAAAGTACCCGCTTGCTTATCCTTAAACGTTGCCCCTAAGGATTCACAATTGTCTTCTAAAAGAAGGAGATTATGCTCGTCGCAAATAGCATTAAGGCCATCAAAATCATTCGCATTTCCCAATAGATTCACCGCTAAAATCGCCTTGGTGTTCAGCGTAATCGCGGCTTTAACGGCCTCGATATCCATATTAAGCGTTTGTGGATTGATGTCCACAAATCGTAGTTTCAACCCATATTGATAAAGTGGGTAATAGGTCGTAGACCATGAAACTGCAGGGACAAGCACTTCATCTCCAGGCTGGAGCGAAGGCCCTTCCTTTCGATAGCGCATCGCGGCAATCATAAGTAGATTTGCGGATGATCCAGAGTTGACCATAATCGCGTATTCAGACCCAACAAATTTGGCAAATTGCTCCTCAAATGTTCGGACTTCTTTACCCATGCTAAACATACCTGAATCAATCACGCGCTGCATGGCACGATGTTCAGCATGATCCCAGCTAGGACTGGCGAGAGAATAATGTGTGGCGGGAATCGTGGTGGTCATCATACGGATGCTGTCTCCT
>Ga0163144_10019212_pt1 | contig 13761 bp, 15 predicted proteins | sample OliLak19BULKMAT1_FD_123175 | JGI IMG/M metagenome (GOLD analysis project Ga0163144, IMG submission 123175) | Freshwater microbial mat bacterial communities from Lake Vanda, McMurdo Dry Valleys, Antarctica - Oligotrophic Lake LV.19.BULKMAT1 | ecosystem: Environmental > Aquatic > Freshwater >... | reverse complement strand
GGTGCAGGTAAATACTGAGACCGACACCGAGAAGTTGGCCTCTGCAAGTATGTATATTGAAAAACTAGATCGTGCAGACCAAGAAGATAGTCGTGATTTAATTATAAAGTATTACTCACAATTAAATGACACTATCTCTGCCGTGAAAGCAGAAATTAAAGATAGTCTAATTTCATTTGAAGGCAGTTATGAGTACGATTTTGGGGATTCTACATTCACTGGAATTGTCGATGAGAAAGAGGGTGAATTGTTGATTATTGGTTTAGGTTACTGCCAATAGTGAATGAGTTTTGACTGCATTGCTATCCTCATTAACAAATTTGATTTTAACGATAGCAAAAATACACAGGCCAATCGACATTGGTAGTACCTAAAATTGGCGCAGTTTTAAATCCTACAGGGCAACCGAAGGACCCACTGGCGGGATTAGAATAAGTAACTATGTCGTTGGTGCCATATGCTCCACCAAAATCTTTTGAATTGTTGGCATCAGGCTTAGCGATACCTAAATTTAGGTAACAAAAGTACATTGCGTAATCAACCATAGTTTGCCCTAGAGTTAGTTTAGATGTGTAACCTGTCGGACAGTTTTTTGCACCTGTATAGGGATTTACATAACCTCCTGAGTTGCTCTCTCCCCACATACCACCGAAGCCATAATAGTTGCTAGGTAGTGGAAGAGTTTTATCATTGGCCTTGCGATAACAAAAACGGGCCTCGTAATCTGAATTAGACTTTCCTGAAATAGGGGCATTAGCGTATCCAACAGGACAGGTTTTAGCACCCGTCAGTGGATTAATATAACCGCCAGTATTGTTCTCGCCGAACATGCCACCAAAAAATAAAGTATATTCAGATTCATTGGTACTTGGATCGTAACGAGTGCAAGAGAGAATCGAGGAATTTCCGCTGGCATCAGTATCAACAGTCATATTGATATCAAATTTTTGCACGATCAATCTCTTGATACCATTGATGTTTTTTTCGACTTCGACTACCAATTTTCCAATATCAGAAACTGCTGCTACGGGATAATTTTGACCACTAGGAGTGGTGGGATTGTCCATTACAAGTTTAATTTTTTTTATCTGGATTTTACCTTGTTTGCTTATTGTAATATCGGTGGCACTGTATTTTTTTAAACTGCGAGTGCTACCCGAGACATCGCTCAACCATAATTCGACATCTAAGCCTTCACTAACAATATCGTCAATATCAGTCTTTTTAAATTGTATCGGAGTATTAATTGGATCATTACCTGCGAGACTGACACGACAATATTTCGTATTATTCAAAATCATACGTATCGAAGTAAAAAGCTCTAACTCATCAAAACCGGCTTGAGAGTTGGACTGCAATTGGGAAGAGGTCTTTGCAATTTGCATGATGGCCAGAGAAACTCCGCCCAATATACCAATGGCGATCATGATTTCAACTAGCGAAAAGCCTTTATTTTTCAACATAAATTTATTGTAGTGAACTAGTTTTATTTTGACAATGATTAGGCTTGACCGTGTTCTTGCTGTAATTTACAAATTCAGAGATTTTTTAGAATTGAAGAGTAAACGTTACGAAAGTGGCCTTTTTCAATTGAAAAAGGTAGATTTTGGCCATAGAATAAATTCTTTCGGAGGATCTATGTCAAAAAATAAAAAAGCTAAAACTTCTAAGCCAGCTAAGGCCAGTAAACCTGTCCCAAAAGCTGCCGCAAAACCAGTTAAACCTGCGCCAAAAAAAGATATTAAGCCGCCACAAAAAAATATTAAACCAGTTATTGCCACCACGAAAATTGTGGCCAAAGTTCCGGTAGCAAAAGAAACAAAAAAATCAGCGGTTGTAGTGCCTTCAAAAAAAGAAGCCGTCATTGTTGAGCCAGTAAAAGAAATTACTAAAGAGGCCAAAGAAGCGGCTCGCGTGGCCGAAGAAAAGGCGATGAGTTTAAATCTTCGCTCGTTTCGCAATCAACAAGATGTAGAAAAATTTTACCGTTTTGTCGTTGAAAATGATTTACGTCGTGAAGCTAAAATGGTTTTAGATAAAATTTTTGTAGAAGTTGCTAGTCAGAAAAAGAAAAGAAGAGCCGCTGCAAAGAAAAAATAATTTTCAATCTTATTATATAAAAGGGTGCACATGGAAGTGACATCACAAAAACCTCGTCAAATTTATGATCCCATTTATGGTTTTATAAAAATCAATCCCATCGAATGGGAAATTATTCACTCACCATTTTATCAACGTCTGCGCTGGATAAAACAATTAGGTTTTTCTTGTTATGTTTTTCCTGGTGCGGAACATTCGCGCTTTGGACACTCTATCGGTGTGATGAATAATGCTCATGCTATTTTGACTTCTTGTGAGCGTGCTGTGCCCGATGTTGATTTGATGAATGTAAAGTGTCTTACTAAAGAGGCGATATATCACAAGTCGCTCAGAATTGCGGCGCTGTTGCATGATTTGGGAACTTTTGTTTTTTCTCACACGACTGAAATGGCCTATATCGCTTTTGCTGAAACCACTAAGAGAAAAAATGGTAAAGGCCTGGTTGATGATCATGAAAACTTAGGATCATTCATTATTAAAAATACCGACTACGAAGGTGGTATTACTTTTATTTTAAAAAAGTATGGTCTTGATCCACAGGAAATTTCCGATTTAGTAAAAGGTATTTCTCCATCTATTTTGGCCAATCAAATTCTCCATTCAGAAGTTGATTGTGATCGAATGGATTATCTTCTTCGCGATGCTCACTATACCGGACTTAAGTATGGAGCGTACGATCGCGATTATTTACTGCATCACTTTAGAGTTATGTCGGTTGATAATCACGATATTTTAACTATTAAAGAAAATGCTCTACATAGCATAGAAGATTTTTTAACCGCCAGATTCGCTTGGTATTCGCAAGTGATTCGCTCACCTCGCGGGGCCAAATTTGATGCGGTGGCGGAAAAACTTTGTTATTTCTTCTTAGAAAAAGAGTGGATGCATCGTTATTCAGATTTACTAGAGATGATTGAAAATGATGCCGTTTTATTTAATGGTTTTAATGATAATTATTTTATGGGATTGGTGCATAAACTTTTTAGTGAAGGAAAGTTAGACAAATATCCTAAGTATCGAGAAATGGCCGAGATGTTACTCTTTGCTAAAGGACCTAAGGCGGTTAAGTGTGAGGCCTTTAAGCAGTGTTTACTCTCTCAGGATGATTTAACCGCGACGGAAAAAGTACAAAAAAGAGCGCTGGCAAAATTTGAAGAAATTGAAGCTTTGATTGCTAAAAAAGGCACTAAAAAAGATTGGGTAATTAACGATCTTCCTACTAAAAATATTATTTTCATGAATTCTCATCATTCAATTGTGAGAAAAAAGAAAAATCAAAATATTTTATTAGAGCGTGATCCAGTTAAAATTTCACGTGAAAATGGAGAAGTTATACTGCTGGCCGACGCGGAAAATTCACTTTTAAACAAAGTGCAAAATACCATCAACTACACTCCCAACGTTTATTGCTCTGAATCCGCTTACGAACTCTTGAAAAGAGAAAAAATCATCGAATAAAATGTAAAAAATACCCAAATACCGATTGGGATTGTCGGGTATTGTTGAATCTTTCAGTGATTGCTTTGCAAAAAGCAAGCTAGTGACTTAAAATATGAGGGGGCGGGATGCCCTTAATTGTGACTAAAGGATTGGTCAAAAAACTATGCTGAATCATTTGCAACAGTCGCTTGAAACGTCCTTACGGAAAAATCAAAAAAGTCTGAACGATCAGGGAAAAGTTCTATTCGAACTCTCTGGTGTAAACGTTGATTACGGTGATACGCGGGCGCTTAATCAAGTTGATTTGAAAGTTTATAAAGGCGAAATTCTTTTTGTCTCTGGTGTTTCTGGTGCTGGCAAAACCACATTGATGAAATTGTTATCAGGGCTGGCGACTCCTACCAGCGGTGTGATGAGATCAAATTCATTTCATTACTCGCAAGGGTTTTTTCCCGCGGTGGTTTTTCAAGATTTAAGATTAATGGGTAAGTACGATTTAATGACTAATTTAATGGTGGCCTACGATCCAGATCTTTATCGCAATAAAAAAGAATTCGAAGGGGACCTGATGGAATTGGCCCGTTACCTCGGCATTAAAGATAAATTAAATATGAGAGCTTGTGATGCTAACGGTGGTTTAAAACAAAAAGTGGCCATTATGCGTGCGCTTTTAACTCGCCCAGAAGTTTTGATTGCCGATGAGCCTACTAGTTCGTTAGATTTAGAAAATTCTCGTCGTATTTTTGATCTTTTTCATTTGTACAATAATAAGCGCGGTGTAACTGTTATTTGGTCTTCACATAATCAAGAATTAATAAAAAAATTTAATGGTCGGATTGTTCATCTGGATCAAGGTAAATTAGTTTATTCGGGGCAAGCATGTTTTACTTAAGAGTCTTTTTTAGAAATTTTTATTTGGCACCAGTTAGACTATTACTCTTTGTAACTTATTCAGTCTTAGTCATCAATCTTTTAGGACAAAAAGACAATGTGGAAAAACATGTTTTCAAAATGTTAAAAGAAGATGAATCAGGCGCTTATTTTCACGCCTTGATTTCAGGAAAAGAAAATTCAGCGGGTGTGGCCCGTAAATTGAATAATTTACCTGGAGTGCAAAAAGTAGAACTTGTTTCAGAATCTAAAATTGCCGAAGAAGTTAAAAATATGCTGGGTGGTATCGAATTAAGTGTCGCGCCTGAGATATTAGTTGCCAGTTATTCGGGACTTAAAATTGTGTTTGACGCCGACTTAAAAGCGAAGTCACAAAATTTAATTAAAGAATATTTATCGCGGCTTGTGGGTGAAGAAAACATTACGATTGGGCCCACTAAAACTTATGATTTTTTCTGGAAGCGTGTTCAATTTATCTCTCATTTTATTGAAAAATGGGGCGGTTTTTATTGGGTATCAACTCTGATTGGGTTTTGGTTAGTTTTTTTTGTATTTACTTTAGTGCATTTAAAGCGTCAGGGTCACTTGATGGAACTTTATCAGCGTCGTCAAAATGTGACTTTTAAAAATGTCATGATGGTTTTGGGTTTTGCTTCTGTCTCGAGTATTTTACCTTTGTCTATTTTGCCTACACCTAATTGGATCTTCTTTGGTGGTTCTCTGATCGGCATTTTAACGATGGGACTTCTAGGATTGCCAAAATATGAATGGCAAGATTAAGTTTTTAATATTTTTTTTAAGTTTTAATTGTATGGGTGCCATTGCCCCGGCAACTCCTCAATTAACGCAAACAAAAAAAGACTTATTACAAGTGGAAGTTGAGTTAAAAGAAATTGCTGGCTCTATTCAAACTTTAGAAAGCACACTGGGTAAAAAAAATAATCAATATTTAGAATACGGTAAACAAAAAGAAATTAATCAAAAGGCGATGGAAGAAATTCGCACTCAATTAAAAAAGAGTGAAGAAAATTTAAATTACCGCAAAGTTAGGGCCGCTAGCGAATTGCGTGGTCTTATTATGGGTCAGTTAGATGAAGGAGTCAGTAGTGCTAACTTATTATCAAAAAAGATTTTAATCAAAGAATTAAGCTCTGAAATGAAGCAAATTCAAAGCGAATTAACCTATAACCAAAAGTTGCAAGAAAATTTAGCTATCGAGGAAGAAAAAATACTTAAGTATGAAAATACACAGACGCAATTGTTAAGCGTAATGGAAGAAATGGAAGCTCGCAAATTGGCGCTGGCCGGAGAGTACTCGCAAAAACAAGCGAGCAAAAAGCAAATCAATGAGAAATATTTTAAAATTATTTCAACTGAACCGAAAGTTATTAATCCGACCAAGACCGCTCCAAGTATGGCCAACAGTGAAAATAATTTAGGAATTAATTTTTTTCCACCCATCTCAAATCCTCGCAGTGTTGATTATCAAGACAAAGGTGTGAACTTTTTCTTTAGTAAGCCGCGCTCGCAAGTTTTAGCGACACAAAAAGGTAAGATTATTTATTCAGGTGCTTTGTCGACGTTCGGTAATGTCATAATGATTGATCATGGCGATGAGACGCGCAGTATTTTATTAGGAGAATTTAAGCCGTTGGTTAGTAAGGGTGAAGCAGTTGTTGTGGGGCAGATAATTGGTGAGTCTGATGTGGAGATTGGGAAAGATTCGAAAGTTTATTTTGAAGTTAGAAAAAAAAATATTATACAAAAAACTGTTAGTTTAATAGATAAGGTGGCGCTGCGCGCGGCGATTGACCGAATTTAGAAGGTGTTTTCATGAAGAAGAATTATCTTAGAGGCCTTAAGATTGCCTTTATTGCCGGTACGATTTCTATTCTAGGCTTGAGCGCAGGATTTTTTACCACACAAAAAGTTTTGGCCGTTCATCAATCAAGATTTGAAAAATTAGAATTATTTAATAAGGTGCTTTATCTTATTGAGAGTCAATATTACCGCGATGTAGATACTGCAAAATTAATTCAAGGAGCGATTAAGGGCATGCTAGGTACACTTGATCCTCATTCAAGTTATTTGGATGATGAAGTTTTTGGCAGAATGCAAGAAGAGACCCAAGGCGAATTTGGTGGAGTGGGAATTGAAGTGACTGTTAAAGATGGCACCATTTTAATCACTACGCCGATTGAAGACACACCAGCGTTTCGTGCCGGGATTAAGTCCGGAGATAGAATTGTGGAGATTGATCATGAAATGACTGCTGGAATGACGCTTGATCAGGCCATTGATAAAATGAAAGGGAAGGCCGGAACGAAATTAATTCTCGGTGTGGCCCGCGAAGATAGTGATAGCATTAAACAATTTACGCTAATGCGCGAAGTGATTAAAATTAATCCAGTTAAGTCTGAACTTTTACAAAATCATTATTCTTTTATTCGTTTAACTCAATTTCAAAAAAGATCGGCGGAGGGAATCACGGAGGCCTTAAAAAAACATATGGCACTAAGTAAGAGTAAAGGCGGATTAAAAGGAATTGTTTTAGATTTAAGGTCTAATCCAGGTGGTTTACTGGATGAAGCAGTAGAAGTTTCATCCATCTTTTTAAAAGATGGAATTGTTGTTTCAACCGAAGGGCGTGACCCAAAAAATAAAGAAATTCGTTATGTGAAAAAAACTGGCTTTAAAGAAACTGAACTTCCACTGGCCGTATTAGTAAATGGATCATCAGCTTCTGCCTCTGAAATTGTTTCTGGTGCGCTTCAAGATAATAAACGCGCCATTATTATGGGAAATTTAACTTTTGGCAAGGGTTCAGTGCAATCAGTAGTTAAAATTGATGATGAAAAAGGTTTAAAGCTTACTATCGCTCAATACATGACTCCATCAGGACGAAAAATTCAGGCGTTAGGAATTAAGCCTGATATTGAAATTGATGATGTTGAAGGCGATTGGTTTTCAGGCATTCGCTCACAAGAAGATTATATTCGAGAGGCCGATTTGCGCAACCACTTAACGGCGACTATCGAAACGGCCGATGAGAAAAAAATGCGTGAAGAAAATGAAAAGAAAGATCGTGAAGAGCGTATTAAGAAAGTTGAAGAAAAGAAAAAACGCGTAGAAAGTAATAAAAAAGAAAAGGATGAAGATAAAGTCACTTATAAAAAATATGAACCACGCGAAGACTATCAAGTCATGCAGGCCATAAATTATTTAAAAGGCTTAAATATCCTGCAAAAAACTCCGGTAATTAATACGCCTGTCAAAAAATGAAATTTACGATTGATTGTGAAGAAATAATGGCGACAGTTGCTGTTCAAGAAATTGAATTTCATGAACAAGTATTTTTCTATTTGGTATGCCCAAATGCGCCATTGAAATTGAGGCCTGTGATCATGTGGTAGATCTGAATGATATTGCCGATAAAATTGCTAGCATCGCAAATAGTTGGGGAAAGTGAGAAATTATGACTGAATATAGAGCATTGTTAATTGAATTTTTTAAAAATCATCCGGCCTCGCCATGTGATTTATTTATTAGATTGTCAGATCACAAATATGTAAAAGTGATCAATGAGGGTGATGAAATTGGTAATGATGCCATTGCTCATTATCGCGAAAAGTCCATCACTCATTTTTTTCTTTCCGATAAAGATTATCATGAGTTCGCTAGAGACATGATGTCAGTCGATGCAGCAGAGGCAAAATCTGGCTCAGAGGTTTTAAATTTATTATGCGGCAATGTTGGTATCGATGAGAGACAGATTAAAGAAATGATGGAAGTCATGGATGATATTGAAATGGTTTTATCTGAATCGGCCACAGTGACTTCTTTATTGGGACGAAAAGAAATTTGGACAGGGCCTTTTCATTTTACTCATAGTTTTTTAACCGGTGCAGTGGCCTGTATGATTGCGCAGAGATTGAGTTGGTATTCGCCAAAAATTAGAGAGAAAATATTTTTAGCGTCAGTGCTACACGATGTGCTTTTTAAAGATGAGCGCGATGAAAATGCTGAATGGCAGGCTTCGACGGGTTCGGATAAACTGGAGGAGCACGCACTTCAAGCTGGGACTTTATTAGCAAGAGATCCGCATCTTCCTGCTGATGTACTCGATATGGTGGGTAAGCATCATACTTTCGGTCCACGTCACACAAAATTGACGGCATTATTTTGCGTTTCTCATGAATTTATTTTAGAAATGTATCGCTCGCAATTTGAAGATGCGCGAAAAATCTTCGCGGTAGATATCGTCAGCAAAAAGTGTAGTCATGAGCAATTTAAAGAATCTTTGCAGGTACTTGATTCGCTCATGACAGTTGTTGTCTAATAAATAACTACGTACATTAATTTCAACTACGCCTATACTTTGTATCTCGTTGTATTCTTTATTTTTGGGTGATAGATTTATATCAAATTTTTATCGGAGTTTGGCGTTATGTCTATTCAGAATCAGGACTTCCTGGCCTACTTGGCCGTGTTCGTGATTATCGTTATTGCGCTAACGATTACTACAGTTATTTTATTGCTCAACAAATTGCTCGGACAGCGTCCCAATGAAGTCACTAGAATAAAAGGCGACACTTATGAGTGTGGCGTGCAATATGAAGGAGACGCTCATCAGCAGTTTTCTGTGCGCTATTATTTGATCGGAATTATTTTTCTTATTTTTGATGTTGAAGTGGTTTTTATGTATCCGTGGTCACTAGTTTATAAATCTTATATCTCTCAAGGTTATTTTATCATGATTGAGATGGTGATTTTTGTTTTAATGTTGCTAGGTGGATATATTTACTTGCGTCGTCGTGGCGCTTTAAATTGGGATTAATTTTATGAGTAAAGATGGAAGCGCATTTGTATTTCCCGCCCTCTTACAAGAGGTAGTGAAGTGGGCCAGAAAAAGTTCCCTGTGGCCGATGCCTTTTGGAACTTCTTGTTGTGGAATTGAAATGATGTCGACGCTCTCTTCAACCTACGATCTTTCGCGCTTTGGCGCAGAGGTGGTACGTTTTTCTCCGCGCCAAGCCGATATGTTAATTGTGGCCGGGACCATCACCACGAAAATGGGACCAGTTCTTCGCACTATTTACGATCAAATGCTAGAGCCAAAATGGGTAATTGCCATGGGTGCTTGTTCTTCGTCGGGCGGAATTTTTGATACCTATTCAGTGCTTCAAGGCATTGATGAAATTATGCCAGTGGATGTTTATGTTCCTGGTTGTCCACCAATTCCCGAAGGATTAATTCACTCCATTATCCATTTACAAAAAATTATTGATGGAGATATGCAGAGGCGTCCGGCGGAAAAACCGACTCATGAAGATGCCATGAATGCGATGAACTATCGCAAAAATGTTGATATCTCAGAAATACAATCATCGTATGTCGTCACTAAAGATGGTGTGGCACCAAATGCATTTACGAAGAGGTCATAATGGGAAATTCATTTGTAAAAGATGCTGAATTTTTAAAAAGACAACAAGACGCTAACACACGTTTACAAGAAAAATATTTAGTTTTGCCTTTGGGCGAAGGCCGCAAGCTAGAATTAGATAAATTGGATGAGCCAATTTTTTGGGCAAAGAGCGCTGATGATGCGGTTATGTTAGTTAAATCTTTTAAAGTTGATCCGAATTTTAAAATTGATTTTCTCTCTGATATCACGGCTTACGATAATACTGATAAAAAAGATGGGCCAAAAAGATTCGTGCTGGTTTATCAATTATATTCCACCACCACTCAAGTGCGTATTCGTATTAAAACATTAATTGATTTAAATGAAGAAGCTAACACTCTTGTCGGTGAGTGGGATGGCGCAAATTGGCTAGAGCGCGAAATATTTGATTTATACGGAATAAAATTTAAAGGTCATCCCAATTTACGTCGCATTATGATGGATGAACGTTTTACAGGTCATCCGCTAAGAAAAGAATATCCAATGAAACAGCGTGAACCATTTAGCGATAATGTTCGTTTACACTTGGGTGCTCATTCTTTGCCAGGGCAAAAATAAGGAATATTTATGGGAAAAGATGTGGCAGCAAATTTACAAAACTTAGGCGATTTTTATAATCCTAACGTGCTCATTAACTTAGGTCCTTCGCATCCCGCGATGCACGGAACTTTGCGCGTGATGTGCCGAGTAAATGGTGAAACCATTGAAGACGCCACTTGTGAAATTGGTTATCTGCACCGTGGGATTGAAAAACTAGGCGAAGAAAAAACTTATCACCAGTGGATCGTTTATACAGATCGATTAAATTATTGTTCCGCTTTAAATAATAATATTGCCTATTGTATGGCAGTAGAAAACCTGATGCAGATCGCAGTTACTGAGCGCTGTATGTGGGTGCGTATGATGCTGATGGAATTAGCTCGTATCACCGATCATATTATTTGTGTGGCAATTAATGCTCTAGATATGGGAGCGATGACTGTTTTTTGGTTATTGTATCAGTGGCGTGAAGAAGCTTATACCATGATTGAATCTATCTGCGGTATGAGACTTACTACTTCGGCATCTCGCATCGGTGGCATGAGTCACGATTTACCAGATGATTTTATTCCGCGCATGAAAAAATATGTAGAAGAATTTCCAAAAGCTTTAGAAGAAATTGAAGGTTTATTAACCGGCAATAGAATTTGGATTGATAGAACTCGCGGTGTTGGTGTTTTATCTCGCGAAGAGGCCCTAAGATTTTCTGTGACTGGACCATGTTTGCGTGCTTCTGGTGTTGACGTCGATTTGCGTCGTGATCGTCCTTATTATTTTTATAATGATGTAAAGTTTGATGTGGCCATTGGTAGCAATGGAGACGTTTATGATCGATATTTAATTCGCATCGAAGAAATGCGTCAGAGTGCACGAATTATTAAACAATGCATGGATAAACTTCCAAATGGCCCAATTTGGGTGGAAGATCGCCGCGTTCGGATTCCGGAAAAAGCTGATGTGTATTCAAAAATGGAAGTTATGATTCATCACTTTAAATTTTTCATGGAAGGCATCGATGTGCCAAAAGGTGAAGCCTACACTTGTGTAGAAGGACCAAATGGAGAGTTAGGTTTTTATATCGTGAGTCGCGGTGGACCGAAAGCTTGGCGTATGCGAGTGAAGTCTCCATCTTTTATGTTATTCCAAAGTTTTGAACATTGTATTAAAGGCGATAAAATTCCAGATGCTGTGGCGGCACTGGGTAGCGTGAATATTATTGCTGGTGAGTTGGATCGTTAATCAGGGAAAATTTATGGCATTATCAGAGAGAGTTAAAGGCAAACTGGAAAAAATTAGAAGCAACTTTCCGACGGAGCAAGCGCTACTTATTCCGGCATTGCATTTTGTACAAGAAGAAGCTGGCTTTATTAATATGCAAGCGCAAAAAGATATTGGCGAGTTTTTACATTTGCCACTATCAAAAGTGCGTGAAGTGATTTCTTTTTACACAATGTTTAAACAAGAACCAATCGGCAAAGTAAATTTACAATTGTGTGTCAACATATCTTGCTGGTTAAATGGTTCAGATAAACTTTTAAGCTGCATGGAAAAAAGATTAGGTGTTAGTTGCGGCGAAACCACTAAAGATGGTAAATACACAATCAGTGAAGTGGAATGTTTAGCTTCATGTGGAACAGCGCCAGTCTTACAAGTGAATGAAGATTATTTTGAAAATTTATCGGTCGATGGATTAAATAAATTAATGGATAAATTAGACCAAGAATTATCTCAAGGAAAAAAAGATATTGGATGTTCATCTAGACAGGAGTTCAATCATGTCTGAGCTAATTATAACTAAACACACTCACGAAAAAGACTCAGCGAAAATTGAAAATTATATTGGTCATGGAGGATATAAGGCTTCCGAGAAGGCCCTCAAAACTATGACGCCTGATCAAGTGGTAGATGAAGTTAAAAAATCCAACCTTCGCGGTCGTGGTGGAGCAGGATTTCCGACGGGCATGAAATGGTCTTTCATGCCAAAAGATCCAGTGGATAGCAAAGGCAATCGCAAACCAAAATATTTAGTTTGCAATGCAGATGAAGGGGAGCCAGGAACTTTTAAAGATCGTTTAATTATTACTAAAAATCCTCATGCCATGATTGAAGGAATGTTAATTGCTGGTCACGCGATTGGATCCAACGTGGGTTATATTTATATTCGCGGCGAGTTCGTCATTGAGGCGAGAATTTTAGAGCGAGCGCTTGATGAAGCTCGAGCTAAAGGTCATTTAGGAAAAAATATTTACGGCACAAATTTTTCTTTTGATTTATTTGTTTACCGCGGCGCTGGTGCTTATATTTGTGGAGAAGAAACGGCCCTTTTAAATTCTCTAGAGGGAAAAAGAGGTGAGCCAAGATTAAAGCCACCTTTTCCCGCACAAGTTGGTGCTTACGGTATGCCTTCTTGTGTCAATAACGTCGAAACTTTTGCAGCGGTTCCTTATATTATTAATGAAGGTTTTGAAAAATACGCCAAAATGGGAACTGAAAGATCTGGTGGAACACGGATGTATTGTGTTTCAGGTCAAATTGAAAAACCAGGTGTCTATGAATTACCACTTACAATTTCTATGCGTGAGCTGATTGATCATTGCGGCGGTGTGCGCGGCGGAAAAAAATTAAAAGCAGTTATTCCAGGTGGAGCTTCAGCTCCGATGCTTTCGGCTTCTGAAATAGATGTGAAAATGGATTTTGATTCACTGTCAAAAGCTGGAACGATGGCCGGCTCGGGCGGCGTGATTGTGATGGATGAAACGGTTTGCATCGTTGAGGCCGTTAGTATTTTATTAAAGTTTTATGAACACGAATCTTGCGGACAATGTTCTCAGTGCCGCGAGGGAAGTCATTGGTTAGCTAGAATGTTTCACCGTATTGAAAATGGCGGCGGCACCAATGAAGATTTAGATTATATTGCAGAAATTTGCGCCAATATGGCGGGCCAAACAATTTGCGCTTTTGCTGATGCCGTAACTGGTCCTGCGTTATCTTCAGTCAGAAAATTTAGAAGTGAATTTGAACAACATATTAAAGAGGGTTGTTGCCCGATGAAACCCGGCAAAAAATCTCATACTCACACTTCTGTTCATGGAGCTCTGCATGTCTAATCAAATCGAAATTACTAAAACGGAAAGTAATTTAAATTATTGCTCTTATAAAAAAGCGGCGGTTGCGGCCACAGGGCCAGACGCAAAACCTCTACCGAAAATGACCGTTGATGGAAACGTTATCGAGTTCATGCCAGGTGATACGATTATGCAGGCGCTAGAGAGAGTAAATAGTGCGGATGAAGTTCCACGCTATTGCTATCATCCAGGAATGCCCAT
>Ga0163144_10019210_pt1 | contig 13762 bp, 10 predicted proteins | sample OliLak19BULKMAT1_FD_123175 | JGI IMG/M metagenome (GOLD analysis project Ga0163144, IMG submission 123175) | Freshwater microbial mat bacterial communities from Lake Vanda, McMurdo Dry Valleys, Antarctica - Oligotrophic Lake LV.19.BULKMAT1 | ecosystem: Environmental > Aquatic > Freshwater >... | reverse complement strand
GCTGCTGCCGGCAGACCCGCGGCTGCACGGTCTGCCAATCGCGCTGCAGGCGCTGAGCGGACCGGTGCCGGAGCTGCGGCTGACGAACGCGGTCGTGCGGACCGTGCTGTGACGGCCGCGGCCGCCGCTCGCGCGATCATGAACAATGGATCCGCGGGCCGCGGCTCAGCGTCCGACGCCGAGCCGCGACAGGGGGACGAATCGACGTGGTGCACATCCGCGTCCGGCGAGGGAGGCGGATCCGCGTGCAGTCGGCGCGGCACGGCTGCGAGACTCGAAGTAGATCGCGCCCGACTCTCTCGAGGGCTCGTGCTATCCAAAGAGTCGAACGGCGACATCGTCCTGTCCGGCAACTCGCCGGGTCGTCGGCTTCGCCGGTGGGCAGCAAGCCGCATTGCTCCCGGCCGTTGCGCGGTGGCTGCTTCGCGTCGCCTGCTGGTCAACCGAACTGCGCGTCGTGGCTCGACGGCAGTGAGGTGGCGCTGACCAGGGCCGCGATCTGCAAGTCGGTGTGACGGAACTGGACTCGTGCTGCTCGAAGGGCACCCAACCCAAGGAGTCCAATCATGAAACTTCTCCGTTCCGACCTTCCCCGTCCTCTCACGCTGTGCACCTCGCTGCGGCGTCGCCAGTCCGCGCCCACGAACCGTCTTTCCGCGGTGTGCCTCCTGGTCGCCGCCGTGGTCGCCCTTGCCTGTCTGGCGCACGCCCAGCAGCAGCAACCGCCGCAGAACGTGCTCGTCGTGATTGCCGACGACGTCGGCGTCGACGCCATCGGCTGCTACGCCTCCGGCAGCTCGCCGCCGCCCACACCCAACATCGACGCGCTCGCTGCGCGTGGCGTCCGCAATGACGCGCATCCATGCCTGTCCGACCTGTTCGCCGACGCGCGCCAGCATCCAGACCGGGCGCTATCCGTTCCGCACCGGCATCGGCAGTCCGATCGGCCCGACGGAACCGGGTCTCGCTCCGACCGAGATCCTGCTGCCCGAAGTGCAACGTGATCGGACCGTAGCGGGCGTCGGCGTGGCCTGACGTGCCGCGCAGCCGGCTCGGCTACTGCAGCCGCGCCGACAACCTCGCGAGCCCGCGGTAGACGAGGTTGCGCACCGCGCCCTCGCCGTACTGCTCGTTCAAGGCCGACTACAAGCTGGTGAAGTAGGAAGCTGGGCGGCGGCGGCGAGACGGCGCAGTCACGGTGTGCCGCGGGCCGGTGGGGCCGGCCTTGTCCCGCGCGCGGCTCGCAGTCTGCGCCCCTGCGCAGCCAGTTCGTGAGGTTGGGCGATTGGCGCGCCAGTGCCTGCATCCCGGACTCCAGACCAGGACGCATCGCCGGCGGGACGGGGGCGAGTTCGGCCGCGGTATTCTGCGGCACCCAATGGCTCTATGGAATGCCGCACCCCGTCACCGCGTTTTCGGCGAGACATGCGAGGCTCGCCCTTGCCCCATGAGGTCCGTCATGCAGATCCGATGCCATCCCGCGCACTTCCTGCCGGTACTGCTGCTGGCAGCACTTCCCGCCCAGGAACAGCCGCAGTCCCCGCCCGCGAAACCTGCGTTGGTCTCGCGAGCGTGCCGAGTGGGGCGTGCTGACCGCGGCCGAGGCGGACGCGGGCTTGACCGCGATGGCGAGGCTGCTCACCGCCGAGCAGCGCAGCGCGATCGAGAACCGGCGCAACAACGCCGAGCTGGCCGACGCAGTCGAGGCAGCACTCGGTTCCGCACCTCGCACCATGCAGGCGCTGGCCAAGGCCGGGCCGGCGGGTCTGAAGCTGCGGGCGGCGGGGCGGCGGCGCCCGCCAAGGCTCCCGCGGCGCCCGCGAAGAAGTAGGCGGAGAACGATCGCGTCGCGTCGCGGATCTTCGTCGGCGGAGGTCCGCGGCGCTGCCGGTAGTCTGCGTCGCACGATGCGACCACGCGCCGGGCACCAACGTTCCGACCTCTGCCTGATCGCACGGCAGGCGATGCTCGAGAAGGGGCTGCTGCCAGACTTCGCACCCGACGCACTGCGGCAGCTCGATGGCGTCCGCGGTCCCGCCGTCGTGCACGACCCGGGCATCCGCGATCTCGCGGCGCTGCCCTGGTGTTCGATCGACAACGACGATTCGCGTGATCTCGACCAGCTGACCGTCGCCGAGGAACTCGCCGGCGGCCGCACCAAGGTGCTCGTCGCCGTCGCCGACGTCGACGCGCTGGTGGGCAAGGACACGCCGATCGATCGCCACGCGCAACACAACACCACGTCGGTCTATGCAGGGCCCGCGATCTTCCCGATGCTGCCCGAGCGGCTGTCGACCGATCTGACGTCGCTGAACCCCGGAGTCGCGCGGCTCGCGATCGTCATGGAGTCGATCGTCGCGCACAGCGGCGAACTCGTCGCTTCATCCATCTACCGCGCGCGGGTCTTCAATCAGAGCAAGCTCGCCTACCGCTCCGTCGCAGCGTGGCTCGACGGCGAAGGTCCACTGCCGGCGGCCGCCGCGGCGGCGCCGGGCATCGAGGCCCAACTACGGATGCAGGATCGGGTCGCGCAGGCGATGCGCGAGCAGCGCTACCAGCACGGCGTGCTCGACCTCGAGACGGTCGAGGCGCGGCCGGTGTTCGATGGCGAGGCGATCACCGACCTGCGCGTCGAACGGCCCAACCGCGCCAGGCAACTGATCGAAGACTTCATGATCGCGGCGAACGGCGTGGCCGCGCGATTCCTCGCGGCCGCGAAGCTGCCGGCGCTGCGCCGCGTCGTGCGTTCTCCCGAACGCTGGGCGCGCCTCGTCACCGTCGCCGCCGAACACGGCCGAGCACTGCCCGCGACGCCGGATGCGCGCGCGCTGCAGGAGTTCCTGCTGGCGCGGCGACGCGCCGATCCGCTGCGCTTCCCCGACCTCTCGCTGGTAGTCGTCAAGCTGCTCGGGCCCGGGGAGTACGTCGTCGAGCTGCCCGGCGAGTCACCGATCGGCCACTTCGGGCTCGCGGTGCGCGACTACACGCACTCGACGGCGCCCAACCGCCGCTATCCCGACCTGATCACGCACCGCTTGCTGAAGGCAGCACTGCTGCGCCAACCGTCGCCGTACCCGATCGCCGGACTCACAGCACTCGCGAAGCACTGCACCGCGCAGGAGGACGCGGCCAACAAGGTGGAACGCCAGGTGAAGAAGTCCGCGGCAGCGTTGCTGCTCGAACACCGCGTCGGCGAACAGTTCGACGGCGTGATCACCGGTTCGTCCGCGAAGGGCATCTGGGTGCGCGTGTTCGCGCCGCCGGTCGAGGGCAAGGTCGTGCACGGTTTCGGCGAACTCGAGGTCGGCCAGAAGGTGCGCGTCAAACTCACCGCGACCGACGTCGAACGCGGCTTCATCGACTTCGTGCGCACCGGCTGAGCCTGATCGCCTGCGCAGGGGAGCCGGCTGCGCGTCATGCGCGAACCATGTCCAGACTCGGGGGACTGCGTACCGCCAACTTGCCACCGAGCCAGTGAGTCGCGGTCCAGCCGGCTGCCGGCGCGCTCGATGATCGAGTGCGTTCGGTCCAGACAGGCGAGGTACCCCCTACCGCGCGAGCCGCCAGTCCACGCGCCCGCCATACGCACGCCGGCACCGCGCGCAGGCCCAGCCCGACGCAGGCGCGGCACCTCGGGCGCCGCACGATCCTCCAGCCAGATCGCCGTCTCCACCATCCGCCGCGGTCCTGCTCCGTCCCTTCACCAGACGACGCCAGGGCATGCACTCGCTATCCTGTTCGCCCCTCGCTGTCCGGACCGCACCTTCGTGCTGGCAGCCGCCAGGACAGCCGACGACACTTCCCCGCCGAACCGAGACCCGAGTGACCGACACCCGCCTGATCCGCAACTTCAGCATCATCGCCCACGTCGATCACGGCAAGTCGACGCTCGCCGACCGCCTGCTCGAACTGACCGGCACCGTCGCGATCCGGCAGATGAAGGAGCAGCTGCTCGACGACATGGACCTCGAACGCGAGCGCGGCATCACGATCAAGGCGCGCGCGGTGGCGATGGACTACAAGGCCAAGGACGGGCAGACCTACCTGCTCAACCTGATCGACACGCCCGGCCACGTCGACTTCAACTACGAGGTGCTGAAGTCGCTGCAGGCGTGCGAAGGCGCCCTGCTGCTCGTCGACGCATCGCAAGGCGTCGAGGCGCAGACCGTCGTCAACGCGCACCTCGCCGAGCAGGCGAAGCTGACCGTGCTGCCGGTGTTGAACAAGATGGACCTGCCGCACGCGCGGCCGGTGCAGGTGGCGATGGAGATCGAGGACGCGATCTGCATTCCCGCCGAGGACGCGATCCCGATCTCGGCCAAGACCGGCGAGAACTGCGAGGCGGTGCTCGAAGCGCTCGTGGCCAAGATCCCGGCCCCCACCGGCGATCCGCAGGGCCACCTGCAGGCGCTGATCTTCGACGCGGTCTACAACGACTACCGCGGCATCGTCATCTACGTGCGCGTGTTCCACGGCACGGTCAAGAAGGCCGAGTTCATCCGCATGATGGCGACCATGACCCACTACGAGGTCATGGAGGTCGGCAAGATGCGGCCCAACATGCAGGCGGTCGAGGAACTGCACGCCGGCGAGGTCGGTTACATCGTCGCCAACATCAAGAAGCTGCAGGACGTCATCATCGGCGACACCGTCACGCACGAGGACGAGAAGCTGCGCAACGTCGCACTGCCGGGCTTCCGCCAGCCCAAACCGATGGTGTTCTGCGGCTTCTACCCGACCGTGCCGAGCGAGTACGACAACCTGAGGAAGGCCCTCGAGAAGCTGCGCCTCAACGACAGCTCGTTCACGTTCGAGCCCGAGACGAGCGATGCGCTCGGCTTCGGCTTCCGCTGCGGCTTCCTCGGCCTGCTGCACATGGAAGTGATCCAGCAGCGGCTCGAGCGCGAGAGCGACATCGACCTCGTGCAGACCGCGCCGACCGTGCGCTACCGCGTCAAGCTGACCAACGGCGAGGAGAAGGAGATCCGTTCGCCGAGCGAACTGCCCGACGGTTCGATCATCGAGGACTACATGGAGCCGATCGCGCACGTCAACGTCGTCGTGCCCGCCGAGTACATCGGCGCGGTGATGAAGATCTGCAACGACCGCCGCGGCCAGTACGTGAAGACCGACTACTACGGCAAGGAGCGGGTGATGATCGGCTTCCGCATGCCGTTCGCGGAGATCATCTTCGACTTCCACGACCACCTGAAGTCGGCGACGCGCGGCTACGGCACGATGGACTACGAGATCGAGGGCTTCGAGGCGAGCAACCTCGTCAAGGTGCGCATCCTGATCGCCGGCGACGAAGTGGACGCGCTGTCGTTCCTGTGCCACAAGGACCAGTCCGAGGGCCGCGGGAGGAAGATCCTGAAGCAGCTGCGGAAGGAGATCCCCAGGCACCAGTTCGAGGTCTCGCTGCAGGCGGCGATCGGCGGCAAGATCGTCGCGCGCGAGTCGATCGCGCCGATGCGCAAGGACGTCACCGCGAAGTGCTACGGCGGCGACATCTCGCGCAAACGCAAGCTGCTCGAGAAGCAGAAGGAAGGCAAGAAGCGCATGCGCCAGGTCGGCAGCGTCGAGATCCCGCAGAAGGCGTTCCTGTCGGTGCTGCGCACCGGAGACGAGGACTGATGAGCGACCTGAGCAACAAGATCTTGGACGTGGGGCTGAACGTCGTGCTGCCGGGCAACCCCGACAGGAAGAAGATGCCGACGATGGGCCCGATCCGCCTGAACCTCGAAGCGTTCGGCGTCGCGATCCTCGCCGCCGTGCTGCTCAAGTGGTTCTGCCTCGAGGCCTACCAGATCCCGACCTCGTCGATGCAGCCGACGCTGATGGGCAGCACCGAGGCGGGCGTCTACGACCGCATCCTCGTCGACAAGCTGCTGCCGACGATCCGCGAGCCGCAGCGGTGGGACATCACCGTGTTCCGCTACCCGCTGCAGAAGAACCAGAACTACGTGAAGCGCCTCGTCGGCATGCCGGGCGATCGCCTCTACATCGCCGGCGGCAACCTCTACCAGGTCGAGGACAAGGACGGCAAGCGCAGCTACACCGTCCTGCAGAAGCCCGACGACCTGCAGGAGCAGCTGTGGAAGAACGTCTACCCGGCGCGCCGGCTCGTGCTCAACGAGAGCAGAGCACTTGGGCTCGCATGGACGGGTTCGGGGTCGAACGTGTTCACCGAAGACGCGGACGGGATCACGATCGACCTCGGCACGGGCAACACGCGCAATCTGCAGTATCGCGACCAGGTCAACGGCGGCTTCGTCGACCTCGTGTGGGACGGTTACCCGACCGCGACGGCGGCGGCAATCAGGGAGAAGGCCGGCGGCCCGCAGGAGATCGTGCCCGACGCGCGCCTCACCGCGAGCGTCACGTCCGACCAGGTGCTCGACGAGCTCGCGTTCGAGATCGATGTGCAGCGGCCGGCACCGCTCGATCGGCTGACCTTCGCGCTGGTGGCGCGCGGCGGCAAGGGCTGGCTGCAGGTGCGCAAGGACACCGTCGTGCTCGGCAAGTCGGCCGAGTTCGCGCTCGAACTGCCGGCCGGCGCGACCACGGAACTGAGCTTCGCGCATGTCGACGACCAGTTGATCGCCTGGCGCGAGGGCACGGAGCTCCTGCGGTTCGACACGGCGGACTGGGCGTGCCGCGAAGGTTGCGAGGTGACCCAGCAGGCCAACGGCCCACGCGTCACGCCGCAGTTCACCTGCAAAGGCAAGGGCAAGGTGCGACTCACCGACATCCGGCTCGACCGCGACCTGCACTACACGCGTTCCACCGCTCCGGAGATCATCGAGGTGCCCGCGGGCCACTACTTCATGATGGGCGACAACACGCTGCAGTCGATCGACTCGCGCGGCTGGTCCGCGGTGACCATCTACGAGAAGGACGGCGTGATCGTCGAGAAGGGCACCGAAGGCGCGCGCGCGATCCGCGGCAACAAGCGGCCGATGGCGCTGGGCAACGCGCCCGACCGCGACGAGACCCCGATCGCGATCCCGAGCGAACACGCGGTCGTGATGATCGACGAGTACGGCGAGATCATGCGGCTCGCGGCGGACCCCGGTTCGAACTGGGGCGAGCCGCAACAGGGCAGCCCCGTCGTGTTCCAGAAACCGGGCACCCCTGGTCAGGGCGGTCGCGACGAGTTCATCGCCGAGGTCTCGACCAATGGTCCGGGCATCTCGTTCGTGCCGCGCGCCGACATCCAGGACCGCGGCGTAATGGTGTTCTATCCGTGCCGGCCGCTGGCGTCGCTGTTCGGCAGCAACTGGCCGGGGCGGTTCGGCTTCGTGCGATGAACGGCGACGGCGACGAGGTGCTGCGCACGGTCGGGCTGCAGAAGGCCTACCGCGGCCGCCGCGTCGTCGACAACGTCAACATCGTCGTACGCCAGGGCGAGATCGTCGGCCTGCTCGGCCCCAATGGTGCCGGCAAGACGACGACGTTCCGCATGGTCGTCGGCATGGTGCGCCCCGAAGCGGGCAAGGTGCTGCTCGGCGGCAAGGACGTGACGAAGCAGCCGATGTACCGGCGCGCGCGCGACGGGCTCGGGTACCTGGCGCAGCAGGAGTCGGTGTTCAAGAAGATGTCGGCGGAGGACAACATCCGCTGCGTGCTCGAGGCGCGCGGCATGCGCCGGAAGGACCGCGACGAACGCGCGCGCGAACTGCTGCACGACCTGCAATTGACGCACGTCGCCGAGTCGATCGCCGAGACGATGTCGGGCGGCGAGAAGCGGCGCCTCGAGATCGCGCGGGCACTGGCGACCGAACCGACGCTGCTGCTGCTCGACGAACCGTTTGCCGGCGTCGATCCGATCACGGTCGAGGAGATCCAGCAGATCCTCGCCGCGCTGGCGCGGTCGGGCATCTCGATCCTGATCACCGAACACAACGTGATCGCGACGCTGCGCATCACGCACCGCGCCTACATCATCAACGAAGGCAAGGTGATCGCCGAGGGCGACGCGCAGTCGATCGTCGCCGACGAGCAGGTGCGCAGGGTGTATCTCGGCAGTTCGTTCGGCGAGGGCATCACCGAGGAAGAGGAGCGCGGACTCGAACTGGACTAGCTAGCCCGCAGCTTCGCGCCGTACAAGAACCCGGCCGGGGGTCACCCGGCCGGATCCTGCGAGGTTGCCCTCGCTGCGGCAAAGGAAGGCGCGCCCGGGACATCAGCCTTGCAGCAACTGCAAGGCGGCCTGCGGCTGGGCATTGGCCTGCGCCAAGACCGAGATGCTGGCCTGCTGCAGGATGTTGTTGCGCGTCAGTTCCGCGGTCTCGAATGCCACGTCGACGTCGCGGATGCGGCTCTCGGCGGCGGACAGCGATTCGCTGGTCACACCGAGGTTGGAGATCGTCGACTGCAACCGGTTCTGCAGCGAACCGAACTTGCCGCGCAGCTGCGAGACCGCGTTGACGGCCTGGTCGATCATCGAGATCGCGTAGCTCGTGTTGCCGCCCGAGCCGACGTCCACCGTGGAGAGGCCGAGGCTGGTGGTCAGCGTCGGCGTCAGCGTGACGTTGAGCTGATCGATGTTGGCGGTGGTGTTGATGCCGACCTGGAACATGACCGTCGTCGCGGAGCCGTCGAGCAGCCGGATGCCGTTGAACTCGGTCGACTGGGCGATGCGGTTGATCTCGTTGACGAGGCTGTCGAACTCCTCCTTGATCGTGTTCTTGTCCGCGGCCGACGTGGCGCCGTTGGCGGACTGGATCGCGAGTTCGCGCAGTCGCACGAGGATGTTGCTGACCTCGTTGAGCGCGCCCTCACCGACCTGCACGAGCGAGATGCCGTCGTTGGCATTGCGCGCGGCCTGGGCCAGCGACCGGACCTGCGAACGCAGGCGCTCCGAGATCGCGAGGCCCGCGGCGTCATCGGCGGCGGTGGAGATGCGGAGGCCTGTCGACAAGCGCTGGTAGTTGCGAGCCAGGCGGGATGTCACCTGAGCCGTGTTCCGCTGGGCGTTGATCGACGCGATGTTGGTGTTGACTCGGAGACCCATGACCTGATCCTTTGCCTACTGTGATTCGCCGACTGCTGAGGGCCCGACTTCTGCTTCCGCCCTCACCATGAATGTCGGACCCTTGGCATCGGGCTTGAGCCCGCAATGCCAAGAAATCCGCGACTCGCCGTGTTCCCTGCGCCCGGCGACACCGGGTGATCCGACGCGAGTGCCGAACTCAGAAGCAGTTGTGTCGGGCGGTGTCCCGTTGCCGGACGCGCGCCCACGACCGCGATGACATCGTGATCCGAGTGATCCGTCACGTTCAGCGCCCCGCCGTCTGCGCCGGAGAACGCGCCAACAGCAACTGGTCGCGATCGGTCGCGTGGATCAAGGCCTCGTCCTGCGTGATCAGGTGCGCCGCCAGCAGGCCGCGCAGGGCGATGTCCGCCGTCTGCATGCCGAGTCCGCGGCAGCGCTGCATGATGCCGGGCAGCTCCTGCAGGTGGCCTAGCCGGATCGCCGAGCGTGCCGCCGGATTGGCGACCAGCACTTCGACGACCGCGACGCGGCCGCTCCGATGCGAACGCTGCAGCAGGTGCTGGGCGGTGACGCCGCGCAGCACGCGCGCGAGCCGCGTGCGCAGACGCGGCCGATCCTCGACCGGAACCTGCAGCACGAGTTCGGCCAGCGCGCCGACGATCGAGCCGGCTTCGACGCCGCAGATGACGAGGCAGCCCGATTCGACAGCGGTGATCGCGGCGTCGAGCGTGTCGGATTGGTGCAGTTCGGCGAGGACGATCGAGTCGACGCCGAGGGCCAGGGCCTGGCGGATGCCGTCGGCGGCCGTGGCGACGTGCACGCCTACCTCGCGTTGGTGCAACAGGGCGGCGCCGTGCGGATGGATGAACTCGATCGAGTCCTCGATCGTCACGACGTGGCGCGACGGATCCTCGTTGAGCGAACCGACCAGCGCCGCGAGCGTCGTGCTCTTGCCCGAACCGAAGAACCCGGCCACCAGCACGAGGCCGCTGCGGCAGCGCGCGAACGCACCGAGCTGGTCGGGCAGGTCGAGCGTCTCGAGCCGGGGCGGCGAGCCAGGCACGGGGCGCAGCACGAGCGAGTGCGTCGCTTCGACCTGGGCGATCGTCGCGCGGTAGCGGCAGCCCCCGCGCGCGACGTAGAGCACTTCGACCTGGCCGCACTGCGCCAGCCGTTCGCGGTGGTCCGAGAACAGCATGTCGCGGATCAGTTCGTCGACGTCTTCGGCGCGCACGGCATCTTCCTCGCCGGCGACCAGGCGCCGCTGCACGCGCAGCAGCGGGGCGCGGCCGGGCACGAGGTGCAGGGCCGAAGCGCCGACGCGCGCCATCGCCTGCAGAAGGGTCTCGAGTCGCTTCTGGTCCATCGTTCACCTCTTCGCGGTTGGCAGGTTGCGCGTGCGTTCGAGCACCCAGGCTTTCTCCTCGGCGCGCGCGAACACGTCCTCGATGCGGACGCGGCCGCCCTCGAGCAGTTCGAGCATGTTGCGCTCGAGCGAGTGGCCGCTGCGGCCGCCCTCCATGCGCAACAGCAGGCCGACGTCGCCGAGTTCGCCACTGCGCAGCGATTCGCGCACGGCGTCGTCGACGCAGAGCAATTCGGTCGCCACGACGGTGCCGAGCCGGTTCGCATCGGGCAGGTGATGGCGCACCAGCACCATGCGCAGCGCGCCGGCCAACGTCGCGCGCACGCGCGGCACGTCGTAGACCGGATAGAAGTTGAGGATCCGCTGTAGCGCCCCGACGACGCTGGCGGCATCGAGATAGGCGACGACCAGGCGGCCGCCCTCGGCGGCGCGCAGCGCCAGTTCGAAGATGTCGGGTTCGCCCGCATCGGCAATCACCAGCACGTCGGGGTCCTCGCGCACGGCACTGCGCACGGCGGCAGCGCGGTCCGCGGGGGACAGGCCGAAGCGGCGGTAGGCGACCAGCGCGGGCGGCGGCGACGCCGCATTCGGCTCGTCGTCTAGCACGATGACGTAGTGCGCCGGATCGGTGCCGGCGGCTTTCACCAGATGGGCCAGCGCCTCGCTGCGGCCGATGCCGCGTTCGCCGGCGAGCAGCACGAGCCCGCGCGTGCCGCGCATCGCCTCGATCGAGGCCGCCGGCAAGCCGAGCTCCTCGGGTGTCTGCGTTGCCATCGGTGCCAGGGTCAGACGCACGGCGACACCGTCGAACTGGCGGAACGCCATCGCCGCGCCATGGCCGTGTTCGCGGTCCTGCCACGAGCGGATGACGAACTGGCGATCGGCGAGCTGTTCGAGCACTTCATGGCCGAGCGTCTCGCGCACGAAGTCCCACACCTCGGGACCGCTGACGGCCTCGCCGGTCAGTTCGCGCCATTCGCCGCCGACGCGGATGTGCACCGGCCGACCTTCGCTGACGACCATCTCGGAAGCGTGGTTGGCCCGGGCGGCCTGCAGCAGCGAATTGCGCAGCGCATCGGTCGAACCGACTTCGGCGGCCTTCACCGCCGACCGGCTGCGCTGCAGATCGAACAGCCGTTGCAACGTCGGGGCATCGACGAGCCCTTGCTCGACGGCGATCTGGCCGATCGGCCGCGTGGCACCGGTCAGCATCTGGATGGCCAGACAGCGCTCGAGGTCCGCTTCGGAAACGACACCGCTGTCGATCAGGATTGTGCCAAGCCGTGTTTCATCCATGCGCCAACTGATCCTCCGCGCGCCAAACATCGACCGCACGGCGGATTCGGCTTGAGCGGGTCTTGGTTGGCCCGCGCGGGTCGACCCGGTCAGCGCAGCCGCTGCATGGCCGCCGTGGCGAGTTCCGTCGCGAACGAACTGCCGGTCAGGCGCGCCTGCGCCTCGACCATCTGCCACCGCACCAACGCCGGGCCAGCCTGGCCGGCGGCTTCCTCGAGCAGCGCCTGCAGGAGGTTGGCCAGCATCGGATCGCCCAGATGCAACAGCTCGCGCTCCATGGGCTTGGGCAGGATCGTCGGAACAGCACCGGGGCCGAGCAGCGCCTTCACTGCGGCATGGCCCGAACGGTCGCCGAGCGGGATGGCCGCCAGCATGCCGGCCCACTGATCGCGCGGTTGCTCGCTGCGCTGCGCCGCCGCGACGAGGACACGCAGCATCCGGGTGCGTTCTTCGCCGTCGAGATCGCCATCGGCGAGCAGCAGGATCGCCTCGTCCGGGCCAGGTGTCCGGTAGCGCTGCCACGCGGCGGACAGCAGGATCGCCACCACCGCGAGCACGAACACCACGAGCGGCCGGGTCCACACGCGTCCGCCGGCCGGGCCGTTCTTCGACATGGCCGCAGTCTCACCGCGCCGTGGTGGGTCGCGCAATCTTCCCGCTCGAACGGCCCCGCTGGACACCACGCGGTGGGCCTTCCGGGGTCGAGCCGAACCTGCTACAGTCCGCGCCGAAACCTACGGCGACCGGTCAGAACAGATCTCCGAGTTCCAGCGACGAGAAGGCGAGGATCAGGGCGTTGCGCCTGGCCGCTTTCTTGGCACGGAGGAGCAACTCGACCGCCGCTCCAAGACCCCCATGGCATCGAAAGCTCCGCAGAAGACCCAGGCCAAGAAGCCAAAGCCGGGCCCGAAGGCAAAACCCTCGGCCATCTCCTCCAGCGGCACCAAGAAGGGCAAGGCCGCCGGTTCTCGATCGGCCAGTTCGCGGCCCGGTTCGCGATCGGCCGGTGCTCATCCGGCGGGCGCGCGCGGCGCCATCGCCCCGCCGAAGTCGCGGCCGGTGTTCGTGCCGCGGGCGATGGCATGCCTCGACGACGACGACGTGCTGATGGCGCACGGTGGCGGTGGTGCCGGCTACGGCCGCTGCGGCGGCCGCCTGCTGTCGAGCCGGATCGAGCAGAACCTGTGCAACCGGCTCGGCATCGCCGGTGTGGTGCACAGCCATTCGCCCCGCCACTACGAGATCCGTTACTCGGAGGAACAGGTCGCGGCGTATGCGCCCCAGATCGTGCTGCGCGGTCGCGGCCGCGAGGGCAAGAGCGTCGTGATCGAGGCCATCGAGGAAGCCAAGGCGCCGATCCTGCGCAAGGTCATCTCGTTCCGCGAGCAGTACGGCCAGGAGTTCTACGTGATCCTGGTCGCCGCCGACGAGATCCTCGACGAAGTCCCGGTCGCCGCCTTCGACGAGTCCTGCTCGTCGACCAACGTCAACACGCTGATCGCTCGGCTGGCTGAGTAGGGTTTGGCCGAGCGGGTTTTGGGGAATCGGGAATCGCCCCTCTGGAGGCTGGCGATGCGGCGGGCGCAGCAGTATCTTGCCCCGCCCTTTTGACCGCTCTCCCTCCAGCTCTCGGGCCCCGACGTTGACGCAAGACCTCGTCCATCTCGCGCGTTCCCTCCAACTCGACACCCTCGAAGCCGCGTGGGAGCAGGCAGTGCAAGCCCCGCGCGCCGAGGACTCGGGTCAATACGCCACCGCCATCGACCAGTTGTGCGAGCACGACATGGCGAGCCGCGCGCTCGGCCTCGCCAGCGCGATGATCGAGGCGCTCGCGGCCAAGAACGAAGTCGACGCGGCGATGGAACTCGGCTTCCGCGTGATGCGGCGCAGCGCCCACAACGACGCGCTGGCCAAGACCGTCGTGGCCCTGATCGAGCAGCGTTACGGCAGCGAGGACTGGTTCAAGGTGCTGCATGCGCGCGCCGGCCTCGCGAGTGCCGCGACCGTTCCGGCGATCCTCGAGTTCGACCGGTTGCGCCGCTACACCAAGGGCTTCGTCGTCTACCACGCCGCCGGTTGGGGCGAGGGCTGCGTCGCCGGTT
>Ga0163144_10019209_pt1 | contig 13762 bp, 12 predicted proteins | sample OliLak19BULKMAT1_FD_123175 | JGI IMG/M metagenome (GOLD analysis project Ga0163144, IMG submission 123175) | Freshwater microbial mat bacterial communities from Lake Vanda, McMurdo Dry Valleys, Antarctica - Oligotrophic Lake LV.19.BULKMAT1 | ecosystem: Environmental > Aquatic > Freshwater >... | reverse complement strand
CAGGAGACAGGAGGTAAGAGATCGGATTCAGCAGTGCGAAGAAAAAAGCGAGTACCGTGACTCAAAGGCATGGTTCTGGGGTTTGCTTCCTTCAGGATCTCCTATCTTCTGACTCCTGTCTCCTGACTTCTGTTCCCCGAGTCCTGTCTCCTGCCTCCCATTATTATGACCCACGCCATCGTGATCGCCCGGCGAGAGCTGGGCAGCTATTTTTTCTCTCCTATCGCGTACGTCGCGATGTTCCTGTTCCTGCTCGTCGCGGGGTTCTTGTTCCGCGCCGACTTCGAGCCGGGCCAGCCGGTCGCGATGCGCCTGATTTTCGAGTGGATGGTGTGGCTGATGGTCTTCACCATTCCGGTCTTGTGCATGGGCCTGATCGCGCAGGAACTGGCGGCAGGCACGATCGAAACGCTGATGACCGCGCCGGTGAGCGAGACGAGCGTGGTCGTCGGAAAATTCCTGGGCAGTGTGCTGTTTCTGGGCGTGATTCTTTCGCCGACGCTGCTCTACGTCGCGCTATTGCGTCTGTACGGCCGACCGGACTACGGGCCGATTTTGAGCGGGTATCTGGGCGTGGTGCTGGTCGGCGCGCTGTTCAGCGCGATCGGGCTTTTTTGCAGCGCGCTGACGCGTAGTCAAGTCGTCGCCGCCGTCGCATGTGCGGCGATTTTGTTCGGCGTGACCATCGTCCCCTGGTACGCCACCAGCCAAGCCACGCTCATCGGCTTCTGGCGCACCGCCGCCGAGCAGGGAGTGTTCAATCGGTATCTCGATTTTTCCAAAGGCGTGATCGACACCGGCAACGTCGCATTCTTCGTCCTGACGACGGCGGCGTTCTTGTTCGTCACGGTGAAGGTGCTGGAGAGCCGGCGGTGGCGGTAAGCGGTTCGACCACAGATTCCACAGATTCAATTCCTGTGTATTCAAACTGTGTCATCTGTGAAATCCGTGGTTGATTCAGTCGTTCGATCGTTCGAGTAACTCATGTCAGAATCTCAAATCCAATCCGAATCGCAACACCAACGCTGGCTCAAGTACGGCCTGAACGTCGCCGTGTCTGTGCTGGCGGTCGTCGTTATTGCGGGGCTGTTGATTTACCTCGCGCAGCGCTCCGCGCGGCGCATCGACACGACGGCGGCGGGGCTTTACAGCCTCAAGCCGCAGACGATCAACATCGTGAACGGCCTCAAGGGCAAGGTGAAACTCGTCAGCCTTTATTCCGATACGAAATTCCCACAGGGCATGACCAAGGACGAACACGCCTCGTATAAATCCGCTGTCGCGGATTTGCTGGACGAGTATCGGCGTAAGTCGGGCGGGAAGGTCGACGTCGAGTTGATCGACCCGGTTAACCAGTCGATCAAGGTCGACGACCTCGTCACCGACGTCACGCGGCGGTACGCGAGTGAGATTCAAAAGTACAAGGAATTTCTCGACGCCTGGCCTAAGCAGAACGAATCGCTTAGCTCGGCAGCCAAGTCCGAGGCGGCGCTGGTGAACGAGTTGCCGTTCGATCAGATTCAGTCGCGCGATTTGGCGCAGACGATCATCCTGACGATTTACACCGTCAAAGATTTGCCCGAGGAAATTGAAGACGGCAGCAAGCGCATCGAGCGCCGGCTCAAGCAGAATCCGCCTGACTACAAGGGCGCGACCGAAACGATCCGCACGAACATGGACGCGCTGTCGGCCAAGGTCGACGAGATCATTTCCGGCTTCACGCGTCAGAAGGATTCGAAGGACGCGCCAGAGAAGATTCGAGCGTACATGAGCGAAAGCCTGCCGCGCTATCAGGCGCTGAAGAAGCAGGCGGACGATTTGATCGCGCAGATCGACAAGCTCGGGGAACTCAAACTCGACACGATCCGGCGGAGCCTGCGCGAAGAAGTCAGCCCGATCCTGGTCATGGGCGAGAACGAAATTCGTGTGATCTCGTTCAATGACACGTGGCCGATGCCGACCAGCCCGCGCCAACTGGGCGCAAGCCCGGAGAACATCAAACGGCGCTTCGGCGGGGAGCAGCAGATCACGTCGGCGATGCTGGCGTTGTCCAGTCCGACCAAGCCGAAGGCCGTCTTCGTCCGTGCCGGTGGAGCACCGCTGGCCGAGGCGGGCTTCCCCGGCTTCAGTCGGAGCGGGCCGCTCGCGGTCGTGGCGCAGCGGCTGCGTGACATGAACTTCGACGTGCAGGAAAAAGACCTGTCCGGCCAGTGGGAACAACAGGCGCAGATGCGGCAAATGCCCGGCACCCCCGAGCCGAGCGACGACGAAATCAAAGACGCATTGTGGATTGTCATCAACACCGCGCCCCAGCAACCGCAGAACCCGATGATGCCCATGCCGCCGACCACGATCGTGCCGCGCGTCAAAGAACATCTGGACAACGGAGGCAGCGCGCTCGTCCTCGTCGACACGCGCGGCGACGACTTGAAGGAAGCCCTCGAACCGTGGGGCGTACAGATTCTTTCCGACAAGGTCGCGGTGCATGAAACCGTCAAGGCGACCGAAGGGCCGGGGCAGAGAGATATCGCCGACCGCGCGCAGCAGGTGCCGTTCGTGTGGGTGCTCAACGACTACGGCGATCACCTCATCACCAGCACGATGAAGTCGCTCGAAGGCGTGCTCGTGCCGCTCGTGCCGGTACGCGTGACGAACAAGCCGGGCCTGAAATCCACGGCGATCCTGCCGCTCCCGACGACGCCCAAAAGCTGGATGGAATCAGACCTCGAAGGCGCGATGCGGGCCGACGGCACGCCGACGTTCGACGAAAAATCCGGAGACCTGCCAGGCCCGATCTTCGGCGGGGCTGTGGTGGAGGGCGCGAAGGGTAACCGACTGGTCGTCATCGGCTCGCTTTACTTTGCGACCAGTGAACTGCTCGGCCTGCCGGACGAAGCGCTCTATCAGCGCGGCATCCTCGCGTCGCGCTTCCCCGCCAACGGGGAACTTGTCACCAACAGCGTCTACTGGCTCACGAAAAACGAACCCATGATCGCAATCAGCCCGGCGGCGATGGAAGTGGCGCGGTTGCCTTCGATGTCTCCCGGTACGCTGTCGTTCTGGAAGAACGGCGTGCTCCTCGTCGGCCTGCCCGGCCTCGTGCTGGTCGCGGGCGTCGGCGTGTGGGTGCTGCGGCGCGATTGATTGAAACTCGTGGCGCGGGTGCTTCGCCCGTGTCGTGGTTTTGTTTCAGATAGGAACACGGGCGCGGCGCCCGGGGTACGACTGCATCATGAATTTCAAAACGACCCTCACACTTCTCGTCCTGCTCGGCCTGATCGGCGCGTACCTCTTTCTCACCAGCGGCAAGCCGACGCCCGACGCTACCACCACGCCGACCGACCCAGCGAAGTTGTTCACGCTAAGCAGCGCCGACGTCACGATGGTGACGATCACCCCGCGCGACGAGAAGCCGACGGTGGTCGAAAAATCCGCCGGCGAGTGGAAGCTCACGCAGCCGATCGCCTGGCCAGCCGATACATTCGCGGTGTCGCAACTTGTCGACGATCTGACTGGGCTTGCGTCGCGCGGGCAGGTCGACGGCGCGACGCCCACGTCCGGCGGGCTGGATTCGCCGCGCTACGCGATCGAACTCAAGGGGGCGGGCGGGGCGACGCAGAAAGTACTGGTCGGCAACCTTTCGACGCTCGGTAGTGATTTGTACGTGCGACGGGCGGAGGAAAAAAATGTCCTGCTCGCGCCGGGAGCATTCCAGGAAAAGCTCGAAGACGTCGCCAAGAAGCTGCGCGACCCGAAGCTCGTCAAAACGCCCACCACCGACGTGAAACAGATTGAGATCGACCGGCCCGGCGAGCCGCGCGTCGTAATGATGAAAAACGGAACGGCATGGAACGTAACCGAACCGTTCACCGCCCCCGCGGACGAACCCGCGGTAACGGATTTGCTGGCGGCGGTGACGGGGCTGCGCGCGACGGAGTTTGTGAGTGAATCGAACGCCGACGCCGCGCGCTTCGGGCTCGACAAGCCGCAGGCGGTCGTGCGCATCTACACGACCGGACCGTCCGAGCAACCGACGACCCAGTCAACGACGCAGATCACCGGCACCGTCGTGACGCTCGGCCGATTTGACGACGTGCGGAAGCAGAACGTCTACGCCACGACCGGCTCTGCCGTCGCGCGGGTGCCGGTGCGATTGCTGGAACTGGTTCAAACGCCCGCGATTGAATTACGGTCGAAAGAGGTCGTGAAAATCGACCCCGCGAAGGTCAGCAAGGTGAATGTGTCGGTCGACATCCCCGCGACCACGCAGCCGACGACGCGCCCTGCGGACGTGCGAAACATCGACGTTCGGCGGCGCGTCGAGCCGCTAATCGTCGGCCCGGCTACGCTCCCGGCGACCACGCAGGCCGCGACGAAGTCGGTGCAAACCATCTGGCAAGTTCGGGGCGCGGATGACACCTGGACCGACGCCAACGACTCGGCAGTCGATGAGATCCTCAAGCTGATCGACCCGCTGAAGGCGCAGAAGTTTCTGACGTCGGTCCCCGTCCTGCCCACGCTGACGAACGGCCATTTCAAGCTGACGGTGACGACCGAAGAAGGCGGGAAGTCGACGACACACCTGTTCTCGATCACCGAAGGCCTCGACGATCAGCCCGCGACGGTCGAGCACAACGGGCTGGTGTTTGAAGTCGACCGGGCGCTGGTCGAGAAGTTGAAAGCGCCGTTGCATTGATTCAAACCCGAGCCCGTGTCACGTTCGGCGACATTATCGCCTAGAATCTGCGACGCGGCGCGCGGTGCGCCGGGTTCGGGGTGAAACAAGAGGTGCACGCACGTGAGTTCCCTTTCCCGTCCGTTGTCGCAGTTGGGCGCGAAGTCGATATTGTCGGCGGAGCAGATCGAGTCGCCGCGCACGATTCTTGAAACGTTCGACAATCCGCGTCCCGGGCGCGATTACACGATTGAATTTGTGTTTCCCGAGTTCACCAGCATGTGCCCCGTCACCGGCCAGCCGGACTTTGCGACGATCACCCTCTCGTACACGCCCGGCGAAGTTTGCGTCGAAATGAAAAGCCTGAAGCTGTACTACCTCGCGTTCCGCAACAAGGGCATTTTTTATGAAGGCGTAACGAACACAGTGCTGGACGATTTGGTTGCAGTGTTGAACCCACGGCGATTGAAAGTCGTCGCCGACTTCAACGCGCGCGGCGGGACGACGGGCGTCATCACCTGTGTTTACGAAGCGAAATAAAACAAGAGGGATTCACCGCAGAGACGCGGAGGACGCGGAGGTCGGACGAGATCATACGAATTGTTTTTTGTCAGTGTGTACTAATTTTTCAGTTCGGTCGGTTGAAGTGCCGTACATGCCAAAATTTGACCTTCGGACCGAATCCAATCTTTTGAACTCTCTTCCAAGAACTCTGCGATCTCTGCGTCTCTGCGGTGGATCTTCCGTTCGATCTTTTGAAACTTTCACACGACTGGCCTTTGGATCAGGTAGACTGTTCGGCGTTCGAGCGATGCACATTTGAGATGGAGTCAGCATGAGTCAGGATTTACCACCGGGGCAGGGACCGATTAATCCGGGCGGCGCGTTCACGCCACCGCCCCCGCCGGGCGGGCGCGGGCCGGCGCCTTCAGGGTGGACGCCGCCTCCCGTGCCGCCTGGGGGTTGGGGTCAGGGGCCACAGCCGATGACGCAGCAGCCGATGCCGATGATGATGTACCCGCCCCCGTACAAGCAGGGGCGGAGTTTATCGAAGGCGATTCTCGTCACGTTCGCGACGACGATTTTCACCGTGTCGCTCGGGCTGAATCTGTGGCTGGGGATGCTGCTCTTTGCGTCGGGCGACGGGCTGAAGAAGCGTCACTCTACGCTCGTCGAAGGAGACCCGATGCAAACGGTCGTGGTGATTCCGCTGAGCGGGATCATCATGGGCGACGCGCAGAAAAAGTTCGACCGCTTCCTCACGACGGCCGAGGAAGACCCGAACGTGAAGGCGGTCGTGATCGAGATCGACTCGCCCGGCGGAGACGCCAGCGCGTCCGACCAGATGTACCACCGTCTGCTGCAGTTCAAGGAAAAGAAAAAAATCCCCGTGATCGTCTCGATGGGCGGACTCGCGTGCAGCGGCGGGTATTACGTCGCGATGGGCGGGGACCATTTGTTCGCGCAACCGACCACGCTGACGGGCAACATTGGCGTACTCGCGCAGCGGTTTAATGTTTCCAAACTGTTTGACAAGTGGGGCATCGAAGAGGCGACGCTGTATTCGTCCGGGTCGGACTTCAAGAACGCCGGCAGCATGTTCAAGCCGGAGAACCCGCGCGACAACGCCTACATTCAAGGTCTGATCGACGAAATTTTCACGCAGTTTAAATCCGTCGTGTCGAAAGGCCGCGCGGGCAAACTGAAAGACAACATTTCGAAGATCGCCAACGGTAAGGCGTATGGCGCGAAGGACGCGCTGGCGCTGGGGCTGGTCGACGAGATCGGCTATCTCGAGAACGCCTGCGCCTACGCCGCCGGTCCGAAGGGCGCGGGGTTGTCGAAGCCGCATATCGTTCGCTACGAAGAGGCGACTGGCCTGGCGGCGTTGCTCGGCGCGAACGGCGTGCTCGGCGGGTTCGACGCGAGCGCCGCGATGGTCAGCGTGAACGGCGTGGACGTGAAAATCGACCCGGCCAAACTTCACGAACTGATGGCGCCCCGTCCGATGTTCCTGTGGCGCGGCGAGTGAGCCTGACGACTCGACTTTCCATGCAAATCCAACCAAAGCCCGTACCGGAAGGTGGGGGTTTTTTTATTGCCGGAGTCAGGCGTCTTTCGCGTCGTCGGCGATTTGTTGTTTGACGAGCATCGCGTTCAGCACGCCGGCGGTGATGAGGATAAGCGCCATGACGATCAGGACGATATTCAGGAAGACGGGAACTTCGCGAAGCGGGGAGTCGTAGTCGGTGGTCCAGTGCGACAGACCGGCGACGAGGAACAACACCCCGCCGGTGTAGAGGACGGGGATCGCGGTTTGCCGGAAGTGGGGGGATTTGTAGAACGGTTCTTTCTTCTTGCGCGTGTACGTTGATTTTTTTTTGGGCGTCCGGGCCAGTTGCCCGGGCGCGACGGCGGGGACGATGACGGCGGCGTCGTCGGCGAGCTCGGCGGCGTGCTGCTGCTCGGCGTCGGTGGATTCGTCGGTGATAACCATGTTCTCGCCGGGCGTGTCGTCGGTGACGGGCTGCGTGTCGTCGATGACGTGCTGCGTGTCGTCGACGATCGGGGACGACTCCTCGCCGGCCGGCGCGTCGTCGATGACTTCGGGCGGGACTTCGTCGACCGGGACCGCGCTTTCTTCAACGACTTCGTCAAGCGGCGCATGAGGGGGCGCGACGGGGAATGACGGACGGGCTTTTGGCGTGGGACGTGCCGGTGCGGCGGGCTGAACGCGCGCGCCCGGTGAAGCGGGTCGTGCCGTCGGGGCTGCGGGGCGCGCGACGGGTGCCGCCGGTCGTGCCGGCGCGGGTGACGCGGGCGTGGTGGGGAGCGCGCCGGGTGACGCAGGTCGCGCGGGCGCCGCAGGTTTGACGGCGGTCGGCTTCGGCGCGGCGAGGGCAGGCGACGCCGGCTTCGGCGTTGCGGGGGCGACGGTAATGGGTTTGATCTTCACGGGGCTTAAAGCAGGAGCCTTGGCGACGGGAGGCGTCGCTTTGGCGACGGGAGGCGCCTCGTTGCCGCCCGGAGGTGTTGTGGAAGCGACGCGTGGGGCCATTACTAACTTGACCGGCGTGACGCTTTTTGCAACGAGCGTGGTGACTTTGGCCGCGGGTACGGTGGCTTTTGCAACAGACACGGTGCCTTTGGCAACAGACACGGTGCCTTTTGCAACGGGTGCTACGGCCTTGCCGGGCGCGGCGATTTTTTTGATCGGCATCGGCTCGTCGTCGAGTCGAACGAGGTCGGCGTGCTGCGCCGCGCCGCTGTCGGCGTGCGCGTCACCGTGACGTGAATCTTCGATATGCTCGCCCGCAGCCAGGGCCGCGAGCGCGTCCGCGAGACTATCGTTGCTCTTGCCTGCCATCGAATCCGGTCCTTCCGACACGGGCCAACTATCCCCTCAGTTTACAGAATCCGCCGACATAGCGTTAGTCAATTCAACACCGACACGCCGATCTGAAACCCGCGCACGGAAATCCGCCCGAGTGCGTGAGACGGAGCCCGAATTCCGAACATTGGGGATGACGCCCCACGCCGGCCGACGCGACCGGAGCAATCGGCCCGACCGTCTTGAATTACCTGATTTATCGGACGTTTCTAAACATTTTCTGTCGCGGGCGAAGGAAAGATGCACACGCGACGGCGCGGACCCGTATATTCCGCTCTCGGTCGTCCAGGTGTGGTGCGTGCGGTCAGCACCGGGCGACGTTTGATTCCCGGACGCACCTTTCGCGCCGCAACGTGTCTCGTGAAGACAACATCCGTCACGACCGGCACAGTCCGAGTCGGGCCAGCGGACGGGCTTCGCCAGAGAAACGGGCCACACCCCTTCCGAACCGGGTGTGAGGCGTGCACGGGCGCGAGTGGAACGCGGTTTGCCGGAAGTGGTTTAAGCGCAGGTCGATTTAGACGCGGCGCGTCAAGCAGACGGAAGTATGTAACCCGCACAGGAGTCTTTAATGAACGAAAGTGAATTCCAAACGAAGCTGGCCGAACTCATGGGCGAGATCAGCACGTTGCCCGTCACCGAACGCGCCAAGCTTCAAAAGCTCGCGACCGAGACGCGTCAGCGTCATGAGCGGTTGCGCCAGACCGTATCGAGCCTCCAGGAAAGCCTCGACTACTTGCGTCTGAGCATCAAGTACATGGTGTTCGACCTCGAAGCCACACGGCGCGAGAACGGCTACCTTCGACGGATGCTCGAAGAGACGCACGGTAAGAGCGAAGATTAACCCGCAGGTCGTCGTGTCGAGTGTTCTTACGACCGACGACGCGACGGCACATGTTCTCCGTGCCGCTTGCGGTTTCGAAACGATTTCTTGAGGAAGTCGTGGCCAAACCACAAGCGGTATTTTTTACGGACTGCCGCAAGAGACATTTTCCTACAGGTGACGGCGGGCTTGGTTAGACGTAATGGGGTTGATTCACTCGCAGCATTCTTCGTATCACGGGCACCCCGCCGGTGTATTTCTCCCTTAGAAACAAGACACGGGCGAGGCGCCCGTGCTACATCGGAGCGCCTGAAGCAAACCTAAATAGCATTAGTCCGCCGACGTCCCCGGCAGGGTGCCGTTAATCTGCATGTCTATCAGTTGCAGCAACTGGTCCAAGTCGACGGGTTTGATGAGGAGCGGGGGGAGTTCGGGCCGGGGGAGGAATCGAATCTGACCCTGTATCTGATCAGGCGCGAGTCCCGAGATCAGCACGACAGGAAGGCCCGGGCGATTGTGTTGTACGTACGCCAGTACGTCGAACCCGTCGACGCCGGGCATTTGCAGGTCGAGCAGGAGCAGGTCGATCGTGCGGTTGCGAAGGTGCTCGATCGCCGAGCGCCCGTCGTCGGCTTCGTCAACATCGTACCCTTCACGTCGTAGAAAATGCGCCACCGCCAGGCGCTCCACCGCGGAATCGTCGGCGAGCAAAATCCGCGTGGTCTGGAGCCGAGCCGCCGACGGGGTATGCAAAACGACAACGTCCACGCTTGAAGTATGGCCCGCAACGTTTGTTCTCACAACGTATTAAATGTAAATGCGGGGCACCGTGTTGAGGAAAATCAGATTCTTGCTGGTCATCACTTCACGTCGACGCGTACGTTTTTCACGTCGACCGATTCCTTCCAGACGACTTTCCACGTGTGCCCGTCGACGGTCGCGTCGGCGCGGGTGTCACCGACAGTGACAACGACTTTCGCGCCGGGCGTCACCTCTCCAGAAATAGTGGGAGTCGCGCCTTCGCCGACGCTCGCGAGGTGAACGAACGGCACGCTTGCGTTTAACGATTTCTGATACTCGAGAACCGCGTCGAGCGCGGCACCCGCGAGCGGAGCCTGCGCCGGTCCGCTGGCCATCGTGTCGACTTTTTCGCGCAGCTCTTGGTCGGTATACCGCGCCGCCATCCCGGACTCGTAGGCCTGCCCGTACGAGCCGTGACACCGGGCGCAGTTGTCTTGAAAATAAGACACCGGCGCGAAGTCGAGCAAAGTCGGCGTCGTCGTCGGACCCGTCGCGACGGGCTGGGAGAATGTCGTCGAAGCCCATCCGAACCAGACGCATCCCAGACCGACCCCGATCATGCGCACGATCCACCGGGTGTGACGTTGCGGGCTATTTCGGAGCCTTGTCATCTTTGCTCAGGCGATAAAGGACGTGGGGATTGTCGGAACTGAAAATGACCGAGCCGTCGGGCGCTTCCACCGCGTCGACCGGCCGGGCGAGCGAACCTTTCCCGTCGGGAGCGACGCAGCCGACTAGCATTTCGCTCCCCACCGGCAAACCCGTCCACGCGTCAAACCGTACGCGATCGACCCGATAGCCGACCTTCACGCTGCTGTTCCAACTGCCGTGAAAGCACGCGACGGTGTCTCCCTTCAGGCCCAGCGCGTCGGACTTGATGAACGTAAAGCCGTTGGGCGCCCAGTGCGCGCCGAACGCCCACGCCGGCGGAATCGTCTTCGACGCAAGCTCGGCGATGTCGGGACGCTTGGCGAATTCCGGGCGCGGGACGCGGTTGCCACCGATGAACGGGTGACCATAAAACCCGCCGTCGACGAAACGGTTGAATTCTTCGGGCGGGTTCATGTCGGTGATGGCTTGCCGGTCGTCCTTGTCGCCGGGGAACGTCCCGCCCCAGTTGTCCGAGCCATGGTCCAAGCCCCATACCTCGCTCGTACCGGGGCGGAATTGGATTTTTTCTGTGTTCCGGATGCCGGTCGCAAACTGGCGCTTGCCCGAGCCGTCGGCGTTGAAGCGGTAGAGAGATTTATGTGCGCTGGGCAGTTCGTCGAGCATGTTCGACGGGTCGGACACGGTGACAAAAATCGCCCCGTCGTCCGCGACCGCGATGCCCCGGAACGGGTGCCCGCCACCGCCGGCGGGGACGGATTGTTCCGGCAGGACTTCGACGATTTCGTCCGCGACCCCGTCGTCGTTCGTGTCACGGGCCTTGTTCACCCCGCCGGTCGACGCTTGGCTGAAATAAAGCCAGCCCTTGTCGAAGCACATGCCGTGGACGCTCGGCCGGCCGGTGACGAACTTGGCGCGCGTCTCGAACACGCCGTCGCCGTCTTTGTCCTTGAGCGACGTGATCGTGCCCTCGCGCGGCTGACCGACGTAGAGCGTGCCCTTGTCGTCGACTTCGACCGACCGCCCTTCCCCGAAATTTTCCGCAGCGATCGTGACATTGAACCCCGGACGAACGACGAACGCAGGCACGCCCGGGCCGACCGACCCCTGTCCGTCGAACGTCACGTCCGCCTGCGGGACGAACTGCGCGGACGCCGCCACCGCACCGACCAAAACCAACGAACACGCAAGCAGGACTGCGGATTTCATTTGTTCCTCTGCCTTATTGAATTACGACGACGTCCGCGCCTTCCGGATGTCAATGAATGACTTCACGCACAGCCCGACGAATCCGGCGCTGAACAGCATCATGAGCACGAGCGAGAACGTGCCGAAACTCGCTTCGAGCGTTCCCTTGATCGCCAGTGGGACAAGCCGCCCGACCGGCGCCACAATGGCCAGTAACCCCAGCGCCGCCGCCGCGTGCATGAGGTGTTTGTTCAGGCTCGGCTTAGCCACCGACGCCAAGCCCAGCCCGAGAAACACCACGCCGAAAAACGCGGGAATCAGCGCCGTCCCGCTCGCCTTGGTCGTCCCGAACAATTGAAACACCCCAACGGCATAACCCGTGACGCCCAGCACGATCATCAACAACGCATACAGCACAGTCAGACGGGCCACGTAACAACTCCTTTGAAAATGATTCGAACCGGCGCAAAGTGTAGGCCCGACGAGGCGACATCGGCAAATGATGTATCGCCGCGCGAGCCTCCGTGACAGTTGGCCGATCGGGTCGCTTCGTTTACCTTCGCCGCGTCCACATGCGGAAATTGAAAATCGTGCACATCATCACCCGCCTGATCATCGGCGGGGCACAGGAGAACACGCTGTTGTCCTGCGAAGGCCAGCACGTGCTCGGGCACGACGTGACGCTCTTCACCGGACCGGCGATCGGGCCCGAAGGCTCGCTGCTGGACCGTGCCCGCTCGACCGGCTACCACGTAGAAATTCTCGACTCCATGCGGCGGTCGATCCTTCCGTGGCAGGACGTTTCTACCTACCGCGCGTTCAAAAAAAGGTTGCACGAAATCCGCCCGGACGTCGTTCACACGCATAGCAGCAAGGCCGGCATCCTCGGTCGCGTTGCCGCGTACCGCGCGAAGGTGCCCGCGGTCGTGCACACGATCCACGGGCTGAGCTGGACGGCCTCCACGCGCGAGCCGGTCAATGCGATGTACCGGGCGCTGGAAAAATGGACCGCGCCGATGACGGGCCGCATCGTCTGCGTCGCCGGCGCGATGAGCGAACAGTCACTGGCTAAAAACATCGGTAAACCAGAACAATACGTGACGGTTTATAGCGGCATGGAAACCAAAACGTTCGTCCACCCGCCCGTACCGCGCGACGTCGTCCGCGCGCAGCTCGGCCTGCGCGACGAGCACGTCGCAGTCGGTACGATCGCCCGGCTGTTCGAACTGAAAGGCCACGACGATCTGCTCGACCTCGCGCCGAACCTCTGCGAAAAATTCCCAAACCTCCGCTTCCTATGGGTCGGCGACGGCTCGTTGCGCGGACGGTTCGAGTCCCGCATCGTCGAGATGAAATTGCAGGACCGCTTCATCCTGACCGGTCTCGTCAAGCCGGTGCGAATCCCGGAATTGTGCGGCGCGATGGACATCGTCGTCCACCCGAGCCGGCGCGAGGGCCTGGCCCGGGCGCTGGCGCAGGGGGCGCTGGCGGGTTGCCCGGTGGTCACATACGACATCGACGGGAACCGGGAGGCGCTGGTCGAGGAGCGGACGGGGTTTTTAGTCCCGCCGTTCGACAAAGAGATTTTGCGGTTGCGTTTGGCGCGACTTCTCGACGACATGCCCACCAGCCGCGCCATGGGCGAGCGTGGCCGCGCGTTCGCGCTGGCACGCTTTGACACCAGCGCGATGATCGAAGGACTCGAACGCGTCTACTACGACGTCCTACAGGAAAAAGGTCTGTAGCCATCTGCCGTGCACTGTTCCGTTTGATGTATCACGGGCGTCTCGCCAGTGCGGTCGCGCCAGCGCGTCGTTCACGGGCGAGGCGCCCGTGTTACGGCACGTCACAAGAGTGGTTTGAATTTCTCGAAGAGATCGATCAGCTTTTTCTTCAGGGCGACGTTTGCACCTGAAAAACCAGCCCCGTTCTGGGCGAGGTGCACGAACAATTTCACCATGCCCTGCCAGTCGTTCAGATCAATGAACTCCGCGGCGATCTTCTTTTTCACTTTGTCCATGTTGTGATAATTGCCCAGCGGTACGCAGACGGACGACGCGACGTAGCCGAAGGCGTCGTAGACGGTCGCCTCGCATGTTCCGCCGGGCATGAGGGCGCGTTGAAATTTGAAAGTCGGGTCAGTCTTGGCGAGATCCTCGGCCTGCTGCGTAATGAAATAAGTCAGCGCCGAGTGAAAGATGCTCGTGCGATCCCCGACTCGAATGACACACCCGTCCCCCTGCGGCGCGTAAGGCTGGGCGGCGGAGCATTCGAT
>Ga0163144_10019208_pt1 | contig 13762 bp, 11 predicted proteins | sample OliLak19BULKMAT1_FD_123175 | JGI IMG/M metagenome (GOLD analysis project Ga0163144, IMG submission 123175) | Freshwater microbial mat bacterial communities from Lake Vanda, McMurdo Dry Valleys, Antarctica - Oligotrophic Lake LV.19.BULKMAT1 | ecosystem: Environmental > Aquatic > Freshwater >... | reverse complement strand
ATGGCTACCACGCCTTCCTCTGCCGCCCCGCCAGGTCTTGTTCATTCAACGTCGGCGGAAAGAACTACACCTTGACCATCACCGGCACGCACACTTACACTGATGAGGAGGAAGGCAACACCGGACAAGAAAAGGTGACAGCCACCTATTCGCGGCCTCTGGCGGATTGTCCGTTGCCGCGGCCGAGGAACTGGGTAGACTTGGTGAACCAACCGCAGAGCGAGTCCGAACTGGCGGCCTTACGCCATTGCGTCCAGCGTGATTGTCCCTATGGCACCGAAGCGTGGGCGGCGACGACCGCCAAACAATTGTAACTTGAATCGACGCTCCGCCCGCGTGGCCGCCCGAAGAAACCGAGTTGCGATTGAAATGGGTGGCTGTCACCTTTTCTTATGCCCCCGGGCCCATGCCGATAATTTGCTGATAGGCGGGGTGCATCGCCATTTCACTCACTTCCCCACCGCCCGATACACGAACGGCCTGCGAAACATGCCGCCGAAGTGGTGCGGATTATGCACGCGCAGGGTGATCGTGTTCGTCCCCGCTTGAACATAGCCCGCGAGGTCGATGTCCCACTCGAATTTGTAGTCGTTGTACCACCAGACGGGGTTTTGGGTGCGGTGGGCGACGAGGTGGCCGTTGACGTAGAGCCAGCATTCGTTGAATAGGCCGGGGAAGCGCAGGTGCAGCTTTTGCTTGGCCTGGTCGGCTTTGAGGTCGATTTCGGTGCGATACCAGGCGTAGCCGGCGTAGCTTTGGCCGTCCGGCGCGAGGACGCCTTGAGCCTGCATGTAGAGATCGGTGCGCAGCTTTTCCCAGCCGATGTCCTGGGCATCCTTTTCGCGCGGCTTCACGGTCTTGAGATCGAGCGGCTTGTAGGCCCAGCCGCTGACGACGCCGGTGTCGCTGGGGTCGCGGCGGAAGGCCCATTCCAGCGGGGTCTTGAGGACGAGCGCGCCTTTCGTGCCGTCGGTGAAGGCGCGCAGATCGCGATATTGCTGGACTTCGCCGGGCCACCAGGCGGCGCTCGCCTTGTCGTCCTCCGCCGCCACGCCGACGACGCGGGTGGTGAAGGTCGGATTCATCTTCGCCAATTCCAGGCGAGCCGCGAGACCCTTTTCCCCGAAGCCGATGGCGGTCTTGTAGTCGCCCTCCGTCGCGGCCGCATGGACCATGGCCATGTAGTTTTCCAGCACGTTGAAGCCGAGGCGCGCGAAACGGACACGCTCGACGTAAAGGCGCTCGTTACGCGACGATTTCCCCGCCAACGGTTTGACGGCGGCCTCCGCGGCGGCGAGGTGCTTCTTCAGTTGCCCGACCAGCTCCGGCGTATAGATCGCCGGCGCGACGTAGAATTCATGTTCGGTGACGATGGACTTTTCCCAGGCGTCGTTGATCGCGGTCCAGTAGGCGGCCATCGGCGCGGCGGCGGGGCCGTAAAACTTGGTGTAGAAATCGGCCAGGAGGGCATCGACGTCGGCGTCGGGATTCCAATAAAGTTGGCCGCGCATATAGAGGTTGAGGAAGACGGTCGCCATCGCCCCGCGGCTTTCAGTGCTAACGCCGAGGATGCCGGCCTTGCGATAATGCTTGACGTCTTGCCGGATCGACGCGATGGACGGATTGGGAATGTCGCGCCAGACGAGCATGCCCTGGTCGTAATCGTAGATGACGACGCGGCCCTGCATCACCTCGGCCCAGCGGTACATCATGTCGCGGTATTCTTGCCGCGGGGGCGACTTGGGATCGTCCATGCCGTGGATCGGGTCGACGTCGATGGGGGCGAGATAGGCGACCAGCGGCGAGGCGGCCGTGATCTTGCGTTGCGGCGGGATGGTGATGTTCGAGTAGGCGAGGAAGCCGATGCGGGATTTGCTCGCGGGGTGCATTTTGAGCAGGCGTTCCGAAACTTTGTTGTACAGCACCATGAAGGCGTCCGTGAGCGAGGGCACGAGAAAGTATTTGTCGTGCAAGTTGGCCCGCAATAGCTTGTCGACGGGCGAGTCGCTCTTGTAGATGCCGTCTTCCATGCCGAGCGAGATATTCTTGCCGGCCGCGAACTGCGGCGCGATCTTTTTGGCGATGTGGTCGGCGACGGCGTCCTCGGCGATGGGCACGTCGAAAACGCTCTTGCCCTTGGGAATCAATTCGCCGACGTAGGCGCCGATGGCATGGCCGGAGGGAACGCCTGCGCCGGGGTTCATGCGGTTGCGGCGGGAGAATTCGGCATGGCCGTCGTAGCTGCCGTTCCAGGCGATCCAGAAGTTGCGGACCTCGAAGGGCGGGGCGTAGGCGTAGGAGAGCTTGCCGATCTTGAGGGTGGGTTGCTCGGGGATGCACTCGCCGATGTCCGTGGGCAGATACCAACGGCAGCCCCAGCGTTCGAGCAACTCGGCCGCGGCGTAGTAATGGCTGTCGTCGTTGGTCCCCGCCAGATAGACGCGATTGCCCTTGCGTTCCAGCACGATGGCGTCGGCGCGGAGGAAGGGATTCTTTTTCGCGACCTTCGCCAGCTTCGCCTTGAGAGAAGGTTCCAGATCGAGCGCCGCCTGGCCCACGATGAGGAGGGGAACGCCGCTCTTGAGCACCGGGGCGATGGCCGCGTCGGTGTTGGCGAGGGTGGGCCGGGCGCCGCACATGAGTTCGATGCAGCGCACCAGATCGTCGGCCGCCTTTTTCTCCCAGACGCCGGCTTTGGGCGAGACGACGACGACGGCCTGCGTCTTGCCCTTGTCGGCGACAAGCAATTCGGCGGGGTCGCCGGCGCGCGCGAGACAGGGGATGGTCACGAGGAGGGCGAGGGCGAGAAATCGACGAGCGGCACGCAACATGGCGGGTCTCCGGAACAGAGTGAGGGCAGAACATTAGGGTTATCGGGGAGGGGGTGGAAGGCAAGCGGGAAAATGGGGGCGGGATTGCGCCGTGGATGTTGTTCCCGTCGCGGACGATAGAGTGTAGAATGCGTATGCGCTTGCCATGAGTCGATGACAGGGAGTATTCGATGACGGCCAAACCGAACCATTTGCGGGGAATCGAGTCCGTTCCGCCCAATTCGACCACCGATCCCCGCGATGTGCGTGCTCGCATCGAGGAATTGAAACTCCTCAAGCAGGGATGGCTTGATGGCAAGGGTTCCGCGCTCTCGCGCGACGGATTGGACTGGCTCGCGACAAAGTTTGGCCGATCCTATCCCAGACACCTGCCTGCTCCTTACCTCTTCCCAACGCCGGAAGGGCACGTCCTGGCGGAATGGTCATTATCACCTTGGTCGCCGTCGCTGGAAATCGATTTGGTCAGCAGACGCGGGGAATGTCACGCTTTGAATTTGGCTACGGAGGAGGAAATCACGAAGGCGCTCAACCTCGAAAACGCCAACGACTGGAAGTGGCTTGCGAAGCAGATAGAGGCAATGGTCGGAGAGGCGGAAGAACGGGCGTGAGGCGGGTACCGTTCCGACGCTTGCGCGTTGGTTCTGGTAAGCGCGTGAACTTGATTCTTCGTAGAATGATCCATTCAGTATGCAAGGAACCGCGTCTTTCGCTGCCGACGCTTGCGCGGCGGGGCTGGTAAATGGGTGAGTATGTCCGTTCTTTTGAGTGCCACCAATCTGTCGAAAACTTACGGCGTGCGTCCGCTCTTCACGGGCATCTCCATCGACCTGCGCGTCGGCGAGCGCGTCGGGCTGATCGGGCCCAACGGGTCCGGCAAGTCGACATTGCTCAAGCTCCTCACCGGGCTGGAAACGCCGGATGAAGGCGAGGTCGCCGTCCGTCGCACCGTTCGTCTCGCGTATCTCGCTCAAGAAGCAGAGTTCGATCCGGAGCGAACGGTCGAGGAAGTCGTCCACGACGCTCTGCGCGACGACCCGGCCGAGGAACACGAAAAGACCACGCGCATTCGCATCACGCTTGGCAAGGTGGGCTTTTCATCGCGAGATCAAAAGTTCGGCAGTCTTTCGGGCGGTTGGAAGAAGCGGGTCGCCCTCGCCTGTGAGTTTGCCAAACAGCCGGATCTTTTGATTCTCGATGAGCCGACGAACCATCTCGATCTTGAAGGAATCCTTTGGCTCGAAGAGTTTCTGCAAGACGCGCCGTTCGCGTATGTCGTCGTGAGCCATGACCGCTATTTCCTGGAGAATGTCACGAACCAGGTGATCGAATTTGATCGCGTCTATCCCGAGGGCTACCTGCGCGTCGAGGGATCGTACAGCGTCTTTCTCACGCGCCGCGAGGAATTCTTGGCGGGACAGGCCCGCCAGGAGCAATCGCTCTCCAGCAAAGTGCGGCGCGAGGTGGAATGGCTCAAGCGCGGGGCGAGGGCGCGCACGGGCAAATCGAACGCCCGCATCAACGAGGCCAATCGTCTCATCGGCGATCTGCAAGACATCCGCTCGCGCAACGCCCCGTCCAGTTCCGCGGGCATCGACTTCGCCGCCACCGGCCGACGCAGCAAAAAGCTGATCGCCGTGAAAAATGTCGCCAAAGCGATGGGAGGCAAACCGCTCTTCTCCGATCTGGAGTTCATGCTCTCCCCCGGCAACAAGTTCGGCTTGCTCGGCCCCAACGGCAGCGGCAAGACGACGCTCTTGCGCCTTCTCACCGGCGAGACCGCTCCCGACGCCGGCGTCATCGAACGGGCCGAAGGCTTGCGCGTCGTCCTTTTCGACCAAGGCCGGCGTCAACTGGATCGCACCGTCACGCTGCGCCGGGCCCTCTCGCCCAACTCGGAGGAAGTGCAGTTCGGCGACCGCACCTACCACGTCACCGCGTGGGCCAAGCGCTTTCTCTTTCGCGTCGAACAAATGGATCAGATGGTCGGCGATCTTTCCGGCGGTGAACAGGCTCGCGTCCTCATCGCCCGCATGATGGTCCAGCCGGCTGATGTGTTGTTGCTGGATGAACCGACCAACGATCTGGATCTGCCGACCCTGGAGGTGCTAGAGGAGAGTTTGGCCGAGTTTTCGGGAGCGTTAGTGTTGGTCACGCACGATCGCGCCATGCTCGACCGCCTCTGCACGGAGCTGGTCGGCCTCGACGGCCGGGGCAACGCCCACATCTACGCGGACTTCAGCCAATGGATCGCCGCCCAGCGCGAGCTAAAAGAGCTCAAGCCTGCCGCCGCTCCGAAGGCGGGCAAACCCCGCGATAAGTCGCGCAAGCTGTCGTATCAGGAGCAGCGCGAATTTGACGGCATGGAGGAACGCATCCTCACCGCCGAGGAAACGGTGATGGCCCGGCAGCAGGAAGCCGACGCGCTGGCCGGCGGCGATCATGTGCGCTTGCAGGCGGCGTACCAGGCGGTGCATGACGCGCAGGCGGAAGTGGATCGGCTTTATCATCGCTGGCAGGAGTTGGAGGCGAAGCGAGGGTAGGTACGGAGGGGAGTGGGGCCGCGCGAATGGGGATTTGCGATTCCCCCAGCCATTCCCCGTTTCGCGCACGCGCCTTCCTCGGATTGACGTAGACTTCTGCGATCAACCGGACTCATTCTCTCTCTTCCTTCCACCCAAGCACCACCGAGCTGCTTGCTTTCATCCAGAGGCGGCTCACTTGCCGGGGGTGGAGGGCCAGATCTTCGGCGATGCGGGATTGAGGGATGCCGAGAAAGTAGTGCAACTCGAAGACGCGGCGCTGGTCCTCGGGGAGGCTTTCGACCTTGCTCCAGAGATGTTCCTGAAACTCGGCGAACTCGGCCAACGCCTGGGGATCACATTCCTCGCGGGCTTCGTTCGCCTGGCCTAGACCGGAGTAGCCCTCGGAACCAAGTTCCTTTTGGCGTTGGTCCTTGCGGCGCATCACGCTGGACTTGTCCAATAGCATGTGATGCACGCTCAACGCGAGAATGGCGGAAAGATGTTCCAAAGAGGTAGGCAGCTTTTGCTGAAAGTTGCGTTTGAGCTTGAGCCAAACGTCGGAGACGACGCTGTCGATGTCGTGGCCTCGTTGTTGAAGGTAACGAAACTTCTTGGCGAAGAGATACTCGGCCCGTTCGCGGATGACTTCGCAGGAGATCAAAAGCAACCAATCGAGGGCGGTGCGGTCGCCGGTCTGCGCCAGGGTGAGCCAATGGCGCATCCGCTGCAGGCGGTCTTCGTTTTTCGATTCGGCCGATTCGGACATTGGCCTCGCCCAGAGTTTTTCGGGTGATCGCGCGGGAAGTGAATGACGCCCATGATTCCTGATGGTAACGCGTGCCGGGAAAGTCGTCTATCTCGTTTGGCGAAATTATCCAACTTGCATCGATCGAACTTTTCAAAGTGGTCTTTGCCGGCTGAATTGTGAGTGGGCTTGCATTTTTGCGTCGATTGCGGGATGGCTTGGGTTAACGGCCGGACGAAATGGAAGTTCCACCGGGACGAAATGGAGTCGCGTGTTGACGATGTTATCCAGCCAAAGCGGGAAGAAAACCGCGCGTCCGCTGAAGAAGGCGCTTGGAGATATGAAACGATGGCTGGCATGCCGGTGGGGCGTGACCATGCGCCATTTGCTCGGCAGCCGACGCAATCACGCTTTCGGAATCTTAATGTACCGCCGGTTATGCCCGTGGGTCAAACCCGGATTTTTTCCCACCTGGAATGTCACGCCGGAGCGTTTTCACCGTCAATTGTCCGGACTGCTCAGGATGGGTTATCAGGCCTGGTCCTTGCGAAAAGCGCTCGAACATCATAGGACCGGTCAGTCGATACCTCGAAATGCGTTCGTCGTGACGTTTGACGACGGCTACGGGAACTTTCATGACTATGCCCTTCCGATTCTAAAGGAATTGGGAATACCGGCCACGCTGTTCTTGGCTACCGCGTTTCTCGATGTCAAGGGGCCATTTCCGTTCGACGACTGGGCTTTGGCGGGCACGTCGCAGGCGCCGCCGGAATGTTGGCGACCCTTAACGATCGAACAATGTCGAGAATCGCGGTGCGGCGGACTGATCGAGATAGGATCGCATTCCCATACGCACCAGCGGTTTCTGAATCGGCCGGAAGATCTCCATCAAGACTTGCTTCAATCCGTGCAAGTTCTCCGCGACCGTTTCGCGATATCCAATCCGACTTTTTCGTTTCCCTTCGGCATTTCCGGAGTCGGGTTGGCAAGGGAAGTTCGAGAAGCGGGACTTGCGTGCGGCCTGACCACCAAGGGAGAACTGGTGCGGCCGGGGCACGAACCTTATTCCTGGGGGCGAATTACCGTTGAGGAGGCCGACACGCCGGCCTCTCTTGCCGCTCAGCTCGACGGATGGTGTATCTTGGCGCGCAAGAGTTGGCGTCGGTAGGAACCGGAAACCGCGGCGTCCAGGCATGTCCCACGCCAACAAGGCTCGGCGGCGTAACGTCGAGTTTTTCGCTCTTTAGAAAGGAAGGCGTTCATGTTTTTGGCCTGGAAAAAAAAAGCCCTGGCCTCGCTTGCTCATTGGTCGGCGCTGGATTTTTGTGGACAACTCGACCAGCCGGGCGTCAAGACCGACGACCCCCGTATGGTCGACTGGTCGAGAATTCCCACGACGATCGATCAGCAACGCATCGAGTTGGTTTTGGCCGAGCGCGACTTAGCCGGCGCACGCGTCCTGCACGTTGGGGTCGGCGATTCCGGTCTGGCTCGTCGGTTTCATGGCCGCTGCCGCTCGATTGACGGCATCACGGTCGCGGAAAATGAACGCCTCCATGCGGACGAATTGAAGTTGCCCAACTACAAGGTGTATCGCGTCAACAAATTCTCGCGGGAGTTTACGTTGACCCTAGAGCCCGGTTACCAGTTGATCATCGACAACAATCCCGCAAGCTACGCTTGCTGCGCCTACCATTTTGCCGCGATGATGGAAAACTATCGATGGGCGGTCGCGCCCGGCGGCGCTCTGCTGACCGATCAGCGCGGATTGCACTGGGTTGCGGGTGACCGCCGCTGGCGCATGAAGTACGAGGATCTTGCCGCAGTGGGGAAGCGATTCGGAATGACCGCGACGCGCATCACGCAAGATGTGTTTTCGCTTCGCCGCGACTAATGGGCGTCGCAAGCGCGTCCCGACCAGCCTATTCGTTGCTTCCTCGAGGATTTGCTGGAGGCCACGCAATTTTGCTGCTTGAGCGTTGCGCGGGTTGACTGCGGAATTGAAACATTGAAAAACCATGCACACTCTTTTGTTGACGACTAGAAGCGCGGGCGACGTTTTTCCGTTCCTCGCGTTGGGCCACACTCTCGCGACGCGTGGCCACGATGTCACGCTCGCCGGCCCCCAAGCGTTTGCGTCGCTCATCCGGGCGCAAGGGCTCCAATTTGAGGAACTCGCGCCCCGCGAACGGGTGGTGCGACCAAGCCTCGGAACCTATTTTCATCCGGCGCGCTTCCTTTCCCTCGCCACCGCGCCCTTGATGCGCAAATGGCGTAAGCTTGCTCGCGCCAGCACGGTCGCTCCCTTGGTGCGGCCCGTGTACGACCTCATCGCGCGGCGCAACATTCCCGGACAGACGGTGGTCGTTGCGTCAGGGCATTTGCTGGGGGCGCGGATCGCGCACGACCATCTCGGCGTTCCCCTGGCCACCGTTCATTTGTCGCCTTACGTCTTTCGCAGTGTCCATGACTCACCGATCACTCCGCCTTTGCGTTTTCCAAATTGGTGGCCGCGCTGGGCGAAGCGCACGGGGTATCGTTTGTTGGACGCCATGGTGCTCGATCCGTTGCTCGCCGGGGAAATCAACCGGTTGCGGCGCGAAATAGGCCTTCCCCAGGTGCGGCGAGTTTTTCATCATTGGCGCTATTCGCCTCAGCGCGTGATCGGCCTGTTCCCAAAATGGTTCGCGTCCCCTCAACCGGACTGGCCCGCGCCGCTACGGCTCACGGGCTTTTTGCCATACGACGGCGTGAATTCACTCGATGCGCCTGCGGATATCTGGGACTTCGTCAAATCCGGGTCGGCGCCAATCATTTTTACCCCGGGCTCCTCCATCGACTTCGCCCACGATTTTTTCAGAGAATCGATTCAGGCTTGCGTCGCGCTTGGCCGCCGTGCATTGTTGTTGACGCGTTTTCGCGAGCAGCTGCCGCCGAATCTGCCTGTTGGTATTCGTCATGTTGATTATTTCCCCTTGGGCAAACTGCTGCCGCACGCAGCCGCCCTTGTGCATGCAGGCGGCATCGGCACCGCCGCCCAGGCGCTCGCGGCCGGCATCCCCCAATTGGTGATGCCTATCAAGAACGATCAACCCGAAAACGCGCGGCGTTTGCAAAACCTCGGCGTTGCCCGCGTCGTCTCCCGCGCTACCTATCGGGCGCCGCTCGTTGCCGCGACCTTGCGGGAACTACTCGCCTCGCCCTCCGTCGCCGCTCAGTGCGGTCTGGTAGCCAAACGGATCGACCCTTTGGCCGCTGTAGGAGAAACATGTCAAGTGATTGAGGAGCTTAATCCAACAACCTCGCTTTCGCGCGCGGCCTGAGCCGGGGCGCCGATTGGAAATTCCCTTGCCTACACGAACCGACCCGGTATCGTGTGAAAAGGCATCGTGATTTCCCGCTCCGAGACCCAAGACATGCATCGTCGACAATTCCTTTGGCAATCCGGCGGCGGCTTGGGCGGCGTCGCTCTCGCTTGGCTTCTCGGCAGGAACGACTTGCTCGCCCACGACCAGCCCCGCAGCGCAAGCTCCGGGACTCTCGATGGCGGCCTGCATCATCGCGCCAAGGCCAAGCGCGTCGTCCAGCTTTTCATGTCCGGCGCCGCCAGCCAATGCGATACCTTCGACTACAAACCGGAACTTATTCGCCGCAACGGCCTGCCCTTCGATCCCGGCGGCCGTGTCGAGTTGTTTCAGTCCAACCCCGGCGCTTGCATGCAAAGTCCGTGGCGCTGGCGGCAATACGGCCAATCCGGCAAGTGGATTAGCGATCTCGTGCCGCACATCGCCTCGTGCGTCGACGACATCTGCTTTCTGCCCGCGATGGTGTCGCGCTCCAACGTCCACGGCCCCGCGACCTTCATGCAGAACACCGGCTTCGTCCTGCCCGGCTTTCCCAGCATGGACGCCTGGGTGAACTACGCCCTCGGTTCGATGGGCGACAACCTGCCCGCATATGTAGTGCTCCCTGATTCGCGCGGCTACGCGCCCAACGGCCCGGCCAACTGGTCGTCCGGGTTTTTGCCCGCCAGCTTTCAGGGCACCACCGTACGCGCCAACGATCGCAATCCCATCTTCGATCTCTTCCCCGGCCCCAATCGCTACATCACGCCCGAAAGCGAACGCGACGGCGCCGACCTCATGAACCTGCTCAATCGCCGCCATGCCGAAAGCCGGCCCGGCGACAGCCGCCTCGACGCCCGCATTCAGTCCTATGAGCTGGCGGCCCGGCTCCAGCTTTCCGCGCCGGAGGTGCTCGACATTTCCGGTGAAACCCAGGAAACGCGCCGTCTCTTCGGCCTCGATCAGGACAGTACTTCAGAGTTTGGCCGCAATTGCCTGATCGCGCGGCGCCTTTTGGAGCGGGGCGTGCGCTTCGTGCAAATCTGGTCCGGCGCCGACAACGGCTTCCCGCGCCGCAACTGGGATTCGCACGAGGACATCGCCCGCGACCACGGCGACATGGGAACCAGCATGGACAAGCCGACCGCCGCCCTCCTCAAGGATCTCAAACGGCGCGGCATGCTGGAGGACACTATCGTCATCTGGACCACGGAGTTTGGCCGCATGCCGTGCAGCCAGGGCAACCGCGGCCGCGACCATAACCCGCACGCCTTCACGAGTTGGATCGCCGGCGGCGGCGTCCGGGGCGGCACGACGCACGGCGCGAGCGACGAATGGTCGTATCGCGCCGTCGAGGATGTTACGTACTGCTACGACTTGCATGCCACTGTGCTGCATTTGCTCGGCATCGACCACACCCGGCTGACGTTCCGCCACAACGGCATCGACCGCCGCCTGACCGACGTGCATGGGCATGTGATCGACGGGATTATTGCGTGATGGTTCGAGGTTGTTAGCACGAGGCGCGAGCGAGTAATTTCACTCGCTCGCGCCTCGTGCTAGTACCGTTGCCAGTTCACACGTTTCGCGTTTTTGTCGTTCGCCTTTTTCTTGTGACCGATGTGTCCGGCGAGCCTGCTGCGCTAGCAAGGGCGAGCCGCGGACCATCCCGCCGTCGTCCCGCCTCGCCCTTGCTAGCGCTGCGGACTCGGCGGGGATTGGCGATTGATGGGGCGTTAACGTTTCACGAGTTTCTTGCCGTAGTCGTTGCCAAGATCGCGGACAATTGTGTGGATATGATCGGTGCCGTTTTGGGGGGCGTATTCGATGACGACGGTTGGGCCTTGGACGCGGAAGTAGGCGGCGCTGCCGGCTTCGGTGGGGCCGCTCCAGGCGAAGTAGGTGTCCTTCACGTTGGCCTTGATGTCGGCCATCCGGTCCTTGGCCGAATCTTCCTGGACGATGTTGACCCAGGCGCCGGCGAGGTCGATGAGGAGGGCCTGCTGCTTCGCGTTCATTTCCGAACCCTTGAGTCCGTCGGGAGCGATCTCCTTGCCATCCTTGCCCGGTCCGAGGAGCAGGTCGCTGGTGCGGGTCTTGAGGATGGCCTGGGCGCGTTGTTTCTCGTCGAGAGATGCCATCAGCTTGTAAGCGAGATCATGTTCTTCGCCGAGGGGACGGATGGTTTTGCCGTCCTTGGTGAAGGAGCTGGGTTGAGCGCACGTCAGCGTCGGCGTCAGGACGAAATCTTTGCCGACGACGGTGATGTTCACGGCCAAATGGTGCCCGCCGAACTGGACCAGCCAGGGGTCGGTAGCCGAGGGCGTGCCGAAAATGGCGAGGAAAAAGTTGTCGAAGCCGAAGCCGAGACCCTTGCCGCCCTTTCCACCCTTACCGCCTTTGCCTCCGCCCTTGGCGGCGAGGTAATCGTCGCCGGCGATGATGTCGAGGATTTTCCGATAGCCTTCCTTGCTCGTGACGGAGGCGACGAGATCCATGGCGGCCTCGCGTTGCTCCTTGGAAAGTTCACCCATGCGCACGCCGTTGCGCGGCACGAAGGTGATGGGCAGGTTCGACCAGCGCGCGCGCTTGTCGCTTTGGAATTCGAAGACGGCTTTGGCACGTAGCGTGGCGTCGACGCTTTTGAGGAACTTGTCCGCGGCTGCAACCGCCTTGGCGGTGTGCGCGGGCGCCGTGCCGTCCTTCGCCGCCGGCTTCGGTTGGGCAAGTTCCGCGGCCGGCTGTAGCGCCGCCTGACGGGCATAGATGGCGACGCCCATGATCAAGAGCGCCCCCACGGCGGGGAGGGCTCGTAAGCCACGGCTTGCGTTCGTGCGGACATCCTGCGCGGTCTGGTTGGTCATGACGAGTTTCCTCCAAGGATTGGGCGTTCGTTATTGTATTACTTGTGCAGCTACTCCAAAGGGCGTGCGGTCCTGGCCGCTGCCCCACGCCCTCGGAGTACCGAGAGCGTGCCACCCGGCAAGCAATATTGTTTTCTGCCGGGGTAATAAGGCCCTTGTCATGGGGAATCCATCATTCGCTCGCCGCGTTGCAGTCCGCCCTTTTCCGTGATAGGATGCCTCAATCGCCCTTGATCGACTCCACCCGATGGCCGACCTCGCGAACGCCTCAAGCGCGATCCCGGCACCATCGCGGACGCCTTCCCCAGCGTTACCGTCCTCTTCGCCGACATCGTCAACTTCACGACCATCTCCCACCATCTGCCCAGCGAAAAGGTCGTGGACATGCTCAACGAGGTCTTCACCGCCTTCGACCATTGCGCCGACAGGCACGGCGTCGAGAAGATCAAGGCCATCGGCGACGCCTACATGGCCGTCGGCGGTTTGCCTGAACCGCGCGCCGACCATGCCGTCCGCATCGCCGCCCTGGCGCTCGACATCCAGGCAATCTTGCGCGACTTCTCGCTACGGACCGGTTTCGCGGTCGCCGTTCGCGTCGGCATCCACTGCGGGCCGGTCGTTGCCGGCGTGATTGGGCGAAAAAAGTTCGCCTACGACATCTGGGGCGACACCGTGAACACCGCCAGTCGCATGGAGTCCTCCGGCATTTCCGGCGCGATCCAGGTGAGCGAAGCCGTCTACGATCAACTGAAGGAACTCTGCCGCTTCACGGAACGAGGTCTCATCGACGTGAAAGGCAAAGGCAAGATGCGAACCTATTTTCTGGACGGCCCCGCGTTGTCCGACCAATCCGCCGTTGACATGTCTTCGCCGTTAGCCGGCTGCATCGAGCAACTCGCGGCGAGCCCGCAGCGCTAGCAAGGGCGAGCCGCGGGGGAACGATGGCGCCGCCTCGCCCTTGCTAGCGCTGCGGACTCGGCGGGAATAAATCTTCAAATTGGATGGCTCCGCAATTCTTCTCACCTTCCATAGGATGTAGATTATCGGGCGGCACCCCGCCGCGGCCCGATTTCAAATCCCTTGGGAGCAATCCGGTGAGCAACGAACGGTGGTTGGGAAAGATCCAAGGCGATCCACGCCTGCGCGAACTCGTCCTGCCCGGCAGCCACGATGCCGGCGTTTATGCCGAGAGCGTATTCACAGTCAACTCGCCCAAAAGCTGGGCCCGCTGCCAGGGCAGCAACATCTACAACCAGGCCATACACGGCTCGCGCATGTTCGATTGCCGAGTCTTCTGGGAGGCTACTGAAAACGGATTTATTGCTATTGCCAACCCCCCCCGTCTAGACGGATAAGACGGCAGAATGTGGTTTGTTTATCCATAGTTTCCATCACTACATGCAGCAAAAGCACTGCCCACCTCGAGAGGGGTGACAGTCAAGGCGAATCCGTTCAT